>Ga0335074_10014331_pt1 | contig 11129 bp, 9 predicted proteins | sample Lox_Sample_23_FD_206715 | JGI IMG/M metagenome (GOLD analysis project Ga0335074, IMG submission 206715) | Soil microbial communities from Loxahatchee National Wildlife Refuge, Florida, United States - Lox_Sample_2.3 | ecosystem: Environmental > Terrestrial > Soil > Wetlands | place: USA: Florida... | reverse complement strand
GTGCCAGTATTCGTGTTACGCGATCTCATGCGCTTGTGCTCCTCAAGTTGCTCGCTCTCGATGACCGATACAAGAATGTACGCGGACCGGACCACGCCGAACACGACCGCAACGAAGCCAGGGTTCACGCGTCGGATATCATCGCCATCCTGAATGCAGCCGCAAATGTCACAGCATTTAGGGATGCTTTCTACGGTCAGTTCGCGAGCGATCTGACACTCGGTATACGGGTAACCGATCACCTGCGCACATACTTTCGTGAGGACACCAGTCCTGGCATGCTCCTCTACGAAGAAGCGCTGCGTTCCGGTGGTCCGGTGGATCGTGAGGCAAGAACACATCTGGCAAATGAACTCGGTCGTGCCCTCAAAATGGTGACTGGGATCCTGCCATCGGAGGCGTTTTCGGCGCTGCGCTTCGCTGTCGATGATGTTTGCAACCTCGATCAGCGCCGTGGGCTCGCCGAAGACTTTCTCCGCGCTTTGACGAATGCCGGGGTTAAGGTCAGCTCTGAACAGGCGATTCAGTTCTTTCCGGGCGAGGTCTTCGGCGGAGCTTTTGCCCGCGGACAGGCATTTCCGATCAGCGCCCATCAGGAGTTCCAGAAGCTCAGCAACGCGGAGAAGGGGCTTCTGGCCGGCTACTGGAAACAGCGCTCTTCCGTCCTGCTCGATGATCAGGAATTCAAAGCTCGGTTTGGGCAGATCATGAGATAGAGCCGACGACGCGCACAGCTGATCCAACGCGTGCTTGCCCTCTGCTGCCAGGCATTGAACCTCACACTGGCTGTCCCTCCAGCAACCTGTCGAACGCTACGAAGAGATCGCGGATGCGTCCATCGGCGATCAATTCTTGCGGAGCTCGCCTCTTGCGGAGCTCGCCCTGCGAAGGCCTCAAGCGGCGAAGAAAGCCACTCCTTCTGGGAGCCACGACGTAATCATCGTGAGCGCTACGCAAATCCCATCTTGTGCGGCACCGTATCGTGTCGCAGAGTAGAGGGATGAAGCGCGGGCGAACGGAAGAGTTGGCGAAGTGGCGAAGGTTGGTTTCCGAACAGATTGTGAGCGGCCAGACTGTTGCGGCGTTCTGTCGTGATCGGGGTCTTCGCGATTGGAAGTTTTACGACTGGAAGAAGCGTGTTCGCGAAGCGGAAGCAGCGAAGTTCGTTGCGGTGGAAGTTGCCGCTGTCGCAGAACAGGCGCCCGCGTCAGCTGGCAGCGCGATTGAGGTGCGGCTGCCGCGAGCGCGAAGCCTGGTGGTTCAGCCCGGATTTGATGCGGGTCATCTGCGCGCATTGCTTTCCGTATTGGAAGCGGAAGTATGATCGGCCTACCGAGTTTGCGTGCGCTGGACCGCACGCAGGGGCCGCGAATCTGGCTGGCGGTTGAGGCGACCGACATGCGCTGCGGTTTCGATCGTTTGGCCGAGCGGGTGCGCGCGGTGATCGGCCAAGACCCAATGAGCGATAACCTCTTTATCTTTCGATTGCGCCGAGGCGACAGATTGAAGATCCTGCTATGGGACCGCGACGGGTTCGTGCTTTGGTACAAGCGGCTCGAGACCGGAGTTTTCAAACTGCCGCGGGTTATGGATGGAGCGCGCTCGGTGGAGTTAAGGGCGAGCGAATTGGATATGATCCTGGACGGGATCGACATGACGAAGCTGAAGCGCGTGCCCCGCTATGAGCGTCCGACGCGAGCCAGGAAAGATAACGAAGAAAAGATCGCGGTGTAAGTAACTTCCAGTTGCCACTTATTCGTCTATACTGTGTGCCTTCCACAGACAACTTAGCGCTACCCGACAATAGCGACGCGTTGAAATCGGTGGTGCGTGTGCTGCTTGCCGAGCGTGATCGGGAGAAACAGCGGGCCGTAGAGCAACAGCAACGTGCCGACGATCTGTACTTGGAAAATCTGCGTCTGCAGGTGGAACTCGGCCGCTTGAAGAAGTGGTATTATGGCCCGCGCGCGGATCGCCTCCAGTCAGAGGGCGAATTGGCGCAGTTGCTTCTCGGCTTTACCGAAGCGATGGACCGCAAGCCGATCAACCCTGCTGATGTTCCGCCCCATTCGGAACCCGAAGAAGAACTGCGGCGGGTAAAGCGGCGCAAAGGGCGGCGCCGGATCGCTGACTTCGAGCATCTCCCTGTCACCACGCATGTGCACGAGTTGAGCGCAGAGCAACGCCAGTGTCCATGTTGCGGTATCGAACGCAAGGAGATTGGGCAGGAGCAGAGTTGGCAGATCGAATATTGTCCCGGCCACTTCGAGCGCATCCAGCACGTGCGCAAAAAGTACGCCTGCCCGGCTTGCGAGGCCAACGGCGACAACCCGCGCATCGAGACGGCGGCCAAGCCGCAGACGGCGATTGAGAAGGGCCTTGCCGGGCCGGGTTTACTGAGCTACATCGTTACCAGCAAATTCAGCGACTACCTGCCTTGCTATCGCTTGGAAGACATCTTTGCACGGCAAGGGTTCGAGATCTCGCGTGCCACGCAGTCGGTCTGGTGCGGCGATGTAGGCGATCTGGCTGAGCCGCTCTATAACTTAATGGGCAACGAGGTTCGCGCTTCGCACGTAGTGGCCACCGACGACACCATCATGCCCATGCTCAGACCCGGTCATTGCGCCAAGGCACGCATGTGGGTCTACGTGGGCGATGCGGCTCATCCTTACAACGTGTTCGACTTCACGCTCAGCCGCGGGCGCGACGGACCAAAGTATTTTCTCAAGGATTACAACCAGGTACTTCTGGCCGATGCCTATGGCGGTTACGACGGCGTGGTGGCCGGCAACGCCATCGTGCGCGCTGGATGTTGGGCACATCTTCGCCGCAAGATCATCGAGGCGGAAAAGGCAGCTCCCGAGATTGCACAGGAAGCAATCGCTCTCGTGCGTGCGCTTTACGCCGTCGAGAAACAAGGCTCCAGCGCTTCGGTCGAGGATCGTCTGCGGTTGCGCCGGGAGCAATCGGCGCCGGTGCTAGCCGGGCTGCGCGAGAAGTTTTTTGACTGGAAGGAGCAGTTGCTGCCCAAGCATCCCATGGCCGAGGCGATCAAATACGCCCTGGGACACTGGGACGAGCTCAACGTGTTCCTCGCAGACGGTGCCGTCGCCATCGACAACAACGTATCCGAACGCGAAATGAAACGCGTTGTACTCAATCGAAAAAACAGTCTCTTTGTAGGCAACGCTCGCGGCGGCCTTACCGCAGCCATCCTGGCCAGCATTACCTCGACCTGTCGCCGCCACGATGTTGACCCGCAGCTCTATCTCACCCAATTGCTGGTCAACTTGCCGTTGCTGCGGATAAGCGACCTGCCGGACTGGCTACCCGACAGATGGAAAGCCGCACAGAAAGTAAGACTGACAGGCTTTGCCTAAGAACGCGAGTTTGCCCAATAGTTAAGTCGCTTGCCACAGAAATCCCAGTGATCGTGCCTGTACAGGGGCTGATTTTCTTGCTACGGGAATTAGCTGTAGACTGGCGCTACACCAATTCGTCGATGCGGATAGTCAGGTTGTTCTCGGCTTCCATCAGTGTGGCGCCGGTCGCTGTGGCGCCGCTAACGTTGGGCACAGAGGCTGTATAGCTGCCATTCTCTTCCTCCACGCTGCCGGAGTACTGCGTACCGCCAACTGTCGTGGTATAGGTTCCAGCCAGCGTTTCTACTTCCGCCGCGGCAGATGCCGATGCGCCCCCACCGCCACCACTGCTGACATGACCATGGCCGTCGTCGGAACTTATAGCAGGGGCGCTGGCGGTCGTACCGCTTGTAGTCGCCGGTGACGAGGTCGCAGTTGAAGAACTTGCCGGCTGTTTGGCGGAAGAAGCTGTCGTCTGTGTCTTGATCGGTGTAATTTGCGTCGGGTTGAGAATCATCGGTCCCATCGACGAGGATGTTGCAGCGACCAGCATGGCTCACCTCCCTGCCAAAAGTCTCCAATAGGTCTTATCGGCGGCATCGAAGCGATCTTTACGGCGGCCCGCTCTGTAGGCTGCGCAGGCGGTCGTCCGAGCGATTCTTAGATGACGTCAAGAAACCGTCTTCGCTTTTCTAAGAAACCTCCAATTTTTCGTGCTCGATAACCCGCGCGATACGGTGCTGCGTTTGCTCTGAAGGCAGAGAGACACCAATCCACCCTTGCCGGAAATGCAAATGTCAGCTTTGACTGAATGCCAGCACGAGCCGCGGAAAACCGATGCAACCGTTGAACAGAAGACTACGCTCGATCCGGAAAACTGGGCGGAGTTCCGGGCCCAGGCGCACCGCATGCTGGACGACATGCTCGATTACACGAAGAGTATTCGCACACGTCCGGTTTGGCAGTCCATTCCGGACGAGGTGAGGGCGCGGCGCAGGAGCGCAGTTCCGCAGTCGCCGTCCGAACTCTCCGAGGTGCACGACGAGTTCATGCGATACGTGCTGCCCTATGCGGTGGGCAATGTCCATCCCGGGTTCATGGGTTGGGTTCATGGCGGCGGAACGCCGGTCGGCATGCTGGCCGAGATGCTTGCGGCCGGATTGAACGCAAACCTGGGTGGGCGCGATCACATCCCTATCGAGGTAGAGCGCGAGGTGGTGCGGTGGGCTTGCGAGATCGTTGGCTTTCCATCGGACGCGTCGGGACTGCTCGTCACCGGAACTTCCATGGCAAATCTGATAGCGGTTGTCGTCGCGCGAGAGACGGCGCTCGGCAATCAGGCCGATGGCTGCAGAGCCGCGGCAGGAGCAAAACAACTGGTTGCTTATGCGTCTACGGAAGTTCATGGCTGTATCCGCAAGGCAATCGAGATTGCCGGGTTTGGCTCCGATGCGTTGCGTCTGGTTCCCGCTGACCACCGGCACCACATGAACCTGGGCGCCCTCGAAGATGCGATCCGCAGAGATCGGGATGCAGGCTTGACGCCGTTTCTGGTGGTGGGCATAGCGGGCACAGCGAATACCGGAGCCATCGATGATCTCGCCGGTCTCGCCGTCCTGTGCCAGCGGGAAAAGATCTGGTTTCATGTGGACGGGGCTTTTGGCGCGCTCGCCAGGCTGACGCCTGAACTTGCCCACCTGCTCGACGGGATGGCGCGCGCCGACTCCGTGGCCTTCGACTTTCATAAATGGGGACAGGTTCCCTACGATGCCGGCGTGATCCTGGTGCGCGACAGCGCCGCGCATCAGCGTGCCTTTTCGCTTTCCGCCGACTACTTGCAGCGAGCGCAGCGCGGACTGGCTGCCGGCTCGCCCTGGCCCTGCGATTTAGGACCCGACTTGTCGCGCGGTTTTCGCGCCCTGAAGGTCTGGTTCACGCTCAAGGTTTATGGAACCGGTGCGCTGGGACAAGCGATCTCTCACAACTGCCAACTCGCCCGCTATCTTGAGAATCGAATCGCCGATACGCCGCGTCTGGGGTTGCTTGCGCCCGTCGAATTGAACATTGTCTGTTTCCGCTACCGCTCCCAGGAGCCGGACGAGGTCAACGGACAGATTGTCGTGGCGCTTCAGGAGTCGGGAATCGTCGCGCCATCGGCAACCAGAGTCCAAGGGAAGGTGGCCATTCGGGCAGCCATCGTGAACCATCGCACCAGCCGCGCTGAAATCGACGCGCTGATCGACGGCGTTCTTGCTTTCGGAAACGCTATCGAAACCAGCATCGCCCGCAATAAACTCGCCGCGAAAAAACCGAAGATGCCTTCTTATCAGGAGCTTTGCCTGGCTCTCAGTGTTGTAAATGAGCGGCTGTCGGTCCAGCCCGACTCGGTCGAATCTCTGTATCTACGCGGCAACCTGCTGGAGCTTACGGACCGTAAGCCGGAAGCCCTTGAGAGCTACCAGAAATTGCTCGAATTCAACCCGGCCCATCGTGGAGCGTTGAACAATATCGGCAGCATTCTGAGCGCTTCTGGCAAGGATGCCGAAGCTCATGAGGCCTTTGCACGCGCGGTTCGAAGCAGCCCCGGCGATCCGATGTGCGAGGTCAGCTACGCCAACAGCCTGCGCAAGAGAGGCGAATTCGAAAAAGCGCGCGACCACTTTGAAATTGCGCTCAAAACCGATCCCGATTATTGGCAGGCCCATCTCGGCATGTCCTCGGTCCTGAAAGATCTGAACAGGGACGCGGATGCTTGCGCGCATCGCCGCGCCGCCTTTCACGGGCGGTGCGTCGTGCCTCTGACCTATCGGGGCAAGCAGCCCCCCATCGTGGTTCTGGAACTGGCGGCGATCGGCCAAGGCAACACGCGCTTCGCGAACTTCCTGAGCGACAGCATCTACAAACGATATCTTGTGGCCGCCGAATTTTACGAACCGGGCACACCGCTGCCTCCGCACCAGATCGTGATCAATTCGATTGGCGATGCAGATATTGCGAGTGCGGCGATTCTGGGCGCAAAGGCCCTGGCGAGTCGCACCTCGGCGCCCATCATGAATCATCCGGATGCGGTGCTGGCCACAGGCCGATGTGAGATTGCGCGCCGCCTGCGCTCACTGCCTGGAGTGATTACGGCCCAAACGGTCGCAATGCCGAGGGAGTCGCTCATTGCGCCAGACGCCATGGATACATTGCTTGATCGCAGCTTTGCTTTTCCGCTGCTGCTGCGCACGCCGGGCTGTCATCAAGGAGAGAATTTTCTGCGCGTCGAGAGCATAGACGAGTTACCGGCTGCGCTTGATGCACTGCCGGGAAGCGAACTGCTGGTCATTCAATATCTCGATGCGCGCGGGCGCGACGGAAAATCGCGTAAGTACCGCGTGATGATGATCGATGGGCAGTTATATCCGCTTCATGCCGCTATTTCACACCATTGGAAAATTCACTACTTCAGCGCGGAGATGGCCGAGTCTGCCGAGCATCGCGCCGAAGACCGGGAGTTTCTGGAGAATATGACCAGCGTTATTGGCGACCGCGCTTTTAAGGCGCTCCAGGCCATCCAACGGGAGCTAGGCCTGGACTACGGAGGAATCGACTTTGGCTTGAATGAAGCCGGCGAGGTGCTGGTCTTTGAGGCTAATGCCACCATGGCCGTCATCCCTCCAGCGGCAGACTCGCATTGGGATTACCGCCGCCCGGCAGTGGCCAGAGTCTGCGGGGCCGTGCACGCGATGATCGATCGCAGGGCTCAACGTGTCCGCAACGAAATGGCGGTGATGGTGTGATCGCGAATGCCTGTATGGATACCAATCGAGGGGTGGGCGCACGCGCGGGATCGACTGCGTTTCATCTTGCGTGGCTAGAAGAGCCGGCGATACCGGAAAGAGTCGCGGCAGTAAAACGGCATCACGAAGAAAGACGCGAACGCGCCGTCGATGCCTCCACCGGCCACTTCAAGCTCAGGTGTTCCATGTGTGGCGCGATCTACGAGGATGACGGGCTTCGACTCGAATGCAGCGCGGCGCACTCGCCGGCTCTACTGGTGAGCGACTACGAACAAAAGAAATTGACGCTCTTCGATGACCAGGAGGGTCTCTATCGCTACCGCCATTGGCTGCCTAGCGAAACGCTACGAGCGCTACTTCGTAGAGAATGGCATCTTCAGCTCGGATGGGCTGAGCCGAATGAAGCACGTTGAATTCATGTGTGAGTTGATGCTGTCGATCAACCAGCGCGATGTACTCAACAAGAAGACCACTCTGGACCGCGTCATGGACGGAAAGTCCTTTGATGGGCGTCAGCTTGGCAAGGTCTCGAGAATGGCCACCACGACGTTGAATCGGGTTCACAAGATGTTTCCTAAGCTGAAGACCACCCGCCTTCGGCAGGTGTCGTCATCTGGTTACGTTTGTTTGCGGTGAATACGAAATCGACTCATTCTATCAGCGTCGTCGATTTCCCTTTTGCGAGTTGTGCTTCCGGCACATGAGCGCAGCGTTATTAAGTTGGGATCGTCCACCCTTGCTGTGCGGATTGATATGGTCGATCGTGAAGTCTTCCCAAGTCAGCTTGCACCCGCACGTTTTGCAGACGCGCGTTGCGCTCGAACTCCAGAGAATTCGGCGCTGCTCTGGTGTGAATATCCGTTGGGCATCTTTCCGTGCGAAGAGACTTCCAAGAATACTGCGCAGAATCTGTTCGCGCTTGCGCCTCTGAGAGACGTCATCCGTCATTTGCGATACTGCGAGCAAATATTCACGATAAAGCTCCTGGCCTGGTCCAGGACCCTTCGCTTTCTTCTGCAGTTCGCGGACCGCATCGACGTTTGTAGCGAACGCCTGTAGCAAATCCCATGCGAGAGCGTTCCGGCGACGATCCGTTAAGATGAGGCCTTCTTGTTCGAATTTCCAGATCAGGAACACCAATGAGTAGAAGTCCGTCAGCTTTCCTATTGGCGAGGACTGACGCAGGTGGATGGACTCCTCGCACAGGCTTACCTTCACCAGGGGGCTCTACACCCGGCTCTGACCGCCATCGACGAAGCCATCGATGCCAACAGGAAAATTCCGGATGAGCTCTATTTCGTTCCCCGAGATCTTGGCATAAAGGCGCAGATTCTCGCACGGCTCGGCAGAGTGAAAGCGTCGAATGATCTCTATGAAAAGAGCGCCGATATGCTGGACGCCCTCCTCAGCCGGGTCCCGACGCCCACCGTCGAGCGCCAGTTGTTGAATGATTTGAGACATGTCTACGCCGGGTACTTCATCTCTCTGATCCATCAGGGAAGGCCGGCTGACGCCTTCCGAGTGATCGAGCGAGCCCGCGGTCGAGTCGAAGCACAGCTTCTCACTCACCATGAAATCGTCACGCCGCATCAACCAAGTGAGGTCGAGATCCGTCTCACGAGACTCAATCTGGAACTGCTGGACGCCGACGGCTCATCGGCTCGAAGTCACATTCTCGATGCCGTCTACAGCACCGAGCAGCAACTCGGCGATAACTCTGAGGCGGACTTCTCTCCGCCGGTTCCCGTTCCTTTGGACAGTTTCCAGAGCGATTTGCAGCCCTCTGAACTCTTCGTCGAATATGTGCTCTCGGAGCCAGTCTCTTACGCACTTGCCGTAACACGAACGACCGTCCATTGTTACTCGCTTCCAGCAAGGGATGTCCTGCAAAAGGAGGTGGTGCAGTACCGCTCCGAACTGATGGCAAAGAAAGCCGATCCGGCTCTCGGGCAACGGCTTTTTCAGAGCCTCCTGGCAGGTATACCAGAATTGAAACTGAAGCCGGACCTGATTGTGGTGCCGGACGGAGATCTGAATCTCCTCCCCTTTGCCGCCCTGATGAATGGCGGTCAATATGTTCTCGCTTCACACGTTGTCAGCGTGGCGCCGTCCGGCACAGTGTTCGATCTGCTGAGGCACCGTCCTGCTCGGAACGATCAGGACGCCAGCCTTCCATTTCTGGGGGTAGCGGCATGGACCGCCAGAGCGCGACCGGAAACCCTACTCGCACTCGTACGGCGGGCTGTTTCAGAGCCAGAAAGACGGCAATTCGTTGCCCTTCCTGAAAGCAGATATGAGGTTGAAAGCGTTGCCGACGATCTTCCCGGCCCCGACACTGTGCTCCTGGGCTCACGCGCTACCGAAACGGCATTCAAACAGCTTCCCCTCAGCCGCTACAGGGTCATTCACCTGGCGCTCCACGGCTACGTCGACCCGGAGTTTCCGGATCGCTCGGCGTTGGTGTTCGCCCCTGAAGAGCCTCCCAAAGACGATGGCATTCTCCAGATACGTGAGATCCGGCGACTGCCATTGGACGCCAGCCTGGTGACACTCTCCGCTTGCGACACCGGTTTGGGGCCCATCGGTGAAGAAGGTGTGGGCAATATTGTCAACGCCTTTATCGATTCCGGGGCCCGCAGCGTGGTATTCACGCTCTGGGCAGTGGAGGACCAGGCCACAACCCACCTCATGATGGCTTTTTATCGCCATCTCGGCAGTCACGAGGCAAAGGCCGAGGCTCTCCGAAGCGCCCAACTGGAGATGCTGCGTTCCGGCGCGCCACCCTACTACTGGGCCGGTTTCGAACTGGACGGCGAGCCGGCGGGCGGCCTCTTTGGACCCCTGATAAACAACCTCCCCTACAGGAGAAGCGATGATGAACTCCCCCAGACAGGCCGCCGCGGCCGTTGAACTCTCAAAGACGGATCGGCACATGATCCTTGAAAACGTGCTCTCCGCACTGCGGAAACGGTTCTATTCGCCGGAAAGACTGAACGGAGACTGGCAGGCCGCGGTGGATCGCCAACGGCCCGTCATCGAAGAGAGCCCGGATGCGAATGCGTTTGAAGTCGCGATGGGCCAGTTGCTCAAAGAACTGCACACGTCGCACCTCGGATTCTTTCACCGCAACGCGCGTCGGGCATCGAGCCGCGCCGCGCTCAGCGCCACCTACATGGAGGATGAAACGCCGCATGGAAGGCGCTGGATCTTCCAGGATGTTCACGCTGGCGGAGCGGCGGCGGTCGCCGGCATCGCGCCTGGCGACATCCTTCTCAGTGTGGAAGGACGCGAGATTATCCCGCCCGAACATCCAGTCTTTCCGATGGGAGGGCAAACCTCGGTCGACGTGGCCGCCCTCGAATCGGCGAGACGCACCGTGTCCGCCGATGTGGCCCGTCCTAAAGGGAAAAAGCTTCATTTCATTGAGCCCACACTTGTCGAAGCCCGGCATCTGGAAAATTCTGTCGGCTACGTGAAGATCGCCATGTTTCCAGGCATGGTCGGGGTTGTGGTAGCCAATGAGATCACCCGCGCAATTCGAGAACTGGGGTCCGTTGAGAGCCTCATCATTGATCTTCGTGGAAATACAGGCGGCGGGATCGCCGCGCTGCGCGTGATGAGCCTGCTGACGCCCGGAAAAGTTCCGGTGGGGTTTGCTCTGGATCGCCGGCGGGTGACCGCCAACCTCGAAACGGAGAAGAATCGCTTCCCGCGATTCTCGCGGATACCCGACTCAACGGGGTTTCTCTGGATGCTTGCGCTGCAGTTCGCCGCTGCACGTGGAGCTGGTAAAAAGATACACATTGGCCACGCCCTTTAAATCTTTCTCGACCTCCGGATAATATCCGCGGGTGATGGAGTCGCCCACCAGCAGCACGTTGGGCAGGCCCGCAGCCGGCGCCGCAGGGCGATCCGACCACGTCCACTCGATCTTCTCGGTAATCGGCAGATGCGCCTGCGCCACCGCGCCCAGCGCACACAC
>Ga0335074_10014330_pt1 | contig 11129 bp, 10 predicted proteins | sample Lox_Sample_23_FD_206715 | JGI IMG/M metagenome (GOLD analysis project Ga0335074, IMG submission 206715) | Soil microbial communities from Loxahatchee National Wildlife Refuge, Florida, United States - Lox_Sample_2.3 | ecosystem: Environmental > Terrestrial > Soil > Wetlands | place: USA... | reverse complement strand
GAGATAGGCGAGACGGATTCGATACGCTTCGGAAACGAGACGGAGCATTCCGCCATCACCGTCGAAGCTCCAGGGAGCGCCCGCAGAGACAATCTCGATGGTGGCTTCGCGATCGCGGTAGAGCAACTCGCTGCCCAACCGACCGGACGGGTCCTTGTACGTGAGCTCAACGACCGCAGACCCGTGCCACTTCACGTCAACGACCGCTACCAGGCAATCGGGAAGGATGCCTTTGATTGACGCGCCTCGGGTTAGGTCTTCCAATCGTGCCATCGATTCTGCCCAGGAGGTAAAAACCCATGTATTCAACAACTTGTAACTGGAACGCGCAAATATACCACACGGGGCAAGGTGCTGCGATGGCGCGCATCGTCGAAGCGGACAAGAAAAAGGGCCTCGGCTCTGAAGGCCGAGGCCCACTGAATCCAGCGATTCAAAACGGTACGTCTTGCACCGCCGCACCTTGCGGTTCGGTTGCGGTGTCCGAGGCGGAAGCGAGTGCCTCCGGCTCTTTCTCGCCGCGATTCAGCTTGCGAATCGAGTCGGCGCGAATCTGCCAGACCGTGTGCTTCACGGTCGTGGCCTTCTTGCCTTTGCCGTATTCGCGCTCGTAGCTGCTGCTGACGAGCGTGCCTTCGACAAGAATGTGATCGCCCTGGTGAAGCGATGCCGCAACGCGCTCGCCCAAGCTGTTCCAAGCGACCACGCGGTGCCATTCGGTTTTCGAGGCCCACTCGTCGTCCGCGTTCTTCCATGACCGCTGCGTGGCGACTGAAAGAACGGTGAACGCCGCACCGTTGCCTCGCGCTTGGCGTCGCTCCGGGTCTTTGCCGACGAATCCGATGATCTGAACTGAGTTGAGGTACATTTTCGAATCTCCTTTTTCTGCCCCTTTTGCTTGGGGCGCCTGGAAGCGAGTGGAGACCACTCCCAAGGCGAGCGGCTGCTTTATGGGAGGGATCCGCGTGGTTCGGGAGGAACCGGGAAAGCAGAAGCCGCGAAGTGCGCTTTTTGCATCCCGGACACGGGACTGCGGGCGTGGGAATTCTCCCGAAGCAGCGCCCAAGCAAATGTGCGCCGGAAAAGGGAGAAATGTACCGCGTCAGTTCATTCGGTAAAGGCGAATGCCAAGGGACGCCACAGCGGGGGAGCAACGATACGAACTTAGGGCTTCTGAGGCACAAGCAGAGACTTGTTGCCAGACTTCAAGACGGTCCAGACCTTCTCAACCTGCTCTCCAGTTAGCGTCCCCGTGCCGCCCGGAGAAGGCCCGAGCTGGAGAATCGGAGTCGATCTATCCGCGACGAGAAGTTGGCCAAAGTTCTTCCAGCCAGGAAGTTGCAGACGGTCGTTAAAGGCCCGCCGCAGAATTGTGGCTAGCATATCCGCGAGCTGTAAACCGAGCGAGCCGGCTGAATCAGCGAACTCCCTTTGCTCGCTCAAAAGCAACCCCGCATTTAATCCCGGTGGCCGGTCAGTATCACGAACGCCATACGCCTCTCGCGTCCATTTAATATGACGCCTCATTTCGTCGTCATTGGGATCAATTCCATAGCGCGCATCGAAATGGGTGTAGACCGCTTCTCTGAGTGTGATGAGCGGATTTTGCGCAAAATGGCTCTCGCTCATTGGTAGAATTACCGTAGACCACGTCTCCTCCATCTCTGTAATTGTCCGGTTCTTGCGGTCTATGGTCCACGCGATGTCTCCGAGTTCTTCGGGCAACCGTTGCACATAGTAGAGCGTGCTTTCTTCGATGATCTTCAAGACGAGCTCAATAACCAGGAAGGCTTGCAGGAAAAGCTGGTTCGGCATACGACGAATCGCATCGGCTAGGCTGTGTAATTGCGCGACGATTCGCGGATCATGCTCCGGCGTCAGGTGCGCCGTGACCGCGTCGGCTTGCCGGGCCTTGAAGGGAGCGACGACGCTATCGCCGTGCGTGGCCATATCGAGGGCAAAGAATTTGACGAGGACATCGTATTGAGAAACCAGCGCGATCACCTGAGCGGCTTGGGATTCATCCAGCTTGCTACCCTTGATTTCGACCGCGTTGTTCGGCCAAGTGTCGCGCAACCGCAAGAATGTCTGGAAGAGGTCGTTCTCGACCGAACTTGGAATCACCAACGCCAAAACGAGCGAGAAAAGAGACTGGCCGTTTGTGGGCGCTACGAAGTTGCCTGCCTCATCGATGAAGATCCGCATTAGGTGTAACGTCCCCTTAGTCTTTGTCTCCAGCAGAGGCAATGTTCCTGACACGCCGGACAGGTTTGCAATCTTGCAGCGCGCTGGGAAGCTCGTTGAGATTGCGGAGGAGCACCGTGTGCATCTGATCTCCGAGGCGCGCCGCGCTTAATACGTGGTGACAGGCCTTCTCGGTCACAACGATATCGCAGTACGGTACCGCCAAAGACAAAGCATCAATGTCGTAAATGTCATTTGCCGTCCAGCTTTTATCGCGGTTGCGATGCCACGCTGTCTTTAATTCGATGGATACGTTCGTCGTAGGCATGGCGCGGACAAATCTGCGCGAAGATTCCCTGTTTGAAATCACATCGGTAAGCGCAAGCTGTCTGCGTACAAGAGCGCGTGGCAATATATTCTCGAATTCGATGCAGAGTTCACGCGCGGAAACGACATCGCGCAGTCTTCCTCGCCGCCATTGGGCTTCACGGTTGAGCATCGAGCTGAGCTCGCGCTCTTGGGCCGCCCTTCTCTCCGCGACTTGGATAGCGCTTTCCGGTTTCCAGCCAAGCGCACGCAACTCCGATACCTCATCATCGGCCGGCCCCCGAAGCACGGACCGGTCGAGAAGCAATTCTGCTTGCGCCACGAATTTATCGAAGGCTTCCGAGCCCATGCGCGCTCGCACTTCCTCGGTCGCATCGCCGTGAGGCCCTCTGAATCGGACTCCGCTGTTTCGACCAAAGCTGTGGCGGACACCTCTTCCCACAAGAGGAGCTGGCGAGAGGGTGCTGGAGTTGCGGGCGAAACTGTCTAGCATCGCGTCTAGCTCCAGCTCCATCACGACAACTCTGTCGAGGAGCGAAGCAAAACCAGTCAGCTCCTCCATAACGCCAGCGATCGCACGCCGTTGTGAAGGGTCCTTAATCTTCTGCATCTCCATGTAGTGATGGGCGGACAACACGAACAGTGCGGTTCCGGCCGATTTCGCAGCCGTGGAAGCTTCCAGTGTTGGCACCAAACAAGCACCGTTTGGATGGCCCGTGGATGCCTGCGCCAACGATATCCAGTGATTCAGGTCGAGATAGACGAGTGGCACATTATCGGATGGCAATTCCACTAGCCGAGGCCAAACAAGTGCAGGTGGCTCATCTCTCATCGCGATTCGTTCCCTTAGAGTTATTTTAGCTATGTTCAGCTCCCGACCGCGACAATCCCTCCTAGGAGGGCGGGGCGGATGAGTGATCCGCGCCGATGGCGTTGAGGACTTGAGTTGCCGTTCGCTGCACGTATTCGAGACTCTCACTGAGGAGCTTCGCATCGCCGCCGTACAGACCGATGTAGTCCTGCGCGGCGCTTCCCGTTTCAAGGCCTATTGCGCTGCAAACGACAAACGCGACGGCCTCTGCTTCGGTCTCACGGACGCGCTTCGTTGTGCTGCTGCGGCGCTCATCGCGGTGCATCATTTCGTGCGCCGTCTCATGCGCGAGAGTCGCGAATTCCTCAGCCGGAGACTGGCCCGGCAGCAACGTGATCTTGCCGCCTGACGAGATGCCACGTGCCGGCGCGATTTCATCGGAGTATTCGAGCGCAATGCCCTGCTCAGTGACGAACTTGCTAAGCCGCTCGCGATATCCGCTCGGATCGCCGTTCACGCTGCCGATTTCCGGCAACGGCTGGCCATCCGTCTGGCTGATGTCGAACACGTAGGCCGCGCGGAAGCCGACTGCGACTGAGGATTCGTCCGGCTCGGCTTCGCCGTTGTTCTCGGGCTTCTTCCGAATGATCGGCGCGAGAATCAGAATGCCTTTCTCGCCCTTCTTCACGAAGCGCCCAAGCTTGTGCCACGCGTGAAAGCCCGCGACGTGCGTTGCGTTCGGCTTCTGCGAAGCGATGAGCATGATGTTGCCCCACGAGTAGCGCCGGAAACGCGCCATCGCCGCGAGATATTCCTTGAGCCGCTCGCTGTGGCCCCCTTCGAGGGCCTGCCGGAGTTGCTCGATTGCGTTGCTTGCGATCTGTTTTGCTTGTTCGACTTTCATTTTTCCTGTCCTCCTGTTTCGGGGAGTCCTTGCTCCCTTCACCCACAGCCGAGGGAGTGAGGACGCGAAACAGGGGACAGAAGCGCAGAGATTGGCGCGTCCAGGTCGGAACGGGCCGCACGCCTGAGTGACACTGCCTTTTGGTGGCGCGAAGAGTGCTAGTGGAGACCGGAAGGCGGATGAACTAAGCGCCGGGGGCGCGACAATCTTGTAGCGTGGAGAACAGCAAACAACCAACGAAACGCCCGCTTGACTGCGGCTCTGTTCGCAGAATAAGCTGACATTGTAGATTCATGAAGACTTTGGGCGAGCGCATAAGAGAACTAAGAGAACAGAAAGATATTTCCCTCCGCGAATTAGCGAAGAAGCTCGAAATTTCTGCGGCATTTCTTTCAGATGTCGAATTGAATCGTCGTTTTCCTTCTGAAGAGGTACTCGCTAAGATTGCAAAACAGCTGAATCAGCCTGTCGAGGATTTGAAAGCATTCGATACTCGCCCTCCTATGGAGGAACTAAAACGGATCACTGCGTCTAACCCGTTGATGGGTGTTGCTCTTCGACGAGTCGTCGAAAAAAAAGTAAGCGCCAGTGAACTCATTGACTTGCTCAAGAAGGCGGAGAAGAGAAAGTGAGGACGTATCACTCCAGGAGTGGTCGGTTTCAAGAACGCCCGTTCTTTAAGGACGAAGACATTGAAGCAATCTGCCTGAGCGAACTCCAGAATGTTCAACTCTTGCCGTCATCCCCAGCTCCCGTGAGGATTGACCGTTTCATTGAAAAAAGATTCGGAATATCGCATCAATATGAAGATCTGACAGACGGTGTTCTTGGTCTGACCGTGTTCGGTAGAAACGGTGTGGAAGCGGTCATAGTGGCACGAGCATTGGATGACGACGGTACCAAGGTTGCTGATCGGCGAATTCGATCCACCCTTGCCCACGAAGCCGGCCACGGCTTGCTACATGCCCAACTTTTTGGATTCGAGCAACAGACTCAACGATTGTTTGGCGACTTTTCTGATCCAACAAAGCCGAAGGTGCTCTGCCGCGATGTCGTGCCGTCCGAGGCTAAGTGGAAACGAGGTTATGACGGTAGGTGGTGGGAGTTTCAAGCAAATTGCGCCATGGGCTGTCTTCTGCTGCCCAAGAGGTTGCTTGACCAAGTTTTGCAACCCTTCCTCGGTGTTCAGGGTTCGTTCGGTTCGAGGGTGCTGAGCGAAGTGCGGCGCGCTGAGGCCGCAAAGTCGGTGAGCGAGGTATTTGATACGAACCCAATCGTTGCGCGACTGAGGATCGATCGGCTGTATCCAGCGAGGGATGGTGCGCAACTGAGCCTGTAAATTTTTTTGGCTTGACTGTACGCAGAGGTCAGCTTACACTGTACGAGTCCCGAGCGTGGAAATGATCGGATCAAGGGAGGGGCGATGGCATACAGCACAGAGCGGTTGGAAGACATTTTTCTGAGGACGGATGGCCGATGCCATATTTGCGGGACCAGACTTGTGTTCTCAAGATACGGCGAATCCGGCGGGTGGGAGGTGGAACATTCAACTCCGGTGTCTCTAGGGGGAACCGACCGACTCTGTAACCTTTATGCAGCTCACATCGTTTGTAATCGCGAAAAAGGGATTTGAACCAGCCGTACTGCCCGCTCATGGCACAGTCGCAGCAAAGCACCGCTTTCGAGACGGAAGAAGGAAAGCGTTCGCGAAAATAATCGTTTAGGTTGGGGCGCTGCCGGTGCGCTAACTGGCGCGACGGTTGGAGGACCGGCAGGACTTCTCATTGGTGGCATTCTTGGGGCTGCATTCGGTGACGGGATTGATCCCGAATAGAAGAGGCATACGGCGGTCGTCCGAAGAGTTGTCGGAGCGTTCGGAACCGAAAGGATCGGCGGTTGAAATTTGAAGCTGACAGACTAGGAGGTTAGGTCGGATGCACAAGTTAACTTTTTTCCCGCTAGGGAATGCCGACTGTTGCCGGATTGACCTTGAAGGCGGGCAAAAGATCCTTTTCGATTTCGCGGACGTTCGTTCGAAGGACGATCCCGAAGACCGGCGAATCGCCCTGCCAGAGAGTCTTCGGGCGGATTTGAAGGACGCCAAACGGGACTACTACGATGTCGTTGCTTTTACTCACCTGGATAACGATCACATTTGTGGGGCGTCCGAATTCTTCCATTTGAACCACGCGCAGAAATATCAAGGGGACGGAAGAATCAGAATTAACGAACTTTGGGTGCCAGCAGCGGCCGTAATTGAGGAGGACTGTACGGACGAGGACCGAATTATTCGGGCCGAGGCACGGCATCGCCTGAAGAAAGGGACTGGAATCCGCGTATTTTCACGACCTGATAAGCTGAAAGATTGGCTCAACGGCGAGGGCCTCACCCTAGATGACCGCAAACACTTAATCACTGACGCGGGACAATTGATTCCGGGGTTTTCTACCGGAACCGACGGGGTTGAATTTTTTGTCCATTCCCCATTTGCGAAACGGCTGAACGAGGCGGAAGTGATCGACCGGAACGTTGATTCATTGGTTGTACAAGCCACGTTCACGGTGCAAGATACCGCAACTCGTGTGCTTTTCGGTTCCGATCTCGAACACGGTGCAATCGCGGACATCGTCAACATCACTAGGGCTAAAAAACGCGATGTGAGACTGGAGTCGGATGTAATCAAGCTCTGGCACCATTGCAGTTACACAGCAATAGGACCGGAGAAGGGTCAAGAGAAGACAAAGCCGGTTGACGAGGTGGCGTGGATTTTTGAGAAGAAATTGCCGAAGAGCGCCATTATCGTTTCAACGAGCAAACCGATTCCCTCGGACGATTCGGATGATCAGCCACCTCATCGGCAGGCGGCTGCGTATTACAGAGACCGTGTGTCTGCGGTGGGCGGAGAGTTTAAGGTAACGATGGAGCATCCCACTCAGGTCAAGCCGGAACCCCTGGTGATTGAAATTGACGGCTCGAAAGCGAGAATTAAGAAGCGGTACATTTCCGGGGCTTCGGTGGCTGTAGCGTCCCGGGCTCCACGCGCGGGATAGTTAACTATGGATTGCGTGGACGCCGCTGGCGTTAGAGTGACTGCGGGTGAGTTGAAATACCCCAGAAGCCGTTGGCTTAGTGAATTCCTTCTCTCGGAAGTCAATCCACACGCCAAATTGGTCGAGGTTCGCGTTACTCCTGGCGGTGACGAAGTAATTGTTTTTGAAGTGGAAGTCGAGGTATCCCAGGTCCGGGTTTTCGATATTCATCCACGCGAACGCTTGGCTGTGCTTTTCCGAGCACAAGATGAACTTACCCCAGAAGTCCTAGCTCTTCGCAAAGACTTCCCATACGTTCCTCATGTTAATCCCCGCGATGTAGAAATTCCGCGCAGTCTTTGTTTGTATGAAGAAAATTTCGACGAATTGAAAGTGGCTTGGACACCAGCGAGATTTGTCGAGCGCGCTCGCTGGTGGCTTTGCGAAACCGCCAAGGGAACACTTCATGGTGAAGATCAGCCCCTCGAGCCAATTCTATTAGGCAATTTCCCGCCATTGATCATGTCCGTCGATCTCCTTTCTTCCTTGGTGAGCACAGATGCTCCTCAACCTCTGGTCATCGAAATGCGTGGAGATAGTGGGCACGAACTGTATGTTGCGAACCCGGGACATCCCGCGACCGGTCTCGCGGCCATAGCTTTCATCGCTCCACCGCACGCGGATGGCGCAATACGTGTTCAACCCGGGAATCTGAAGCGGTTGAGCGAGATTTTGAAAGAAGTCGGTCTGGACATTATCGAACAACTGCGGCAGCGATTGAGCGAGTGGGAACTGCCGGGCAGTCTGCTTAACGCTCCGCCCATTCTCCTGATCATTCTGAGGAAACAAAGAAGAGCATCTGAAGCGGTCGAGACGATAGAAACCTGGGCGTTCCTATTGTCGAAGACAATCGGTGATCTTGGGGTTGCTCTCGGGATTCTCCAGCGCTACGGATCTTCGTACGGTCGCGTCTTAAATGGGCAAACGGATGATGGGTTAATAGAAGCGACGTCCTTGGCGATTCTAAATCCGACGTTTTCGCTATCGCGATCGCTCGCAGCGAGACTTAATGGGACGACGGCTCAGACGCTGAAGATAACCGCCATTGGGCTCGGGGCATTGGGCTCGCAGGTTGTCAACCACTTAGTGCGTGCGGGGTTTGGAATTTGGACGGGCGTAGACGACGACATCCTATTCCCTCATAACGCCGCGAAGCATCAACTCGGCCAGCGCGATATAGGTCGGCTTAAGGTGCGTGCCATGCAGACGCACTTAAATGGGATTATGGACGACTGTGCAATGCCGACAATTGTCGATACAAACGTGCTGCATTCTGGAGCTAAAGAGTCTGAGTTGAGAGATGCCTTGTCGAATGCTGAAGCGATTCTGGATTTCTCGGCTAATCTCTCTGTCGCTCGTAAGCTTGCGTACTACGACGCAACAGGAAAGAGAAGGTGTTCCGTTTTTCTAAACCCGTCGGGTTCTGACCTTGTGCTTCTGTGCGAAGATCAAGACCGAAAATCCCGTCTCGACTGGCTGGAATTCCAGTATTACCGCGAGCTCGTCAACAACGACTCGTTGAAATCGCATTTTCATTGGGAACATGGGCGCATCCGGTACGCAAGATCATGTCGTGATTTGACGAGCGACATTCCGCAGGGGCTCATCGCAATGCATTCGGGAATTGCATCGCAGGCTCTGCAACGGACTTTGGTTCGCCCAGAAGCCGTCGTGCGAATTTGGCACTCCGATTCAATCATGAATGTGCAATGCCACGATGTGGATGCTTTGCCAGTTATGGACCTTGAGATTCAAGAGTGGCGAATTTGCACAGACAGAAGATTTCTGAGCGCACTCAGGAAATATCGGAGGATGAAATTACCGAAGGAGACCGGAGGTGTAGTGATAGGGAGCTTCGACGAAGAGAGGCGAATAGCCTATCTCGTGGATGTCCTACCCTCGCCGCCAGACAGTGAGGAGTGGCCGACGCTCTATATTCGTGGAACTCATGGTCTTGCGGATGCCGTTAAACAAGCAGCATGCAGAACCGACAATCAGTTGCAGTATATGGGCGAATGGCACTCCCACCCCGATGGATATGGTACTGAACCGAGCGGAGATGACAAAAAGGTATTCGAATGGTTGGCTGAACTTGCCGCCCGGGACTGTAATCCGCCCATAATGCTGATTGTCGGCCAGAAGGACGTGCGCATCTTCTTAGGCTCGATTGAGACGTGGGTATCATTGAAGAAATGAAATGAGGCGGATTGCTATCTAATCTCAAACTCGGAGTGTACGAATTTCTAGGGCTGGTGGTGCCCGGAATGCTTGTGATTTGCGAAGGATGGATACTTGTGCGTGGCTGGAGCAATTTCGCCCATTCGCTGAGTGATTTGCAACCCGTTCCGTTCACGATGTTTGTCGCCAGTGCGTTCGTTCTCGGACATTTCATTCAGGAGTTGGCAGATTGGTCGGTAAAAAAGATTTGTGGCGAGCGATTCCTAAAGGCCGGGCGAGATGATCTCTGGGCGGGCCAGGAATCTGATGCGGTGAAAAGCGCTATCTGGAGCGAGTCTGGAATTACGCTCGGGGACGTAGACTCAGCATTCGATTATTGTCTAACCCGAGTCGGCCAGAATTTTTCAAAGCGCGATATGTTCGTCGCGGTTTCCGATTTCTCAAGATCATTCCTCGTATTGGTCGTGTTTGGCATTGGACCGGCCTATCGGCTTGCGCGAGACGAATCACACTCATGGCTTTTTTTTGTGGTCTTTCTCGCTGGTTACGTTGCCTTTCTCCTGGCAATCGGAGTTTTGGCGTGGGTTAGAATGGTTCGCTTCCGACGCATGTCCGATGCGGGTGTGTTCCGCGCGTATTTGGGCTCGCGCCCGTCGCGGAATTCAGCGGAACGAGAATCTGAAATCTGACGAAGGCACTATCGGCACAGATGAATCTCGGCGCAGTGGTAAGGATGGGATGATAATCAGGCTTTAAGGCAGCGCCCACGGACCACCCTTGCGCCAGGACAGCGCGAACGGCTCGGCTCCTGTTGCTGCGCGAAGTGGCGGGATTAGGAATCTGACAACGTCGGTGGTAACCGTGTGAAGTTCGGCATTGTGGTCGAGACCGCTCTTCTTGAGGAAGCCCTGCCATTGTTTAGCCTTTTGCGAGTCCCGGGAGAATTCTTCGGTTAGAGCGAGCGGTGTCCCTGGTGGGAGTTCGGTTCCTCTGCGGGTGAAGGTTGCTTTGATTGCGTCGGTCAATACAGATCCTTCAAAATCGAAATCGTGCGATAGTTTCCATAGGTCGTAGAAGTCTTTCATCCTGGTGTTGGCCATTCCCAATTTCACGAGAGCTTCGAGTTTTTCCGCCACGACAGCCTCGCGCGGATATGCTCGTAAGCGCGCGCGCGGGAACCTCAGCATCGCGGGATATTGAATCTCTCTCGGCGGCGGCACGATAACATCGCCAAAGCCGATATCAACCTGCATGTGAATCCTAGCGCGCTCTAACCGAGACACAAGAGTGACGCGCAAGCCCTCGTATTCTTGGTCCTCTTTGATTCTCGCGACCTGGAGGGATTTGGGGTCAAAGACGAGACCGTCGTCCTCGACGGCCTGGTTCATGATTTCTGAGAACACGCGTTTCATGCGGGCAGTGCTGTTTTCACCCTCGCCCTCAAGATCAAGGTCCCGGGTCGGGCGATACGGTCGTTGCGTCCACAGCTCGAACAAGAGCGCACCCTTGAGGACGAATTGGTCGTGGTATTCGGACTGTGCCAGGCGGTAGAGGAAACGCTCGATTCCGTAGCGGGTTAGAACCAAGCCAAAGTCTTCACCCCTTACTTGGGCGAGATTCCAGAGGCGTTGGCGGA
>Ga0335074_10014328_pt1 | contig 11129 bp, 7 predicted proteins | sample Lox_Sample_23_FD_206715 | JGI IMG/M metagenome (GOLD analysis project Ga0335074, IMG submission 206715) | Soil microbial communities from Loxahatchee National Wildlife Refuge, Florida, United States - Lox_Sample_2.3 | ecosystem: Environmental > Terrestrial > Soil > Wetlands | place: USA: Florida... | reverse complement strand
CGTGCCGCTGACGGTGAATACGCCCCCCGTGACACTGCCGCCGTGCGAACTCGACAGCGTGCCCGCCCCTGGACCGGAGAGCGCGACAGTGACCGTGTCATTGGCGCTCGGGCTTGCATCGGTGATGGTGACGCCGGCAAACGGCGAGGCTGCCGTGTCGGCGGGAACACCTTGATAGGGCGACGTAAGGTTCGTGATCTCCGGCCCGATTGTCTCGGCATACACCACCGTGCCGCCGCTGCCGTCATACGCGGCCTTCCAGGAGATCGCGGCATAATTGCTGCCGGCGAGCTGCAGCACCGCCGCGTCGCCGCCGTCTGCAGTGACGGTCAGCGTCGCGCCGATGGAATAGGAGCCGGACGTGACGGTCGCCTGGTGGTTGTGATCCAGAAGATTGGTCAGGTCGATCCTGTCGTGCGGGCCGGTGAAGCCGGCGATCGTCCCCTGGAACCCCGCGTAATTGCCGATGATCAGCGTGGCATTGGCACCGGCACCAGGGGCAAAGGCGATCGTCTGGAAACCGCTCGGCCCAAGGCTGGTGTAGTTTGCCGTGACGGACGCGGTCGCGCTGCCTTGCAATTCCAGCGTATTGCCATTGCCGCCGGCCACGACGCTGCCGCTGATCGCATAGCCCGGCCGCAGCACCAACAGATCGCCGCCGTCGGTGAAACTGATCGCACCGGCGCTGCCGCTGATCGTGCCCGAGTCGATGATCGTGCCGCCGCCCAGGGAGATGCCGGTGCCGGCGCCGCTGCCAATGCTGCCATAATTGACGACAGTCGCAGTGCCACCGGCAACGACGCCATCGGTCGGGCCATAAATCGAGGCCCCGCGATCACCGGTCCCGCCGTTGATAATGCTGCCACCGGCGTTGAACTTGATGCCATCGCCGAAACCGCCGCCGGATCGGATGGTGCCGTAGTTCGTTACCGTGCCGGCGGCCTGATTCACGTACACGCCGATCCCCCCGTAGATCAGCGCAGAAGTCGTACTGCCGGCACCGTTGGTGACACCGCCGCCATCGCCAAGCTCAACGCCGTAAGACCCGCCGACGATGCCCTGGATCGTGCCGGTGTTGGTAACGTCGCCGATGCCGCCTATGACGACACCGCCAAACCCCTGAATCAGTGCGGTGCTGCCGGTATTCGTGACCGTGCCGTTGCCGGCAATAGAGACCGCGTCAAAGGTGAACGCAGCATACCCCAGAATCGTACCAGCGTTGCTGATACTGCCGGCGCCACCGATGGCAACGCCGCCGTCATTGCCCTCGATCAGCGATGTGGTACCGGTATTGGCCACCGTGCCGTCACCCTGGAAGACGACGGCAATGGCACCGGCAGTGCCGCCATCAAGCGACGTTATGGTGCCGGCATTGCTGACAGTGCCGTGCGCGATCGAGATGCCGCCATTGCCCTGGACCAGTGCAGCCGTGCCGATATTGGCGACGGTGCCGGCGCCGCCGATCAGGATTCCGTAGCTGCCCTGTTGCTCCCCGGTGCCGGTGATCGTGGCCCGGTTGCTGATCTGCACACCGTAAGTGCCAGTGCTGGCGATACCGTCGAGATACCCCTGGATCTGCGCCAGCGTCGCGCCTCCGGCACCGTTGGTGATCGTGCCGCCACCGGACAGTGAAACGCCGTCGGTCCCGTTGCTCTGACCGGCGATGGTGCCATAGTTGGCCACCGTTCCGGCTAGCGAGCCGCCCGCCAAAATGCCGCCGGCGCCTTGCAGCAGCGCCGTACTGGCGCCGTTACCGGAAGCACCGTTGATGACGCTGCCGCCATCGGCCAGATCGACCGCGTTGCCGCTGCCGCCACTGGCGATGATCGACCCTAGATTCGTCACCCGGTCATGAGCGCCGCCCAGCTTCACACCGTAGAAACTGCTGATGACCCCGGAGCCGCTGTTGCTGATCCCGCCGGTCCCGCCCAGAACAACGGCATAGCCTTCGTTGCTGGTGATCGCGCCGGCATTGGTAACGTAGCTCGCACCGCCCAGGCTGACGGCGCCTGCCGATTCGCCAAGCTGCAGGATCGTACCCTGGTTCACCAGCGTCCCGGTGCCGGTGACGAGATAGGCAGCGCTGTTATAGCTGATAGTGCCCTGCGTCAGGACGGTCAGGGGCGACGGGTAGCCGATCGATCCCAGGCTGACGCGGCTGTAAACGCCCGTGCTGATTGTCGACATCCAGTTCCCCCTGTCGCCGCCGCCGGCCGCGTATGCCTGCTTTTGCCAAGCGCCAGCGGCGGGCAGCAGTTCATACAACCGTAGGTAGCTCACGTTGCACCAAGGCCCGGGCAGCGGTCCCCACCGCCTGTGGGGAAAGCAAATCCGGTGGGATGGGACTATTGGGCGAATGTGTTACCGGTTTCCTAACGCGCGGCACTTTGGCGGCGTGTTTTGCCAGCCGGCTTAGAACATATGGGCAACAAACCTGTGGTTGCAATTGCATGGCGCGGCGGCGGGTGGAATACTCGCCAGTAGGAGCGCCGCCCGACTATGGGTCCGCCCCGATGGACCCAGCCGCCCTTGGGCGATGCCTCCGCCAACAACAGAACGGAGACGGCCCATGACTCGCGCCTACAACGTGATCGACGCCGACGGCCACATCCTGGAACCGCTGAATCTGTGGGTGGACTACATCGACCCGAAATACCGCGACAGCGCGCCCAAGCTGGTGCGCGACGCCGATGGCAAGCAGCGGCTGCAGGTGGGCGACCAGTTGCTCGGCAGCAAGAAGGGGCTCGGTGCGCTGGGCGCGGTCGGCGCGCGCGACGGCACCGTGGTGGACGACACCATGGAATACGAGCAAGGACGCAAGGGCGGGTTCGATCCGCATGCGCGGATTCCGGACATGGACCTGGACGGGATCGACGCGGCGTTCCTGTATCCCTCGATCGGCTTGTTCGCTGGCGCCGTGCAGGACCCGTCCACCGCCGCAGCCATGGCGCGCGCCTATAATCGCTGGCTCGCCGACTACTGCGCTCCCTATCCGGACCGGTTGTTCGGCGTCGCCATGATCCCGATGCAATCGGTGGAGCATGCGATCGAGGAAATGCGGTTCGCACGCGAGAAGCTTGGGTTCCGCGGCGTGTTCCTGCGGCCCAACCCGTACAACGGCAAGATGATCCACCATCCGGATTACGAACTTTTCTGGACCATGGCGGAAGAACTCGACCTGTCGGTTGGCTTCCATGAAGGCGGCAGCAGCGGGATGATGCAGGTCGGCATGGACCGCTTCGAGGAGCGCGGCGCACGCCATATCATCACGCACACGATGGAGATGATGCTGGCCTGCATGGCGGTGATCTGGGGCGGGGTGTGTGAACGGCATCCGAAGGTGCGCATCGCGTTCCTGGAAGCGGGCGGCGGCTGGATCGCGCCATGGCTGGACCGGATGGACCGGCATTTCGACGATGTCGGCTTCAATGATTCCGGATTGACCACGCGGCCTTCCGAATTGTTCCAGCGCAACTGCTGGATTGCGTTCGAGCCGGTGGAGGGATGCCTGGGCGCCCTGGTTGACTACGTGGGGTCAGAGAAGATCCTGTGGGCGACGGATTATCCGCATCCCGACGGATTCTTCCCCGGTGCCCCGGCGAAAGTGCGGGCACTGCTGGGGAATGCGCCGGCCGCAACGATGGCGAATGTGATGGCGGGTGGCGCGAAGGGGTTCTACGGGTTGCATTGAGTCATGCGCTCAGCCGGAGGCGGGGTGACCGCCTCCGGTGCGGCTACCGTTCCCTCCGGTGCGGCTACCGTTCCGTCCGGTGCAGCTACCGTTCCCTCCGATGCGGCTACCGTTCCGTCCGATGCGGCTACGGTTCCTACGTCGCACAATCCCGCCACAGAGAAGCGTGAGTCACGCCTCCCATGTCATTGCGAGGAGCGTAGCGACGAAGCAATCTCCTGCGGGCGAACGCACAGACGGTTCGTGTCCCTGCACGCCGGCGATTGCTTCGTCGCCACGCTCCCGCAACGACATGATACCGGCTGCACCGCGCGTCTTTGAATCTGAATACCAGATGCCACCGCCGCGCCGAACGCGCGCGGGACCCTCGCCGTAACCTATGCGCTAATTCCGCGGCAGCCTGGCCACATCCGGGGCATCGGGATTCTGCCCGCGATGCCGCAGCAGGTGATCGGCCAGCACGCAGGCAAGCATCGCCTCGCCGACCGGCACTGCGCGGATCCCCACACAGGGATCGTGGCGGCCTTTGGTACTGATCTCTATCTCCGACCCATATTTGTCCACGCTCTGGCGCGGGGTCAGGATCGAACTGGTCGGCTTCACCGCGAAGCGCGCAACGATCGGCTGGCCGCTGGAAATGCCACCCAGAATACCGCCGGCATGGTTGGATTCGAATTGCACAACACCATCCACCATGTGCATCTCATCGGCATTGGCTTCGCCGGACAGCGCCGCGGTGGCAAAGCCGTCACCAATCTCCACGCCCTTCACGGCATTGATCGACATCAGGGCCGCGGCGATATCGGCATCCAGCTTGCCGTAGATCGGCGCACCAAGTCCGGGGGCAACACCCTCGGCCACCACTTCGATCACCGCGCCCGCCGAGGAACCGGCCTTGCGGACTGCGCCCAGATACTCCTCCCACTGCGCCGCCATCACCGGATCGGGACAGAAGAACGGATTTTCGTCCACCGCACCCCAATCCCAGCGGGACCGATCGATCTTGTGCGGCCCGATCTGGATCAGGGCACCGCGAATCCGCACGCCGGAGCCCAGCACCAGGCGCGCCACGCCACCCGCCGCCACACGCATCGCCGTTTCGCGCGCCGATTGCCGGCCACCGCCGCGATAATCGCGAATGCCGTATTTGAGTTCATAGGTGAGGTCCGCATGGCCGGGGCGAAACTGCGCCGCGATCGCAGAGTAGTCGCGCGAGCGCTGGTCCACATTGTCGATCACCATGGCGATCGGCGTGCCGGTCGTCAGTCCTTCAAATACGCCCGACAGGATGCGCACGGCATCCGGTTCCTGCCGTTGCGTGGTGAAGCGCGATTGGCCGGGCCGGCGGCGATCGAGCCAGGGCTGGATGTCGGCTTCCGACAAGGGAATCCGGGGCGGGCAACCATCGATCACGCAGCCGATCGCCGGCCCGTGACTCTCGCCCCAGGTGGTGACGCGGAACAGGTGGCCGAAGGTGTTGTGGGACATGGTGCCGTCATAACCCTCTCCCGCCTGCAGCGGGAGAGGGTTCGGGCACATTGACGCAAGCGCGATCTCTCTTCAGCGTTCCTCCACCAGATTTCGGGGGATTCGATGCGCATTGCCGAAATGGATTGGCGGATGGTGGAGGATTGGGTCCGCTACGATGACCGCTGCGTGTTGCCCATCGGCAGCACCGAGCAACATGCCGGCCTGTCGCTCGCGACCGACGCCATCCTTGCCGAACGCGTGGCAGTGGAAGCGGCCGAGCCCCTCGGTGTCCCTGTCTTCCCCGTGCTGCCCTACGGCCTGACCCCATACTTCACCAGCTTTGCCGGCAGCGTGACCCTGCGCCTTGCCACCTTCGCGGCCCTGCTCCGCGACGTGCTGGACAGCCTCAAGACCACAGGCTTCCGCCGCATCCTGATCGTCAACGGTCATGGCGGAAACCAACCCGGGCTATCGCTGGCGCAGGAATGGATGATGGACAACCCCGACGCCCGCGTGCGGGTGCACGACTGGTGGCGCGCCCCGTTGACCGCCGCGGTGGTCAACCGCATCGATCCGGTCGCCAGTCACGCCAGCTGGATGGAGAATTTCCCCTGGACCCGTCTGCCGAATCGCGATCCGGTGGAAGGTGCCAAGCCGATGGTGGACCTGGACCAGCTTCGCGCGCTGCCCCCCTTCGAGGTCCGCCTGCTGATCGACGACGGCAATTTCGGCGGACGCTACCAGCGCGACGATGCGGAGATGCTGGAGATCTGGAACGTCGCCGTGCGCGAAACCCGTTCGTTGCTGGAGGAATGGTAGATGGCGGAAAGAATCCTGATCTGGGGCGCGGGGGCGATCGGCGGCTCGGTCGGGGCCTGGCTGAAACGGGCCGGGCATGATGTGACGTTTGTCGATGTCGTGCCAGAGCATGTCGCGGCCATCCGCACCCCCGCGCGCGGACTGCGCATCACCGGTCCGGTAGAGGAATTTTCCATCACCGCGCCAGCCTTCACGCCGGAAGAACTGTCCGGAACGTGGACGCGGATTTTGCTCGCGGTGAAGGCGCAGAACACCGACGCGGCAACACGGGCGCTGGCACCGTTCCTGGCCGATGACGGCACCGTGCTATCGCTGCAGAACGGGCTGAACGAAAACATCATCGCCGGCATCGTCGGCCGGCCACGCACCATCGGCGCGTTCATCAATTTCGGCGCCGACTGGATGGCGCCGGGGGAAATCATGTTCGGCAACCGTGGCGCGGTCGTGCTGGGCGAGCTCGACGGCCAGATCACGCCGCGCCTGCAAGCGCTGCACGCACTGCTGCAAGATTTCGAACCAGACGCGATCGCGACGCCCGACATCTGGGCCTATCTCTGGGGCAAGCTCGGCTACGGCGCCATGTTGTTCGCCCAGGCGCTGGGCGAAGCGGGCATTGCCGACTGCCTCGCGCGGCCGGAATTGCTGCCGCTGTGGCGCGCATTGGGCGCGGAGGCGATCCGTGTCGCGGAAGCGGACGGTGTGCATCCGCGCGGCTTCAACGGCTTCGAGATCGATGCGTTCCGTCCGGGCGCCAGCGAAGACGCAGCACGCAGCTGCGTTGCGGCGATGTCGGCATTCAACCGCGGCAGCGCAAAGACGCATTCGGGGATCTGGCGCGACCTGTGGGTGCGCAGGCGGCGCACCGAAATCGATGTGCAGATCCTGCCGATCGTAGAACAAGGCGCGCGGCATGGGATCGACTGCCCCGCGACGCGGCGCCTGGTCGAGATGATCCACGAGACGGAACAAGGAAAGCGGCCCATGAGTGACGACAATCTGCTGGAACTGGCGCGGAGCGCCGCGGCATGAACATCCGCTTCGATGGCAAGGTGGTCGCGGTCACCGGCGCGGGCCACGGCTTCGGGCGCGCCATCGCGCAGAGTTTTGCCGGGCTGGGTGCGCGCGTGTTCGCCACCGACCTTTCGGCGGATGAGCTGGCCGGGACCGCTTCGCCGGGCGGTATCGCCACGCATGCCATGGATTTGCGGGACCGCGCGGCCGGTGCGGCTTGGGTGCACGGAATCGAACGCGAGACCGGCCGCGCCATCGACGTGCTGGTGAATGATGCCGGCGGCGTCGCGGGCCAGGAGTTCACGCCGGTCGAGGCCGTGTCCGACGAGGCCTGGAACGTGCTCTTCGACATCAACGTGAACGCGGCATTTGCGCTGTGCCGCGCCGCGGCGCCGGGGATGAAACGGGCCGGTGGCGGACGGATTGTGAATATCAGTTCGGGTGCGGGGTTGCAGCCGTCGTTGACCGGCATCCAGGCCTATTGCAGTGCCAAGCATGCGGTGGTGGGGCTGACGCGGCAGCTTGCACATGAGCTGGGGCAGTTCAACATCACGGTGAATTCCGTGGCCCCAGGGTTCATCCGCACCAATGCCGCAACGGAACGGCAGTGGGACAGCTACGGCGCGGATGGACAGAAGGCGCTGGTGCAGCGGATCGCGATGCAGCGCCTCGGAACGGCGCAGGACATCGCGAATGCGGTGTTGTTCTTCGCATCCGATCTGGCAGGGTTTGTGAACGGCCAGATTCTGCAAGTGGATGGCGGCCGCTAACTAACCTCTCCCGCGCTGCGCTATTCGCGCAGCGCGGGAGAGGTCGAGGTGCGAAGCACCGAGGGTGAGGGTGATCGGGCGGGTTCGTCGAAGGCAGCGTACCGACCCGACCACCCTCACCCTCGCCGACTCCGGCGTCTCGACCTCTCCCACTTCGTGGGCGAGGTTAAAGAAAGGGAAAGGTTACTTCGCGTACCGCCCGGCGGAACCGCCGGCGATCTTGCCGAACACCGAACCGGACGCCAGTCCGGCGCCGCCCAGGTAGTTCTGGTAGAAGATCCCCCCCACCAGTTCTCCCGCGGCGAACAATCCGGGGATGACGCGGCCGGTGGTGTCTTCCACTTCGCCATCCGTCGTGATCTTCAGCCCGCCGAAGCTGAACGTGATCCCGCACGTCACGGCATAGCCATGGTAGGGCGGCTCATCGATCGGGATCGCCCAGTTCGACTTCGGCGGCGTGATGCCCTTGGTGCATTTGCCGTCAAGGATCGCCGGATTGAATTCTCCCGGCTGGCAGGCGGCATTGAACTCCCGCACCGTCCTCACCAGCCCCTCCGGGCTGATCTCCAACTGCGTCGCCAGCTCTTCCAGCGTGTTGGCCGTCGCCTTGGTGACCTGGCGGATGCGGTACTCGTCGCGCGTCATGTGGTTGGTCTTGTTATCGAAGATCTGCACCGCCATGCGCTGCGGCTGCTTCATCACCTCACGCCCGTATTTGGCATAGGTGTAATTGCGCCAGCTCTCGCCTTCATCGACGAAGCGCTCGCCGTTGGCATTGACCATGATGCCGATCGGGTAGGAGTGCTTCTGGTAGTTGTCCAGCACCACGCGGTCGCCGAACGGCGGCGCGCTGAGGTCCCACTGCACCGCATGGCACGTGGACCAGCCGCCAAACGCCGCAGCCCCGATCTCCAGCGCCGCCTTGATGCCGTCGCCGGTATTGTGCCGCGTGCCGCGCACGCGCGCCATTTCCCAGCCGGGACCGTAATAGCGCACACGCATCTCCGGATCGGCCTCGAACCCGCCGCACGCCAGCACCACGGCGCGGGCATGGATGTCCTCATAGCCATCCGGCCCAAACACCGTGACGCCGGTGATCGCGCCCTTCTTGTTCTGAATCAGCTTCCGCAGGCCCGTGTCATAACGCACGGCCACGCCGTAACGCTCGGCGGACTTGAACAGGAAATCGACCAGGCCCCAGCCGCCGCCGACGGCCTCGACCGCCATGCCGCCGAAGAAATGGTTGATGCCGTTCACCAGGTACGACTGGCGCTTGAACATCGGAATCCAGCGCACACCTTTCTCGCGCATCCACACCACCGTGGGACGCGAGCGATTCACCAGCAGGTCGATCAGGTCCAGTTCCGACAGGTTCTCGGTCACCTTCATCAGGTCTTCGGTGTAGGTCTCCGCCGAGAAGGGCGGGATGAACATCGACTTCGCTTCGCTCTCCGACAGGTCAACCAGCACGTCGCTGCGCAGATCATCCAGCCCGTCGTGGACGAAGCGGAAGCCGCCCGCGGTGAAGGTGGAGTTGCCGCCGCGCTCATCCTCGCTGGCCTTCTCCAGCACCAGCACGCGCGCGCCCTGTTCCTGCGCCGAGAGGGCGGCGCACAGCGCGGCGTTGCCTGCGCCAACCACGATCACGTCATATTGGGTATCCGGCATACTCGTCCTCTCCAGCTTCGTGTGGCGTGCGCGCAGCCCGGGGCCGGCGGCATTCTGCCGGTATAGCCCCTGTCCGCCGCGGGGCATACCGGCTGGCATCCTTGCCGCCGTACCAACGCGTCCGCGCCGGTGCGGTTTGGCAGTGAGTTGGCTTCAGCACCAGGTCCGACGCCTTCGTGGCTTCGTGCCTTCGTGGTGAATGATCCTCATTCCGGCACAGCACCCTGCCGATAACACCTGCTTTGACTTCCCGAACCCCGCGGCCCGAAAGTACCGCTCAACTTCCGGGAGACACCCCATGCCTGCTTCGCTATCCGGCTTGCAGCCGATTGCCACGATCGGGTTCATCGGCCTCGGCGTGATGGGCGAACCGATGTGCGGCCATCTCGCCCGCGGCTCCGGCTGCACGGTGCTGGCGCACGACCTCCGCCGGGAGCCGCTGACCCGTCTGGCCGAATTCGGCGTCACCGCCGCGTCTCCCACGGAACTCGTGGAACGCTGCGAGCTGATCCTACTGTCGCTGCCGGACGGCAAGGCGGTGCAGTCAGTGATCGGCGCGCTGGAACCAAAGCTGCGCGCAGGCCAGTGCGTGGTCGATACCAGCACGTCGCCGGTGGCGCTGACACGCGCGATCGGCGAAAGGTTGGCGGCGCGCGGGATCGGCTACGCCGACGCCCCGGTCGCGCGCACGCGCGAAGCGGCAGCGCGCGGCGAGCTCGCCATCATGGTGGGCGCCCAGGATGCGGTGTTCGCACATGTGCGGCCGATCCTGGAGACAATGGGCAGCGACGTGACGCATTGCGGCCCCGTCGGCTGCGGGCAGGTGGTGAAGATCCTGAACAACATGCTGGTGTTCCAGAACACGCATGCTCTGGCCGAGGCGATCGCGCTGGGCCGCCGCAACGGCGTGCCGCCCGATGTGTTGCTGCCGGCAATCGCGCTGGGCTCAGGCGATTCTTTCGTGCTCCGCAGCCATGGCATGAAGTCGATGCTGCCACGCGTGTTTCCGGAGCGCGCGTTCTCGACACGCTACGCGATGAAGGACTTGTCCTATGCATTGGAGATGGCGATGGAAGCGGGCGTTGCTGTCCAGGGTGCGCAACTGACCATGGACCGGCTGCGCGAGGCGGAACGCCAGGGGCACGGCGAGGAGTACCACCCGGTTGTACTGCAAGTGATCGATCCGGAATGAGGGGATAGGCCCGCCGGCTGGCGGCGAGCCGGAGGCAGATAATTGTCGCAGTGTGTGATGTTACGCAGCGGCCACAGGAAGCAGAGCTGCGCCCCACCGGCATTCTTGCCGGCAAGGCCGCCGCGTCAGGCCTGACCGATGTAGTGCGTGACCTCAGCACAGCAGATTGAATTTGCTGAGGAGGCCAGGAAGGAGTCAGCGCGGCTCGACTGGCGACCAGGACGTGGAGTCCAGGGGAGGTTCAGTCCCGCGCATGCAGGGCAACGTACTCGCGAAGCGCGCTATTGATCCGTGTTTGATAGCCGGCACCAGCCGGCGCGCGGCGCTTGAACCAGTCAATCAAGTCGGCGTCGAGCCGCAACGTAAGCTGCTGTTTGACCGGCCGATAGAATACCCCACGCCGCGCGCCGCTCCAATCTCGCTGCTCCGGGACGGCGCGTGTATTGATCCTGTCGTCGGGCAATACGGCGAGTGCGGCAAGTTCGGCCTTCTGCGCTCGCGTCAACCG
>Ga0335074_10014327_pt1 | contig 11130 bp, 8 predicted proteins | sample Lox_Sample_23_FD_206715 | JGI IMG/M metagenome (GOLD analysis project Ga0335074, IMG submission 206715) | Soil microbial communities from Loxahatchee National Wildlife Refuge, Florida, United States - Lox_Sample_2.3 | ecosystem: Environmental > Terrestrial > Soil > Wetlands | place: USA: Florida... | reverse complement strand
GGAGCGTTCCTGTCCGGGGGCATCCATTGCCGCCAGGCCCTCGAATTCTGCGAGGATTTTCCTACGCTCATTACGGCAACTTCGCTGGATGGCCGGTCAAGCTGCTGTGGGTGATCCTGGGATTGGCGCCCGTGGCGCTCTACTCGACGGCTCTGATCATGTGGTGGAACCGCGTGCTCATCCCCGCCATGCGGCGCCGGCGGAGAGGCGCGAACAAGCTTAATCCAAGGAGCGCTTCATGAGATTAAATCCACACCTTGCATTCGACGGCCGCTGCCGGGAAGCTTTCGAGTTTTATAAACGATGCCTGGGCGGCGAAATTCTCACCATGCTGGCCTATGGCGATTCGCCGATGTCGGAACAAGCGCCGGCGGAGTGGCGCGGGAAGATCCTGCACGCTACGCTGACGGTGGACGGCAATATCGTTTTATATGGCGCCGACGCCATGCCGGGCGCCTATCAGCCGCCGCGAGGTTTTCACCTGGCGGTTGCGATCAAAGAGCCGGCGGAGGCGGAACGCGTGTTTCGGGAGCTCGCCGAAAATGGAACGGTGCAGATGCCGTTACAGAAAACCTTCTGGGCGGTTTTGTTCGGGATGGTTACGGACCGCTTCGGCGTTTCGTGGGAAATTAATTGCGAGCAGGCGCCGCCATCGCCGTCCTAATTCTCGCCTTTGAGCCGAACCTCCGCGGTGTCGCCGTGGACTTCGATGGTGGTGCCGAAGGGTCGCGACAGGTCCGCCAGACGCTCGATAATATAGTGCGCCTGCTCGCCCGCGGCCGGTGTGGGCAAGCCGCGGGTTTGTAGGAATAAATTGTTGGTGTGCTCGTCGGTGGTGTCGGCCTGCCCCTGGCCGATTTTGTTCATCTTGATGGGCTGGAATCGAATGGACCGCAATTTCTTGCCTTGAAAATCGACGTAAGCCACGGCGCCCTCCCAGACGATGGGTTCGTCGAGCAATACATCGATAGGCGGGGCTTGAAAAATGAAATTGCCCAGATCGAAAAATATGGGCCGGCCGCGATAAATCTCCACGCCGTGCAGCAGCGGTGCGCCGTGCATCACGATGATGTCCGCGCCCGCGTCGATTTCCGCGTGCGTCCATTTCTTTAGCCAATCCGGAGGCTCCAGCCGTTCCGGCAACTCTTCCAGCATGATGGTCTCGAAGCGCTTGTCGAAAACGTGGTTGTGTTCGTAGACGATTACCAGGTCGGCTCGTTTGCGGGCCTCGCGGATGCTCTGGAGAATTCGCTTGGAATCTTCTTCATTCGGCTTTCCGTTTTCCACTCGCAGCTCATTCACGCCCGGCCGGGTAGCCGTGGCCGAACCCCCGGGCTGAATCAGGCCGGACGCCATCGCCACTAAGGCGACGGTCCCTTTGGGTGTGTGCAGATAACCGGGCGCGGCGGCTTCGGCGATGTTATTCCCGGTCCCGGCGTGCGCCAGGTTCAAACGCTTGGCTTCTTCGAGCGTGTTCTCAATGCCGGGAACCTTGAGATCCCAAGCATGATTATTCGAAAACGACACCAGATTGAAGCCGAACGATTGGAGCGCGGCCAGCGCCTCGGGCGGGGAAACGAAGCGGCCGTCCAAATGGGACTGGCCTTTCTTTTCGTCCACGATGGTGGCCTCGAAATTGGTGAAGATCACGTCGCCTTTGAGCAGCGATTGCAGGATCGGCACTTCGGAAGGCGCGTGGGCGCGGATATCGGAGCGAATCATGGATTGGCCGGTCAGCGTGACGCTGAAATCCGCGGATTGCGCCCGCAGGGCCAGACAGATTGCAACGAGGATGAAGCGGACGATGTTGGATCGCATCATATCGGATCGCATGATTGTGGAACTCACGGACCGGATACTATCACAACGGCTACGGCCTCTTGAGACCCAATCGCCGCATGCGGCTTCGCAGGGTGCTGGGGTTCAGCTTGAGGATAGCCGCCGCGCCGTTCGGCCCTTCGATCACCCAGCCGGTGGACGCCAGCACGCTCTGGATATGCGCCCGCTCGGTGGCCTCGAGCGAACGGGAATGATTGGCCACCGGCGTGACCGCTTCGGCGACCAAGAGCGGCACATCGAGCGTGTCGCCGGAGCACAGCACAATCGCTCGGGCCAGGAAGTTCTCCAGTTCGCGGACGTTGCCCGGCCAATGGTAGGACACCATCTCATGCATCATTCCTTCCGAGATGCGCTCCACCCTGCGCCCGAACTGGCGCGACAAACGCTGCACAAAATGCGCCGCCAATAGCGGAATGTCATCGCGCCGCTCGCGCAGCGCCGGCACATCCACGGGAACCACGAGCAGGCGATAATACAGGTCCGCGCGAAAACGTCCTTCCCGGACCAGGTCCTCCAGCTTGCGATTGGTGGCGGCCAGCAGCCTGACATCCACCTTCAGGCTTCGATTCGAACCAACCGGCTCGAACTCCTGCTCCTGGAGCACTCGTAGAAGCTTGGCTTGCGTTTCGAGCGGCAGTTCCGTCACTTCATCCAGGAACAGGGTGCCGCCGTCGGCGTATTCGAAGCGGCCGATGCGCCGGTCGGTGGCGCCGGTGAACGCTCCCTTCACGTGTCCAAACAGTTCGCTTTCCACGAGCCCGGCTGAAATGGCCGCGCAGTTGACTTTCACCAGCGGCCGATTGCCGCGCGGGCTAAGATTATGAATGGCGCGCGCCACCAGTTCCTTGCCCGTTCCGGTTTCCCCGTAAATCAGCACCGTGGCCGAGGTTCCGGCCACCAGGTGGATACGTTCGGTCAGTTCGCGGAACCGGAGACTGGCGCCCACCATTTCACCGAGATTATGTTCGGAACGGATTTCGTCCAGCAGATAGGCGTTGTCCTGTTCCAGGCGGGCCTGGAGCGCGGTAAGCTGCTCCAGATGGCTGCGCAGCTCCTGGTTCAATCGCAACACTTCGGCTTCGGCGTGTTTGAGATCGGTGATGTCACGCACGGTGGTCCATACCGAGAGCAGCCGGCCGTTCTCGATCACTCCACTGCGGGTCATTAAGAGCTGGCGGCCTTGAAACGTTCTTTCCACTTGCGATGAATTCCATCCGCTACGGATGCCGGCGCGAAGACGCTGGAGGAAGTCCGGGTCCGAGCGCGAGCTGATCACTTCCAGGCGAGCGCCGATCAGATCCTCGGCTTTCTCGAAGCCAAAAACCCGCGCGGCTTGGTCGTTCGAGTCGGCTACATAGGTGTATTTAAAAAAGTGCTCCACCTGGGCCTCTTCGGGCAGATCCATGGAGAGCGGCTCTTCGAGTTTGCACCACATCACGCCTTCGGTGGCGTGCTGGACGAAGGAGCGAAAACGCTCCTCGCCATGCGCGAGGGCCGCTTCATAGTTGATGCGTTCCAACTCGGTTTCCGCGCGCACGGCGAAAATTTTAAGCAGCGCCTCGGCGAGCTTGGGATTTTCTAAAGGGACCGGAGTTATGGCGCAGATCAAACCCCGGCAGCGGCCGCTCGAATCGAGCATGGGCGCGCCGGCGAAGCCTTCGGCATGGAGCGCCTCTAGCAGGCGGTCATGCGGAAACAGCTTACGAACGCCGCTTGCATAGGAGCAGGGCTGGCCGCTGGCGATGGCGCAGGGGCTTTCCGAAAGCAGGAATTCTGTTAATTGCCCAGCAGGCGGTTGGCCGGCAGGCGCGCCATGGATGGCTAGGGCCGACACCCGTTGGCCATCCGAATCGAGCACTCCCGCAAAGACGTAGCTCGCGCCGAGCGCGCGGGCCAAGTGGCGTACCAGCGAATGGAAGAACGCTTCGCCGGTTTCTCCCGACACACCGCTCGCAATCTCGAAGACGAGATGCTCGAGATTGCGGTCCGCGTCGATCGAGGGACTCATGGCCCTCCGTGTCCGAGAAAGAGGCTAGCGCTAATTGTAGACCAGCGAAAAAGTGAGCGCAATGCTTCTCGCCGTCACATTGGCGAGGGCTTGGAAGGTGAGGCGGCGGTCCAGCCGGTCCAGCGCGAAAGGATGTAGCGAATTCTTTCGAAAACAAAAGGCTTGGGGACCACCTCATTCATTCCGATTTTGAGGCATTCGGCGTGCGATTCGCCGGCGGTGGTTCCGACAATGGGCGTGGTTTGGCCGCCCGGCATGGCGCGAATTCGGGCCGTGGCCTCGATGCCGCTCATTCGAGGCATCTGCCAGTCCATCAAAATTAAGTCGTAATCGCGGGAGCGAAAGTGATCCACAGCCTGGCTTCCGTCAGTCGCGACATCCACTAAACAGCCAAGCTGTTCCAAAATCATGCGGGCTGCTTTTGCATTCACTTCGTCATCTTCGGCAAGCAAAACGCGGACCTTTTTGTGCATGGATCTCCTTGCAACAGCAAGATGCAAATGGAGTTCCGCTGCTAAGTAACTGAAATGTAACAGCCCACATCCGAGTATCCACGCTATTTCGCGGGACGGGCCGCCACAGGCCGTGGCATGTTACGGCTCTGCACGTTTTTACCTCTCGACCGACTTCTCTATTACGGGCAGCACGCGCCCCACTGATCCGCTGGGTGTGTTTACTCCCAGCAGGTCCGCGAGCGTGGGCGCGATGTCGGCGGTGCGGACGTTTTCGTCATAGCGGCCAGGGCGAATTCCGCGGCCGAAGAAAATTAGCGGCACGTGCGTATCGTAGCTGAAGGGGGTTCCGTGCGTGGTCCCTTGCCTGGATGCGATCCAATAAGGTTTTGCCACGATGAGCAGATCCGCTGAGCGGCCGCGATAGTAGCCGCGTTCCATCAGCAGACCGATGGGATCGCCCGGCTGGTTGTCATGCTGGAGCTGGTCGGCAGTGTAGACGCGAAAAATATAAGGCAATTGGCGCACCGCTTCGGCGGCCGTCTGCTCGGCTTCCGCGAGTGAGGCGTGTTTTTCTTGCAGCAGATCTTGATTGAGGTAAGCCGCCATCTCGGCGGCGCCGGCGATCCACTTGCCCGGTCCATATTTCGCCGTGAGCGCGCTTTGAACGGTTTGAGCCAGCTCCGCGCCGGAAAATCGCCCGGCGGGAATTCCGCGCTTGGTTAATTCTTCCGGCAGCGGCGCGACGCCATGATCGGAGGTGAACACCAGCACGTAATTTCCGGCGCCTACGCCGGCGTCCAGAGCGTGGAGAAATTTACCGAACACGCGATCGGTTTGGATACACATGTCGCGCACTTCGGGCGCGTCGGGTCCGACCTTGTGGCCCAGCAGATCGTTACTCGAAAAGCTGACGGCCAGCAGATCCGTGCCCGAGTGCCGGCCGAGATGTTCCTCTTTGAGCGCATCCTCGGCGAAGGCTTCGAGCATGTCGTTCCCGTAGGGCGTCGCGATCATGGCTTCGTAATAAGGCTTTCCAAGGATGCCAGGTAATGTTCCAAAAGGCGGGGCGCTCCCCTCACCTTCCCTCATCCACTTCGCCGAGACGTATTTTCCGATGGCGCCCCCGGAGTTAAAGGCCTGCACCCAGGCGGGGAGCTGCTGCATGTAATACGTGCTGGTGACGAATTGCCCGGATTCCTGGTCGAACCAGTAAGCGGCGTTGGCCGCATGCCCAGCGGGCAAAATGGCAGCGCGGTCCTTGAGCGAAATCCCGATCACTTCCGTGTCAGCGGGGCCGGTGGCCTTGATCTCATCGCCGAGCGTGGTTCCTATCAACCGGTGCGGCGAGGAGCCCGTGCCTCCGTGGCCACCGACGAGCTTGGTCGCGTCGTCCGATACGCTGGTGACCGTTTTTCCGCTTTCGCGATCGAACCATTCGTTGGCGATGATGCCATCGACGGACGGCGTGGAGCCGGTCATGAACACGGCGTGGCCAACAGCGGTGACCGTCGGGAAATGGGCTTCGTGAGCATCGGTGAAGAATGCGCCTGAATCGTGCAGCTTCCTTAGGCCGTCGCGATAAAAGGAATCGAAGCGCGTCATATAGTCGTAGCGGAACTGATCGACGATAATCGCGACTACCAGCTTGGGCTTGACGGGAGCGGGCTTGGAAACTGCTTTGGATTGCGCGAAGGCGTGCAGGGATGCAGCCAGCGCGAACAGGGCAACGGTCGAAATGCGGCGGCGAAGCATGCTTCGATCATGCCAAGCGGAAAGGTTTTAATTCAACCATCAAAACTCCGCCTAAGATCAACGCGGCGCCCGCCATGCCTCGGCCGGAGAGCACCTCGCCGGCGAACAAATAGGATGTGATCCAGGCAAACACCGGTTCCAAGGTGAAAAATAGCGCGGTACGCGTGGGACTGGACCAGCGCTGCGCCCACGTCTGGATGGTGAATCCAAGCGCGGTGGCGAGAATGCTGGTAACGGCGAGCGCGGCGAGCAACGGGAGGCTCCAGTGCAAATGAACCGGCTCGACCCACCAGAAGCTGGCCGCGCCGACCGCCGCGCCGGTGGCGATTTCGGCGGCGATGAACACACCTATGTTCACTTGATTGGCGTAGCGGCCTGTCAGCAGGATATGAAACGCGTAAGCGACGGCGCAGGCGGACACCAGAAGATCGCCCGCGCTGATGTGAAGGCTGCCGCTCGGGACGGTCATCAGAGCCATTCCGCCGAATGCCGTGGCCACTCCCAACACTTCGAGGAACTGCGGCGCCCTGCGATAAACAACCGCGCTGAGCACGGCCACCATGGGAGTGGTGAAGCCGGTGAGAAAGGCCGCTTTGGAAGCCGTGGTGTAGCGCAGGCCGGCGGTCTGAAAGACGTAGCCGCCAAAGAGGCACAAGCCCGCCAGCGCCCCGCTCAGAACGCTTAGGCCGATTTTGCCGGCGCGAAAATCCCGGCGAAAAATGACCGCCAAAACGGCGGCTGCCATGGCAAATCGGAGGGTAAGAAACAGGAGCGTGGAAGCGTCCGCCAGAGCGCGCTTCACCATGATGAAGGTGACGCCCCAAATGAACGTCATGAAGACCAGGCTGCCGTCCACCAGCCAGCCGGGAGGACGCTGCCCGCTCATCCGTCCAGATCGCGCAGCAGCAGGGAGAGCGTCAGAAGAATGCGCTTCAGGCCCAGCTCGCGGCCATCCGGCTGGAACCATTCATGGGGCGTATGCGCGCCGCCGCCCTGGCCGCCCGCGCCGATGGAAATCGCGGGAAGGCCCATCGACAAGGGAACATTGGCGTCGGTGGAAGCGCAATCCAGATGCGAACGGATGCCCAGGTGCGCGTCGACGGCCCGAATGGCTTGCAGGATGTATGCGTCATCGCGCAGCTTACCGCCGGGGCGAGATCCGATTTCTTTGATTTTGGCGGTGACCTTCGCGCCGGTTGCGCGGTCGTTCTCGATTTCGAGCGCGCGTTCGACGGTGGCGGTGAGGAGCGCGGCGATTTCATCCAGCTTGGCCGGGCTTTCGGAGCGAATGTCCACTTTCGTGCGGGCGTGCGTGGGGATGGAGTTGATGCTGGAGCCGCCTTCGATGATCCCGAAATTGTAAGACGACCGCGGGCTGCCGTTGATGGGCAAGCGCTGCTCGGTGAAAGCCGCGATGGCGCGCGCCAGCGCATGCACGGGATTAGCGAAGCCGTAGTCGCTCCAACTGTGGCCGCCGGGACCGCTGATGGTGACGTCGAAGCGGCGGCTGGCCAGCGCCTGCGAAGTGACGTGATCGATATTGGGGCCATCCAGGATCACGAATGCCTGGATGCGGCCGCCGGTGCTGGATTGACGGCAGAGATAGCGCATGCCGCTCAGATTGCCCTCGCCTTCTTCGCCCACGTTGGCGACGAAGACCAGGTTACGAAACTCATCGGCCAGGGCAGGGAAGGAATTGATGGCGCGGGCGACGGTGAGCAGGGCAACCAGTCCGGCGCCGTTATCGGCCACGCCCGGTCCGTGCAAGCGGCCATCGGGGGTGACGAAGACTTCTTCTTCCTTGCGGGGCGCGAGGACGGTGTCCAAATGCGCGGTTAACGCTACGTACGGCCCGCTGCGATTTTCCGCGGGATGCGCGATGACGTTGCCGCCGCGATCGATGCGGGCGATGCAGCCGAGCGCGCGAAACTGCGCCAGCATCCACTCAGCGCGGCGCTGTTCGAAGAAGGTGGAGGCGGGGATGCGGCAAACCTGCAGATGCTGCTCATGGATCCATGGTTTATTGCGGACGAACCACTGCAGCGCATCGCGCAGAGGGGCCGTATCGGCCAAATCCCGCGCGGTTTTCGCGAGCGGCGGGTCGGGCGGAAGCGCGGCGGATTTGAGCGAACTTGCCAAGTGTTAGTTTAGCGTGCGGGGGCGACGCGCATGCGCGCCGCCGGGGCTGGGGCTGGCGCTGGGGGATCGGGGACGCGGTGAGTTCGTTCTCATCGAGAACTGCGATCCGATATAGGCGTGAGAGCAAATCGGACTCGGGACTTCGCCTTCTACATCACGGTTGGTATTTGCTTCGGTTTACTGTGCATTTGGTTCGCCCTTCGTGATATCGAGTTTAAGTGGCGGGCGCTTATTTTTGAGACATGTCCGGTGTTTGGGTACGTTTCCGCAAAGCTCAGTCGTCTATGGCGGCGCCAGCTATGAAGTACTTTCGAGCCCCCAACGAGCCCCAGCCCCCGAACGAGCGTAGCGAGCCAAACCCCCGACTGATACTCTGAATCTTACATGTCCGATCAGAAGCTGCAGTTAATCCCGCTCGGCGGTCTGGGCGAGTTCGGGATGAATTCCATGGCCATTCGCTACGGCGACGACATCATTGTTGTCGACGCCGGCATGATGTTTCCCGACGCGGAGTTGCTCGGGGTGGACATTGTCACGCCGGATTTCGCGTATCTGGATCAGCACCGCGAAATGGTGCGGGCGTTGATCCTGACGCACGGCCACGAGGACCACATCGGCGCGGTGCCGTTTCTGCTGAGCGAGATCAACGTCCCGGTTTACAGCGCCGCGTTCACGCTGGCGATGGTGGAGCGGCGACTGGAAGAACACGGGATGGCCGACGAGGCCAAGCTGCACAAGGTGAAACCGGGCGAGAAGATCGAGATCGGGCCGTTCAGCATCGAGTTCGTTCACGTGACTCACTCCATTGTCAGCACGATGGCGCTGTTCATCACGACGCCGCTCGGCGTGATCGTGCACACCGGCGATTTCAAAGTGGACCCGACCCCCACCGACAACGAGCTTTTCGATCTGCACACTTTTGCCGAATACGGCAAGCGCGGCGTGCTGCTGCTGATGTCGGATTCGACCAATGTCGACCGGCCAGGCTATACCGAGAGCGAGCGCGCCGTTCGCCCGCGGCTGGATGAGCTCTTCTATCGCGCCGAGCGGCGCCTGGTGATCTCCTGCTTCAGCTCGTCCATTCACCGGCTGCAGCAAATCCTGGACGTGGCCGCCGAGTACGGCCGCAAGGTGGCGTTCCTGGGACGCAGCATGAACAACGTCACCGAGATCGCGCATTCGCTTGGCTTATTGAGCCTGCCCGATGGCATTCTGCTGCGGCCGCAAGACATCATGCAGGCCGAACCGAGCAAGGTGGTGGTGGTGGCGTCGGGGACGCAGGGCGAACCGATGTCGGCGCTGTCGCGCATCGCCGTCGACAATCATAAGAACCTGTCGGTAGAGCGCGGCGATACCGTGGTGCTGAGCGCGCGCATTATTCCCGGTAACGAAAAGGGAATTTATCGCATGATTAACCACTTCGCCAAGCGCGGCGCGGACGTGGTGTACGGATCGATGAATCCGCCGGTGCATGTCTCCGGTCACGCCAGCATCGAAGAGCTGCGGCTGGTGTTGAATCTGCTGCGGCCGCGTTATTTTTTGCCGATCCACGGCGAGTATCGCCAGATGGCCAAGCATGCGGCGCTGGCGTCGCACTTGCGCGGCGCGGGGCTGGAAGAGACGTTTATTCTCGAAACGGGCGAGACGCTGGAGATCGATCACACCGGCGCGCGGCGAGGCGAGAAGGTGCCGGTGGGCCGGGTGTGTATCGACTCGGGCACTATCGACGAAGTGGTGGAAGATATCGTGATTCGCGACCGGCGTCATCTTTCCGAGGACGGATTCGTGCTGCCGATTATCGCGATCAGCAAGAACTCGGGAAGAAATGAAACACTGCCGGAAATCGTGAGCCGCGGCTTTATGTCGTTCGAAGACGGCTCGGAACTCTTGCAGAAAGCCAGACAAGTTGTCGCGCGAACGCTGGAATCCTCGAGCGAGGAAGAGCGGACCGATTGGGGCGTGATGCAGGAGAAGATCCGGGCGGATCTTCGGAGGTTTCTGAATAAGGAGACGTCGAGAAGGCCGTTGATTATGCCGGTGATTTTGGAAGTGTGAGAGCTAGAAGCCGGAATCCAGAAGCCAGAATTCGGAATCCAGAATGGTCGAGGTTGAGGATGCATCGGGGTATCGTGGTGAAGCGGATCGCCTTGTAACTCCGGCCTCTGAAGCCGAATTGCTCGAAATCATCGGGGAGCGAGTGCCGATCACGATTAGCGGCGCACGCACGGGACTTACCGGCGGTTCGGCGCCGCAAGGCGGATGGGCCGTCTCGCTCGAGAAATTCCGTCGGCTCGAAATCTGTCCAGGCCGGGCGATTGTGGGGCCGGGTGTGTCGCTGGAGGAGGTCCAGGCCGCGGCTGGCCGCACGGGCCAGTTTTACGCGCCCGACCCCACCGAACGCACAGCGAGCATCGGCGGAACCATCGCGACCAATGCCAGCGGATCGCGCAGCTTTCGTTACGGGAGTACGCGGCGCCATATTCTACGGCTGCGAGTTGCGACGATGGATGGCCGCGTCCGTGAGTTTCGGCGGGGAGACAAAATCGATTTCCATGTACCCGCGCTGCCGTTGCCCCAGACCACGAAAAATACAGCGGGCTATCCGCTAGCGCCGGGGATGGACTGGATCGATCTATTCACCGGCAGCGAAGGAACGCTCGGAATCGTAGTGGAAGCCGAGCTGCAATTGTTGCCGAAGCCAGCGGATGTGCTGGCGGGCGTGGTGTTTTTTATCAGCGACGGCGCGGCGCTTGATGCGGTGGATGCCTGGCGCCAAGTGGATGGGCTGCGCATGATCGAATACTTCGACGCTGGTTCGCTCGATTTGCTGCGCCCGCAATATCCCGAGATTCCAGCGAACGCAAAGGCAGCCCTGCTGATCGAGCAGGAAGCCGGCGACATTGATTTCTGGGCCGATCATGCATCCGAGCAGAGCTG
>Ga0335074_10014325_pt1 | contig 11131 bp, 10 predicted proteins | sample Lox_Sample_23_FD_206715 | JGI IMG/M metagenome (GOLD analysis project Ga0335074, IMG submission 206715) | Soil microbial communities from Loxahatchee National Wildlife Refuge, Florida, United States - Lox_Sample_2.3 | ecosystem: Environmental > Terrestrial > Soil > Wetlands | place: USA... | reverse complement strand
TTCGGCTAGCTACTGTACGGGGCTGCGTCGGATTGCTCCGCTTCCGCTTGTGACTTCTGTTTGCTGCTCTTCCCTTTGCAGCTATTCCATTTGCAGCTCTTTCGTCTTCAGCTCTTCCGTTTGTAGCGATTCCGTTTGTTGACGGCTGCACAGCCTTACCTCACCCACTTTCCGTTGGCTATGAACACTTTAATCTATCACTATTGATTGACGCGTGGCGTCTTATAGAGTTGATGTAGCTTTTCGCGGCCATACCAAGACGTACTCAATTTGGTGGCAATTTGGAGCTGAAATGATGTATTACCATGGCCTAATGCGTAGACTCTGATCTGTCATCCCCAAACTAAGCTATATACTGGGCATCTATTTGTATAAGAGAGTGCCGCTCACAGTTTGGACCTTGTTTGCTTTATACACAACTTTAGATCTCCCCTAAGATTTATTGTCTTCGCCTGAGCATCCGAATTTTGCTAATTGCAAAGAGAAAGAAGAAACATATCAAAGTCCACTATAAACAATCATAATGCTTGCCAAGGCCACTATTCTGCTTCTAGGAGTAACAGCTGCTGGCATCAACGCCGCCTTCATTGTTGATTCCAGCCCCCACGACCTCAACGCGAGAACCGCGAACGCAGCTGGTGGATGGGCTCTTTCCCAGACAACTTCATTTTCATGCCCCGCCGGTAACCCCGCATGTGGCTCCTTTTGGTGCTGCCCTAGTTCGCTGGCATGCGTTACCCTTGGCAGTGAGGACATCGCAGACGTCTGCTGTCCAACAGGTGTGTTGAATCTTTTTCATCTATCACTACGCTCTGTGCTTTGCAAGCAATCAATCATACTGCATCAAAGACCTCCCTAGATGCTGATTGCTCCCCCTCCTTCACGACCAGCCCCATCTGCGCCGACTCGTCGTGGGCTCTTTGGAACGCGACATTTGTCACCGCAGACAGGCACGCATATTTCTGCTGTCTACAAGGACAGATCGGTCTGCAAAGCAGGTTTTGCGCTGATAATGATAGCGTCGCCGCGACCGGACAGCCACAAGCTATACTTGTAAGACTTTCCTATCCCCTCATATCCCTCCTCCCTTCTGTACCCCTCTCTGTCCTTTCTAATGCTTACCATCTCCCTGCCAGATCGGCGCCACATCTAGCACTGTGCAATCTAAAACCAGTGTATCGAGCGCTGCCCCTTCTAGCACAGATATTGCGCTTACAACTAGCACGACTGCGACGTCGACGCCAAGCGTGACGGCGGCGAGCACGGGCACGGGAACGAGCGCTAGCACTAGCATTAGCACTAGCATTAGCACTAGTACAGCATCAGCAATGTCTAAGGCAACAACTTCTGCGCCAAAGACGAGTGTGGCGGCTGCAAGTATGTCGAGCTCTGCGTCGGTGGCCACTTCAGCGGCTGTCGTGACAGGGAAGTCAGAGGCTGTAAGCTTCAATCGATTAGGAGGTATGTCGCTAAGGGGAGTCATGGCTGCGGTGTTTGCATTGGTGCTGCTTTGAGGGCTGGGACTAATTTACAGACGGCGTGCTTTGCGTGGCAGACATGTGGGTGAGTTGATCCTAAGCAGGCTGGGAGGAAGATGGCTTATGTATTATAAGGCCGGGAAGCTTGATTACCTATATTTGTGAAATATTTGCTTTGGGTAGATTAATATCTTGAGAGATCTGCAATGTGGAATTGAGATTCTATATCGTAGATTGAGATGTTTTGTGACTGAGGTGTAGGCTTCTAATGTGATTATATGTTTTTGTGTTTACACGTCCAATTCTTATCGTGTTCTTGGTGGTCTTTGAGCTGCTCGTATTTCGGGAGATTATAGATGTATTACGATTCATTAAGAAGGTAGATGCCCTTAGTTTTCTATCCTCAGATATATATTTCTTACATGGATTCTGTGTTGTGTGTCAAGAACTATGTCTTACAAAGGAATGGCGTGCTTAGAAAAATAAGAGCACATTACAAAATGAAGCTTACTGAGCTGAGTACATAATGAGGAGTTATGTTAGACATGTATGCGATATGCATCTCAATCTGTTCCACACCATCTATAAATCGTACTATTAATCAAAATTTACCGGCGACTACCCAGAAGTCAGTAATCTTCTGCTAAATTTCTAGCTACTAGGGATTTAGCGAGAACCAGCCGGAAAGTGGCACTCTTTAAACGCCTTTTTATCTCTTTATTATAGATATAGTCGTAATAGTCTTGCTGATATTGTTCTTAATATCTTTGTCATATTTCTTCTTTGTGCTAAAATTTTTTTGCAACAAGTTTCTAGTACACATTTTTAATGTGTAGGACTGCCGGTTTTAGGGTCTCTAGTAGGGAATCAATACAAGCTGTAATACAATATACCAGTGTCACATAAGTGGTTACAGGGTGCAAAGACAGGTCTCTAGAATGACTATGGTATTCAAGGAACTACTTGCTACCTTTTCCACTTCTAGGAATGTTATTCTTTAAGTATAACTAGCGTCAGCCAGCTAGAGAAACTACACTCTATAGCGTTTTAACATGTGCAGCAGCTTAAACTATATGCTATACGTTCTAGCGCCTAACATAATACTTCTCCTTATAGTAGCTTGTCCTTAAGCTACAAAATAAGGGACGTCTTTAACTGTACGAAGGCGGGCGCAATTGAAATCCGTCCACTTTCAGGAACACCAAAAACTCTCCTCCTTGCGCAACAAGTAACAACTCGAATATTGGTTTTCTGATTATAAACTTTTAGAGAAGAAGCTAATTAATTAGTACACAAATTTCTGTGCAAATTTAATCAGCGTTACAGTTGCTGTACGTTTTCTAAATCATAGTTTTGGTATTCTAAAAGTGGACGGATTTCAATTGCGCCCGCCTTCGTAGCAGCGTTGTTACACTTGACATAATGTTTAGTATGTACTTTATTAAAACAAGGCAATTTAGGAGGGAGGAATAAGCATAAGTCTTTAAACTTAAAGGTAGTAAGTAAGGCATTTAATATGCATTAAGCATGTGTTTCTACATTTATAGTATACTTATAACATCCTTGCTGTTATCTACTTGCTAGCCCTCTTTATATTCTTATTTTTATTCTAAGCCTTTATAAGTTATATAAAGCTACAAAAATGTTAAATATATTATACAATTTGTCAGAGTTCTGCGGTTCTAGTTGCCAAATCTAGTGGGTTTCTGTCGACCGCTCGCTGTTCAGTACTCAAGTCGCCTCTCGCTAGGAGTTTCAAACACACAAGCAGTAGTCAGCCCCAGCCTCCAAAGATCTTCCTAAAGAAGAATCTCCAGATCTCGATCCCTTCCCAAAGCCTGATGAATTTCCCCTTGTCTGCGAGAAGACCTAGTGTATAGTTTGTATTGGGAACGAGCGGCTATCATACAAACAACGGAGGCATACCTTTCGCCGCGTTTCACACATGGACCATGTTGAAAATGTTCATTTAAGGAAGCAAGCGGCAGATCAGAGGATAATTTGCCACCATCCTATATGCAAGGCTCAGGCGTTGGTTCTCAACAACGTCATGCATTATAAGAATCATGTGCAGGTAACCCAAGGGATCAGCCTCCGAGCATTTCCTTTGCTAATCTTTTCATCTTGCTACTTCCTACTTCAGGCATACTCTATCGGGAATTATAAGGATCTCAATTCAGCTCAAATTGTAAGTGTTTCGCTTGGTATCGATGGCAATGTAGATCATTGGCATCTTCGTCTGCTTGTATCACAATATAATAGTTAGCCGACATATCTCAATCAGTATATTCGGCAAGGTCTACCATGGTCACCTCTTTCTTCCATATCGCATTTCGGGCGTCCTTACATCACAGGTATCGAATAACTATGACCAAGGATTGACAAGTCATGTATTGGATAAGGTCTTTCCCCGACATAAACATCCATCCCCTCGACACGCTACTACTGTGGGGTAATTCGTTGTTGGGAGTGTTATAGGTTACATAATTATGGCAGTTTAATTAGCAAGTCGTACAGCTACCCGGGTAGTATATAAGGATTCAAGGATTCAGCGACTAGGAGGAGACAAGCGCACGCTCCTAATCATCATCAGTTATAGCGGTCTGTATCGTTGTTCCGAGTCAGAGCTTTTAATCCATCTATGTAGCATAATTTATGAATCTATTTTAACCCCCCCCCCTCTTTTTTTTTTTTCTTCTTTTTTTTATAATTCTACAGCGCTTGTTCTTACTCCCCGCCCAACTAGCTTGACCACTCGCCATACAGGTGGCATACAGTGATTGCCCCATTACGCAACAGAGCTTGAAACCAAACAAAATACAGTTGCATATATTACATTAATCAAATCCTGTCCCAAATAGCTCGTTGTCTTCCGGGTCAAAGAGAGGGGGCTTTTGCAGCTCCTCGCTCTCAATATTCATCATCTCACTTGAACAGTCAAGTAAAGAAGCGGAATTCTCATGGTAATTCGGGATAATCTGGTGACGTAATAGAGAGTGTGCGTTGCCATGCAAACTTGGCCAAGCCTGTCCCGAAGTACTCTTGCTAGTGTTGGAGCCCACATGGCGATCATTTTGCTCTGCAACTTCCAGTATACGCAACAAGGCTTGAAGAGCAAGCCCCTGAGATCCACTTTGTTGCGCCTACGCGTCCTCTGGATCTTCTGTTATGGCCATGCCTCTGTGGTGATTATTGATGTGTATTTGCCTATCTTTTGTGGAAATGACGGCATCGCAAATTGCACACATCGATCTATGTCCCGGTTCTAAACAACGTGAGCCCCACAGTCTCCAAGGTTCGCAGGTTGAGTCTATGGAATGGTGTCGTTCTATGTGTCCCTTTAATCTGTCTTGCCGCTTATAAACTCGTTTGTCAAGCGGCTTCTCTAGACAGGGAAGGGCATTATGGCTATTAGTGAGGTGCTGTATGTCGACGGGCTTCACTGAGCAGAAGGGACAATTGAAGGTGCTAAAAGTCTGCAGACTAAATTTTGGCATGCACACCCATTTGTACGGAAGCTCATGGACTTCAGACTTATGGCGCACCCGATCGGCTTTCCTGGAAAAGCTTCTGGGACAGCGAATGCGGCTGCTTTCATCAGTGTAGTACGTACATCGATGTCTTCCAAAGTCCGGTCCGACGGACTCTTCAGAAGCCTGGAAGCTCAAGAAGCAGGGCAATCAGAGTCAGGAACCTACATTTTCCACTCATCCAAGGCCATCTGCGGGTTCTTTTTGTATCTATTACCTGGCTTATCTTTCGTTTGTATCTAATCCTCTTCATGGATCCCCAGTACCTAGCTACTCTCCACCGCTGTTCAGTTGTAGTCCTCTGCTGTGCATGTTTGACCTATACATTCAAGAGGAGAGTAATGGAGAGCAAGGGCAGAGGTAAGAGTAGATTGGATAAGGCACAACAGATGGCGAGTAGGGTGAGAATGAGGCAGACGTCGAACAAGCGACTGTAATCGAAAACGAACGACAAAAGAGATTTCAAAGAAGAAAGAGATAAGAGACACGAGAGAGCTTGGGGCGGTTATATGCAGCAGGTCTATCTTCCCCTTCAATGCTGCGGCGCCTATGTTAGTAACATCCGTGGAAAATGGGAGACGGTGAGAAATCGATTGGCTGAGTTGTGTTAAGTGGGTGAGGGCGGCGACGAGTTTTATGTCGCTCAAAGTGGAAGATGCGTTAGTTTACTTGTAAACGCCGGGGAGGATTACAGAACACTTTTAGCATTGGGGCTGTATACCGTGGTATTGGGGGTATTAAATGTTCCCTGAAGGTTATCGTCTTGGCACCATAAATCAACCGAGATCAGCACGCGGCAAAACAATTCTGCACATTTTAGCGTATGCAAAACTCTGGGCAAAGCTTGGCATTTTTACTTCTCTCCAACACCGCCTGAATGCTAGCACTTGCGCAAACCATTTACCTATATCGCCCAAGACGTCGAAATTGAAGCTATATAGAGTCTTTACTATACCTACGGGTGCAATGCCTCGGGGAAAAAAAAAAAAAAAAAAAAAAAACCCTTCTACCACCACCTCCGGTTGCCTAAGGCCGCTGCGGTCGCTAGTAAAAGTTATAATTTCATTGTGTCAGTACCCTATAATTACCTTACCAAAACATTTTAGGAAATATAAATGGTTTGCGCAAGTGCTGGCATCGAACCTTCTCTATTCTACGAACAAAATCAAGCGATGGCGGAGAGAAGTAAAAATGCCAAGCTTTTGCCCAGAGTTTTGCATACGCTAAATGTGATTAGTTGTTTTGCCCCTGCCTAGCGAATCCTCTTTGTGGACTCCTTACATTTGATGCGCTCCACACCGTAGTATTTCACACACAGCCCCGCTTTGAAAAGCGTATGAGAAAGAAGAGAGATGCGCTTAGAGCCTCAGGAAATACGGATTACTCATTACGTAGCATATTTTATAGCTCTTAGTAAGGCAGTTTCAGCACAATCACTTTCACATTCACGTTCACTTTCACATAATACAAGGATTCAGCCACTCAGAAACCAGCATGCATGCAGTGATGAGCTTCCAATAGGACATGACGTCCGTGCGTATGTATGTTGGTTCCGGTATTTTGTCTTTCAACTTCTGCCTAGCGCAAGCTGCTTAGCTAGCTTGCACCATCGGAAAAAGCCTGACGAGGCAGATTTGAGCATTCATTGATTGTTCCCCAGTCGGTCAGTCGATCAGATCAGATCAGCTAAATTCAATGTGTGTGTATTTTGAATAGATAAGATGAGAAGATAGATTTCTATCTCTTTCAAATCTCAGATACAGTGTGCATTTTTCCGACTTTAAAGCATGCACTATAAGTACAGTCTTGTGTAAGGTCTCAGCACAATCTGACTGTTCTTTGTGTCCGGGTATCTGGGCGAATGCCTGGTAGGGACGTGGGATTTCAAATGGCTCTCGGGGACGTGCCTGGCCCTAGAAATCTAGGTAGTCGCCCGTATGGTATCTTGGGTGAAAAAAAAGGAAAAGAACACAATTACGTTATGCCAGTGCCTTCGTGCCGTAACCTCGTAGATCAAATTCACATTACAACACAGCAGCAATCGTTGTCATCGCAGCAACCCGAACCATCATCCTCATCGTCGTCGTCGTCACCACCGTCCGAATTGGATCCCGAATTCTCTGCAGTGGTTGATTGGGCCGCGAGGTAAGTAGACGTCGCAGCCGCGGAGCCCGAAGCGCTGGAGATGCCATTCCCATAGCAGGCGAACTGCACGCTGCCTATATCAGTGCCGGTGGAAATAGCCTGGCATGTGTCCGTCGTGCCGCCATCAGCCGATGGCCCTGCTGTGGAATTTTGACAGTCGACGAGATTGGAGACGATGAGGAATGCATCGCCGTAGTCGGGACAATTAGGTAGTGAGTTTATTGAGACGGAAGCGATGCTGTCTTCCACCGGCATGTTGAGGCATTCTCCGAGCAGGAGAGGCGTTGCCGAGCTGAAAAATGGCTCGGTGCAATCTTCATTTTTGTAGAGGTATATCGAGCCTTGCGATGGAGCCTCTGTCTGATATGGGACGCCGCCGAACAGTGTGCTTGTGAAAGAGGGAGTTGGCGCCGCCTGAGAGTTCGCCATTGTTTGTGGTTACAAGTGCTGAGATTCGGATGTTCCGTGGTTATATTTTGTTAGAATATTGAGCTGCTTGAGAGCAAGCGGAGGGCCTTTGGAAGATGGTAGAATGTAATCTTAGAAAAAGAGTCACTGAACCCTGCAGTGGCGCTTTGAACAATTCATCGCGCAGAAGAGGAGCCATGTTCTCGTTCGCAGCCCTTGTCTATACGCCAGGGATAAGCCCTTCAAAAAGTAGGGCGGTTGGGCGACGCCCCCAAATTTCAGCGCATCCGTCAGGCTCTCTGCAGCCTTGCGGTCAACACCGACTTCTGTCGGGACTGAGACACCCCAAATTTCTCAGTATCGTACATGTAGTTCATATGGCGGAGGCGGCCCGTCATGAGGAACTAGTCGAAGTCGAGGTCGCACTAATTGCTCTTGCCGGTCCAAGTAGTTATAATACCAAGCCAAAAAGCCCACAACAAGAGTAGGCAATCCAAATCCGATTCCAATACCTAGGGCGATTTTGTCACTGAGGGATAACCCATTTGAGCTCCCCGCGCGTTGTCCTGAGGACGGTTGTGGTGCTGACGTCGTTGTACTAATCGCAGGAGTTGATGTAATTGTGGATTCGGGTGTTGTTTCTGTTACTGCAGCAGGCTGACTGTTTGAGATAGTGGTGATGTCTCTAACACAAACGAAGCCCGCAGAGCCAATGTAACTCCCTGTTGCGAAAAAGAGACAGTCATTGATATTCCTGCTGCTAACAGGTGGTAAGATTGAGGGCGTCTGGCACATATCATAGTCGGAAATGAAAAGAGTAGGGTTTCCACTCTCACAAGGAGGGAAAGAGACTGCAGCAATACCGGCTGCTTGAATTGATGAAAGGCATGAATTCACAGCCAGCGGAATAGTTGTGCCAGACGGCTCTTTACAGCCGCTATCAGAGTAGAGCTGGACGTAGCCTTGGGCACTCGCACCTTGGGCACTCGCAGTGGCATTGAGTAGAGCGAGACCAAGTGCAACGAGGGCGACGAGGGCGACGAGGAGCAGAGGCTGCATCACTCATGGAACTTAGTTGAAACTCGAAATTGGACATTTCTTTGAGGTATGGAAAGTACCTAAACCTTTTATATCCATTGTAAGGCTACAACGCCACCTATAAGCGAGCCCAAAGCAAGAAGCGAGCCACCAGCGAGAATTCTCCAGAGCAATTCGTTGAAATATTAGGGGCTTCCTAGCGCTCCATCATCACTGGAGAGATACTTACCGAAACCTTCCGTTTCTTCAACCTTACTCTAACAACAGCTCCTTGTATTCTAATCATCTCCCGCGCCAGAGACAGATGCCGCTGTTCAAGACGTCGACCTCGAAAGGGTGATATACAAATACCGAGCTAGACCATACATTCGGTTAGTCTCAGCTGGCTGGTGGTGGGAAGGCAAAGCTTTTAAGGATTCGCCTGCGTATCTCGTCTGATCTGAGGAACATCCTAGTGACCTGTACGCTCTTGTGTATGCATAGACATCGCAACACAAAGGTTTTGGTTGATTGCTGTGAAATTGCCACACGTCAACGTGGAATATCTGGAAAGTGCGATTGTAGGAAAGGTACCTATATTTAAGTTTGTTCTACGGACGGAAGGTCCAGAATATTAAATACCGCTCAAAGCTGTCACTAGCTTAAGTTCCTGAGGCACAAGCACTAGAATAAACGAGCACAACAAAGTAGGCAGCCCAGTGTTATGACACTTGCATTCTTGAGGCCTTAGGCTCAGATTTACTCGGTAATAGTTATAAAACCCCAAGAGAAGATCACAGGACAAAGTCATATAATAAATCCTAGGAGTTTAGCGTCTATCATAAATACAAAGATCTATAAGTATAGAAAAAAATTTATTAAGAGAGCTTTATACTTAACTCAATATAATACTGTCGGCGCCAGCGCCAAGCTAGCGCACAGCCAGCTACTACCCCAGGGGCGAACGGAGGCTACGGGCCTCAGAGTGGATTAGACTATAGCTGAACCAATGGGACTGGCAGGAAATGAAACTAGTCCTCCAGGATTGGGAGAAGCGGTGGCATGCAGAGAACAGGAGGCTAGGCCGCGCCGTACGACTATGGACAGACCCAGGTGGGTTGTCCCTGAAAACACATCACTAACAAAACGAATGAAAAAGCTCCCCAAGGGGCTCTGGAAGGCAGAGAGTGCACTACTAACTCAGGCTCGCACGAGGAGGATACAGCTAGCTAAGTTCCTATACGGACGAAGCGTCCCTGGCTTTACTACAGCTACTTGCCAGTACAGGCCTGGGCAGGAGATACCACGCCATATGGCCCTATATTGCACGTACAAGGCAGATAGGAGGTACTAGTTACACACAGGCTAGAACTGGGTATACCCTTAAATGATAGGCACAAATGAATGGGCTAGGCACTTTGTATAGTAGACAATGTATTTAGGAAGGCTGAAGCAGTTTGCGTTAGCTAAACGCTTGCTATTTAACAACAAATAGCTAGCGCTCTCTTTAACAAGTAAGTAGCAGTAGGGCTACTTATTTAGTAATTGCAGGCTGCAAGTAAGGTATAGCCTTATATAAAGACAAGCAGCTTAAGGTTTTATATCTTACTATAAAAGTAGTAAGGTTTTCTTTAGTTTAAGACTTTTACAAGAGACTTATATAACCTTAAGCTTAAACAGTATATTATTATTATTATTAATCTTACACTGTTTAAACTTAAGGCTATGTGGGTCTCTTATAAAAGTCTTAAACTAAGGAAGGCCTTATTACTTTTATAGTTGACATATTGGACCCAGGTATAATGTGTTGCACAAACTGGGAGGTGCCAACCGCTCTATTGAATTAAGATAGTGGTTCTAGGGGATTAAATCCACGTAATAGTGGTGTTGATTGATTAAGGCAGCGAAAGGCTGACTCACTGCTCCTCAGTGCTGCCTACGGTAGCCTAGAGAGCCTAAGAATCTGCAACAACGTCTGTAAGGCTCCAGGATCACGCGATGCCTGGAATGTGAGATGTAAATGTAAACGACATAACATGAGTTTTTCACTTCCTTCTCTTTCCTTCTGTAACATCACCACAAAGCTTCATAGTAAGACTGGGAAAGGTCCTCCATATTTAGAAATTGACAAAATTGAGTGCAGATGTCTAATAACTGTCTAACTCTTCCTACCACTGGCCTTTAGAACAGGCGATCCAATCATGGCGGTCGAACGCCTCTGCTGGGCGCTCCCCTGCCTGCTCCCCCCCCATCGCCGCCCTCGCCCTACCCTCATCTCGTTGTCGAATCCAATACAGAAGACAATACAAACGAAATCAGGTGTAAAAGGACAGGAGAAGACAAAGAAGGTATCTCAATCCAGATAGTCTTGATTGGGGATTCTTAGAAGATCAAGTCATGACAATGTGGACCACGATTCCCTTTAGCAGTATCCAGAGACTAAGACGTGTTTCATTCAATTGCCAAAGAAATTTTTGTGTGACGATATGTGCGGCTGCGGGCGAAGCGACCAGATCAGGTCAATTGGGTGGTGCACAGACCACTTTTATTTCC
>Ga0335074_10014323_pt1 | contig 11134 bp, 6 predicted proteins | sample Lox_Sample_23_FD_206715 | JGI IMG/M metagenome (GOLD analysis project Ga0335074, IMG submission 206715) | Soil microbial communities from Loxahatchee National Wildlife Refuge, Florida, United States - Lox_Sample_2.3 | ecosystem: Environmental > Terrestrial > Soil > Wetlands | place: USA: Florida... | reverse complement strand
GGTCGGGCCGGCAGAGGTCCAAGGCCAGGGCTGTTACAGCTGGGTCGAGGACCTCACCCTGGACAACAGCGCGGGCACGGCCACGTCGAGCGCTGGGACGAGCACGGAAATAGTCCAAGCCAACCCGTACACCCCGAGCCTGTCGACAACTGCGGACCTCACCTTCAGCCTGGTCTCGGGGAACTCCGCCCACGACTCGGTTACCGTGTCTGGGTCGGGCATCGGCACCGGCAACGGGGCACCGTCATCGGCAACCCTGACATGGCAGCTATACGGCCCTGCGGCGCCTGTCACAGCGGGCACGTGCAGTGGCGTTGACTGGAGCAGCGCGTCCGAACTGGACTCGGGGTCGGCCTCTGTCACCGGCGACGGCACCTACACGCTCACCGCAACGGCGCTCACCATAACCGGGTGCTATAGCTACACCGACCAACTACCCGAGACGAGCGCAGGCAACTCCGCCAGCACCCCGGCAGGGACCGCGAGCGAAACGTTCATCCTGCTCCCGCCACCCACCCTGACCACGACGGCCCAGCAGGCCGAGCCCTACCCCCGTACCGCAGTCAGCGATCGTGTGACCCTCTCGGGCACCTACGGCTACTCAGGGACCATAGCTTGGTCCCTCTACGGTCCTGTCACCGTTCCGGTGAGCGGCAACTGCTCCGCCGTCACTGCCACGCAGTGGTCCGACGCCACTAGCACGCAGATAACCGCAGGGGACCCTTCGGGGACCGCCACCGCGCCGTCAGGGACGCGCGCGTTCACGGGTGACGGCAACGTGACGGTCCCCGGGGGGACCACGGACATCGGCCCCCAGGGCTGTTACAGCTGGGCCGAGACGGCCTACGGTCCGAACTTCGTGGGGACAACGGTGCTCGCTGCAGGCGCTGCCAACGAGATCTTCCAGGTCGTGCCGTACCAGCCGTCCATCTCGACCTCCGCTGTGCCCGTCTGGAACGGTACCAACAACGTCGCGTCCGACACCGTCGTAGTGAGCAACAGCGACCTCGGCGGAGGCAACGACGCCCCCAAGGCAACGCTCGATTGGTACCTCTACGGACCGGTCCCCAATCCTGGTGGCGGCTGCGACAACGTCTCAGCGCTCTCTTGGAGCAGCGCGGCGCTCGTGAACAGCGGGACAGCACCGGTGTCCGAGGGCAGCAACTCGGTCGGCGTGACGACGCTGGCGGCGATCGGTTGTTACACCTACACCAACAGCCTGGGCGCCACCACCGACACGGACGCGGTCGCCCTCAGTTCGCCGGGCGCGGCGTCAGAGACCTTCGAGATCATCTCGTCGCAGCAGATCACGACGTTCTCCAACCAGACCGACCCCGATCCTCGAACCACCGTGAGCGACAACGTCACCATCTCGGGCACCAACGGGTACTCGGGGACGCTCGACTGGCAGTTGCTCGGCCCGCTCAACCCTGTGCCGGCTGGTGGTTGCGGCGCTCTGACCGCGACGGCTTGGACGGGTGCGAGCACATTTGCCTCGGGCAGCGTGGCCATCGGCGGCGACGTGCCCGGGATGACGGTGCCCTCAGGCGGTGTCACCGCCGGCGCCCCGGGATGTTACGGCTGGGCGGAGCAGCTGACCGGCAACCACTACCTGGGGACGACGAGCTCTCCGGCTACGTCGCCCAACGAGGCGTTCCAGGTCCTGGTGCTGCAACCCACCGTCACCTCCACGTTGCAGCCTTCGGTGAGCGCCGGCGCGGAGAGCGCCTACGACAGCATCGAGGTGAGCGGGACCGACATACAGCCCGGGAACTCGACCGGCGCGCCGACGTCGGGCACCCTCACCTGGGAACTGGACGGGCCTGTGACCACGCCTTCAAGTGGTTGCGCCGCAGTGACTTCTTCTGATTGGACGGCGGCACCCGTGGCCGCATCGGGGACGATCACCCTGACGGGCAACGCCAGCTACAACACTCCGGCAACCAACGACCTCGCTCTGGACAGCTGCTACTCATACACCGAGACCGTGGCCGCCACCAGCGACAGCGCGACCGCGGGCATCGCGGCCGGCGAGAATGCGGAAACCGTTGCCGTGCCCCCGGCGCCCGAGGTGACCACGCAAGCCACGCCCACGAGCCCCAGCCCCCGCACGACAGCCTCCGACTCGGTGACCATCGCCGGCACCAACGGAGGCAACGGGGAACTTTCGTGGGAACTCCTTGGCCCCCTCACGGTGCCCAACGGCGGTTGCGGCGCGGTGACCACCGGACAGTGGACGGCCTCGCCGGTATACCGGTCCGGGGACGTGGCGGTCAGTGGCGACCAAACCGGTTTGAGCGTCCCGACCGGTGGCGTCACCCTCGGCGCCCCTGGGTGCTACAGCTGGGCCGACACCGTGGCAGGTAGCACTTTCCCGGGGACCACGACGGTCAACGCCGGGGCAGCCAACGAGTACTTCGACGTCCAGCCGCTCTACCCGAGCCTGAACACAACCGTCGTACCCTCCGTGAACGGGGGCAACGAACAGGTCAGTGACAGCATCGTCGTGAGCGGCACCGATATCAGCCCAGGCAATGTCACTGGGGCGCCCACGTCCGACACCCTCACATGGGATCTCTACGGCCCGGTCAGCCCACCCACCGGCGGGTGCGGCGACGTCACCTCGCTCCAATGGCAGAGCGCGCCGCTGGCCGGCTCAGGCACCATCACCCTGACCGGCAATGCGACCTATACGACACCGCTGAGCAGCGACCTCACCCTCAACAGCTGCTATTCCTACAGCGACGCGATGCCTTCGACTACCGACAGCGTGCCAGTCATGGTTGCGGCCGGTGTGAGCACCGAGACCGCTGACGTCCCGCCCCCTCCAACCTTGAGTACCTACACCGCGTCGGCCGCTTACCCCGGCTCATCGGTGTCGGACTCGGTCACGGTGAGCGGGATGAACCCCTACAGCGGTACCCTCACGTGGGCCCTCATCGGCCCCGTAGCCGCCCCTTCGGGCAGTTGCGACGCCGTCAACTGGGCGGATGCACCGGCAACGCCAGTGGGCCAGGGATCTGTGGCCGTTAGCGCCGACGGGACAGTCTCGGTCGGGCCGGTCGAGGTGGCGACGACCGGGTGCTACAGCTGGACCGAGAGCCTGAGCGGCACCTTCCCGGGCAGCACGGCCGTCGGCGCCGGCGCCGCCAGCGAGGTCGTCAACGTCGAGGACGAACTGGCTCAACCCCGGCTGGCGACCGTCGCTGTGCTGAGCTCCGCCGCCGGCGGCAGCAAGAGCGTCATCGATACGGTGAGCATCAGCGGGTCGGGCATCGGCACTGGCCCGAGGGAGGTACCGAGCACGACGCTGACATGGGAACTGCTCGGGCCGGAGCCAGCACAAAGCGCTTCTTGCAGCGCCGTGAGCTGGACGTCTGCGCCGGCATGGGCGACTGGCACGGTCACGGTGCTTGGGGATGGCAACTACACGACGCCGCCCACTCCGCTCACAGAACCTGGCTGTTATGCCTACAGCGAGCAGCTAGCCCTCGACGCCAACGCCAAAAGCGCGAGCGCCGCACCGGGCGCGGCCGGCGAAACGGTCTTGTTGCTGGCCCCGCCAGCAGTGACGACGACGGCCTCAGAAGCCTCGGTCAACCCGCACAGCCCCGTCTTCGACACAGTCTCAGTGGCGGCGAGCGGCGGGGACGCCGGTACGCTCGACTGGTCCCTGGTCGGGCCGGTACTGCCGGGCGGCGGCGGCACTTGCGACACGGCCACGTGGGCGCGTGCGCCGGTCGTGGCCTCTGGCGACGTGGCGCTAAGCGGTGGCACGAGGGTGATCACCGGGCCTGTGGCGGTGAAGGGCCTCGGCTGCTACAGCTGGGCGGACGACCTCAGCGGGCCAGCTTGGGTAGGTGAAACCACAGTGGCCCCCGGCGCCGCCGGGGAGGTAGTCGTCGTCGACCCCTACCAGCCCATGCTGACAACCGTGGCTGCGCTATCGGCCCAGGCCGACGTATCCGACAGCATCACGGTCTCGGGCGAGGCCGGCCTCGCCGGTGCCGCCGTTAGCACGCTCGATTGGCAGCTGTACGGCCCGGCTGGCCACAATGGGGCCGACTGCGGCCGCGTCCAGTGGGATGGCCAGCCATCGGTTGCCCGCGGAAAGATCACCGTCGCCGGCGATGGTACCTATCAGACCGCGCCCACCAAACTGAGAGAGCCGGGTTGTTACAGCTATAGCGCCACCCTGCCCGGTTCGGGCGACACGGCCAGTGCTTCGAGCGCGGCCGGGATTGCCGTTGAAACGGTCTACCTGGCGTTGACGCCAGCGGCAACGGTGGCCAGCACGACCACCTTGCCCATGACCACGACCACCACGGGGCGCCCCACCACCACGGCACCGCCGGCCCCGACGCGGCCAACCACGACGACATTGCCACCCACCACAACTACGACGGCGACGCCACCGCCGCCAACCACCAAAGCGCCCACAACTCTCCCTCCCACTACGGAGGCGTCAACTGCGACTTCCCGGCCGCGGGGCGCGCAACACAAGCCGCATTCGTCCGGTTCGGGCCAGAGCGGAGGAGCGTTGACCACGACAACCGAAGCGGTCCCACGGCGGCTCAAGCAGAAGCCAACGCCAACCAAGCCGTCGACGACCACAACGATGACGGCACCGACAACAGTTCCGACGACCACCAAGCCGCTGGCAACCAGGCCGGCCACGACCACCCCGCCGACCACCAAGCTCACCCCGACCACGTCGACGAGGCGGCGAGCCGGCGGTGGGGGCGGGCAGCGCAGCACCGCCACCACGAGCGCACCCAGTCGGACCGCACCCACCACGACCACACCCCCCGGCCGCACGGCCAGCACCGCCACGGGCAGCAGCTCCGCCCGCGGCACCGCGACCACCACAACGGTGCCCAACGGCCTGGGGAGGATAGGCACGGACCTCGGGCGTTGGTCCCCCGGCGCCAGCTTGCTGCCGCCGTTCCTAGTGGGCAGTGGCCTGCTCGCCCTGGCGACAGCGTTCGTACTGCTCTGCACGGGCGAGCGCCGGCGGCGGCGCACATGGGACCGCCGGGCTTGAGGCAACTTCCCAAGGGGGCCGGGAGCCGGAGCCAAACGGCTAAGCCGGCCCCAGGGAGGCGGCGCGCAGCCCGCCAGTGGGTAATGGTGCTGGCGGTGGCCGCCGCCGGAGCCGCGGCGATCGGCGCTGGCCTGACCATGGCCTGGGGAGCAGGGCCCAGCCCGGCGAAGGCCACGGGAAACCTGGACAAGGGCGCCGCCGCCAGCTCGTCAAGAAGTACGAACAACAGCCGGCACCAGCTGGTCCCCACTTTCTTCCCCAAGGCGACGGTCCCCAGGGCGACGGCACACGACCAACACTCGGGCGCGCCGCGAGGTCGCGGCCAACCGGCTGCGTCGGGGCGGCTTCCTCAGAGGCAGGGCGGCCGCCTTATGCCGCTCCCGGGCTCACAGCCCGGCACCCAACACACGCACCAGCTCCCTTCGCCGCGGGTCGTCGCCGACATAGGTCCGACGGGCGCCGTGCTGGTGATCCCGGCTCTCGCCGTCCGGGCGCGGATTGTCCCCACGGGGGCCGTAGGCCGGCCCGGCGATGCCGCGCTCAGCATCCCGTACGACATTCGTACGGTCGGCTGGTGGGACGGCCTCGTCCTAGACGGCAACCGCAGCCTGCACGAGGATGCTCCCCGGCCCGGCCAACCCGGCGTCTCTCTCATCGCCGGCCACATCGACTCCGCCGCGGCCGGCCCGGGTGCGTTGTTCTACCTGTCGCGGTTGAGGCCCGGCGATCGGATCGAGGTCGTCGGCTCCGGGGGCGCGACCACCGATTGGGTGGTGGACGCCCCTCCCGAGACCACCCTAAAAACGGCTCTCCCGCCCGCCCTGTGGGTGACCAAGGGGCCGGCCCGGCTGGCCATCGTGACATGCGGAGGGCCTTTCGACTACCAGACAGGCCATTACCTCGACAACGTGATCGTGTGGGCCGCCGAGGTGACGGCGCGAGCTAGTTAGCTAGGTCGGTCGCCGGCCGCGCCAACGCTCCCACCGCGCCGTCAAGCCCATGGCCGTCACCACCCGCAAGGATTCCAGCGCGATCCGCAGCGACATCTTGGAACGACCGGCCACCCGGTTGATGAACTGCACGGGGACCTCGGCGAACCTAGCACCCGAGCGTTCGAGCATGTAAGCCAGCTCGATCAGGAACCCGTAGCCGCCGGCCCGGATGGCACCGAAGTCGACACCCCGTAGGACGCTGGCCCGGTAAACCCGGAACGCCGAAGTCAGGTCCCCCACGTGGCTGCCAAGCAAGTGGGCGGCGTACCAGTTGCCCCACCGGGACAAGGCACGGCGGCCCAAAGGCCAGGCAACCGACGAGCCACCACGCACGTAGCGCGAGCCGACCACGACGTCGGCCCCTTCGGCCAGCACGGACAGTAGGCGAGGCAAGGCGGTGGCGTCGTGGGAGAGGTCGGCGTCCATGCCCACGATCACATCGAAGCCGTGGTCGAGCGCCCAGGTAAGGCCCGAGCGGTAGGCGCTGGCCAGTCCGGCCTTGCCCGGCCGGCGCAGCACCTCGACGGCCCCCAAGCGCCGGCCTGCCTCTTGCGCCAGTTCAGCGGTGCCGTCGCCGCCGTCATCGTCGACCACCAGGATCGCCGCCCCGGGAACCGAACGGCGGACCCGCTCTATCGCCTGCACGATGTTGTCGGCTTCGCGGTAGGTGGGCAGGATGACGAGCGTCCCAGCCGCTTCGGTGCCGGTCTCGAGAGGTAGGGCGTCGCTCGGCCGGGGTGCGGCACTTCCTTGAGCCCCCTGCCCAAAGGAACGGGGTAAGGTGCCCATTTCGTGCAAGCTAGCACCGGGGCCGACGCCATCGGCGGGTCAACAGCGTCGGGGGGTGCCCAGGGCGCGCCAGGAACAGGCGGTCCGCTCGCCCCCCTTTTGGCCGGGGGGCTGGAGGCGCCGCGGGCGCGCGCCGCCGTCGTCGCCCTGATCACCCTGGCGTGGCTCGCGCTCGGGCTGTTCGAGCTGCTGCGTTCGGGCGCGGCTCACGACATCTTGGAGTACGACGACGGCGTTTGGTTCGGTTCGTCGCTGCGGCTGGTGCAGGGAGCCATCCCGTACCGCGACTTCGTCCTCGACCAGCCGCCCGGCGTGCCGCTCTTGCTCACGCCTATAGCCCTGACGAGCAAGGCGATCGGCACCTCTGGCGCGTTCGTCGCCGCTCGCTACCTCACTGTCGTGGTCGAGGCCTTCAACGTGGCCCTGGTCGGGTGGCTACTGCGCCACCGTTCGCTTTTCGCTGTGGCGGTGGGCTGCTCGCTGGCTGCGTTCTACCCCTCGGCAGTGATCACCTCACGCACCGTCATGATCGAACCCTACTGCGCATTGTTTTGCCTGGGAGCCTTGGCCGTTGTATTTCGCGAAGGCCGGCTCGCCCGTGAGCGGCGCAGCATAATGGTCGCCGGCATCCTGTTCGGCATCGCTGGTTCGTGCAAAGCCTTTGCGCTGTTCCCTTTTGTGGTCCTCCTCGGCCAGCTCTGCATAGGCGGAGAAAAGGGTGACCGCGCGAGCGGCACCCGGCTCGCGGCGATGTGCGCCGGGGCCGCCGGGGCGACCTTTGCCATTATCTGTAGCCCGTTCTTCATTGCCGCGCCGAGCGGTTTTGTCCGCCAGGTCGTAGTCGCCCAATTGCAGCGGGGCACGTCAGCCATGGCAGACAAATGGGACCGTGCGGCACAATTGCTCGGCGTGCCGCCCGCTCCGAGTGGGGGCCGCCTCCCCAATACCACCGACATGGCCGTGATCGTCATCGCCGGGTTTGTCGTCATTGCGGCCCTCGCCGCCGCGTGGTGGCCCACGCGTCCGTCCGAGGGACCTGCCCGGCTCTCCCTCGCCCGGTACTCGGTGGCTTGCACGCTGGCCACCGCCGCAGGGCTTGTGTGGCCCGCAGCCTTTTATTACCACTACCCGGCCTTTCTCGGGCCTTTCGCGGCCTTGGCCATCGCCATGGGGGCCGAGCGGGCCTGGGGCTTCGGGCCTTCTACACGTGCGCCGTCTGCTGCCCCGCCTGGCACGGCTCCCGAGAGCGGAGAGCAACTGCCGATAGCCGGCTTTTGGCGGCCTTGGTCGGCAGCCACCATAGCCTTTGCGCTTTTGGTAGCCGGCACCGTTCACGGCGTAAGAGTGGTGCAAACAGTGGCCCAGCCTGAACGCCCCCAGAGCGCCCTGGTCGAGCGCGCCGTCCCCCCGGGGGCCTGCACCACCAGCGACAACCCCGCTTTCCTGATCCTGGCCGACCGGTTCACGGCCCCGCCAACCTGCACCGACCTGGTAGACGCCTACGGCTCGACGCTCAGCTGGGCGCACGGAGCGAGCGGGCCCGCCGCTGCCAGGCGGCCGGCAGCCGTCGCCGCATGGACGAACGTATTGCGCCACACCGACTACCTGGTCATATCGCTCGGGCTCAAACCGGGGCGGGTGCCATGGGGCCCGGTACTACGTTCCTATTTGGCCCACCATTTCCGCCTTGTGGCGCGCGGTCCCGGAGTTAGCGTCTACGCCCGCCGGCCGACCACGAAGGCTCACGGCTAGGCAGGGACGCGGCACTCGGGGGCGGCACGCCAAGAGGGCTCGGTCATACAAAAATTGACCGAAGTCAAAAACGCTTGTACGTTCTTGTCCACTTTGTCGAGCTTTGGGGGTACGAAGATGGTGGCAGGTGAGCATTCCCCAGCCAGGGCGCGGCTCATCGCATTGGGCACGGCCGCGGGACCAGCAGCACCGCCACGCCGCGTCTCGCACGGCCAAGCAGCCCAGGCTCTGGCTGCGTCCGACCCCGTCATCGCCCGCTTGCTGGCCGAGGCGGGGCCGCCTCGGTTGCACGCCCCACAGGAATCGCACTTCGCCGCATTAGTGCGCGCCGTCGTGTACCAGCAGCTGGCCGGGCGGGCGGCGGCGGCCATCCACGGTCGGTTGCTAGCCGCGCTGGACAACGACGTGCGCCCCGAGGCTCTCGTGGCCTTGCCCGACGAGGACTTCCGCGCCGCGGGGCTGTCTGCCAACAAGAAGGCATCGCTGCGTGACCTAGCGGCCAAAGTAATCGACGGCAGCGTAGTGCTTTCCCCCCAGGGGCTGCGGCGCGAGCCCGATGAGGAGGTAGTCGCTCGCTTGTCGGCGGTGCGAGGGATCGGGCGTTGGACGGCGGAGATGTTCTTGATCTTCCAGCTCCGCCGGCTCGACGTCTGGCCAGTCGGCGACCTCGGAGTCCGCCGCGGGTATGGGCTGGCCTGGGGCGTCACCACGCCGACGGCGCGCGAGCTCGCGCCTTTGGGCGACCCGTACCGGCCCTACCGTTCCGTCGTGGCTTGGTACTGCTGGCGGGCGGTCGAACTCTACGCCAGGGCCAAGGAGAGCGCTCTCACCCGCTAGTGGCGCCGCCTCCGCTGCGCGCGCAGTAGCTTGAACAAGGGCGACGAGGAGGCGAACTTGAGCACGATGATCGATCCGCAAGCGGCCCCGAGCGGCGCGGGGTGTGCCGAATGCGAAGCAGCCGGAGGCTGGTGGTTCCACCTGCGGCGCTGCGCCAAGTGCGGCCACGTCGGGTGCTGTGACTCCTCTCCCAACCAGCACGCGACGAAGCATTGGCGGGAAACCGGGCACAACATCATGCGCACGTACGAGCCCGGCGAAGACTGGTTCTGGGATTTCGACACGGCTTCGGAGTACGACGCCGTCGCGAAGTTGGCACCACCCGAACACCACCCGCTCGACCAGCCCACACCGGGCCCGCGGGGACGAGTACCTGCCGACTGGCAGAGCCGCCTGCACCCTTAGTTTGCCACCAGGTCAGCTGCCTACGCCGGGCCCGGCCCGATCTCGCGAGGCCGCAAGGGCGGCCGCACGGGTTCGTGTAACGCTCGTGTAACGCCCACCCGCGACGATCCTGAGCGCGGGCCCGCAACGGGCGGGCCTGCAGCAAAGGAGCAGGCCCAAGATGCAACAGACAACGCAGGCCCCATCCGGCCTCGCGACGACAAATGACGGGATCCAGGTCATGCCATCGCCCTCGGGCCATCGCATCGCACTCGCCCCCGTCGGTGCACCTCGCGGTATATGGCCCGCCAGGCTCGACAGGGGCGGGCTCGAGCTGCGTCCCTTCAATCTCCTTTTCCGCTCCGCCTATGCCAGCCCGATATGGCTCGTGGTCCGGCTGTGGCTCGGTTGGGAATGGCTGGACGCGGGCTGGCAAAAGCTGACCGGTAAAGGTGTCAACAATTGGCTGTCTCACGACGTAGGGCTGAAGGGCTTCATCGCTGCCGGCAACTCCGCTTGGGCTAACCGCGCTTATACCGACGGGCACCCCGCCGTTCCCTACCTTTGGGCCGTCCACTTGATGAACGACATCACCCCGCATGCGCAATTCTTCAGTACCGTGGACACTTTCGCCGAGCTCGCCGTCGGCCTCGGGCTCTTGCTCGGTTGTTTCACCGCGTTCGCGGCGGCCGGCGGCGTTGCGCTCAACCTCATGTACGTGACCTTTGGTTCTGCCGGGCCCAACGGGATCTTCATCCTGCTCGGCGTGCTCCTCATCGCAGCATGGCGGGTTAGCGGGTACCTCGGCGCCGACTATCTCGTGCTCCCAGGGATCAGCGCCCTAAGGCAGCGCTACGCAGGCCGCAGCGCTGCGATGAAACCTCGACCAACTCCGTCGGCGATGGCTTGAACAACCAGAGCGGGGCGAGGCCCAAGCAGAAGCACCGTCGGTCGAGGCTCACGCCCGTGCACAGGTGAGGGACCGACGGCCGGCGAGGATTGCCGCTAGCCTCGCGGGCCGTGGCCAGCACCCCGACCAGGCCAGCCCAGCTGCGGATCGTGCCGGCGAACCGGGTGTCGTGGGACGACCTGCGCGCAGTTGTCGGCGCCGCCCGCTGCTTCGACGCGCTTTGCTTCTGCCAGCGGTTCAAGATCTTGCATGGATGGCACGCGGTGGGCGAGGACGAACGGGCACACCGTCTGCGTGCCCAATCCGAATGCGGGCACCCCCGGTCCGCCCAGACGAGCGGGCTGGTCGGCTTTGTCGGAGACGAAGCGGTTGCTTGGTGCGCCGTAGAGCCCCGCACGGCTTACGTGCGGCTCACGAGGCAGGTTA
>Ga0335074_10014322_pt1 | contig 11135 bp, 13 predicted proteins | sample Lox_Sample_23_FD_206715 | JGI IMG/M metagenome (GOLD analysis project Ga0335074, IMG submission 206715) | Soil microbial communities from Loxahatchee National Wildlife Refuge, Florida, United States - Lox_Sample_2.3 | ecosystem: Environmental > Terrestrial > Soil > Wetlands | place: USA... | reverse complement strand
CGTGCGCGGCGGAAAGACGCGCTTCGTCGGCGTCAGCAACTTCGACGTCGACGAGATGCTCGAAGCCAAGGCGTTGCTGGGCACGGTCCCGCTCGTTTGCAATCAGGTGCTCTATCATCTGCGCGAACGCGGCATCGAGCACCGGCTCATCCCGGCGGCGAAAGCGGCCGAGATCGCGGTCGTCGCCTACACGCCCTTCGGACGCGGAGCATTCCCGCGCGCGACGAGCGAGAGCGGTGCAACGCTCGCGCGCGTGGCCGAAAAGCACGGCGTGACGGAACGCCAGATCATCCTCGCGTTCTTAACGCGTGAGCCGAACGTCTTCACGATTCCAAAGGCGGCAAGCGTAGCGCACGTCGAGGAGAACGCGGCCGCCGGCGATATCGTTTTGGATCGTGACGACGTCGCGGCAATCGACGCTGCCTTTCCGTTGGGCCGGCAGGGGCCGCTGGCGACCCTGTGAAGGAGCTGATCGTACAACGCGCCCGCGAGTTGGGCGCGGCGGACGTGCGCGTCGTCGCGGCACAAACGGATCCGCAATCGCGCGAGCGCATGCGCGCCGCGTTCGCTCGCGGCGATTTCGCGACCTGGGCGTACGGCGACGAGTACGCGTGCACGGCCGCCGATCCGAGCGCCGTGCTTGCGGGCGCGCGCAGCGTGATCTGCATCGCCGTCCCGTACGCGACGCCGGCCCCGCGCCGGCGGCCCTTGCGCGGACGAGTCTCGAACTACGCATGGTCGGCCGATTACCACGCGCAAATGCGCTCGCTGCTGCGTGCGGTCGCGGAAACCATCGACGAGGCGGCGGGTGCAGCGGTGACGGCAATCGCCTGCGACACGAAGCCGCTCGCCGAGCGCGCTTTTGCCGCGCGCGCCGGGTTGGGTTGGATCGGCAAACACACGAATCTCATCGCACCGGCGTTCGGGTCGTTCGTTTTTCTCGGTGAAATCGTCACGACGCTCGCGCTCGAGCCCGACGCCCCGCTGCGCAAGAGCTGCGGAACGTGCGCTCGCTGCGTCGATGCGTGTCCTACTCGAGCGTTGCGCGGGGATTATACGATCGACGCGACGCGCTGCATCGCCGACCTCACGCAACGGACGGACCAGATTCCGCGAGAGCTGCGCGCGCTGTTGGGCGACTGGGTCTGGGGATGCGACATCTGCCAGATCGTTTGTCCGCCGACGCGGAACGCCGGCGAGCGTGCAAGCGACGTCTTCGCACCGTATGACGCGGCAACGGCTGCACCGCTGCTCACAGAGCTTCTCCAGCTTCGCAGCGGAGAATTCAAACGGCGTTATGCCCGAACCGCGATGGGGTGGCGCGGCGCCGCGGTGCTGCGGCGCAATGCCGCAATCGCACTCGGCAATGCCCTCGATCGCTCGACCGTCCCGGCGCTCGAAGCCGCAACGGCAAACGATCCGCATCCGATGGTGCGCGGTGCGGCAGCCTGGGCGCTCGGACGGATCGGTTCGCCGCGGGCGCTGGACGCGCTGCGTGCACGCCGGACGCTCGAAACAGATCCACACGTACACGAGGAGATTGCTGCGGCACTTGCATTTTCATGAAGACCATTGCTTTGGCGACAACGCTGCTTGCACGGATGGCGGCACTCAACCCGGCTTTACACAGCTACACCGCGACGATGCATGCGCACGTCGTGCTCACGACGTTTCCGTTTCTCTCGACCGAGATCGTAGCGACGTACTATCACAAGGATCCCGATCTCGACAAGCTCCGGATCCAAAGCGGCCTGCCCTTGGTCGCGCAGGGCTTTTCCGTGATCTATCCGCACATCGAGCCGCCCTCGCGCTGGGCCTCGCTCTATACGATCGACCAAACGGCCGACGACGGCTCGACGACGGCCCTGACGCTGACCCCGCGCACCCCCGGGAACGTCCGGCAAATCGACGTCACGGTGAACGATGCGACGGCGACGATACGCTCGATGCGCTGGGAATATGAAAACGGCGGGACGGCCCAGCTGGAGGATCATTACAGCGTCGTGCAAGGGAATACGCTCGTAACGTCGCAGACGGGTCGTGTCGACGAGCCGAACTACAAGGGCGACATCACCGCGACCCTTTCCGACTACCGGGTGAATCCGGACCTCCCCGACGCTCTGTTTTCACAATGAGATGAGTACAACGGTCGATCTGACGCGCGAGCTCCTGGCCGATGCCTTCAACCGGCCAATCACCTATTTGCGCGTCTCGGTGACCGATAAGTGCAACCTGCGCTGCGTCTACTGCATGCCGGAGTCGGGCCTGCCGTGGCTTCGCCGCGACGAGTTGTTGAGCTACGAAGAGATCGTCGAAATCGTGCGCGCCGCCGCATCGGTCGGCGTGCGGACCATCCGGCTCACCGGCGGCGAGCCGCTCGTGCGGCGCGACCTCCACCGCCTGGTCGGCGGCATCAACGCGATCGAAGGCATCGACGACATCGCGCTCTCGACCAACGCCGTGTTGCTCGAAGAGCAGCTTGAGGCGTTGCTGGCGGCGGGGTTGCGGCGCGTCAACGTCTCGCTCGATACGCTCCGTCGCGATCGCTTCGAACGCATCGCGCGCCGTCCCGGACTCGAGGCTGTCCTGCGCGGCATCGAGGCGGCAATTGCCGGTGGGCTGGCGCCGGTAAAGATCAATTGTGTCGTGATGCGCGGTCAGAACGACGACGAGATTGCCGATTTCGCGCAGCTCACCCGCGAGCAAGCCGTCTTTGTGCGCTTCATCGAAGTGATGCCGGTGCACGAGAATCTGGAGCTGCAACGCGAGAGCTACATGTCGTCGGACGAGATTCTCGAACGAGTCGCCGCGGTGGAACGGATCGAGCCGGTGCCCGGACCGCCGGGGAACGGCCCGGCGCGGTACTTCGCCTATCCCGGTGCGCCGGGAGCCGTCGGGGTCATCAGTCCGCTCTCCCACGAATACTGCGAGCGCTGCAATCGGGTGCGCCTGAGCGCCGACGGGCGGCTTCGGCTCTGCCTCTTCGGTGACCAGCACATCGATCTGCGCACTCCGCTGCGGCAGGGGGCCGGAACCGAGGGGGTCGCGGACCTCTTGCGAGCGAGTATGACGATCAAGCCCGAGCGTCACCACCTGCGCTTGGGCGAAGCAAGCTCCCGCATGCGGGCGTTCTCAGAGATAGGGGGCTGACCCGCCGCCCGGCCTCAGGCGGGCGAGACCGCGTCACGATCCCTGGTATGCTGGCGTTGGATGGCTAAGGGGGAACGCATGGAGGAGGTCTGCCTCACCACGCAATCGGCGGCCGGCGTGCAACAGCGCATCGAAGCGCTCGTGCGCGAGTATCAAACGAAGCTGGCGCGCTATTTGCGGCGCATGGTCGGTGACAGCGAACTCGCGCTCGACCTTACCCAGGACGTCTTCTTGGCGGCATATCGCACGCTGCAGCGGGATCCGGAACGTCCGCTGACGGCGGGATGGCTCTACAAGACCGCCACCAACGGGGCGATCTCGCATCTACGGCGCCGCAAAATCATCCGCATGCTGCCGCTCGACCGGGACAGCGACGACCGGTCGTGGCGGATCGACGAGCGTAGCGCGGCGTCGGTCGACCTGCAGGCGGCCATCTCGAAGTTGCCGCCCGAGCAGGCAGCGGCGGTTTTGCTGACGAGCTATGCGGGCTACTCGTCCAACGAGGCTGCAACGATCCTCGGAACCTCGCCCGACGCCGTGCGTCAACGCGTCTGCCGGGCGATGAAGATCTTGCGGTCGGTAATGACGGAGCAATCGTGAACAACCAATGTGGGCGTGCCGAGGTCCTTGCCGGAGCGATCGCGCTCGGCGAGGCAGACGAAGCGCAGCGCGAGGAGTACCGCAAACACGTCGCACACTGCGGCTCGTGTCTGGAATCGCTTGGCGGCGAGCGCGAGATCGAACGTGTCATGGCCGTCGTCGCGCAAGCGCGTGACGCCGAGACGTGGGAACCGGCGCAACGCCGGCTGGGCGAGCGATCGCGTACGCGCATTTGGCAAGCCGCCGCCGCGGCGCTGGCGGCCGCCCTCGCGGTTTCGTTCAGCGTGCATGCGCTGCTCCCGGCACTCGTCCATGCGCCGTCGATCGCGCCGAAAACCGTGGCCCTCGCGCACGTCGCGCCCCTGCACGCCGGGCCGCGCAAGCGCGTCGCGGTGAGCGTTCCCGCTCCTCCGCGCAAGGTTGCGAAGGCAGCGTCGCCGAGGCGGCGCAGCATCGTCGTCATTCACAACGTGATCACGCATCACGGAAACGTCGTCACGCAGACCACGACGTCAACGACCGAAGTCGCGCAGGCCCAGCCGGCGCCCGTCGTTACCGTGCCGGCTTCGAACGTCCCGATTTGGCGTCGAGACGAAGCGATGCCGCCGCTTACGACGCAACCGCCGGCGGCGACGTCCGCACCGGTCTTTGCCGGTCGCGCGGAGTCGATGGACGTCACACCGGTGACGACCGTTCGAAACGTGATGCCGCTTGGCGGTGACGCGGCGATCAATCCGCGCCCCGCGCCGATCGCTTACGCGGAGGACGCCGAAGGAACGACGGCATTCGAAGTTGAGGTCGATGAACGCGGCATTCCCACCAAGTGCACGATCACGAAGTCATCGGGCTACCGCGTGCTCGACGTCGCGGTGTGCAAGGCGGCGATGGCCGCGCGCTACTCGCCGCGTCTCGTGAACGGTAAGGCCACGCCCGGCGTGTATCGTGACGCCTTCACGTTTAGGGCGACGAACGACGACGACAGTCAGTTCTGACGGTCGCTAGTCGACGGATTTGCGGAAGAAGGCGAGCATCTTGTCGGCTTCGGGCATGATGCGGAACTCTTCGAAGCCCCAGCTCTTCGCCTGATTGATCGCGCGCGAATTGTGCATCGAGATCAAAAACGTGAGCGTCTTCACCTTACGCTTTATCGCTAGGCGCTGAACCTCCGCGACGAGTTCGTTGCCGACTTCAGGCGGCGCGTTCGTTTTGACGCGCAAGCTCTCCATCATCGCAACGTCCATGCCGTTGGCCGCCTCCGGATCGTCGTAGCCCGGCGGTAATTTGAAGACCAGCTGTACCATCCCGAGGAGGCCGCTCTGGTCCTCGGCGACCAAAATCACGCGCCGGCCGGATTTTTGCTCTCCGAGGCACATGGTCATGCGGTTCGTCCAGCTTTCGCGCGGCGAGGGAGCACCGGTGAGCACGCCGTCTTTTGTAAGGCGTTCGACGTCGTTCGCTTGCGCGAAGCGGAGGAAGATCTTTCGGGCCACGCTGCCTTTCGATTCCCCGGATGGGGAGAACGGGCCCCCTTAGACGAAACGCCCGCCCAGCAATGCACACCCACCGCCGACCGGTATTCGCTATTGCCGCCCTGATTCTTACGGGACTTTTGAACGCGGGCTGTTCGCATCAGCGTGTCGAGGCGGAGAGCTCGGATCGTGCGCGCGGAGCCGAACTTTTTGCAAAAAACTGCCAGGTGTGTCACAGCGCGACGCCTGATGCGATGCGTATCGGTCCCGCGCTCACCGGCGAAGGCCGCAAGCGAACGCTTGCGCAGATCACGCTGGCAATTGAAGCGCCCGACCCGCCGATGCCCAAGCTCTATCCGGGCACGCTGTCCGAAAAAGACGTTCTCGACATTGCCGCCTACGTGAAGACCCTTTAGGCTGAGTAGGAGATGGCCGCCAGCTTCATCTATCGTTTCATGCACGATCTGCGCGTTGACGACCATGCAGGGTTGGCGGAAGCTGCCTCGCAGGGCGAGGTACTGCCGGTACTCGTCATCGATCGAGCGATCGAGTCGCGCCTCGCGCGTTCACCACGCCGGGCGGCGTACTTTTGCGCGGCGGTCGGTGCGCTCGATAAGGCCTTGCGCGAGCGCGGCGCACGTCTGATCGTGCGCCGTGGCGCGCCGGGAGCGACGCTGAAGAACATCGCGCGAGCGTGCGCCGCGCACGGCGTCGCGTGGAGCGTGAGCTACGACGGTACGGGCGCCGCCGGCGATGCGCGCTTGCAATCCGAGCTCGAAGAAACGGGACTGCGCGCGTTGCTCGTGCACGATGCGCCGGCGATTCCGCCCGACGAAACGGCGGCAGCGCGACCCAGCGGCGGCGACGGCTATCGCGCGTTCGCGCCGTACTACGACGTGTGGCGTTCCCTGCGGCCGGCGTCGCACGACGCGCCGCTGCTTATCCGTTTTGCGGCGAGCGAGCTGCAAAGCGAGGCGCTTCCCGTTCCGCATGAGTTCGGCGCCGGCGAGCGCGCGATCGAGGCGGGTCCGCAGGCGGCCGTTGCCGCGCTCAAGCGCTTTCTGGGCGGCGCCGGGGTGCAATACGCCCTGGCGATGAACGTTCCAAGCGACGATTGCACATCGCACCTTGCGGCACACCTCTCGTTCGGCGCCATCGCTGCGCGCACGGTCGTGCGTGCGACGCTCGCGCGGCTCGAGGATCCGTTCTTGCTCAGCGAAGAGCGGCTCTCGCTGCGGCTCTTCCTGCGATCGATCGCCATGCGTGACTTCTTCCTTCAGCTCGGACATTTTTACGGACCGATCGACGACGAAGCGTTGCAGCCCAAGATGCGCGGTTTTCCGTTCGCGCGATCGCACCCGGCACTCGACAAGTGGCGCGGTGGCAAAACCGGGTTCCCGCTCGTCGACGCCGGCATTCGTCAACTCCATGAGACCGGATGGATGCATCCGCACGTGCGCGCCGTGGTTGCGTCGTTCTTGTGCTTCGACCTCGGCGTCGACTGGCGTATCGGACGTGATGAATGGGAGCGCTGGCTGGTCGAGGACGATCCGGTGCTGGCCAGCGGCAACTGGCAGTGGATCGCCGGCGTCGGGGCGGACATGGCGCAGTATCCGCGGATCTACAATCCCGAGAAGCAGCGGCGGCGCTACGATCCCGGCGGCGCCTACGTGCGGCGGTGGGTTTCCGAGCTTGCGCAGTTGCCGATGAGCGCGTGGGAGACGCGCGGGCGCGACGAAGCGCAACTGACGCTGGCGCTTTTCGCGTCCGACGTCTATCCGCGGCCGGTCGTCAATCACGAACTCGAGGCGCGCAGATTCCTCGAAAAATACAAAGACTACACGTCAAGGGTTTCTACGTGAGGAGATGACGCCGTCCGGCGCAGGAGCGCACAAGCGGCGAAGTCAGCGCCTCAGGCGGGCAGTTTCTCGTCGAGCCAATCGCTGATGATCGGAATGCGAACCGGATCGCCGTGCCACGCTTTGATGCCGAAGAAGACGCTGGAGACCAAGAACAACGGCAGCATCAGCAGGAGCACGAAGCTGGAAGACCAGCCGAGCACCGGGATGTTGCTCGTAAGCTGGAGCAACCCCCAAAATGCCGCGAAGCCGACGTTGAAACCGAGCGCCTGAAGTGCTTGACGTTTGATGTAGTTCGATTTCTTCGAATCGAGCAGCGCGAGGAGCGCGAGCGGCCACAGGGGATAGCCGAGCGCCGCGAGCGCGCGCGATTCGACCGGGTCGTTGGAGAGGGTGGTCACACTCGCCCTGGGCGCCGCGGCCGGCGCGCTGCTCGCGTGCGGGGGCACCTGGCCCCATAGCTGTTTGCGCTCGCCGACCGTCGCCTCGATTTTTTGCGCGAGGCGGCAGCTCGGGCATCCGCCTTGCTCGTCGCGGCACGTCGCGCAGATCGGCTTTGCGCAGTGCGCGCACGGTGCTATCGAAGGAACGTTTGAGTGAAAATAACAGTCCATGGTCGTTGCGTCTTGCTCCCATCCTACACCCTGGTCTACTGCTGCGCACCGGGGCAGGTTTCATGCGTGACCGCCGTCAAGGGCTAGTCCCGAGATGACGCAGACAACGCTGACGCGGCTGGCGCGCGAAGGGCGTCCCTACTATCCCCGTTTACTCCTGGCGATCGCCTTGGGCGGGGCCAACAGTCTCTTGCTGCTCGTCGGCCCGGCGGCGCTCGGGATCATCATCAACCGCGTCATCGACCCCGCGTCGCACCACCGGCAGCCCGATCTTGCGGCACTCTATATCGCGCTCGGCGCGACCTACGTTGCGCTCGTGCTCTCGAATTTCGCGACCTACGGGACGAATTACATCACCACCTGGTCGGGTCAGCGCTTCCTCGCCAAGTTGCGCCAGGAGCTTTTCGAGCGGTTGCTGCGTCTGCCGCTCGAGAGTTTCGATCGTTGGCGTCCGGGCGAGCTGATCGCCCGTTTCAACAGCGATCTCCAGGTTATGAGCGACGCGGTGAGCGTCTCGCTGCCGCAGCTGATCAATGCGACGCTGACCTTCGTGGGCTCGTTCGGCGCCATGGTATGGATCGATTGGCTGCTGACGCTCGTGCTGGTCGTCATTGCGCCGCTCATGTCGTTTGCCGTCTCGCGCTTTCAGAAGTTGATCTCCACGAGCATGTCACGCTCGCAGTCGCGGATCGCCAACCTTTCGGCGACGCTGACCGAGATACTCCAGGCGCAACGCATCGTCAAGACATTCGGCCGCGAGGATTTCGAGTCGGGTCGCTTCCGGCATCGCAATGAAGACTACTTCGGCGCTTTCATGAAGGTGAATCAATTCATCTACATGCAGCCGGTCGTCATCTCCTCGATCTTGTCGCTGGGTGTGATCACGATCATTTGGCTCTCCGTTCGCGAGGTGCTGGTCGGCCGGCTGAATAGCGGCCTGCTTTTCAGCTACTGGATGCTGGTGGTCAACCTCGTCAATCCGATGAACCGGATGGCGGCGTTCGTCGGCGACTTGAGCAAAGCGCTCGTCGCGACGGGGCGTGCCTACGAACTGCTCGACTTGTCGATGGAAGAAGAAACCGTCGCCGCACCGGGGCCGATGCCGCGTATCACGGGGCGGATCGATTTCGATCGCGTGCGCTTCGCCTACGGCGAGCAAGAGGTGCCGGCGCTCGACGACGTCACCGCGTCGATCGACGCGGGTGCGATCGTGGCGCTCGTCGGTCCCTCGGGTGCGGGAAAGACGACGCTCGTGAACATGATCCCGCGCTTCTATCTGCCGCAGGCCGGACGGGTGCTGATCGACGGCACCGATATCGCGCAGGTCCGATTGGCCGACTTGCGCTCGCAGATTGCGATCGTCCCGCAAGACCCGCAACTCTTCCGGGCTTCGATCGCCGAGAACATCCGGTACGGCCGTTTGGACGCAAGCGACGCCGAGGTGCGCGCTGCCGCGATCGAGGCCAACGCAGACGAGTTCATCCGGCTGCTCCCGCTCGGGTACCAGACCGAAGTGGGCGAACGCGGCGTGCGTCTCTCAGGCGGTGAGCGCCAGCGCATCGCCATCGCCCGTGCGATCGTCCGCGACCCGCGCATCTTGATCCTCGACGAGGCCACGAGCGCGCTCGACCGGCACTCCGAAGCGCTCATCGAGTCCGCCCTCGACCGGCTCTTGCCGGGAAGAACGACGCTGATCATCGCGCACCGGCTCTCCACGATCCGGCGGGCGACGACCATCCTCTATATCGAAGGAGGTCGGGTGGTGGAGACCGGCACCCACGACGCGCTGCTCGCCCGAAACGGCGCCTACGCTCGCCTGCACGCCGCGCAATTTTCCGCTTAAAACGCCGATAGAGTGAGAGATGGCTGACGATTTCAGCATACTTCCGCTTGGGGAAGCGACCACGTTGCTCGGCGAGGCCGCCAAAGGCGCGCGCATGGAGCACCTCCAGATCGCGAACAACATCGCCAACGTCAACACGCCCGGCTTCCGCACCTCGTCGGTGGATTTCAAGGCCGCGCTGCAAGAGAGCTTGGGCGTGCCGCCCGATCCCGACGAACTCGCGATGGCCACCGACAGCGATCGCCAGTTCGCGATCGGCGACGGGTCGCCGCCGGTGCCCTACGATCCGCAGCCGGTGGTCGATACGACGACGCAGATGCGCGTCGATCAGTCCAACGTCGATATCGATCAGCAGATGGCGGAGCTTTCGGAGAACACGGGCTACCAAGAGACGGTCTCGCAGCTGCTGCAAGAGCAATACAAATTCATTCGCGAAGCCGCGACGGAGTCGGCGTCATAGATGGGATATTACGATTCGGTAGAGGTCAGCGCGTCAGGGCTCTCGGCCGAGCGTCTGGCCATGGACGTGATCGCCAACAACATTGCCAACGCCAATACCACGCGTACGCCGCAGGGCGGCGCCTTCAAGCGCCAGCTCGTGATCTTCGCGCAGAAAGCCGCCGCGCCGAGCGGCTCCGATCAGATCGGCGCCTCGCAAGACGACGACCCCTTTGCACCGCCGGACCCGTTCGATCCCGGTCAATCGACGCCGGCAAACGTCGAGGGCGTGCAGGTCCTCGGCATCACCGACGATCAGAGCCCCGATCGCCTCGTCTTCGACCCCAGCAACCCCGAGGCTGACGCCCGCGGGTACGTGCACTATCCCAACGTCGAGATCGTCAAGGAGATGGTCGACCTGATGGCCGCGTCGCGCGCCTATCAAGCCAACGTCGCCGCCATCACGGCCTCGCAGAACATGAGCGCCTCCGACCTCTCGATTCTCAAGAGCTGACGGAAGAGATAGATGGACATCAACAACTACGGCGACGCAGTGAGCAAAATCGTGCCGGGCACGTTCGTTCCGGATATCGCTCCCCAGGCACCGCAATCCGAGCCGTTGCCCGACCAAAGCGGCACCGCGGGCGCAAGCGGCGTGTCGTTCAAGGACACGCTGGCGGGGATGCTCGAGCATACCAACGAGCAGATGCTCGATGCCCAGGTGAAATCAGCGGACTACGCGCTGGGTAAGAGCAACGATCTCGAGGGGACCGTCAAAGCGACCGAAGAGGCCGGACTCGCCCTCCAGATGACGATGTCGGTTCGCAACAAAATCCTCCAGGCGTACACCGAAATCTCTCAGATGCAGTTTTGATCGAGATCTCGCCGGCGTAGGCAAGACGGGGCCGCGCTCGCGGCCCTTTCTCGTTTCAAATGGGAGGGCCCTAAAATTTCCCTCAACCCACGCCGAAACTGAGATTGAGTACCAGTGGATTGCCGGTGCTCGCGGCCTGGACGACCTTTGCACGAAAGGCGGGGGCCGCGCGAGACCTGACCGATTGAGGGTCCCGCGACAACAAACCCGTTCGTGCGGAGGTTTTTACTTTTGGTACGTGGCCTCTACACGTCTGCGAGCGGAGCGCTCGTGGCTGAGAGCATGGCC
>Ga0335074_10014321_pt1 | contig 11135 bp, 7 predicted proteins | sample Lox_Sample_23_FD_206715 | JGI IMG/M metagenome (GOLD analysis project Ga0335074, IMG submission 206715) | Soil microbial communities from Loxahatchee National Wildlife Refuge, Florida, United States - Lox_Sample_2.3 | ecosystem: Environmental > Terrestrial > Soil > Wetlands | place: USA: Florida... | reverse complement strand
TCGTCGATCTTGTAGATCGCCCGAAGATCCCCCAAATGCCAGTAAAAAGCAGGCTGATATTTCTCGATGGCCTGGGCAGCGATGGCGGGCATGACGAGGTCTCCGCAATTTCGCGAGTCCCCGGAGACGACGAACCTCCAGGAGCCCTCTTTGAGTGGGACAAACATCGAGGGACTCGCTGATTTGGTCTCCACCAACAGTCTCGAGAGAGGGCCAATCTTCCATACAACAATGCCGAGAAGGATGACCGTTATCGCTATCTCAATGATCAGCAGAACCGTCGACGCCCGTTTGGATGGATCGCGCCCTGACGGCTTGTCTTGGCTCTGTTCACTGGGTGGAGTGGAGTCCGCCATCTATCTCTTCCCGGCCTCCGTCTTTTGATTCAGCTCCACGGCAACGTTGTAGGCGAGATAGTCACGCCATACGGTAGCCGCGAACTGTCCGGCGAAAAATCGGTAAGCTGCAAATGATCGAAAGCTCGCAGTGAGGCTCACAACGGAGAGCGAGAGTAATTCGACGGCTTGTCGACATGTGACTGAATAGTGTGATCCCAGCATGAATCCGCCGGCGAAAAATGCACAGAGGACAGCTACCGCAAACACTTGCTCCAGATGGCGCCGCAGAGCAGGCTTGGAAACTTTCAATGCGATGAGCGATAGATCCACGAGGACAAACAAGGAGATAGCAGCGAGGAGCACGGCGGCTTCTGGAATGTAGCCGCCTTTGAACGGCGCCGCCGCCCACCCGAGCCAATAGACGACGGCGATCGCGAACGACGAACCTAAGCCGCGCATGAGCGCGTACATGCCCTGGAATTGTTCCGCGTAACTTACCGCTTCTCCTTGGATCAGCATCTGGCGGGCGGCGAGGAAAGCATTGCCTCTCAGCTTATCAATCACATCATCGCCCTTCTCGGTGACCTTAAGATCCAATCCAAATTGAGATGTCACGAGCTGCTGAATCTTCGTTCTGAAACCTTCCGGAAGTACCGCATCCTTTGGCTCCTTGGGAGGGTCCAGATAAGTCTCGGAAAAGTTCCGAATCTGGCCAGAGCTAGTTGTAAGACGCGAAGCCGGAACAGCATTTGTGGCTACACTCTGGAGCAGATGTCCAACAATGTAGGCGAGAACTGCAGCAGCAATCGCATCAGTCCAGGTGGTCGGCGGCCAGTTGTGCCTCACCAGACCCAAGGGAACCCACAGCATGGCAAGGAATGCTGCACCCGGCACGAAGTACCCGTACACATCGTAAAAGTTGAATTTCTCGATCACGCGAGTGCACCATCAGCGGGCCCGATGTTGCATTTCCGAGAGAAGTGACTTTACCACATCGCCGACATGATTGCGCCGGTCGGCGGGAAGTTGTACGGCGCCCACTCGCTCGTGGCCGCCCCCGCCGAATTTCGCAAATGCCCTTCCGAGGGGAATGCTCCTGAACTTCCGCCAGGGATTTCGCATGGCCGTGATCCGGATTCCGTCCCGTGAGCGGACGACCGAGATCGAATAGCGAGCCTCAGGCCGGAAATAGTAAGGTGTGTAGCGGTTGATCACCTGATGCCGCTTCGGGCGAGCATCAAGCACTGCGACATCCCCCTTTTCCAGGCGAATCTTGGCCTTCAGGCTCTCAAGGCCCTTCAGGATGCGCCGGCGTGTGCGCTTTTCCCGTGATTTCACTTCGTCAAGAGCCGCCACATACGCCAGGTCGTGATCGCGCAACTGATGGAGCAGAAATCTGGCATAGTCGGGCCCACACTCATCGTCCGATGAGATTGTCCGCGCGATTCTGAGGGCTGGGTTCTCACCGAGAATCGCTTCCGTGACAGACGAGTAGGAGGCAGAATCGATCTTTCCCGCCCACGTGACCATCTCTTTGAGGTGCGGTTTATGGCTCAGGAAGCTCCGGAGGCTACGGAAAAGCAACGAAGCACAGGAGCGGGCGCGAGCGTCAAAAAGCAGCTGAAATTGGCGTCTCCGGCGCTCGAAATCCTCCTTCGCGGCAGGAGTTAAGAATGAGGTCCGATGATGGTCAGCCCAAAACTCGGCCTGGGGATGATAGAGAAAATCCACGATTGCAGTTGGCTTTTCAAATTTTGCCGAAAGCCAAGCTTCGCGAAGCGTATAGTCGAGCGGCTGAAACTCGGATATGTGCCAGTCTTCGTGGGTCTCAAGGAACTCGGAGGCGAGCACCGCTGACACCAAACCATCAAAGCAAGGATAGTGAAAATAGAGAGCAGCGTCCCTCATTGTCTCAACATTACCCACTAACAAACATCTCACCTGAATCGAGAACGTGTCCAGTGAATTTCTCTAATTCTCTGCGAGTCCCCAAAAGAAGCAGGACGTCTTCCTTGGCTAATTTCCAGCCCGATCAAGATCGCCAATAGATCATTTTGTCCCACAACTTGTCCAGGCGGTTGCTTGTCTCGCGCCGATTCTTGTCAACGAGAGGCCATACAAACGGAGGATAGAGAATTTCGATCGCGCTCCGATCCGCAGCCCTTGGTCAGAATCGGCGAGGCAGAGCTGGTGCTCCGATCGAACTGACCGCGGTTCTCGAAGATCTCGCGGGCGATGTCGGGTGCCAGGCTCAGCGCAGCCGGGCGACCAGCTACTCCGCCGTCGTTGCCGATGAAGGTAACCAGGCGCTCAATTTTTCCGGGACTGATTCCGAGTCCGTTCGCAAACATGTCGTAGGCCCTTTTTTCGAGATCAAGATTCTTAACACAACCGTAGATGCCTTTGTTGTAGACCTTGACCGCCTTATACGCGCGCTCAAGGGTGACCGTTTGGCAGGAGTGCTTCTCCCCACGATGTTTCGGACGTATCGAGTCTCGAAAAGGAGTTCTTATCGAGGCTCGAGCAAAACTCGTTGTACTCTAACGATGGTTGCGGTGACGAGCTGTCCGTGGCGGCCACGAACGATCATCTTTCCGTGCTCCACTGCAGCGCGGAGCCTGTGGCCCACCACGAAATCCGTATCCCTGATATTTCCTCCTGAGTCGAAGTCGGCTGCGTAGATCATATTCCCGAGCCGAATCGCCAAAGTGAATGTGCCGATCCCTGAGCCGGTGTGGCGTTCTACGTCGATAACCGTAGCGCTTTGCAGAGCGACGGCCAACGCAAGTATGAGCGCACACATAAGGCAGCTGCATTCCTTCTGGCGCAATCTTGAAAGCCGAGATCGCTTCGTCTGCTGCTGGTACGTCGCCGGCAATTGACCGCATAGCGCCCAATTCGAACTGGCTATTGAAAAACCGGACGGCGGCGGAACCGAAACTCACGCCTTCTTGGCCGATTTCAATTTTGCCCAACGGGCACGCTGTGCGGCAGCGATTCGTCTGCGAGCTGCGGCTGACAGAGTTCTGCGCTTTCCGGATGACACCCTCCGGTTGTGGTTTACGGCATCTCCACTGAGACCAGTCAGAACCTTCAAAGCTTCGTCCAACTGCTCGATTCTTTTCTCTGCTTGATTGCGTTCCGACCTCAATTGCTGGACTACCTTTACCAGGTCCGATATTGATTCTCCTTGGGCAGGAATTGTAGCAGGCTAAACCTGACTTCTTTCTCTTCCGAACCTCCCTCCTGATTTTCGAATTCAGTCTTCAGAGGAACGCCATGAGACTTCGCGATAATGAATTGTGTCCCATCCACCGATCGCTTTCCTGCTGTGGGCGAGAACCTCTTCCCAAGCCAAAGACGATCAGACTTGGCGTGCAGAGGATTGAGGATCTGCATCATCCGCGTGGATATCGGGAACTCCGATCGCCGGCAGAAATGCGGAAACTGCTGAACCGCAAGATCCGGCAACAAGCTGGCATTTGCGCCATCTGTCACCAGGAATTTACCGATTACAACGACATCGTCGCCGATCACAGAGATCCGAAAGGAATGGGAGGAGCGTGGAGGGACGACCACCCGGACAACATCCAAGCAACGCATTTCTGGTGTAACGAAGAGAAGGGATCGACCAGAATGGACTGACTAAAAGACCGATCAGCCGGCCTCCTTACGCCAACTGAACGCCTGCCACAGTCCCCAACATCTCAGTGAGTTCGTTCTCAAACTCCCGCGATACATCTCCATATCCGGTACGGGCATGAGCAATTTCGTGCAGCAGGGTGCCAGCAAAGGTTGATAACGATCCCAGTTGCGTCCTTTTAATAATGATGCTTCCTGACGACGGATCCCAAAGCCCCCTGGTTTCAGAGCCGGTCAAGAAGTCGGGACGCATGGTTTCGGAAATCTTGACGTCATGCACCTTCTTGGGAATCGGTCCGACAAGTTTGGCTATTTCCTCCCACCGCTCATAGTTCCGGCGCTCGTTCGAAGAGAGGCTTTCGGGCTTCACGAACTTGAATTCAAAACTGCTTTCCCACTCCGATTGGTAGACCGACAGATCGCGAACGGGATTGCCCTTCACATCAGTCACACCCCGAAGCGATGTCTTTATGTTCTCGGGCACGGTCACGATCTTCAGACCGTCGGATTGAGCATGGTCTATGGCGTCCTTGTGAGACACGAGGTCTGCAGCTGTCACGAAGATTGCCTTGCCGGTTGTATTGAGAATTTGGCAAGCGTGGACGGCGACATCTGTCCATTTGACCTCGTCGTGGCTTGTGCCGGCTTCGACCCTTACTAATTCTTGCGCCAAGATGTCGGCAACGCTGGGTGCTTTCGAGGCCAAGAGCATCTGCTTTACCCGATCGCTATATGCCGTCCGTCCCACATTTGTCCGCTCGCGATTGAGCGCTTTTCGCATCGCCGCGGTTAGAGACGTCACGTTATAGGAGAAAGCAAAGTTCTCCTCCTCGGCGACTAGCATTCCTGTTACGTAAATTCGCGGGCTGCGGCCGGGATCCCTTCCCAGGATCTGGCCATAGGGGGTTTCATCCAGGATGGACTCGTTGGAGAAAATCAGAAAGAAACGCTTAGCATCTTCAATGTCGCCTGCCGTGACTCCGCGCAAGCTTATATCGGTCCCTATGAATTCTTCGTCCGCCGGCGACTGAACCACGGCTTGAAGGGTTATAACGTCGGAAAAGCCATACTTTGGGGCCTGTGTGAGCGCAATGTCACCAAATCTAGAGCGGATCTGAACCGCCAGGCCCCTGCGATTCAGTGTCGCGAGCGCGTCCTTCAGGCCTACCCCGAACTTGCCAATCACGCGAGCAGGATTTTGCAGCTTCTCCTGGCTTTCGTTTTGAGTTAAATGCTCGTATCTCAGCCCCCGGCCAAAGTCGCGGATGTGCCAGACCCCCTGTTTATCCTCCATGATTTCGACAGAGCGAGTTCCTGAAAGCGATTGCTCATCGATAGCGTTGGCGATCAACTCCCGAATGGCATGGCATGTCTCCCAGCCTTCGAGAATCTTCTCGATGTTGAGGTCAAAGTTTCGCGCATTCACCGCAAGTGCCACCACATCCTCCTTAAAGCCCACAACAGCCCTAGGTGGAACTGGCTGTATAGGTCAGAAGTGCCTTCTTTTGTGGCCTAGACATGAGCCTTTAGAGGCACCGTGCCTAAGGTGGGCTAGATGTGCTTCTCAACAACATCCAACTTCGGAAGCAGCAGCGGTTCCTCAAGAGCTATCTCAACCATCTGCGCTGGCAGGGATTTGCTCGGGGTGACGCCCAATTCCTTGAGTTTTTCGGCCCTTCGTATAACGTTCCCGCTACCTTTGCAGAATTTGTTCAACGCGCCTTCGTAACTCTCTTTGGCCTGTTCCAGGCGCTCACCAATCTTCTCCAAGTCGGCAACAAATCCCACAAGCTTGTCGTAGAGTTCGGCACCCCTGCTGGCAATTTCCTGAACGTTTCGCGCCTGATCCTCTTGTCGCCAAAGATAGGCCACAGTGCGAAGGACAAACAAAAGAGTGCTCGGGCTCACGAGCAGTACGTTTCTTTTCCATGCCTCTTCCCATAGCCCACTATCCTCGGCAATTGCCAGCGCAAAGGCGGGCTCGATTGGCACAAACATGACGACGAAGTCCAGGGAGTGTAACTCGTGGAGAGCCTGATAGTCCTTCTCGGACAGCTCCTTCATGTGGCGACGGACGGAGGCAAGGTGACGATCAATCGCCGCCCGCCGATCCGCGTCGCTTTCCGTTTTGACAGATTCCTCGTAGTCTTTCAACGACACCTTGGCATCGACCACGAGATGCCTTCCCTCGGGGAGAAAGATCACAACATCCGGTTGGCCCTTGTGGCCATTTTCATGCCAGTACGTTTCCCGGAGTTCATATTCATGGCCTTTTCGTAAACCCGACGCCTCGAGCACGCGCTCTAGCACCAATTCACCCCAATTGCCTTGCGTTTTACTTGATCCCTTGAGAGCATCCGTGAGGTTTTTGGCGTCAGTGGACACTTTCTGGTTGAGGGACATGAGCTGCCTGACCTGCTCACCCAAGGCGCTGCGATCTTTGCTTTCCTGCACGTAGACTTGTTCGACTTTTGCCTGGAACTCCTTAAGCCTTGTCCCCAATGGCTCCAAGATCTGCCCGATGTTTGTCTTGTTCTGTTCGGTAAAGCGGATGGATTTTTCTTCCAGAATGTCATTCGCCAAAGACTTGAAGGTATCAGATAGTTGTTCTTTCGCTTTGTCGAGTAGGGCAAGCTTTTCCATCGCCTGCTCGCGTTCGGCAGCGAGAACCGTGGTAAGTTCGGCGAGCTTTGTTCTGAGGCCCTCCTGTTCCTGGAGTAGTTGATCCCGCCTGGCCGACAGTTCTGCTCTTTCCGCTTCGCCACGCTCCATCAACTTGCGTTGCGTTTCCACTTTGGATTCCGAAGCGCCCCATTTTTCGCGGAGATCAGCGAGTTGCTTATTTAGTTGTTGGGTCTCAACGAGAGCTTTCTGCTGGCTCTGACGGAGCTCCGGCAGTTGCGCAGCCTGCTCAGCCAGGGTCGATGCCCTGGTGCCTTCTTCTTCGACACGCGTCTGTAGTGAAGAGACTTGGTGTTCTAGACTTGAGATTCTGGATGCGCGTTCGGCAAGTTGCGCGCACTGCTCTTTGGAGGCATTGAGCTCGGCGACGGACTCAGCCAGTTTTGCCTCCAACTCGTGAATCTGTGCCTGCTGTCGAGAAATTTCGCCGTTGAATGAAGAAACGCGCTCGGTCAGACGGACGATCTCTAGTTGGCTGTCACTCCGGGCCTCAATGGGCGCTGTTTGAATTCGGCGCCTCAGCACAAGGTGTGCAAGAATTGCTCCGCCGAATAAACCGAACAGCAACGCAAGGGCCAGGGGGACCATCCCGGAAAGTTGTTGCAGCATACTGCCTCCATGGGATTTGTCCCACGAAAGAATTCCCCCTCAACCTCGCAGTATAGTCCCGCGTCTCAGCGTTCTCACTTGATTCGAGAAAGCTGAGAAACGAAAGTAATCGATTAAGGCGTGGTGAAGTCGCGCAAAATTATTGCTGGAAGCCGCCAATGAAGGGTACATTCAGAGGCGAGTAACTTCGCGAAGGCTGGATTATTGGTGCTTGTGGCTGCTATGTGGCAATGCGAAATCAAACACGACGGACTTCATAAGTATCGAGTTGTAAAAGGTGAAACCCCGGCGATCATGCAGCTCCGGGCCGATATGCAGATGAAGTCCTGGAATGAGCAGTGGGAACGTGTGCAAGGTTCGCGAGCCAAGAAACAGGCCCAACTCAAAGCGGCTCAGGCGAAGGAAACGAACAAGCAGACCGCGGCGGAGCGCAGCCGGGAGGCACAGGAAGAACTAGACGGCCTGGAACATCTACTCACGAGTGTCCTCGAAGTGGATCACGCCATCGACTGGGAACAACTCAAAGACCGTTCCCCTTTTTCTTCTCCAGAACCTGTGCGGCCCAAGGAGGAACTTGCGCCGAGGGAGCCTGCTATCAGTGATCCGCAATTCCAGCCGGTGCTCAACTTCATCACCCGACTCATTCCCCCGATTCGCGACAAGGAGCACTCTCGTGTGAGCAGCTTGTTTCAGAGTGCCCGTCAATCCTGGCTCGGCGCAAGGGCCGAAGCGGAACGACGGAACAAACAGCACCTGCAAGAATTCGCCAATGCTCACACCGCTTGGGAAGCGAGCAAGGCAGAGTGGCAGGAGGATCGTCGCAAACGGAATGCTGCGATCGACGAATCCAAGCAGGCATATCTCGATCGTCGGCCGGAATCGATCCCGGAATACTGCAAGATGGTGCTGAGCACTTCCAAATACCCCGGTACGTTCCCGTCCGATGCTTCCATCGAATTCGTGGAAGAGTCCCGTACCATCGTGGTCGATTACTGTCTGCCCGACATTGCGGCCCTGCCCACTCTCAAAGAGGTGAAATACATCGCAACTCGGGACGCGTTCCAAGAGGTGCACGTGAATGAAGCGTGGCTGAACCGCACATACGATTCGGTCCTATACCAAATCGCGTTGCGCTCACTTTACGAGCTGTTTCAAGCGGATACCGCAAATGCGATTGACGCCATCGTATTCAATGGCTGGGTCAACTCGATCGATAAGGCTACGGGGAAAGAAGTAAACGCCTGCATTTTGTCGATCCAGGCGTCCAAGTCAGAATTCATGGACATCAACCTCGCACAGGTGGACGCAAAAGCTTGCTTCAAGAAGCTAAAAGGCGTTGCCGCCGCCAAGCTCACGGCTCTACAGCCGGTCAGGCCCATTTTGCAGTTAAATAAGGAAGACAAGAGATTCATCCCGGCATACAGCGTGGCGGAAACACTTGACAGTTCCTCGAATCTCGCGGCCATGGACTGGGAAGACTTCGAACACCTGATCCGGCAACTGTTCGAGGAGGAGTTCAGTACCGAAGGCGGGGAAGTAAAGATCACACAGGCGAGTCGAGATGGAGGAGTCGATGCGGTTGTATTCGATCCGGACCCGATTCGCGGTGGGAAGATCGTAATACAGGCGAAACGGTACACAAACACGGTGAGTGTCTCTGCCGTGCGGGATCTATACGGAACCGTTCACAACGAGGGTGCGAACAAGGGCATTCTGGTCACAACCGCAGATTATGGCCCGGATGCCTATGAGTTCGCGAAGGGAAAACCAATTACGCTCATCAGCGGCAGCGAGCTTCTATACCTTCTTGCGAAGCACGGTCACAAAGCCCGCATCGATCTGCGGGAAGCCCGCTTCCTGGCCGCCGAAGCCGAGAAGACCTCAAGAGCGGCAAGACCCTAGTTTTGCTTCGGCCGGCCACCAGGAGTTGCGGCTAGCTAAAGTCCACGTCTCTATCCGTCATTTGCGTGATTATTGTCGTCACTCATGCCCCGGCTTTGGGCGTATGCTCTTTTGGTCTGCGGGTGACGAAGATTGTTGACATATGAAGGACTCTTCCGGCGATTTTCTTTTATCGGCGAGCGACCTAAGCAATCACTTGGCTTGCCGTCATCTGACATCTCTGGACTTCGGCGTCGCTGTCGGCGAAAGATCCGCCCCGGAATGGCGCTCGCCTGACCTGTGGGTTCTTCAGAAGCGCGGACTGGAACACGAGAATGCCTATCTTGCCTATTTAGCTGCCCAGGGATTATCTGTTGTTGATTTACGGAGCGCGAGCCCAGGAGAGCCCAGCTCGGCAGGCACATCAGAACAGGAGAGCAATTATGTTCCGTATCTAGCTGCCGAGGGATCATCTGTCGTTGACTTGGCCGATCCTGAGATAGAGGAATCACCCAGCGAGGTAGAAGAGGCCATGCGGAAGGGCGTAGACGTCATCGTCCAGCCGACGCTTGTGGCTGGACGATGGCATGGCCGCGCCGACGTGCTGCGTCGTGTGGAGCGGGTCAGTAAATTCGGGGCCTGGTCCTATGAAGTTCACGACTGCAAGCTCGCCATGGAAACAAAGGCGGCGACTATCCTCCAGTTATCGATGTATTCCGAATGTCTCGCCGCCATTCAAGACCAATGGCCGGAGTACATGCACGTCATTCCGCCGGGTGATGGATTCCGTTCTGAACCGTACCGTGTGCTCGACTATGCGGCTTATTATCGTCACGTCAAGAGCCGTCTTGAAAACGCGGTGGAGAACAACGGCAGTGCGACCGCGACCTATCCAGAGCCCACGCCCCACTGTGCGATATGCCGATGGTGGGCCGAGTGCGACGGACAACGGCGGCGAGATGATCACCTGTCGCTGGTGGCAGGTATCAGCAAGCTGCAGCAGAAGCAATTGCATGCCTGGGATGTCAACGCCATGGGAAATCTTGCAGTCCTTCCGCTCCCGCTCGAAAAACGTCCGGAGCATGGATCTCCCGGCAGTTATGTTCGCGTCAGAGAGCAAGCGCGCGTGCAGGTCGCAGGTCGTGTCCAAGAGAAGCCTGTACATGAAGTTCTTGACCTCAACGAGGAGCATGGCTTCTTCCTCCTGCCCGAGCCTTCGCCGGGTGATATTTTTTTCGATCTGGAAGGCGATCCGTTTATTGGCCGTGGCGGGCGCGAATATCTTTTCGGCCTCGTCGCCAACGACGAGACTGGCAACCCTTCCTATAGCTCGCATTGGGCGGTGAGCGCGGAAGAGGAGAAACAAGCGTTTGAGTGGTTTGTGGACTTTGTGATGGATCGCTGGGCGAAATACCCGGCGATGCATGTCTATCACTTCACCGGGTACGAATCCGGCGCGCTCAAGAGGCTCATGGGCCGCTACGCCACGCGCGAGGATGAGATCGATCGGATGCTAAGGGCGTATCTCCTGGTCGACCTGCACACAGTGACAAAGCGAGCTATCCGTGCCAGCGTGGAACAATATTCCCTGAAAGCACTCGAACCGTTTTATGGTTTTCAAAGAAAAATGCCTCTGGAAGAGGCGCGCGGCGCCCTACGCCAAGTGCAGCACGTCTTAGAGCTTGGAGAAGCAACGCCAATCGACGCGGAACTCCGTGGCACAACTGCTCTATACAACGCTGACGACTGCAATTCGACGCAGGCGCTTCGCGATTGGCTGGAGAGCGAGCGACAGCAACTGGAACGCGCCGGAAATCAGGTGCCCAGGCCCATCCGGGGGGACGGAGCACCGCCGGAGGCCCTCGATGAGAGGCAGCAACGGACGGCCGCACTTGCCGAAGTTCTCCGGACGGGCGTGCCGGCCGCCCCGGGAGAGCGGAGCGAAGAACAAGCCGCCCGTTGGTTGCTCTCCCATTTGCTTGA
>Ga0335074_10014318_pt1 | contig 11137 bp, 9 predicted proteins | sample Lox_Sample_23_FD_206715 | JGI IMG/M metagenome (GOLD analysis project Ga0335074, IMG submission 206715) | Soil microbial communities from Loxahatchee National Wildlife Refuge, Florida, United States - Lox_Sample_2.3 | ecosystem: Environmental > Terrestrial > Soil > Wetlands | place: USA: Florida... | reverse complement strand
TTCATCGAACGGACTCCGTGATGGCACATCACGACCAGGCGTTCGCTGCGGTCAAGTTCAGCGAGCCCTCGCGATGGAATCTCGCCCATGGGGATGAGAACACTGCCTTCGACGCTGGCTGTTGCGAACTCCCAGGACTCTCGTACGTCGATGAGGCGGGCGGTATTCTCGCGGAGAAGCCGGGCGGCGTCCGCGGGCGAGATTTCGTAGTCCAGCATAGTAGCAGTTTACGGCGCAAGGGGTGTCGACTCATCCAAAAGGCTGCACGAGCGATGGGCTGGGACCAGTGAACAGCTTCGCGCCATCTTCGCGAATCAACATATCGTCTTCGAGTCGCAGGCCAAATTCGCCGGGAATATAAATGCCAGGCTCATCGGAGAAGGTCATGTGCGGCGCCAAAGGCTGCGGATTGCCTGCAACGAGATAGGGCGATTCGTGCATGTCCATACCGATGCCGTGACCCAGGCGATGCAGGAAGTAGGTGTATCCCGGTCCGAATCCTGCGTCGACAATGATTTTGCGCGCTGCGGCATCGACTGCCCCGCAGGCGGCGCCCGGCCGGGCAGCGGCAAGGGCTGCCCCCTGCGCATTGCGCACGATGTCGAAACAGCGCAGCATTTTGTCGCTCGGCTTGCCATAGACGAAAGAACGCGTGATGTCGGATTGGTAGCCTTCGACAACGCAGCCGTCATCGATCATCACCATCGCGTCTTCGCGGATGGTTTGCGGGGCCTCCGAGCCATGCGGCAACGCCGTGTAAGCGCCCGTTTCACAACTGGCTTCGCCCGGAAATCCGACGCGCTCATACGCAGAGGCGATCAAACCGGAAAACTCATGCGTGGTCATCCCCGGCGCGCCGGCTCGCCAGGCCGCTTCGTAAACCTGCAGAGTAATTGCGTTGGCGAGTTGCATCAGCCCGATCTCAGCGGGAGATTTGATGCTGCGGCAACCGGAGGTAACCGGCGCGGCGTTTTGCAACACGGCATGAGGCAATGCCTGGCCGATGCCCTGCACGTACGCATAAGGCATGGTCTCCTCGATACCGATGGTGCCTCCGGTGAGCGCAAGATCGCGCAGGCCGGCTGTCAGATACTGATATGGATCTTCGTCCTCCTGCCAGGCCAAAGTCCGCGTGTCTTTCAGTGACGGAAGCAAAGAAAGCTGTTCGTGCAGGCGGGATTCCTCAAAGGCGGGGCACACCACGAAGGATTGGTGTTTTTCAGGCAACACCAGGAGCATGGGACGTTCGCTCGGAAACCAGTGAACCCCGGTAAAATAACGCAGCGAGGTGCTTCCCGCCATGCAGACAGCGTCGAAACCGTGGCGCCCCATCAACTCGCGTGCCCGCGCGAGTCGCAGCTCCCTTTCGGCGGAGGAAATAGGCACCGCTTCCTGCCGGCGATTCTTCAAAGCAATGACGGATGGGGGAATCAGACTGGATTCGCCCGCGGGTTCCGCGTCTAACCCATTGACGCACAACGGGAAAAGAGCAGAAACTACGGAGCCGGTCAGGAATCGCCTTCGCGTGGCGCGCATCTTACAAGGATCATACATTTCCATGAAATAAGCGCCGGCTCGGCTGGCGGCGGGTGCATAGTAGAACAATAGGATCAACAGGAATCTACGGAGCAAGCAGCACGTTCTATGTCAAACGGATTAAAGGTTTTGATTGCCGAAGACGAGCCGAATGCACTCGCCGGACTGGCTGAACTCATCTCTGGGTGGGGTTATCGCACTGAAACGGCGCGCGACGGCATGGAGGCCTGGGAAAAAGCGCAGGCGTGGGATCCGGCAATCGTGGTGACCGACCTGAAGATGCCGCGGATGGACGGCATGGGCTTGCTCGCCAAGCTGTCTGAAGGCGGCGTAGGCCTCAGCCATAACATGGCAGTCATCGTGCTTACCGCGATGGGTTCGATCCAATCGGCCGTGGAGGCCATGAAGATGGGCGCCTACGACTTCCTGCCCAAGCCGATTGACGCCACTCGGCTGAAGACCATCCTTGCCAACGCGGCGCGCCAGCGGGAAACGGCGATGGAGTTGGAAGTGGTGCGCCGGCGGTTACGTGAAACCGGCGTACTCGGCCAGCTTGTGGGCAGCTCGAAGCCGATGCGCGAGATCTTCGGCCTCATCGAACAAATTGCGCCGTCTAATGTTCCGGTGTTGATCACAGGCGAAAGCGGCACGGGCAAGGAGCTTGTGGCGCGCACGCTTCACGATCTGAGCCCGCGTAAAGCGCGGCCGTTCGTTGCGGTGAATTGCGCGGCGATTCCCGATACGCTGATCGAAAGCGAGATCTTCGGCCATGAAAAGGGGGCATTTACCGGTGCGATCGAGCGGCGCGCCGGCTGCTTCGAGCTGGCCTCGGGTGGCACATTGCTGCTCGACGAAGTGGGCGAAATGCCCCATGGCACTCAGGCCAAGCTGTTGCGCGTCCTGGAAGAGCGCAAGCTGCGCCGGCTGGGCGCACGCACGGAACAGGATGTGGATGTGCGCGTGCTGGCGGCAACCAACCGCGACCCCCGGCATGCGGTGGCGCAAGGTCACCTGCGCGCCGACCTTTTCTACCGCCTCAACGTCTTCAATATTCACATGCCGCCGCTTCGCGATCACCTCGACGATCTGCCCGCAATGGTAGAGGCCATGGTGATGGAAATGAACCAGAAACATGGGCGCAAGGTTTCGAGTGTCACCAACTCGATGCTGGATCGGTTAAAAGCCCATAATTGGCCGGGCAATGCTCGCGAGCTGCGCAATACCATTGAGCGCGCTGTGATTCTATGCCCGGATGATTCCTCGCTCGCGGCCGAACACCTGCCGCAGGGATTTGGCAAGGAGCAGGCGCAGGATGCGCCGACAGACGGCAACACCATCACGGTGCATGTGGGCGCCACGGTTGATGAGGCCGAACGAATGCTGATTCTGCGGACACTGGAGGCTACGGGTCAGAACAAAACGCGTGCCGCAGAGATGCTGGGTGTAAGCCTGAAGACCCTGCACAATAAGCTGAAGGAATACAGCCTGGCGCGGCAGGAAGTAAAAAGCTGAGAGGAGAACGAAGCCGATCCGCGATCGAAAAGCCGTTGAGCGACGACCAACAATTCAGAATGGCTTTTGCAGCTTCGCCTGACGCGGCGTTGTTCAAAAGGAACGAGCGTCGATGCGCCTGAAAACCAAACTCGTACTGGCCATCACGGCTCTGGTGTTCCTGATCGCCGGGACCATCTCCCTGGTGTACATACACCAGCTGATCAAGGCCGCGGTGCAGCAGACATACGACACGAATCGCACTGTCGCCGATCAGGTCTGGTATGCGCTTCAGCAGGCACTGGAAACCGGCCTGCGCAATCGCACGGTCGACCCCAACGATCCTGGGGAGTTGCGCGCGCTGGTGGCGGAAACCGTCGAGAACGATGCCACATTGCACGCCACGCTCGATTCGCTCAATCGTTATGTGCTGACCGTGTACGACATAAACATCGGCGACAGCGCTGGCAATACGCTGCTGAGCACAAATCCTGAGAACCAGGGCAAGCCGCTGCCCGGCCGCCCCAATTTCAGCCAGCTGCTCAAGGCCAGCCCCATCCGCATGATGATTCAGGTTTTCGAGAGGCCCGCGGTCTTTGACGTGGTGGCGCCCCTTGAAAACAACGGGAAGCTCATTGCGACGGTGAACGTCGGAGTGCACACAACGCTGTTGCGCGCCGTCTATGCGCCGCTGTTGAGAAAAGCATTCTGGCTCATGGGATTCGCGCTTATCGTAGCGCTTGCGGCCGCCTTCCTGCTCAGCAACCTTGCCTTGCGCCCCCTGGCTGAGATCAGCAGGCAACTTGACCTGCTGACGGCCGGGGAAGGCGCGCCGGTTGAAGATGAAGCGGCATCCAACCTCGACGTCGCGGTGCGGGTTTCGAGCAAGATTGAGCAGATCGGGCAGCGCATGCGCAATGTCGAAGAAGTCTACTCCGCGCTGCAGGAGAATCTCGACCAGATCCTCGGCAATCTGCAGGATGGAATTCTGCTGTTTACCGAGGACCAGCGCGCGGTCCTGGTGTCCGACGCAGCGAGGCGCTTTCTGCAGACCGAGCGCGATAACATTCTGGGCCAGCATGCACGGGAAATCTTCAGACGAACCACCGTGCTGGGACGGACCTTGTACGACGCAATTGACGCCGGAGTGGACATCGAGAACGAGGAGATCCTCACCGAAAGCGGGCGGAGAATTCAGGCTTCGGTCGATTTCATTCACGACGATGAGACGCAACAGGGGCTGGGCGCGTTGGTCACACTGCACGATCTGGAGTCTGCAGCCGAGATCGAGTCGGAGCTTGAATTATCGCGGCGCATGGCGGCAATCGGCAGGCTGACTTCAGGCGTCGGCCACGAAGTGAAGAATCCCATCAATGCGATCGTTGTGCACCTGGAGCTGCTGCGGGCGAAACTTGGCGAGGCCGAGGGACCGGCGACGCGGCACCTGGATGTCATCGACGCGGAGATTCGGCGGCTGGATCGCGTGGTGCAAACTCTTGTCGATTTCTCGCGTCCAGTGGAGCTGCAATTACAGGAACAGGATCTCCGTCTGGTGGTAGGCGATGTTCTGGCGCTGGCATCCGATGAGCTGGAAACACGCCGCGTAGCCCTGATCAGCCGCATGCCTTTGGAACCTTTGATCGCCAATGTGGACGCGGACCTGTTGAAGCAGGCCGCGTTAAACGTGATCCAGAACGGAGCACAGGCAATGCCCCATGGCGGCCGGTTGGAGGTGACTCTCGAAGAAGAACGGGGCGGCGCAGAAAACTCCAATGGATTGCCGCGCACGCGCGCTGTCGGCGAGCGAAACTCCGTGACCCCGGGGAACTTCGCCGTCCTGCGCGTCGCCGACGAAGGAACGGGCATTCCTCCGGAGATCCGCGAGAAGATTTTCGACCTTTACTTCACGACCAAGAGCGGGGGTAGTGGAATCGGTTTGGCCATGACCTACCGCATTATGCAGCTTCATTATGGCAGCGTGGAAGTACAATCGAAGGAAGGACGTGGCACGGAATTCCGGCTGCGAATTCCACTTGCCGCCACGGACAGGGGTCGCCGGCATCTGCAACCGGCGAACGCAGAGACGAAAAAGGGGTTTGAGGAATGAGGTCACCTGCCAAGAGCGCTGCGTGGCTGCTGCCGTTGTTTCTTGCCGGCTGCATATTCCACAAAACCAAGCCCGTACAGCCCTTGTCGCTGGCGCCGATCATTGCGCCGTCGCGCCCGCTGGAGGTCGCCTCTCTTGAGCTGCCGCCCGCGCAGAGCGTGATCGCCGCAAAGCCAATTTACAACTTGAAAGTGCAGGCTGAGCCCATCAGGCAGCCGGTCAGGCATCACAGGTCGAGACCTTTAGAGGACACTGAAGTCGTGCCGGCTCCGACGTCAGTTGCGGAAAGCCCCGCTATCGGGGCACTAACCTCAGCCGACCCGGCCAATTCCCGTCAGCAAACTGAAGATTCGATCGCATCCATCGAGCGAGGCCTGAACGGCATCAATCGCTCCATGGATGACACAGAACAGAAGACCGCCGATCAGATTCGCGAATTTCTCAAGCAGGCCAAGGCGGCTCTTGCCTCCGGCGACACCGATGGAGCGCACACCCTCACTGAGAAGGCCAAGGCGCTGTTAACCGAGTTGACGAAATAATGGCATTTTCCCGGCCTAGAGTTCGCCCCAGCTGAGCTTGCTGCGCAGGGCATCGAAGAAGCCCGTTTCTCCCAGCCGGACAAGTCTGACTTTGAGGCTGGAGCGGTGGCATCGCACCTCGTCTTCCCGCTGCAGTTCGAGCCCTTGCTGTCCGTCAACGGTCAGCAGGGCGATGTTGGGAACTCCCTCGACCCGCACGGTGAGTGACGCGTCGCCGCGCACCACGATAGGCCGCAGGGTCAGCAGGTGAGGACAGATGGGTGTAACCACCATGGCATCCACATCGGGTGTAAGGATTGGGCCGTTGGCGGCCAGCGTATAGGCGGTTGAGCCCGTGGGCGTCGAAACAATCACGCCGTCGGCGCGGAATCGCGCAACGCTCTTGCCGTCCAGCTCCACCGCGAAGTTGCCCATGCGGGCGATATCGCCCTTTGACACGACGATTTCATTGAGCGCGTCATAGCCGGCGATCTCGGTGCCGTTCCGCCACAATTCGGCGTGGAGCATCGCCCGTTCATCGAGCGAGTGGCAGCCGGAGCACCAGTTTTCCAGCGTGGCATAAAGGTCGGCGAGGCGCACCTCCGTAAGAAAACCGAGGAACCCGAGATTCACACTGAGAATAGGGGTTCCCACCGCGGCGAAGATGCGCGCGGCGGCGAGCAGCGTACCGTCGCCACCCAGAACGATCACCAGCCCTGGATTCTGCGTTGAAAGCTCGTCGCGGTCGACAGCGGGCGCCGTATCGGTATATGTCCCGCCTTCCCGATCCAGAATGACCTCGTAGCCATGCTCGCTTAACCACGCGATCAGGTCAGGCAAAAGGCGCGCCAGTTCTTCCCGATGCGGCTTCGAAACGATCGCGACACGTGCCATGCGGTACAAGTGTACCGGATTAAGCCCGGCGCGCACTTAGGTTCGCTTTGCATAGAGCAGAAACTCCTGGTTGCCTTCCGCTCCGGTAATCGGGGATGGCATCGACCCAACTACCTGCCATCCCAGGGAGCGCAGGCACTCGCCAACTTTGGCGATGGCCAGTTGATGGGCCTGGGGATCGCGTACAATTCCTCCTTTGCCCACGTGCTCGCGGCCTGCTTCAAACTGCGGCTTGACCAGGATCAAAGATTCAGTGAGCGACGGCGCCGCGGCAAACACCGGCGCAAGCAGCAGCGTGGCGGAAATAAAGGAAACGTCCATCACCAGCAGCGTATTCTTCTGGCTTTGGTCGAGTGACCCGGGCTCGAGGAATCGCGCGTTGGTGCGTTCCATCAGGCGCACGCGCGGGTCGTTGCGCAGCTTCATGGCGATCTGACCGAAACCGGTATCGACAGCGGTCACGTGCGCCGCGCCGTGCTGCAAGAGACAATCCGTGAAGCCGCCAGTCGAAGCGCCGATATCGACGCAGGGACAGCCTGCGACATCAATTTTCCAGTGGTCCAGCGCCGCGGCGAGTTTCTGCCCGCCCCGGCTCACGTAAGGCAGGTCGTCGCCAAGCAGGCGGATGAGAGCGTCCCGGCCGACGCTAGCTCCGGGCTTGTCGATCTTCTGCTCACCCTTTTGCTCCGTAACCATGACGCGGCCCGCGAGGATCAGCGCACGGGCGCGCTCGCGGCTCTGCACCAGGCCGCGCTCAACCAGCAAAAGATCCAGACGCGTTTTTGCGTTCGCCGCTGCCATCCTAGACCACTCCCAATTTCAATATACGGATCGATATTCGGTTCGATCGCCGCTGCCTGGTTTGCCACAAGAAAAGTCAGCGCGAGCTGAGATTGTTATCCGTTGGACCCCGCGCCTGTTCGGCTCTGCGCATTTGCCTTTGGGGCAGCATTCTTCGCTGGAATGCCATGCTGATGGCAGTCAATGCATTTGACCCAGTGGATATTGTGCGTGCTCATCGCGTTTGTGAAGGTCGTATCCATCTTTTCGACGTCGATTCCGCAGTGCGACATCTGCGGATGGCAGGTTTTGCACGACGCGCGCGCGTTCTCGTTGTGGCCGATATGGCAACTGAAGCAGCTCAGGCCCTCGTGCACACCCATCGGAGTGCGGTCGTCGCCCGAACCCGCTTGCATTCCCCAGTTCTTCGCGGCCGCGACCGTCCCGGCCTCAGGCACGCGCGGTGCGTGGCATTGGTAGCAGACTCCCTGGCGCGGGTCCTGGCTGACATGAAGCGCGCGATCGCCATCAAAAAGCCGCGGAATGGTTAGATCTGCCGTAGCAAAGTGCAGGCGCTCGCGGCGATCAAAGAATGCTAGAGAGACCGTTACACCCTGGCCGGCAACGGCGATGCGCGCGTCTGGCCGGGATTCCGGCCCGCCTTCGCGATGAATCCAATGACAGGTTGCGCAGGGCATCGTAGGCTGATCAGCAAGACGGGAATGAAGCAAATGCCACGGGCCGGTTGTATCCTGCGGCTCTACGAGCTCGCGAATCGAACCGTCAAAGTACATGCCATGGCAGCGGAGGCAGTCGTTCATTAATCGCTGCCGGGAGTTCTGCGCCGAATTTGTGAAGATCCGCGAATAGGTGGCGCTGTGTGGGCCCGCGTGCCATGACGCGTACTCCTGCTGGTGGCAATTGCGGCAGTTTGCGGTCATGGCCAGAACATCGATCTCGCGGAGACGGATCGATTCGGGCCAGCGACGCGTCAGATGCACCCACGTATGCCGCAACTTGGTGCGCATGCCGGCATCGTGGCACTCCATGCAGCCCACGGTACGATGCGCAGAATCGCGCGCCACCGTCGCGTAAGACTTCATCTCATGGCAGCTGGCGCATCCTTGACCAAGCTCTGACGAATAGTATGCGGACGCGCCGTAGACTCCGGCGAAGGCCAGCAGGAAGACGGAGACTAGAGCAATCGCAGCCCACTTGATAACTTGCTTCATCACCGGAAGCCTGTGCCTTTCCAGTTGCGCACCAGCGAGGCCGAGGCCATGTAAGCAACGGCCATGATGGTCAAGACAGGATTGAAGCCGCCGTTGGTCACATGCACGCTGGAATCAATAACGAACACGTTGTCCACGTCATGGATGCGGCAGTCGCGGTCGACAACGGAGCTTCGCGGATCGGCGCCCATGCGGCAAGTGCCGGCCTGGTGCTGGCCGGCAGAAACTACCGCGGGCCTGCCGGCGAGCCGAAGGGTGCCGGCGGCGCCGGCCTTTTTGAGCCAGTCTTCGGCGCGCTGGGCCTGGACCTCGCCAATTTCAAATGTGTGCGGATGCACGTTGCCGGAGATCCGCGCCACAGGCATTCCCCATTTGTCGCGCACCGTGGGGTCGAGTGTGACTCGTGCGTCGGCTGATGGAATCTGCTGCGTTGGTCCGAAGACCTGGACGTTGCGCTTGAAATACGTGCGCATCGCCTTCTTATGTTCCAACCCCCATCGCGGAGTGCCTGGCGGCAGGCGATCGATCATATGAATCGGCAGGCGGATGAATTCGTTGGCCAGCATGCCGCCGCCGCAGAGTCCCGGGGTGCCGTGGTTGTAGTCGCTGATCGCGATACTGGCACCGGGGCCCACGTCGTCATAGGTGTCGTAATCGAAGAAGCCGACAGCGCCGGTGTAATGGTGGCCCTGCAGGTTGCGGCCCACCTGGTCGAAGCGGTTTCCCATGCCCTCGGGGTACATGCGGCTTTTTGAATTCAGCAACAGGCGCGCGGATTCGATGGCGCAGGCTGAGACGACGACGAAATCGCAGGGCTGCTCCTGCAGATGGCCGCGATTGTCAAAGTAGGCGACGCCTTTTGCACGGCCGCGATCGTCCGCGACGATCTCCTTTGCCATGCATTCCATGCGCAGCTCGCAGTTGCCGGTCGACAATGCCACCGGGATCACCGTGTTCTGCGAGCCGTTTTTCGCATCAACCTCGCAGGCGAATCCAACGCACCAGCGGCAGCGCATGCAGGGTCCGCGTCCGTTATAAGGAACGCTGTTGCGCGCCATGGGAATATGAAACGGATGCAGACCCAGGCTCCGGGCCGCCGGCTCAAGGATGTGAAACTCGCGGTTGGGCGGCAACGGCGGCATGGGCAGCGGGCGGCGCCGCGGGCCGTGGAACGGATTGCCCGAATCGTCGCCCGAAACCCCGATCTCGTATTCAGCCTTGTCATAGTAGGGTTCGAGATCGTCGTAGGAGATGGGCCAGTCTTCGAGAGAGCTGCCCGGCGGCGCGCCATACGTAGAGCGCATGCGGAAATCCTGCGGCATATAGCGCCACGCCTGCGCTCCGTAACTCAGCGTTCCGCCGCCCACGCAAGCCGCATTGTTCTGGTAAGCGCCTTCACTGGGCAAACAGGCAAGAACCGCTCCGGAGGAATCGACCCAGACCCGCGGATGGCCTCTGTCTTCAGGGCCGAAGGCATTGCCCAGCACGGTGGTGCGCTGGTTGCGCAGATCGTCCTTACGGCAATCGTTGGCGGTATACCACGGGCCGCGTTCCAGCAGGACAACGCTCAGGCCCGCGATAGAAAGCTCCTTGGCGACGATGCCGCCCGCGGCGCCGGCGCCGATGATCACCGCGTTCACGCGCTTCACGAGCGCGGATCCCTTCCCGGAGGGTGCTGATTGTCGAGTGCGCGGCCAAGCGCAGGCGGCTCGGCCAGGCCCAGCATGCGCCAACTGACGGCCTCGCGGTTGCCGCCGTGACGGGGTGAACCGTAGTAACCGTCGAGCGTGTGATTGCGCACGAGTTCGAAAAACTCCCGATACTGCTGCTCGAGTGTCTTGACGATTTCAAGCTGCGCGCTTTCAGCAAGGGCGGCAAGCTCACGGCCATAGCGGCGGCGGCTCAGCGCATCGGCTGATTCCAAGCCGTCGCGATATGCCTTGCGGAAGCGCCGCAGGTTCCGTGCCAGCTGGCGGTCGATAAAGTCGAGCACGCCAGCCTGTGATGCGCTCGGGAATTCGTCGGCGGGGATGATTTGGTCCGAGATTGCTGCCAGGGTCCTGGCTTGCTGCTCGGTAAGGCTCTCCCAGCCGCCTTCGCCGGGGCCCTTGCAGCCCATGGCGGCCGCTGCGCCGCCCAGCGCGCCAGCCGCAACAAATTGCCGCCGGGTGGTGAGATACCTGGACTTTCCCCTCGATGGCATCGGCGAGATTCCCCGCCAAACACCCTACACCGGTGAGTTTCCTCGCGACGGTATCCCAGGTCACGTCAGGCAGTGCAAAGTCAACCGGCGAAAGCCCCTGATGGAATTACGGCAGAGCCTGCCCCTCACATTCCTCGAGGGTGAGCGTGGAAAGATAATTCGCGCCGTAATTCGCTGCCAACTGTCCGGCCGACAGATTGCATGGTTGCCCATAGCCCGGGACGCGGCTCCAGAAAAGGGCGTTTCCGTTCGTGCCGTTTTGCGTGGTGGTGCGCACATCGACAGCAGTGCCCTCGAGCAGAACGGTCGTGTCGATGAGGTCGGTAACCGTGGGTGTCGACTCGATGATCGTGATGAAGGGACTATCCGGTGAGGC
>Ga0335074_10014317_pt1 | contig 11137 bp, 7 predicted proteins | sample Lox_Sample_23_FD_206715 | JGI IMG/M metagenome (GOLD analysis project Ga0335074, IMG submission 206715) | Soil microbial communities from Loxahatchee National Wildlife Refuge, Florida, United States - Lox_Sample_2.3 | ecosystem: Environmental > Terrestrial > Soil > Wetlands | place: USA: Florida... | reverse complement strand
GGCCAGACGAGAACAAACAGGCCGACGAGTCCGATCGCCAGACCAATTTTACCTCGCCTGGAAATGTGGTGATCGCCGAGCAGAAGCGAATCAAGGACAAGAAACCACAGCGGAGTGATGGCAACGATCAGTGCCGCAAGTCCGGAAGGGACGGTTTTCTCGGCATAGGAAAGAGTCAGATTGCCACCCATCAGTAAGAGCAGTCCGACTATGGCTGCCAAAGCCAGCTGGCGAGCCGAGTAGAACACCTTGCGGCCGGTGGCGGCGCAAACGATCAGGATCACGAGTCCGGCCACCGAAAAGCGCAAGCCGCACATCAGCCCGGGAGGAATGGTTTCGACGGCAATATCGATGGCGAGGTAAGTGGAGCCCCAGAATAAGTAGACCAGTCCGAAGGCGAGAATGACCATCCACCGTTTGGGATGTGAGGTTGGCATGGAGAACAGGAGGCGAAGATACAATCTATCAGACGAGCGCTTCCGGGGAGTTGGATTCTAAAGTGCCCGCAATGCGCGGTTGAAATTCAGTCCAGCGTGGCCGGCAAAACTACTGCGGCAGCCTGGAGTATTCGGCTTTTGCGGTTTTCAGAATGGGCACGTCGGGGTCCGCGTCTTTCCAGAGAGCGAAGAAATCCTGGTAGGCGGCTTTCGCTTTGGCGGTATCGCCTTGAGCGGCATAGGCGCGGCCGAGATTGAGGTGGGCCAGCGCATAGATCGGATCGGTCGGCGTAACGCCCTGATGATCGAGAATACGCTGAAATTCCGCGGCCGCTTTGACGCCATCGTGCATTTCGAGATACGCCATGCCACGCAAATAATTGGCGCTAAAACCGAGTCCGTTCGGTGCGGCTCCCAAGTCGTAGGGACGGAGCGGTTCGAGGGCGGCAACGGCATCAGCAGGCTGCTTCTTCGCAACTGCCACCTCAGCACGAATCATCGGTTCGCGCCATGTATGAAGGTAGACATCGTCAGGAAATTCGCGGTCGAGATCCTTCATCAAAGCATCGCACTTCGCCGAATCTCCGGCAATTGCATAAAGGTCAGCCGCAGACTCGCGCACGCCACGGTCTTGGGAAGCTTGCAGTGCCCGCGGAATCTCGCGTGTCGCACCTGCTGCAGGGTAGCCGAGATATAGGTCGTAAAAACCCTGTACCAGCGGCATGATGCCTTCGAAATCTTTGTCGCCTTCGCTTTGGGCCGCAGTTAGGGCCTGATTCCACGTCACCCGCGCCGCCTGCACCTTTCCCCAAGCGTCCTGCCCCATTGCTTTGTAAAACAGCACCAGAGTTTGGTTTCCCGTGCCCTGTTCTTGCTGAGCGAGACGATCATAGCCGGAAATATCCCCATGCATGTACGCAAGGTCCGCCAATGTCAGCCGGGACACAGGGCCATCACTCTTCTGTGCGATCGCCTGCTCGACAAGGCTTTTGGCTTCGTCATAGCGGCCAAGTCCCATATAGGCGCGCGTCAGGTTTTCGTAGCCGTAGACATCGGTAGGGTCGATCTTGAGATCCTCGCTGGCGAAGTCGCGCGCCTTGTCGTATTGGCCGAGTTGGGAATAGGCCAGGGCCGAGTTGACGAGTGGAGGGGTTTCACGCGGGTATGTCTGGTGCCACTCGGCATAGCCATTCAACGCTCTCTCGAAGTCATTCGTGACCTCATCGTAGTAGTGCCCCATGATGTAGAACTTTTCGTGCTCGCTGGCGCGATCGCGCAGATCGTAGGCCTTTTTCAGGGCCGTCATCATATCGGTGCCACGTCCAAGATTGCTATAGCAGACGCCGAGAGTGGCCCATGCCATGGCGAAATTCGGATCGAGTTGCACGGCGCGCTCAAGATGTGGAATCGCGTCGGCATCGTTGGTCCGGTTGTGCGCAGCGCGGCCTTTGGTGAACTCCTGCAGTGCTTCGAGCGAAGAAGTTGTCGCCTGCTCGAGCGGCTTGGCGAACTGCTGCACCGATGCGAGCGACTCGCCCATCTTTTGGCGAAGATCGCTGGCGGCCTTATCGAGCGACTTGAGCACCTGCTCCTTCGACTCCGCCTGGACTTGCTCGCGGTCCAGCGTATCGCCGGTCGCGCCGTTGAGAGCGGCGAGCGTGATCACGTATTGATTGCCTAGGCTGGCGATGTTGCCTGTCAGCATCGCCTTGATGCCCTGCCGCTGGCAGATTTCGCGGGCTACGTCGTTCGTGAGACGCTCATCAGGAGAACGGCCCATCAAGCGAAGAGCCTCTCGTATCTTCGACTCTGGGACAAGATTGAAATATGGCGATTGTTCGAGCTGTACCGCCAAGGCTTGCTTCAACGTGCCGTCGAAAACGGAGTCGCCGGTGGTGTTGACAAAATCGGCGATCAGAACGCTGTCTTTCCCGGTGAACTTTACTGATTGTTTCGAGCGAAAATAAAGGCCAACAGCGATGATTGCGAGAACAATGGCTGCCGCCGGAATGATGAATTTCCCTAACCTTCTCTTGGCGACTGCAGCCGGATGCACTGTGCTGGAAGAAGCCGCAGCAGCCAGCACCGGAGTTGAACTCGGAGCACTTGAAACCTGAGCTGGCGCCGGAATCGGTTGCGCCACAGAGGTGGAAGACGAGTGCGACGTGACGGGTGTGGGCTCGGGAACCGCGGCCACCGAGCCCGAACTGTGCGCCACGGCTCGGCCACTTCCGGTGTCGCGCTTCAGGCGTTGAAGGTCGGCCCGAACGTCCGCCGCGCTCTGGTAACGCAGATTGCGATCTTTTTCCAGAGCTTTGTTGATGATGTCTTCGAATTTCGGCGGCAGATCAGGATTGAAACGAACCGGTGAGACTGGCGAGCGATCCAGAATGGCCTGGAAGATCAGCGCAGAGGTGTCGCCGCGGAACGGAAGCGTCCCGGTTGCCATCTCGTAGAGCACCACTCCAAAAGAAAACAGATCAGTGCGGCCGTCGAGTTCCTTGCCCTTGGCCTGTTCCGGCGACATGTAGGCCACGGTGCCGAGCGTCGATCCAGGACTGGTGAGATGTTCTTCGACGGCGACTGCCGTAGGGGCCGTCACATCGGGAGAAGCCGCCGAGTCGTGCGAACTTCCCTTCACTTTCGCCAGACCGAAATCCAGAATCTTCGCGTGTTCGCGCCGCGTAACAAAAATATTTGCCGGCTTGATATCCCGATGAACAATGCCGCCGGCGTGAGCCGCGTCGAGCGCGTCGGCGATCTCGATACCAAGAGAAAGAATCGTTTCCAGCTCCATCGGACGCCCGGCGATCTGGTGTTTGAGCGTCGAGCCATCGAGAAATTCCATGACCAGGAAGGTGCGGCCGCCTTCTTCGCCGATGTCATAAATCGTGCAGATGTTGGGATGATTCAGCGCGGAGGCAGCTTTAGCCTCGCGGCGGAAGCGCTCGAGTGCAGACCGGTCCTGGGCGAGATCATCCGGGAGGAACTTGAGGGCGACAAAGCGCCCCAGGCGCGTGTCCTCGGCCTTGTAGACGACGCCCATGCCTCCGCCACCGAGTTTCTCGATGATGCGGTAGTGGGAAATGGTCTGATCGAGCAAGTGGAATCTGGTCCCCGGTTGACGACATGCTAAGGCGGGAGCGGAGGGAAGTCAAAAAATCGGACTTATGTCCGTAACGATTTTGGGGGGTTACGCCTGCTTGACCCGGCCAGCTATAATCAATCAGTAATGTTCTGTGTTCGCGATGCTGCGCAAGAATTCCAATTCGGTTCTTCATTCGCACCGGCCGGAATGCTGGCTGGACTGCCTCGTGTGTCCGCGCCGTTTTCGCGCAAATCTTCCCTCGCGTCTGCGTCCTAGTCTGTTTGGCAGCGATTAATTCCGCCATCCTCTATTGAAGGACCTCGGCTTGTATCGAGGGACCGCACGCTTGAACCAGAGCCGCGACCGAGGCCCACGTTCCCCGGCCAGATGGATCCCTCAGGGGCTAGAGCCCGAGATTCATTGTGGCCGCAGACGGCACGACTGAAGTCGTGCCCTTCCCAAAACAGAGGATGCAATGACGACTATGACTCAGGAAATGAAGACTACGAAGACCGGTCCTACCATCAAAGGACCGCAGATCAAGACCGCCCTGCCCGGGCCGAACGCCAAGCGCGTCCTCGATGGGGATCAGAAGTTCATTTCCCCGTCCTATACACGCTCTTACCCCATGGTCGCGAAGAGCGGCCGCGGAATCGTTGTGACCGATGTGGATGGGAACGAGTTCTTTGACTTTTCTGCCGGCATCGCCGTGACGTCTACCGGCCATTGCCATCCCGATGTGGTCGCCGCCATTCAGAAACAGGCGGGCGAACTGATTCACATGTCAGGCACCGATTTCTACTACGAAAACATGGTGCAGTTGGCCGAACGGCTCTCGAAGATTGCGCCCATGCGTGGACCGCACCGCATCTACTATGGAAACTCCGGCGCCGAGGCGATCGAATGTGCGTTGAAGCTGGCGCGCTATCACACCAAGCGGCAAAACGTCATCGCGTTCTTTGGCGCGTTTCACGGGCGGACGATGGGAGCGCTTTCCCTGACGGCTTCAAAGCCGCAGCAGCGGCGGCGCTTCGCACCGCTCGTTCCGGGCGTCACGCATGTGCGCTATCCCGACGTCTACCGCGGATGCGTCGGCGGCAAGCAGCAAGCCGATGATTTTGCGCTCGGCTGCGCCCGGTTCATCGAAGAAAAATTGTTCAAGACGACTCTGCCGCCTGAGGAAGTCGCAGCCATTTTCGTTGAGCCGGTGCAGGGCGAGGGCGGTTACGTCGTAGCTCCGACTATCTTCATGCAGGAACTGCGTCGGATTTGCGACCGGCATGGCATCCTGCTGGTTCTCGATGAAGTGCAGAGCGGAATGGGTCGCACGGGCAAGTGGTGGGCCGTTGAGCACACCGGAGTCGAGCCGGATATCATCTGCAGCGCGAAGGGCATCGCTTCGGGTATGCCGCTGGGCGTCACTATCAGTCGCGCTGAGGTTATGGACTGGGTGCCCGGATCACATGCATCCACATTTGGCGGCAATCCGGTTACGATTGCGGCCGCGCTGGCTACTCTCGACGTAATCGAGAAAGAACACCTTCTGGAGAACTCGGCGGCAGTGGGCGGGCATATATTGCAGCGGATGGCGGATTGGCCATCGAAATACAATCTCGTGGGGGACGTCCGCGGGCGCGGCCTGATGATCGGTGTCGAGATTGTAAAGGACAAGGTCACTAAGGAATATGGCAACGTTGAACGCGACCGCATCGTCGAGATGGCGTTCGAGCGTGGCATCTTGTTCCTGGGCTGCGGACCGAGTACGATCCGCATTTGCCCCCCACTGATCGTCACCAAAGAGGAAGCGGACGTTGCCATCGACGTGCTGGAACAGTGCATCCAGCAAGTAAGCGTCTAGCGAGGCGGTTGTTCACGCAAACGAAGATAGCGAGTTCCTAATCCCCCACTTCCGGCCTAAAACCACCCGGAAGTGGGTTTTTCTTTTTTCCCCAAAAATCTCATCAACAACCCGCCCCTCTTAGCCGCGATATACTTCCGGAAGAAGCGGAGAGACGTCTCTATGGATGCGGGTTCCCGCAGAGTCCGAGTGATCGATTCCCACACAGGAGGCGAGCCAACGCGGGTGGTCATCAACGGCGGACCCGATCTGGGAACTGGTCCGCTGCACAAGCGCCTGGCCCGTTTCCGATGTGATCACGATAACTTTCGCTCGGCGGTGGTGAACGAGCCGCGCGGATCCGATGTGATGGTTGGGGCGTTGTTGTGCGAGCCCGTTGATCCAACCTGCGCGGCTGGCGTCATTTTCTTCAACAATGTCGGCTACCTTGGAATGTGTGGGCACGGCACGATTGGGCTGGTCGTGACGCTAGCCTATCTGCAGCGCATCAAGCCGGGCCAACATCGAATCGAAACCCCAGTCGGCACAGTGGGCGCGGTCCTGCACGAGAACGGAGAGGTGACCATCAGCAACGTCGCAAGTTATCGCAAGGCGGCGAACGTGCTGGTTCAGGTTCAGGGGTACGGCGCAGTTCACGGCGATATTGCCTGGGGAGGAAACTGGTTTTTCCTGGTGCACGATCACGGACTGGATCTCACTCTTCAGAACATTGATCAACTCACGGCTTTTACCTGGGCAATCCGGCAGGCGCTTCGCGACGCGGGTATTTCGGGCGATGAGGGCAAAGAGATCGATCACGTTGAGTTGTTCGGGCCATCGCAACTGGACCACGTAAACGGCAAGAGCTTCGTCCTCTGCCCCGGAAAAGCCTATGACCGCTCACCTTGCGGCACCGGGACGAGCGCGAAACTGGCTTGCCTCTATGCCGACGGGAAACTCCGCGAAGATGAAACCTGGCGCCAGGAGAGCATTGTCGGCAGCGTGTTTGAAGGAGGCGTCAGCGTGCGCGATGGCAAGATCTACCCCCACATCAGGGGATCGGCATTCGTGAATGCTGACTCAGAGCTGCTTCTCGATCCACGAGATCCATTCTGCATGGGAATCCGTTCGTAGTCGCCATGAGTGAAAGCGCATTTGACGTCGCGGTGATCGGCGCGGGAATTGTCGGTGCCGCCTGCGCCGATGAGTTTGCTCGCCGCGAAATGCGCGTGATTGTGCTCGATCGCGCATTCATCGGAAGCGGAGCGACTGCCGCTGGCATGGGGCATATCGTCGTGATGGATGATTCCGAGGCGCAGTTCGCTCTGACGCGATATTCGCAGCAACTTTGGCAGCGACTGCGTCCCGAACTACCGAACGAGGTCGAATATGAGCAATGTGGGACCATCTGGGTTGCGGCAGATGAGGAAGAAATGGCTGAAGTACGGCGCAAGCACGAGTATTACGGTGCGCGTGACGTTCCAACTGAGATTCTCGATGCGCGTCGTTTGAAAGAGCTCGAGCCGAATTTACGCGCTGGAATGGCCGGAGGCTTATTGGTTCCGGAGGATGTCGTCTTGTATCCACCGTGCGCGGCCCAGTTTCTGGTTGAGCGCGCGCAAGCCAAGGGCGCGCAGGCTCGAATCGGCGTCGACGTTTTGCAAATTGGAGACCAGCGGATCCGGCTGTCGGATGGTTCCGAATTAAGAGCGAAAATCATCGTGAATGCCGGCGGCGCTGACGCCGCGCGGCTTACGCCGGGAATCGAGATCAAGCAGCGTAAAGGGCATCTGGTGATCACCGATCGCTACCCGGGTTTTCTCCGCCATCAACTTGTGGAGCTCGGCTATCTGAAAAGCGCGCACGCCGTCACCAGCGATTCGGTCGCGTTCAATGTCCAGCCGCGCCGGACCGGGCAGATTCTGATCGGCTCGTCTCGGCAGTATGGAGCAGAGCATCATGAAGTCGACCATTCGATTCTTGCCCGCATGACTGCGCGCGCCGTGGAATACATGCCGGCGCTCAATACGATGTCGGCGCTGCGCACGTGGACTGGTTTCCGCGCGGCCACGCCGGACAAGCTTCCGTTGGTTGGTTCGTGGCCGGGCGACAAATCTGTTTTCCTTGCCACTGGACACGAGGGTTTGGGCATCACTACTTCGCTCGGAACCGCGAAGCTTCTTGTCGATCAGATCACAGGATTGAAGCCTGAAATTCCGATCGAGCCGTACTCGCCTGCTCGCACCGCGAAGGAACACGCGCATGCTTAGCGTCAAGGTCAACGGAACGTCGATCGATGTTCCGCCGGGAGCGACAGTAGCTGCCGCCATTGCGATCGCGGGTGACGCATGTCGCCTTTCAGTGACAGGACAACGTCGTGGCCCGCTCTGCGGGATGGGCATCTGCTACGAATGCCGGGTGACGGTCAATGGTGTCGCTCACACAAAGAGTTGCCAGACCGCATGTGAGCCCGGGATGGACATTCGCAGTGATGAGTGAGTCCTTTCCAACTCGTTTTGGCGTGCTGGTCATCGGCGGAGGTCCAGCCGGCATGGCTGCCGCAGTGCGAGCAGCAGAGTGCGGAACTAGAGTCGGAATCATCGATGACAATCCCGCGCCGGGCGGGCAGATTTGGCGCTCTGCCGCCGGCGAAAAAAAACCTGAAGAGTTCATGCATTGGCGAGAGAATCTGGATCGCCAACCCGTTGCTCGCATGTATGGATTGCGAGTATTTGACCAGCCAGTACCAGGCATCCTGTTTGCGGAAGGGCAAAATGGCCACTTCGAGTTGCACTATCATCGTCTCGTGCTTGCGACCGGGGCGCGTGAGAGATTTCTACCTTTCCCTGGCTGGACGCTGCCCAATGTGATGGGCGCAGGTGGATTGCAGGCGATGGCGAAGAGTGGCCTGCCGATTCGCGGGAAGAATGTGGTGGTCGCTGGCACTGGCCCGCTCTTACTCGCAGTTGCGGCGTATCTGCGAAAGCACGGCGCGGAGATTCCTATCATTTGCGAGCAGGCGTCATGGGCCCAGCTGGCGCGGTTTTCGTTGGTCCTGCTCGCTGAACCTCAAAGAATCGCACAGGCAGCAAAGCTAAAACGCGAGCTTGCCGGTGTCCGATTTGCAGCCAACAGTTGGCCAACGGCGGCCCACGGTCACGACGCGCTGGAGAGCGTCACCATCTCTCACAGCGGAAAAACCGAGACTATCGGTTGCGATTATCTAGCCTGCGGATTCCATCTCGTGCCGAATGCCGAGTTGGCGGCTCTGCTGGGTTGCGCCCTCGATTCCGGCTCTGTCCGGGTCGACGAATTTCAGCAAACTACGGTCGCGGATGTATTCTGTGCCGGCGAACCCACGGGGATCGGTGGCGTCGAACTTTCATTATTGGAAGGACAGATTGCGGGATTCGCCGCGGCTGGAAATGCCGAAAAAGCGCGGGAACTTTTCCGCGCACGATCAAAAGCTCAGCGGTTCGCCCGAAGCATGGACCGTGCATTTTGTTTACGTCCGGAGTTGGCAAGATTGTGCTCGCCGGAAACCGTCGTTTGCCGATGCGAAGACGTAACCTATTCTCGGCTGACAAGGCAACCTTCCTGGCGGGCGGCAAAATTACAGACCCGGTGTGGCATGGGACCGTGTCAGGGACGGGTGTGCGGAGCAGCCGCTGAATTTCTGTTCGGTTGGAAATGTGAGTCAGTACGTCCGCCGATTTTTCCTGCGCGCATCGAAAGCCTGGGCAGACCAGAATTGAGTCCGGAAACCACTGCTATTACAGGGAGCCAGCCATGAATTGGAAAGGCATCTTGCCGGCGATTACTACTTGCTTCAATTGCGATCTCACCATCGATCATGGTTTCATGGCCCAGCACTGCCGTTGGCTTTTGGACAACGGATGTGCCGGCATCGTCGCGCTTGGGTCACTCGGAGAGGGCGCGACCTTGTCGTTTGAAGAGAAGATCGCGATCCTGCGAAACTGTGTGCGGTCCATTCATGAGCATGCGCCCGTTGTCGCGGCCATTTCGTCGCTCTCGACCGCAGAAGCTGTGGCGCTGGCGAAAACCGCCGCGGACTTGGGGTGCGACGGCTTAATGGTGCTGCCTCCTTACGTTTACAAAGGCGATTGGCTAGAAATGAAGGCCCATGTTGCGGCTGTCTTCAAAGCCACGCCCTTATCGTGCATGCTCTACAACAATCCAGTTGCCTACGGAACGGACTTTCTTCCCGAACAGATTCAAGAATTGGCGATCGAACACGAGAACCTTACATCCGTGAAGGAATCGAGCACCGATGTGCGGCGTGTTTCAGCGATTCGCGCATTACTCGAGAACAGGCTGGAAATTCTGGTGGGCGTGGACGACGCGATCTTAGAAGGCATCAGCGCCGGTGCGGCCGGCTGGATCGCCGGATTGGCGAACGCCCTGCCAAGGGAATCGGCCGATCTATTCAACGTCGGCATCAGCCGCGAGAGTAAGCGTGCTTTTGAGCTCTATCGGTGGTTCTTGCCTTTACTGCGGATGGACACGGTTCCGAAATTTGTTCAACTGATCAAGCTGGTGCAGGCTGAAGTCGGGATGGGCAACGCTCGCGTGCGACCGCCGCGGCTAGAGTTGGCTGGCCCCGAACTCGAACAAGCGAAAGAGACCATACGAGAAGCGCTACAAACGCGCCCTCTCGCCGCGAGCCCAGTTCTTTCCTCGAAGTAAATCTCCATCAGGAACTGGACCGCGTGTCGCTGGATGTGCCACCTGCGGCGGGCACGTACGCCCTCTGCGTATAATCCATCACCATGCGATCGGCGCTGAAACGCCATCCCAGAGTGCGGATGGCACGCTTCATGCGCTTGATCCAACCGCTCGGAAGACCGTCATCGTCGCGCTGGTAATACAGCGGAATCACTTCTTCGCGCAGCGTTCGCAGCAGGTCTTCGCCGTCGCGCGCATCATGGACCGCCATATTGGAGTGAGTTCTTCCTGTACCGATGGCGAACCCGTTGATGCCGTCATAGGCTTCTGCCCACCAACCATCGAGAATGGAAAGATTCAACCCGCCATTCAGGACAGTTTTTTGCCCGCTCGTGCCGGACGCCTCCTGTGGACGGCGCGGGTTGTTCAGCCAGACATCGACTCCCTGTACAAAGTGACGGCCGACGTTGATGTCGTAGTCCTCAACGAACACGAACTTGTCGCCGAACTGCGGATCGCGCATCAATTCGGCAATCTGCTGCAGCATTCGCTTGCCCGGTTCGTCGAGAGGGTGGGCTTTGCCGGCGAAAACAAATTGCACCGGTCGATTCGGATCATTGACCATCGAGACGAGCTTTTCGAGGTCTTTCAGAATCAGATTCGCTCGCTTGTAGGTGGCGAACCGGCGGGCAAATCCGATGGTGAGCGCGTCCGGGCTCAAGACTCGCTCCAGCCGTGCCAAAACCTCCGCGGATTCTCCTCGGCGCGTCGCTTGCGCGACCGCACGACGCCGAACGAATTCCAGAAGCTGTGACTTCAAAGCGAGATGGGTTTCCCACAACTCGCCGTCGTCCACGCTCTCAATACCTTCCCAGATTTTGGCTTCGCTGCTCCGTTGATGCCAGCCGGGCCCGAGATGCCGGTCATAGAGACGGAACATCTGCGGTGCCAACCACGATGGTACATGTACGCCGTTTGTAATGTGACCGATAGGAACATCGTCTTCAGGCTTGCCGCGAAATAGTTTCGTCCACATGGCGCGTGAAACCTCGGCGTGCAAAGCCGATACGGCGTTGGCGCGCCGCGACA
>Ga0335074_10014316_pt1 | contig 11138 bp, 11 predicted proteins | sample Lox_Sample_23_FD_206715 | JGI IMG/M metagenome (GOLD analysis project Ga0335074, IMG submission 206715) | Soil microbial communities from Loxahatchee National Wildlife Refuge, Florida, United States - Lox_Sample_2.3 | ecosystem: Environmental > Terrestrial > Soil > Wetlands | place: USA... | reverse complement strand
ACCGCCAGCCGCCTATCGACATCGCGCAATTGCTCGGCAAACGGGGCGATGCCGGCACGCCGCACGTGGCTTTGCCGGCCGACTGGGTGGTGCAATGGTCGCGCTTCTTCAGCCTCGTCGGCACGCCGAACTACAGCCGCCGGATCAGTGCGACGCGCTCCAGCTTCGACTTTCAGGACCTGCTGCCCGCGGCCGACCCATGCTTCCCCGACGCGATCGGCTTCCGGGACATGCTCAGCGCGGCGGCGGCGCGGCTATGGTCGGTCGAAGCCATGATCGAGGCGATCATGGAACGCACCCCCGATGTGATTCCGGTTGGCTGGACCTTCGCCAATGCGGTCCGCCGGCGCTCGCTGATCGCGCAATGGCTGCGCCAGGTCCAGCGTGATGCAGGCGGCCTGACGGAGAGCGACATCTTCCAGCTCTCCAACGATCCGCCGCTGCCCCTGTTCATTTTGCTGGAGGCCGGGTTGGACCCGATCCTGCGCGGCCGGTGCCTGGGCGTGCTCGGTTCGGTCATCGTCGGGGAGGTGATGTTCAGGCGCCTCGCCGTGGAACATGGCCGGCTGGAAATGTTGCGCACTGCGGCGCGGACCGCATTGCCGGCCGAGCTGGCCGCGGCGGTGGCCGGCATCGATTCGATGCCGGGGCTGGTGCAGTTCGTCGCCAGGTTCGCCGGCCTGGAGGGGTGCGGCGAATTGCCCTTCATCTGACAACGGCAACCACGGTGTCGGCGCCGGTGCATCGCCGACTCACGCTGGCTTCACGTTGGCTTGAGTAGGCTTGCCGAAAACGGGGAGCCGCGAGATGGGCCACGGGGGCGGACTACGCACGACCGACGCGGTGAACGCGCAACCGCAATCGCAGACCATCATCGACCCGAAAGGCTTTGCCGGCTTCGGCTACTTACTGGGCGATCCGCTGCCGTCGCAGCGCTGCAAATGGGGGGACGATTTCACCGCCGCTCGCGGCGCGATGGCGCGGTTGGCGCAGGCGATGCCAGGCGACGCCGGCTGGGCCGCCACGCTGAAAGCCGGTGTGGCGGCGGACGACAATCCCTTCATTCCGGCGGGCTACACCTACCTGCTGCAGTTCGCTGCCCACGACCTGGTGCAGTCGGCAATGCCGTTCTGGGCAGCGGCCGACCTCGGTGTTGACAGTGCGAATTGCCGCAGCCGCGGCTTGATGCTGGATGCGCTGTATGGCGGCGGCCCGATCGCGTGCCCCGCCGCCTTCGAGCCGCCGCCCGGGGGCAGCGCCAACGAGGACGAAGACCGCACCTTCCTGCGCCTCGGCCGCGTTGCTCCCATCCCGGGCGGCGCCGGTGCCTGCCCCGTCCGCGACCTTGCCCGGGTGAATGTGGAAAAGCCCTTCGTGGGCACCAGCCGGCCGCCCGGCGCCACCATCGTCGGCGATTCCGATTCGGTGAACTTCCCGAGCGCCCACACCATCGAGCTCGCCGACGAGCGCAACGACGACAGCGTCATCCTGTCGCAGCTCACCGTACTGTTCTCGCTTGCCCACAACATCATCGCCGCCAAGGTACAGCCGGTGCGGGCGGAGGCGCGCTTCGCCTATGCGCGCGCCGCGATGCTGTCGATCTATCACAGCATCATCCGCTACGATCTGCTGCAACGTTTGTTGCATCCCGCCATCTGGCAGGCGCTGAACGCGCGCAACCCTGACAGCGAGCACTGGCTGTGGCGGCAGCCAGGGCTGCCGCTGGAATTCTCCCATGGGGCTTTCCGTGTCGGGCACGCAATGGTCAGGTCCAGCTACTTGCTCAACGACATGCTGGATCTGCAGGATGTCACCGACGTGATCGGTCACAACAAGAATTTCGCCGGCGGCCTGCGGACTCCGATGGAAGCCAACTGGGTCGTGCAGTGGTCGCGCTTCTTCGATCTCGGCGGCACGCCCAATTACGCCCGACGCATCGGCGCCAGCCGCTCGAGCCTCGATTTCCGCAATCTGTTTCCCAACGCCAACGGCGCCTCGCCCGATGGCATCACGTTTCGCGACTTGCTCAGCGCGGCGGCGGCGCGGACCTGGTCGGTAGACGCAATGATCACCACGATCATGCAGCGCAGCCCCGGCTTGATTCCGCCCGGCTGGATGTTCGCCAATGCGGCGCTGCGCCGTTCCGCGATCAATCAGTGGCTGTCGAGCAAGCCGACGGCAGGCAATTTGACCGCCGCCGATATCGCCATGCTGAGCAATGATCCGCCGCTGCCGCTGTTCGTACTGCTGGAGGCAGGTCTGGACCCCAACGTGCAAGGCCAGTGCATGGGCGTGCTTGGCTCGATTGTGGTGGGAGACGTGATGTTCAGGCGCCTCGCAATGGAGCGTCCGCGGGTGGAAATGCTGCGCACGGCGGCCCAGACCGCACTTCCGGACGATCTCGCGAAGGCGGTCGGCGGCGTCGACTCAATGCCCAAGCTGGTCCGGTTCGTCGCGCAATTCGGCGATGTCGCCGAAGCGCCGTTCATCTGACGGCGACAAGTCCGCAGATAACAAGAGGAGAAAACACGTGCAAAGTCCGGTCTCGAACGTCGAAGCATTTGGCCGCCTGGTGAAAAGCTGGGCGACAGGGCTGGATTACGTCACCACCGCCTATACGGCCCAGCCCCCGACCACAGCGATCGCGGCGGATGCAACCTGGGCGTTGCCGGCGATGAGCGCGATCCATGTTGCCATCGGCGGCAGCGCCACGCCGGCCACGATCAGTGCCGTCGCCATGACCTGGAACACGTTCGAGGGCATCCTGCACAACGCGAACAATGTCCTCCCGATGGGCACGATCAGCAATCCCTCCAACGCGGCGAACGTGGTCATCGTGCAAGGCGACAATACCACCATAGTGCTGCGGCTGCCGCCGAAGCTGCGTATTCAGCAGTCGGAGCAACAGCTTCTGCAGCCCGGCAGCCAATACGCGATCCCCGATTTTTATGGCGATATATACCGCGACCCGGCCAACACCGCCAATCCGGCGAAGCAGAAGTTGCCGACCGACAAATCCGGCATCATGCAGCTTCATGCCAACAGGGTAGGCGACTACAGCATGGGGCTGTGCCAGTAGGCTGCGCTTCACCACCCGTGATGAGCCATGCCGCCATCCGGGATGCCGGCCGCCGTCACGCCGGCACGCAGCCGCTCCCAGCTCGGGGCGTGCCCGATCGGGTAAAGATGGAGCAGCCATCGGCCGATAGCGGCGTCGGTCGGTGGTTGTACGCCAAACCAGTTCCCCCGGATGACCGCCAGAAACTGCCGCGCATCCTCGCGAGCCTCATCGTGCCGCTGCAAATACCACAATGCCGCGGCCCGCCATGCGAGCAATGTCGGGGTCATCGTCTGCGCCAGATCGGCGGCGGCGACGGCCTTTTCATCGTCACCACACAAAAAGCAGACCGTGGCGTAGTAGGTCCAATCCCGCAGGCTCGGCAGCAACGACATTTCCAGCGCCCTTGCCGCCATGGCCTGCGCCTGCTGGACCTGGCCGGAAAATGCGTGGAACAGCGCAACCGAAACCAACGTCCAGGAATCATAAGGATTGAGATCGCACGCGATGCCCATATGCACCTGGGCCTGGCCGTAGCGTTTGTTCATCGCCAGCGACCAGCCGAGGCAGAGTTCCGCCTGAGAATCGCGAGGATCGAGCGCCACCGCCCGCTGCGCCAGCGCCAGGGTACGTTCCTCTTTCGCGTGGTCGCGCAGCACGCCAGGATGCGCGATGTGCACCGAATTGTGCATCTGCACCAGGCTGCTGTACAGAGGTGAGTAGTTGGGCGCCCGTTCGGCAGCCTCCGCCAGGATCGTCACTGCCCGGTTCCAGTTTTCCGGACTGAAGTGCCGCAACAGCGACTGTGCGCGCAACCAGGCATCGTGCGCTTCAAGCGAGACGTCGGGTACTCCGGAGACACGTGTCAGCCGCTCGATCGACAATTGAACGTTCAGCGTCGCCGCGATGCGGCGAACAACGCGTTGTTGTGTCTCCGACCAGTTGTCGATCCGCAACTCGAAACGCTCGCTCCAGATCGCGAGGCCGGTCGCCTGCTCTTCCAGCACCATGACCGCATTGATGGTTGCGCCCGCCTGATAGGCCGTGGTGACCAGCCGGTAACGGCTGGCGACCGGCGCGCCGGCATGTTCGTTCGATGCCTCGGCGTCGCTGCCGGCGACATACCACTCGCGAAACCGCACCAGGCACGCGATCAGATCAAACCGAAATCCCTCAACGAGATGGACCCGATCCGGATCCACGCCATTGATGGCGAACGGGGCGAGGAACAGCGCCGGCTTTGGCGGCTGGATCCCCTGCTGCTGGGGGCGTGGCGCCGAATCGCGCGGCGCGACCATCGCCTGGTTCACTTCGGCAGCCGATATGACCGCGCCGTCGGCGCTCGACACTGCCGCGTCGAATTTCCCCTGCTTCACCTCCGCCACCAGTTCCTGGGTCAGCGCCGATGGCTCCTGATCGTACTCCTCGCCCAGCAGCCGGTACAGCTCGTCATAGGCCCGCAGCGCCGCGCCGATCTCGCCATCCTCGGCGGCGCAGCGCATCAACACCCGACAGGCTTCCTCATGCGTCGGATCGAGCAATAGCGCCGCCTGTGCCAGCCGCCGCCGTTGCCGCCGCGGCAGCGACGCTTCGCGATAAGCTTCCTCCAGGCCGCGGATCAGCCGGTCATGCACCGTTTGCCGCCGCGCGGTCACCCAGCCGTGGAACGACGGATCGAGGTCGTCGAGCCCTTCCAGCAGCGTCTCTGCCAGCCGTGCCTGGCGCAGCAGCGCATCCGGCGCGTGTCCCGCCGCCACCGCGCCGAGCAATTCGTGCAGATCGACCCGGAACGATCCCGCCCGCAGCCCCACCGTCATCCGGGTGCCGATCAGGGCGGGGCAGCCGGCAGCGTCCATCGCCTCGCGCAACTCGTGGACCGCCTGGCGCAGCGTGGCCCGGGCATGTTGCTCGCTCGCCTCGCTCCAGAACATGCCGGCGAGCCGCTCGCGTTGCTCCTCTCCCGTCTCGCTGAGCGCGAGATAGGCGAGCATTGCGCGGCCCTTGCGGTTGCGCAGGCGGATCTCGCGGTCACCGTACAGAAAGGTGGCGCCGCCCATCACCGACACCAGCAGTAGCGGCGCCGGCGCGGCGGTCTCCAGGGCAACAACCGCGTCCGTGCCCGGCAGGATCAATGACTGACTCATCGGGGCAAATGTCAGCCTTTCATCACAACGGCGCAATCGCGATGGGATCGATACCGGCCAATTTCGCAGACTGCAGCAGGCGGGAACCTGGCGGCGATGTCATGCCTTGTTCCAGTCCCGGGCAGACGACGCGCGTGACGGGAATGTCGAACGCGGCCCGCGTCAGGTTCAGCGCGCAGGGCGCCAGTCCCGCCGCGGCCAGGCGCCGGCGTAGCTCCGCCAGCGTCGCGAGCGGATCTTCCGTCGGCAGGTCGCGCGGCGGCGAGGGAGGCGCCAGAGGTTGCAGGGCCGGTGTTGTCGCCACGTCGATCGTCGTGAAGCGCCGCAGATGCTGCCGGTCGGTCTCGTTCAGTGCCGCTTCGCCGCGAGCACTGCGCTTGATCGCGGCAAGGCGCGCGGCCAGTTCCATCTGTGTCATCTCGCGCATCGCCCGGTCCGCCGCCGCGCCGAGCGTCGGGCCCGCGGCGTGTCCGCAGCACAGGCTGTAGCCGTCGCTGCCGCAGGATGCCGCCACCACCACCGGCACGCCGATATCGCTGGTGACGTCGAGCAACCAGGTTTGCCGACCGCTCCGGCCGCCGCGAAGCTGCGCCAGGACCGCAGCGCCGAGGCCTGGCGGCAGCATCCGTCCGCGCCGTCCGCCGCGCCACCACAGCGACACGGCGTCGCGCTCGATCAGTTCGAGCAATCCGTGCAGCGTTGCGTGCAGATGATCGGTGCCGGCGCCGCATCCGGTGCTCAGTGGCCATGGCGGGTCGATGTCGCGCGCATCAGGCGCGCGGCGGAAGCAGAGATCGGCCGGCAGGCGCACCGCGCCGCCATCGGCGAGGGCCGCCGCGATGGTCCAGGCGGTTCGCGCGGCTTCGTTGCGCCGGAATGGCTGGAGGTCGTGCCATAGCGCCGTGAGCCTGGGTGGCGCCCCGGTCAGGGCTTCGTCCGCCGTGAGGTACTCGATCGGGTCATGCGGCGTGGCGAACTGCGCCAGGTATTCCACCCCCTCGCCGACACACGCCTCGAACGCGTGGCGGAAGGTGAGTCCGGTGCCCGAGACGCTGCCCAGGGGCAGATCGGGGGCGCCGACCGAGCCGGGATCGACTTCGGCTCCCAGCGCGACGAGGCCGGGCGCGTCCTCGGCCGGCAAGGTGAAGATGCGGTGGAACCCGGCGGCGGCGCGAAGCAAGGCGGCGCGATGTCGGGCTCGGGCCGGATCGTCGCCCAGGTAGCCAAGACGCTGGAGAAGCTCCTGACCGCCACCTTCGGGGGCAGCCTCGCCGAGCAGGATGAGGGCGGCGGCATGCAACGTCGCCGCCAGCGCCTGCATATCCGGGTCCGGGCGCGGTTGCATCGCTCAGGGCATCGCGAGTCGGTGATCGACTCACGGTGGCATCACGCTCGCCGTGCGTCAATCGGCGCCATGAACGCGATCTCGAAGCCAATGACCGCCGCAACGTCGCGCACCGGCTTTGTTGTGGCCATGCGCGCCGAAGTCACCACCGCCAAGGGCGAGCCGGTGTGGGAGTGGATCATCGTCTCGCGCTGGGGCACGGCCGGTGAGCATTTATCGCTGGGGCGCACCAGGGTTGCGGCGGTGCCGGGCAAACCCGCGCCGATCCAGTTGGCACCGCGGCAGACGGCGCTGGCGTCGCTGCTGCGACTGCCGCAGTTGGATGGCGCGCCGACTTTCCTGCTGACCCAGCGGCTGCCGGCGTCGATGAGCGTTGCGGGCGATTTCGGCCCCGCCGAGGGTTATGTGCGCCTGTATGGCCGCGGCGCCAGCCTGCGGCTGACCGCGGAGGGGCGCTGTGTGGGGCGCGCGATCCTCTCGGCCTGGCGCGTGGAGGCGACCCGGGCGCCCTGGATCGGCGAGTTCATCGAGAACGGCGTGACGCCGGAGGGGCAAGCGTAGCCTTCCACCCGGCGGGGCGATGATTGGCGGCGCGGCGGGCCCTCACGGGCCGGCTGACGCGAATGGATTGCGGATCGTCAGCCGCCGCTCGATGACATGGCCATCTTGCAGATCCTCCGAGAACAGGGTCTCGCAGCCGGCATCGAGCGCCGACGCGATGATCAATGCATCGAAAAGTTGATAGCTGGTTTGTGCCGCGATCCGCAGGGCGGCTTCGTGGATCGCGACCGTCAGCGGCAGCGGCGGCAGGCACAAGCGTCGAATCGCCGTCAGAGCATGATCGATATCGACCCACGACCGCCGCAGCTTGCGGTGCGCCACGTTGGCAAATTCGTTGAGCACCTGGACGCTCACGATGCCGCGCCGCGCCAGCAGAGCACGCGCCGCATCCGATCGCCGATCCGGTTGCAGCGCCGCATAGATCAGGATGTTGCTGTCCAGGAAGAAGCGCCCGGTCATTCATCTCGCGCGTTCGCGTCCTCGCGGGAGAAGCCGTAGTTCTCTGGCAGAGTCCAGCCTAGTTCGCGCAGCGCGTCCAACGCTTCGTCGCGCCGCGTATCGCGTGCAACGCGGAAATGGTGGGGATCGGCGGCCTCGATCTCGACCTCGTCGCCTTCGCGCAAGCCGAGCTTCTCTACCACGGCAGCCGGCAGACGCACGGCCAGACTGTTCCCCCAGCGACTGACCTGCATAGGGAGGCTCCTGTTTGGATAAACTTTTTGCTGGTATATCTATCACGCCTCGCTGTCGGCAAGCGCCGCGGATGGAGCGTGACAACGCGATTGGGTGAACGAGGGCGGAGCCGCGACGGACCGCAGGTTGCGTTGGGGGCAGGCACGACGGCCGACGGCCGTGCTATGTCGAATGACCGCTTGCTCAACCGCAGGGCCGCGCGGGCCGACGCACGATTGGCGGCGCGGCAATGACCACGTCATCACGCGGTTCGTCCGATCGCCGTGAAAGAGGTGCTGCCGCGGCTCTCTCTTCCGCTGGCCGCTGGGCCGGCCCATATTTCGGGCATGTACAGCCAGGCGCTCAACACCCCGACCGCTGTCGCCGACAGCAGCCCGGAGGCCGTCCGGTTCCAGGCGCGTATCGACGCCGAGGAACGCGTCGAACCGAACGACTGGATGCCGGAGGACTATCGCCGCACGCTGGTCCGCCAGATCAGCCAGCACGCGCATTCCGAGATCGTCGGCATGTTGCCGGAGGGCAACTGGATCACGCGTGCTCCCACCCTGCGCCGCAAGGCCGCCTTGCTTGCCAAGGTGCAGGACGAGGGCGGCCACGGCCTCTATTTGTATGCCGCGGCGGAAACCCTGGGCGTGAGCCGCGAGGAACTGGTGGAGCAATTGCTGACCGGCCGCGCCAAATACAGCTCGATCTTCAACTACCCGACGCTGACCTGGGCGGACATCGGCGCCATCGGCTGGCTGGTGGATGGCGCGGCGATCATGAACCAGATCCCGCTCTGCCGTTGCTCCTTCGGTCCCTATGCGCGCGCCATGATTCGCATCTGCCGGGAGGAGTCGTTCCACCAGCGCCAGGGATACGAGATCATGCTCACGCTGGTTCGCGGCACGGCGGAGCAAACGGCGATGGCGCAGGATGCGCTGAACCGCTGGTGGTGGCCGTGCCTGATGATGTTCGGCCCGCCGGACTCGCAGTCGCAGCATTCGGACGCATCCATGGGCTGGAAGATCAAGCGCTTCACCAACGATTCGCTGCGGCAGAAATTCGTCGATGCGACGGTGCCGCAGGGACAGTACCTGGGCCTGACCTTCCCCGATCCCGACCTGCATTTTGACGCGGCGTCCGGCCATTGGGTGTTCGGCGAAATCGACTGGGCGGAGTTCCGCCGCGTGCTGGCCGGCGACGGCCCGTGCAATCGCGAACGTCTCGCCGCCCGGCGCCGGGCGCATGAGGACGGCGCCTGGGTGCGCGAAGCCGCGCTGGCGCACGCGGCGAAGCAGCGCGCCACGATGCAGGCGAAGGCGGCGTAGTCTGCGGGCAGGCGAAGGCGGCGTGGTCGGCGGCGACGGAGTATCAATCGTGTCATTGCGAGAAGCGAAGCAACCAGGCAATCCCGTTCGAACGCGTGGTCGGACCGTTGGTGCGCTGCTCGAGCGACATCGCTGCGTCGCTTTGCCGCTCGCGATGAGCGGCGGCGCGGCGGTCCTGGTCACGCCGAAATTGCTCTAGCGATGCCCGACGCGCCAACCCCGCTCTGGGAGGTGTTCATCCGCAGCCGCAACGGGCTGGCGCACAAGCATGTCGGCTCGGTGCATGCGGCGGACGCGACGCTGGCGCTACAGGCGGCGCGCGACGTCTACACGCGGCGCGGCGAGGGGCTTTCCATCTGGGTGGTGCCATCGACCGCGATCACCGCCTCGGACCCGGCGGATCGCGACGTGATGTTCGAACCGACCGGCGCGAAGATCTACCGCCATCCGACGTTCTACGAAGTGCCGGACGAAGTCGGCAACATGTAACGGACCACCAGGTTTCGCTTCGCCTGGTGGAAGCGAGAATGCGAAAATGCCATGGCTGCTGCCTCCATCACCGTTCTCGGCTCGCCTCTCGTCGCTGCCTTGCTGGCACGTGCGGACGATGCGCTGATCCTCGGCCATCGCCTGTCCGAATGGGCCGGCCACGCGCCATTGCTCGAGGAAGAACTCGCGTTTGCCAACATCGCGCTGGACCTGATCGGCCAGGCACGCGCGCTCTACGCGGAGGCCGGCGCGCTGATTGGGCAGAGCGAGGACGAGCTGGCCTATCTCCGCGATGCGCCGCAATGGCGCAACGCGCTGATCATGGAGGTGCCGAACGGCGACTTCGCCTTCAGCATCGCCCGGCTGCTGGTGGTATCGGCGTTCGCGGTGCCGTTCTGGCGGGTGGCCGCTGGATCGTCGCATGCCGCCATCGCGGCGATCGGCGCGAAGGCGGTCAAGGAGACCGAGTACCATCATCGCCACGCCGAAGCGTGGCTGATCCGGCTGGGCGACGGTACCGCCGAGTCGCACCGCCGAGCGCAGGACGCGATGGACGCGTTATGGCCCTACACGGGTGAGTTGCTGGCAGCCGAAGCCCCCGAACTGGTCGCGTCCGGCGTCATCCCCGATCCGCCGACATTGCGGGCGGCATGGGAGGCGTCGGTCGCCGCCACCCTGGCACGCGCCACGCTCGCCCGACCCGCGGACGGCTGGATGCAGTCGGGGGGGCGCACCGGGCGCCACACCGAGCATCTGGGGCATCTGCTGGCGGAACTGCAATTTCTCCAGCGCGCCTATCCGGGGGCGACATGGTAGCGGACGACCGTCTGGCACATGCTCGTGCGGCCGCGGCTTCGGTGCCGGACCCGGAGATCCCCGCGTTGACCATCGAAGACCTTGGCATGCTGCACGATGTGACGCTGTGTGGCGATACGGTCGAGGTGGCGATCACGCCCAGCTACCTTGGCTGCCCTGCGACCGTGCCGATTGCACAGGACGTGGTGGCGGCTTTGGCACGCGCGGGCTTTCCGCACGCGCGCGTGCGCACCGTGCTGGCGCCGCCATGGAGCAGTGACCGGATCACCGCAGCAGGACGGCGCAAGCTGGCGGAGAGCGGCATCGCGCCACCGGACCGAGCGCTGCGTCAGCCGATTTGCCCGCGCTGCGGCAGCGGCCAAACCGAGCAAATCAGCGCGTTCGGCGCGACGCCGTGCAAAGCCTTGCACCGATGTCTGGCATGTCGCGAGCCGTTCGAAGCCTTCAAGTGTCATTAGCTGCCGCCACCGCACGCGCGCCCGCACCCTGTATTCATGGCGGATACTAGCCGCTGCTTTGGCCGTTAAAGATGAAATTGCCCGAATTCAACTGATCCGCGGTGACCCCGGGCAGCACGATGTGGTTGCCATCGAAGGCGATGCGCGCCCAGCCATGTTGATTGCTCGTCACGGCAATGCTGCCGGGAGCTGCTCCGCTTTCGAAGTCAAGTGTGTCGACGCCTGGCACAAAGTCCTTGATGACAGTACGGTAGCCCGTACCGT
>Ga0335074_10014315_pt1 | contig 11139 bp, 5 predicted proteins | sample Lox_Sample_23_FD_206715 | JGI IMG/M metagenome (GOLD analysis project Ga0335074, IMG submission 206715) | Soil microbial communities from Loxahatchee National Wildlife Refuge, Florida, United States - Lox_Sample_2.3 | ecosystem: Environmental > Terrestrial > Soil > Wetlands | place: USA: Florida... | reverse complement strand
GGGCGGAAAGAAGGTGAAGCGCTTGCGCCCGATGACCGTGCAATTGATGCCTTCCATGTTGTCATAGTGCGTGGCCGCCGTGACCGCATTGCCCACCCAGACATACGCCCACGCCGACTTGCCCATCGCGGCCAGCATCTCGAGGCTGTTCTCCCGCCCGATCTGCGGGAAGTAGCGCTCGATCGCCCTCGCGCCGGTGTAGATCGCGGGTGCATCGGCACGTGTCCTGCAGGCGAGAATGCTTGCGAGGGCGGCGTGCAAGGGCTGCTCGCGGTATTCGAAGTTGAGGCCGGAGAGATCGTCGCGATAGAAGTAGACGCCCTTGATCTCGGGGCGCCCGAACATGATTCGAAGCGGCTGGCCCGGGTCGCGAGCCCGCACGTACTCGAGGAGGGCCTCGGGGGATTTAGCGGCGGCGCGCACGATCGGCCAATCCGCCACCAATCCCTTCAGCACGGCGGGCTTATCCCGCGGGATGATCTCATCGCGCAGCGTTTTGAGATCGACGTCGTGCCATTCCCGCACTTTGGGAAGCGAAGTGGTAAGAGGAAGGGCAGCCGACACCGAGCACTCCGATTGCATCAAACGTCGGCCGAATGGTACCAAATGCGGCGGCGGGCGTGGCCGGAGGGTCAGTGCCCGCAGGCCAGGGTGTGAGTGGCGCCCGACTCGAGCCTGATGTTGGCGAGGTCGAGGACGAGCTTGCCGTTCGTCTCGAGCGTAAAGGGCGTCCACACGTGGCTCATGTCCTCGCCTTGGTCAGCGAAGCAGGCGAGCGGGACGTCGAGGTGTCGCCACTGGCCGCGGGAAGCTGCCTCGAGCACGCGCGTGAGGGGTATCGCGCCCGCGCAGGAGGCACCGCAGCTCATGCCGAGCATCACCGCGGAGTTGGGCGCTTCCTGCACACGGTAATCAAAGCCGAGGGCGAGCTGGGCGTTGCTCTGTCGCGTGAGATCGATGGCGGTCGCGCCGGTGATCTCCGCGGTGGCCCGACCGGTGCCCGACCAGCGAAGCCGCCGCGCATCCTCCTGCTTCGCCTCATCGGTGGCCGTGAGCCTCAACCGTCCGCTCTCGGATGCGCCGATGCCGCGCGCTAAGGGCTTGGCGCCGGCATCATCGGCGACCGCCCAATGCCAGCCCGAGCCGGTGCGCCCGGCGGTAAAGAACGTGCTGGTATCGACCGTGGAGGCTGCGGGCAGGCCGCTCGCTTGCGGCAGCCACGGGAGGTTGCCGTTGCTCGCATCGCGCAGGCCGTAGCCTACGGGAAATAGCGGCTTGCCCGGGGTGTCGGTGCCGAACTGCATCGGGGTGCGCGGCCAGGAGAAGGAGAGTCGGCCGCGGAAATCGTAACGCACGGCGCCGTCTTTTTGCCGAAAGAGCACATCGGCGATGCCCTCGCCCTCCGAGCCCGGGAGCCAGGCGGCGACGAAGGCGCTCGAGGCGTTGAGCTCCGGATTCACCCACAGCGGCCGGCCGGAGAGAAAGACCGAGACGACCGGAATGCCTTGCGCGCGCAGGCGCTCAAGGAGCTTGAGATCCGCATCGTTCCCGGGACTGAAGGCGAGGTTCGGCACATCGCCCTGGAACTCCGCGTACGGATTCTCGCCGTAGACGACGATGGCGACGTCGGGCTTGTGTTTGAAAGTGCCATCGGGACTGAGCTGCGCTTCGCCCCCCGCGGCCGCGACCGCCGCCTCGATTCCCTGCCAGATCGACACTCCGTGCGGGAAGTCCTCGTTCGTCGTGCCCGTCCCCTGCCAGGTGAGGGTCCAGCCGCCGCACTGTTTCGGGATGTTGTCGGCGCCATCACCGGCCACCAGCACCCGCTCGCGGGGCGCAAGCGGCAGCAGGTGATGCGCGTTCTTAAGGAGCACCATGGATTCGCGCACGGCGCGGCGCGCGATGGCGCGGTGCGCTGCCGAGCCCAAGAGCCCGAATTGTCCGGCAAGAGGGCGCGAGGCGGGCGGCCCCTCCTCAAACAGATGATCCCGCAGCTTGACCCGCAGGATCCTCCTGACGGCATCATCGAGGCGCTCGCGCGGAATCTCCCCCGAGCGCACCTGCGCGAGCGTATTGGCATAGAGCTGCTGCCAGTCATTCGGCGCCATGAACATGTCGAGGCCGGCGTTCACCGCCTGCGGGCAACTCGCGTCCGTGCAGCCGGGAAGCTGGCCCTGCGCGTTCCAGTCCCCGACCGTGAAGCCATCGAAGTGCCAGCGGTCCTTCAAGACCTCGGTGAGCAGGCCGTAGTTGCCCGCCATCTTCACGCCCTGCCAGCTCGAGAAGGAGATCATGATCGACTGCGCGCCGGCCTCGATCGCGATCGGGTAGCCCGCGGCATCGTTATCGCGAAGCTCACTCTCGCTCTCGGTGTTATCGCCCTGATCGACCCCATGCGTGCCGCCATCGCCCACGTAATGCTTCGGCGTCGCGATGACGTGCCGCTCATCGAGGAACTGCCGCGTGCCGGGGGTGCCCTGAAGTCCCAACACCATGGCGCGCGCGTACGCGCGCACGATCGCCGGATCCTGCGAATAGCTCTCGTAGGTTCTTCCCCAGCGATCGTCGCTGACCACCGCGAGGGTGGGGCCAAAGGTCCAGTCGAGTCCGATCGACCTGACTTCCTCCGCGGTCGCCTCGCCGATGAGGCGCATCAGCTTCGGATCGTGGGCGGCCCCGAGGCCAATGTTCTGCGGAAAGACCGTCGCGCCGTAGACATCGTTGTTGCCGTGCACCGCATCGATGCCCCAGAGCTCCGGGATGGGATGCGGGCCATGCGTGGGCGCCATGGAGGCGAGATAGAGCTCGTTCGCGAGCGCCAACCACGCCGAGGGCGCTGCCAGCAGGTTGCCGCCCGGCTTGGAATTGCCGCCGTTTAGGACCGCGCCCAAGGGATAGCGGCGCAAGTCCTCAGGGCTGAGGGTCGAGATGTCCCCCTGGATGAGCTGGCCCACTTTCTCTTCGAGGCTCATGCGGGCGAGGAGGGCGCTCACCCGCTCCTCGAGTCTCGGATCCGCGGGCAACTCTGATCGTACGGCGGGCCACTCGCTCGGGTGAATGGTCGCCGGCTTTTGCTCGGCACCCGCGGCGCTCGCGGGACTTGCGGCTAAAGCCGTGACCAGCACGGAAACCAGCCCCGCCGCCAGCATGCAAACCGCCGGCGCCCCCCCTAGAGTCGCTCTTTTCATGTGGCGCGGGAGAATCCCACGCTGATGATAGCGCTGTCAATGTGGCGATAGCGATCTTCAGGCTTGCGATAACGCTCACGGCTTTAAGTGCCCGTGGCTCAGCCGTCGATGCGAATGGGCGCGGGTGGCAGGCCGGCGTGATAGCGCTCGTACATCCGGGTGAAGGCCGCCTCGAGGTGCCGGGCGGAGGCCTCGGTGTCGAACAGTCGCGAGCGCGGCAGCTCGCCGGTGAGCTTCGCCCTGATGCGGGTGAGTAACGTTGGATCGCTCGCCAGCTCGACGGCCAAGCGCTCGTAGTGCTCCTGGCTCGAGGCGATGAGCTCGGGCAAGCCGACGGCCGCGAGCAGGCTCGCGCCGATGCGGCTCGCGAACGTCTCGCCCTTGACGGTGAGCACCGGCAAACCGGCCCACAACGCATCGCTCGCCGTCGTGCCCGCGTTGTAGGGCAGGGTGTCGAGGAAAAGATCAGCCGCGCGATAGCGGGCGAGATACTCGGGCATGGAAAGTCGCGCGCCAAAGACGAGTCGCTCGGCCGCGACGCCTCGCGCCTGCGCTTCGCGCCGCAAATTGCGCTCGAGGGACTCGTGGCCACCGAGGAGGAGCAGGCTGCTGCCCGGCACGCGGCGCAGGATCCGCATCCAGCCATCGAAAGTAGCGGGCGTGATCTTGTAGCTGGCGTTGAAGCAGCAGAAGACGAAGCCCGTCGGCGGCAGTCCGAGCTCCTGGCGGCTGAAGCGCTTCTCGGCGATGGGCCGTTTGGAGTCATTGACCTGATAACTCGGCAGCCAGACGATCTTCTCGCAGTAGTGCTTCTGATCCGCCTGCGGCACGATCGTCTCATCCGCGATCAGGTAGTCCATGTACTCGGCCGCCAGGGTGCCAAGAAAGCCGAGATAACTCACCTGGATGGGCGCCGCCCGCAGCGCGAATATCCCGGGCCTTGCGCCGCGGGTGAAGCCGCCGAGGTCGACCGCGATGTCGATCTCGAGACTGCGCGCGAGCTGCGCGATGTCGGTATCGGACTTGCCGCGTACATCGAGAAAGCGCTCGAAGGCGGCCGCGGTGCGCTTTCTCATCTCATCCTTCGTATCCGCTCCCAAGGAGAAGGCGGTGAGCTCGAGCTTGGAGCGATCGTGAATCTCAAATAGCTGCGCGGTGAGATACGAGGTCGCATGGTTGCGAAAGTCCGCGGAGAAGTATCCGACTCGAATCCGCTCGCGCCGACTTCGCGCCGGCAGCGGCCCGAGCGCGGCATTGGGCGGGCACTTCTCCCGCACCCAGCTGCGCGCGGCCCGCAGCTGCAGCGGCGCCGAATCACACAGGGCGAGGAGCGTGAAAGGGTTCGATGCGGCCTCGTCACGCTCGATGAGCGCCACGAGCCGCGCGAGCTCCGATGGGAACTCCCGCCAATCGGCGATCTGCATCCGGGCGTGAAGGCGAGCGCCGTAGGAGGAGTGCCTCTTGGGGTTGAGCGCGATCGCTTGCGTATAGCTCGCGATCGCACTCTCGGGTCGCTCGAGCATGGCGAGCGCGTTGCCGCGGTTGTGGTAGGTGTTCGCATCGGGCTTGAGGGCGAGCGAGCGGTCATAGCTTTCGAGCGCCGCCCCGTAGCGCTGCAGGGCATAGAGCGCATTGCCACGCAGGTACCAGGCGCCGGGCTGCTTCGGTGCGAGGGCGATCGCGCGCTCGAGACTCTCGAGCGCCGCTTCGTAGCGCATGAGCTCCATGAGCGCGCGCGCGCGCTCGAAGTAAGCCGCGCCGTAATCGTGCTCGAGCGCGATGGCCGCCTCATGGCTTGCGATCGCAGCCTCGTACCGCCTTAGCTCGAAGAGCGCGTTGCCGCGGTGGTGATGGCCCGGGGCATGATCGGGCTTGATCTCGATCGCGTGCTCGAAGCTCGCGAGAGCGGCGGCCGGCTCTTTGAGCGCGCGCAGTGCGTTGCCCCGGTTGATGAGCGCCGCGATGCTGCGGGGATCTAACCGCAGCGCCTCGCCAAAGAGCGCGGCGGCGCGTTGCGCATCGCCCGTTTGAGCGGCAATGATGCCAAGGAGATTCACCGCCTCGAGCTGCCGGGGCTCGAGCTGCAGAATCTTGCCGCAGAGCGCTCGGGCCTCATCGAGCCGTCCCGCCCGCTGCGCCTGGTGCGCCGCGCGAAGCGCCGCTTGAACCTTGGAATGCTCGCTCATCAGTGCCGGGAGTAGCTGTAGAGCCTGATACGGTAAAGATGAATGACGCGCGGATCCATCATGAGCGCGCGTCCCTGGTTGCTCTGATCGCCGCTCAAGCGCGCCTCGATCCTAAAGCGCCCATCCTGCCACGCGAGCTCCTCGATTCCCGCGATGCCGGCGATCCGGTCATCGACATTAGGATCGCGAAGGAAGGATACGGTGAGGCCGCTGCCCACGACGTCGAATTCATCGGGCGAGGTTTGCAGGCGACCGGCACCAACACGGTGTTGAAATGCTCGGCCGCGAGCCGCGGCCAGGCGCTGTCGGCGCCGTGGCTCGCACTGCCGCCGGGGCGGACTCGGCTGCCCCCGCCGCGGCCGCCACCAGGATCAGCGCCGTGGCGGCCATCGCCCCGGGGTATGTGCGCGTGCGCATCCTGGAATCCTTGCAAAGCGTCATCGGCTGAGCAATGATAGCGCTGTCAACGCGAGCGCGGCCATTCACGTGGCTCTCGAACAACGATGATGACGTGAAGAATCGCGCTCGAGGGGTGATCGAGGTCGTGGGTGAGAGGCTTCGGCAGGACGGTAGCGGTGCCGGTGTTCACGCAACCACAATGCTGTGAGGCAATCCGCGATGCGTGAGATATCGACGGCCCGGCAGTCGCCGTGTGGAAGCGGCCCAACCGCTCGGACTTGGAAATCACGCGCCGGAATGCCGCAACGTTACCTCTCCGCCACGACAGTTGACATGGGCCGAAGAACAGGCACATACTCGGGCCGCGTTAAGGTAGCGCTACCATAAAGAGGCGGTAGCAGATGAATGCCAGGGCGCATGGGGGCTTCCGAATTCTGATCCTGGGCACCGCCCGCATTGGGGCAGTGTCATGTGTTGTTTTCACGCAACGTCCACATCTTTTTGAGGGGGAGATGTCTGATGAGCCGCAAGTCTAGGCGAAATATTTCGAAGAACCCCGCCAAGGCCGAGCGACCGCTTGCTCTTCGACTGCCGTTTGGCAGCGGGAGCACGCTGGGGCTCTCCAGCCTGGCGCTGGGCTCCATGGCGTTTGCCGGTGCGCTGCACGCTCAGGATGCATCGCCTACGAAGAGCGCCAATGGCAGCGCTGCCAAGCCGAAGGCCGCCCCGAGCGCCCAACAGGCGAAATCGCTGCGCTCGAAGCTGACGCGACTCGCCGCGAGCGGCGCGCTGCCGGCCAACGGCGCCGGCCTTGTCGCGCAAAACGCGCAGCCGACGAGCGCGGCCGCCCAAACCCAGACGACGGGCGCTCCCGCCGCCTCGAGCGCCAATCAGCTGCAGGAAATCGTCGTCACCGGCATCCGCGGGTCGCTGGAAAGAGGGCTCGAGATCAAGAAAGAGTCCATCGGCGTCGTCGATGCGATGTCGGCCGAGCAGATCGGTCAGTTCCCGGACAGCGACATCGGCGAGGCGGTCGCGCGCCTCCCGGGCGTGACGGTGAACCGCGGCAGCTTGGCGTATTCGACTTCGGCGGGCGCGCCGACCGCGACCGGCAGAGTTCAGGGCATCAACGTCGATGGCTTCGGCGGCTCGTTCAACGAGACGCTGATCGAAGGCCGGCAGATCGCCTCAGGTAACGGCCAGGTGTTTGACTTCTCGGACTTCAGTGCCGTCTACGTCGGTGAGATCGACGTCCACAAGACCCCGGACATGAGCCTGTCCTCCGGCGACATCGCCTCGACGATCAACGTCAAGTTTCCGAACCCCTTCGACAACCCGGGTGTGCACATGGAGGGCTTCTACCAGGAGGACGTCAACAGCAATGCCGGACAGGGCGCCCCTAACTTCGGCGCGCTCTGGAGTGCGACCTCGGCCGACGGCACGTTCGGCATCCTCATCGATGGGGATTACATGGACGACAAGTACGAGAACCAGCACCAGGACATCGTCGGCTGGAAGGGCGACACGGCCTTCCCCTGCTCCTCGCTTGCCGGCAATTACACCACGGCCTTTGGCAGCACCGGCTGCGCCCTCACCGGCGCCGCCGCCACCGCAGCCAACTACACGGCCAACAGTAAGGTGCCGGTGTGGTATCCGCAGGACATGGCGATGTACCAAGAGTACATCGACTCGCGGCGCAAGGACGCGCGCGCCTCGCTCCAATGGCATCCGCAGGAGAACGTGCTGGTGACGCTGGATGACAACTACTCATCCGATGATGAGTACGACCAGCGCTACCAGCGCAGCACCTGGTTCGGAGGATTCCCCGACGCGCAGCTCGATAGCAACGGCACGATCGTGAACTTCGAGAACACGGGGCCGACGGACTTCAACTCGTTCATCGCCGACCAGTACATCGTCACCAACACCCCGGGCATCAACGTGCTGTGGGATGTCAATGACAACTGGACGGCGGAATTGGACGCCGACCAGTCCGAATCGCAGTACAACCCGAACGGGGGCTACACCGACATCGACGCCGACACCGGCTACGGCGACGTCACCAATGAGAACACCGGCGGCCTCGTTCTCAACAACAACAGCAACGTGCTGCCTTACTGGAGCGCGGTGGGGCCCAACGTTAGCGCCACCGGCTCCGGCGCCACCATCTCGCCGAACTACAACGGTCTGAACCCCTTCATCATCGGCTCGCACGTGCTGCCGATCCAGGTCCAGCAGAACTCCGACAAGATCAACGAGGTGAAGCTCGACGCCACCTGGAATAAGGACTCCACCAAGGTCAATTTCGGCGTCCAGTACCTCGATGATTTGTGGAACTCCTCGCAGTGGAGCAACTTTCAGAATAACTACTGGCAGATCTGGAGCGGCTATGGACCGGCCTCGGGCAATACGCAGGGTGTCGCGCTGCCGTCCTCGCTCTTCTCGCCGGTGAGTGTCGGCAGCTGGATGCCGGGCTACAGCGGCCAGGGGAACCTGCCGACGAGCCTGGTGGCGTACAGCCCGTATGCGGTGCTGAACTACCTGCTCACCCAGCCGGCGGATTCCGGCTGGAGTCCCACTCCGGGATATCCGGTGTGGTCGGGCTCGGCCGACACCGTTCTGGTGGCGTATCAGTACGGCGCGCAGCAGCATGTTGACCGCACGAACTATGCGCCGTTCGTCGTTGTAACCCATGATTTCGACCTGGGCGGCATGACACTCAACACGCGGCTCGGTTTGCGCTATGAGAAGACGGACGAGCAGATCGCAGGCTTTTCGACGCCCCTTCTTAGCATGGCGTGGGAAGGTGCCGGGGACCCGACGGCATATAAGTTCGGAACCAGTACGAACCCGGTCTGGACCGTATTCGACAATGACTATGGCTATTTCCTGCCGGCGCTCGACCTCAATCTCATGGTGACGCCGAACTTCAAGCTGCGGTTCGATGCCTCGAGAACCGAATCCGCTCCGCCCAACGGGGATCTCATTCCGAATACCACGTATGCCGGACGGGTCAACGCGCTCGGTGCCACGGGTGACAACCCAGACCTGATGCCCTACGAGTCGACCAACCTGCTGCTCGGCGCGGAATGGTATTACGCCCCGAACGACTATTTGTCGGCGGAGTCTTTCTACAAGGACGTGAAGGACTTCCCGACCTCGAATGTGGTGGACGTCACCGTTCCGGGCATCATCGACCCGGCGCCGTGCTCGTACTCCGGCACCGCCACCTTCACCGATCCCACGTGCGGCAAGCCGGCGGTGTTCGCGGAGAGCACCTTCACCAACTCCGGCAAGGCCGATGTGGATGGCATCGAGGTCACCTGGCAGCAGATGCTGATGTGGGGCTTCGGCTTGCAGATCAACGGCACCTACGTGCACACCAACGGCGACTTCAACAACTACAGCCTGACCTCGAACCAGTTCGCGGTCACGGGACTCGGCAACTCCGCCAACTTCATCGGCTTCTATCAGGCGCACGGGTTCCAGGCTAGGCTTGCGGTGCAGTGGCAGGGCACGCAGCTCCTCACCCTGGGGCAGGAACAGGGCGGCGGCGCGTTCGGCAACGAGCCGGTGTATCTCGCGGCGGCGACCGAGCTGGACTTGAGCGCTCAGTACGACGTGAACAGTCACCTGAGCACTTACTTTCAGGCGACGAACCTGACGAATACGATCTATCATAGCTACGGACGCTTCTCGGACCAGACCTTGAACCTGATCGACTACGGGCGTGACTTCTCCCTGGGGGTCCGCGCCAAGTTCTGAAGGTGACAGCAACCGTCAAGGCGGTCGTCATCGTCGGTGGAGGAACCGCCGGCTGGCTCACCGCTGGCATCATCGCCGCCCGCCATCAGGCTCGGATGAAGGCGGGCGGCCTCTCCATCACGCTGATCGAGTCTCCGGACATCCGGATCATCGGCGTCGGGGAGGGTACGTGGCCGACGATGCGCTCGACCCTGGAGAAGATGGGCGTATCGGAGACCGCGCTCTTCAGGGAGTGTGACGCCGCCTTCAAGCAGGGCGGCAGATTCACCGGCTGGATGACGGGCGCCGAGGATGACGCCTACTACCATCCGCTCATGGTTCCACAGGGCTTCACCCAGGTGAATCTCGTGCCGCACTGGCTGCGAGGGGGGCAAGGCGTGGGCAAGGGAGTGAGCTTCTGCGACTTCGTGACACCCCAGGGGCGGCTCTGTGACGAGGGACTCGCGCCCAAGACCATCACCCATGGAGAGTATCGGGCACTCGCCAACTATGCCTATCACCTGGATGCCGGCAAGTTCGCGCCGTTCCTCGCCCGCCATTGCACCGACAAGCTCGGCGTCCGTCACGTGCTGGCGGATGTGGTCCAGGTCAATCAACGCGAGTCGGGCGACATCGAGAGCGTGCTGACCAAACAGGTCGGCGAGATCCACGGCGATCTTTTCATCGACTGCAGCGGCTTTCAGGCGCTGCTCATCGGCAAGACGCTCGGCGTCGGATTCAAGGAGTGCGGCGATGTTCTTTTCTGCGATACCGCGCTCGCGGTGCAGGTGCCGTTCGACTCCCCGGACGAGCCCATGGCTTCTCAGACCATCGCCACGGCACACGAGGCCGGATGGACCTGGGACATCTGCCTGCCGACCCGCCGCGGTGTCGGCTACGTCTACTCGAGCCGCCACCAGAGCGAGGAGTCGGCGCGCGAAACGCTGCTCAGGTACATCGGCCCCGAGCACAAGGACCTGCCGGTCCGCAAGATCCCGATCCGCGCCGGCCATCGCGAGACCTTCTGGAAGGGCAACTGCGTCGCGGTCGGGCTCGCGAGCGGCTTCTTGGAGCCCCTCGAGTCCTCGGCCATCGTCCTCGTCGAGCTTTCCGCCAAGCTCCTCGCCGAGCAGATGCCGGCGTGCCGCGAAGTGATGGATATCATCGCCAAGCGCTTCAACGAGGTGACGCTGTACCGCTTCGGCCGCATCGTCGATTTCCTGAAACTGCACTACGTGCTCACGAAGCGTACCGACACCGCCTTCTGGCGCGACAACGTGGATCCGGCGACGGTGCCGGATCGGCTGCGGGACCTGCTCACCCTCTGGAAGTACCAGTCGCCGTGGTTCTTCGACGAGCTCGATCGCCTCGAGGAGGTGTTTCCCGCGGCGAGCTATCAATACGTGCTCTATGGCATGGGATTCGAGACCGAAGTGGCGCCCGAGGACACCGCCGATACCGCACTGGCTGCCTCGAGGTTTCTCAGGGAGAATGAGCGCATCACGGGCGAGATGCGCGCGCGTCTGCCGAAGAACCGCGAGCTCTTGAACAAGATCTACGAGTACGGACTGCAGCCCGTTTGAGGTCCGACCGGGGTTCGCAGATGACGCGCATCGTTCCGC
>Ga0335074_10014314_pt1 | contig 11139 bp, 10 predicted proteins | sample Lox_Sample_23_FD_206715 | JGI IMG/M metagenome (GOLD analysis project Ga0335074, IMG submission 206715) | Soil microbial communities from Loxahatchee National Wildlife Refuge, Florida, United States - Lox_Sample_2.3 | ecosystem: Environmental > Terrestrial > Soil > Wetlands | place: USA... | reverse complement strand
CGCCAGCGCGGCCGCGAGGTCGCCCCGGCCGTACTGCCGCCCGAGGTCGAAGTACGTCAGCGCGCGCGACAGGTAGAGGTAGGTGTTGGCGTCGAACCGCTTGACGAACGACTCGGCCTGGTGGTCCAGGTAGCTCTCGATCTGGAACTCGGGCTCGGTCAGGGTGTACCTGATATCGGGCCCGTGCTGCAGGCGGCGGCCGAACTTGTCGCTGAGGGCGACCGCCGACAGGTAGGTGATGTGGCCGACCATCCGGGCCACCCCCATGCCCGCGTCGGGTGCCTGACCGGTGCCGTAGTAGCGGCCGCCCTGCCAGGCTGGGTCGCGCATGATCGCGTCGCGCGCGATCGCGTTCCACGCCACCCCCTGCGGCTGCAGGGCGTGCGTGCTCGCGATCGCGACCACCCGGTCAACCTTGTCAGGGAACTGGATCGCCCACTCGAACGCCTGCATCCCGCCCAGCGAGCCGCCCGCGACCGCCGCCAGCCGGTCGATGCCGAGCTCGGCCAGGAACGCCCGCTCGACCCGGACCATGTCGGCCACCGTGATCACCGGGAAGTCGGGACCGTAGGGCTGGCCGGTGGCCGGGTCGTCCGATGACGGCCCGGTCGTGCCACGGCAGCCGCCGAGCAGGTTGGTCGACACGACGAAGAACCGGTCGGTGTCGAACGCCTTGCCCGGCCCGATCATCCCGTCCCACCAGCCCAGTCCCTTGCCGGCGGTGCCGTCGCGATCGGTCGCGCCGAACCCGTCCCTGGTGCTCTCCGACGGCGGGGTCTTGGCGAAGCCGGCCGCGTGGGCGTCGCCGCTGAGCGCGTGGCAGACCAGGATCACGTTGTCGCGCGCGGGCGACAGCGTGCCGTAGGTCTCATAGGCGACCCTGACCGGGTGCAGATCGCGTCCGCAGTCGAGCCGGACCGGCTTCGGCAGGTCGAGGTAGAGCGTCTCCGCCGTTCCGACCGAGCCGGCCGCGAGCGTCGGGGCAGGGTCTGACATGGGAGCTATCGTAACTGGTACGAGCCGGTGTATTGTCAATCAATCTCATAGGGAATTGCTTGCGTAACGCAAAGCAACGTTGCGCAGGGCAAAGGGGAAGGGGACCTGCGACATGACCACGGCAGCAGCCAACGGCGTCAACGTGGACGCGCTGCTCGAGGCGCGCGAAGTGCTGAAGGGCGCGCCCGAGGCGGCCCAGTTCACCTGGCGGGCGTCATCCAGGTGGCAGCACGGCGTGCACAGCGAGATCAAGATCCACAACTACTTCGGCCTCGGCCAGGAGCAGTCGCATCTCGAGGAGTCGGTCTTCCAGGCCGACCACCCAGAGGTCTTCGCCGCGACCGACAACGGCATCACGCCGATCGAGTACCTGCTGGTCGGCCTCGCGAGCTGCCTGTCGGCCGGCGTCGCCTCGGTCGCCCAGAACCGCGGCATCCAGCTCCGCTCGGTCGAGTCGGTGGTCGAGGGCAACCACGACATCCGCGGGATCCTCGGCGCCGACAGCGACGTCCGCAACGGCTTCAACGACATCAAGGTCACGTTCACGATCGACGCCGACGCCTCCCGCGAGGACATCGAGGCGCTGGTCGCGCAGTCGCAGAAGCGGTCGGCCGTGTTCGACGCGCTCACCAACCCGACCGACGTGACCGTCGAGGTCGCTTGACCGGCACCGCCGCCGAACGCTTCACCGTAGTCGTCGTCGGCGCGGGGCACGCGGGCCTCGCGGCGAGCTACTTCTTGTCGCAGCGGTCGATCGACCACGTCGTGCTCGAACGCGGCGAGGTCGCGAACTCGTGGCGGCGAGAGCGCTGGGATTCACTGCGGCTGCTGACGCCCAACTGGCAGAGCCGGCTGCCCGGCCTGCGCTACGAGGGGGCCGACCCCGACGGCTACATGACGATGCGCGAGGTGACCGAGTTCATCGAGCGCTTCGCCAAGGTCTGCGCCGCCCCGGTTCGGACCGGCGTGAACGTCACGTCGGTCCGGCCGGACGGCGACGGGTACCGGGTGACGACCGACCAGGGCGAGATCGCGGCCCGGGCCGTGGTCATCGCCAGCGGCGCCTGCAACCGGCCGTCGGTGCCGGCGCTGGCCGGGCTGGTGCCGTCCGGCGCGGCCCAGTTCACGCCGTTCGACTACCGTGACCCGTCCGCCCTGCCCGACGGCGGGGTCCTGGTCGTGGGCGCGTCCGCCACCGGCGTGCAGCTCGCGGCCGAGATCCGGCGCTCCGGTCGCCCGGTGACGCTCTCGGTCGGGGAGCACACCCGGCTGCCGCGTACCTACCGCGGCCGCGACGTGCTGTGGTGGATGGACGCGGCCGGCGTCTGGGACCAGCGCTACGACGAGCTCGACGACCTCACCCGGGCCCGGCGGCTGCCGTCGCCCCAGCTCGTCGGGACGCCTGAGCACAGCACGCTCGACCTCAACGCGCTGTCGGCGACCGGCGTCGACCTGGTTGGCCGGCTGGCCGCCGTCCGCGACGGCCAGGCGCTGTTCTCCGGCGGCCTCCGCAACGTGTTCTCGCTGGCCGACCTCAAGATGAACCGCCTCCTGGGCACGTTCGACGAGTGGGCGACGACGGCCGGGCGCGACGACGAGTTCGACGCCCCGTCGCGGTTCCCGTCGACCCGGGTGCCGGAGAAGTCACGGACTCGGCTCGACCTGGGCAGCGGCGAGATCCGCGCGATCGTGTGGGCGACCGGCTTCCGGCCCGACTACGGGTGGCTCGACGTGCCGGTGGTCGACGGCAAGGGCCAGCTCCGGCACGACGGCGGCGTGGTCGACCGCCCGGGGCTGTACGCGCTCGGGCTGCCGGTGCTGCGGCGGCGCAAGTCGACGTTCATCCACGGTATCGAGGACGACGCCCGCGAGGTCATCGGCCATCTGGCGGGATTCCTCCAGGGCTGAAGATCCAAGGCGATCATCGCGAACGGTCCCGGCTGACTGCGGTTAGCTTCCTCTTCGCAGCCGATGGATATGGCGTTCCGTCGTCATGGTGACGGAACCGCCCTCTCCATCCTCCGGCCTGGCCGGCGGCGGCGGTTACGCGTCGAGGCCGGCCAGCCAGCGCTGCCACGCCTCGGCCTCGGGGGCCGGGTCCCGGTCGTCGAAGTAGTGCGCGGTCGCGAACATCATGTCGTTGTAGCCGTGGATGAGCGTGTACATCGCGTCGTCGGTGCGCATGCCGACGAAGCTCGACTTGGCGGTGAACTCGACCGTGCCGTCGGCCGGCTCGATCCCGGGCACGGTGAGCCGGGCCGGCTGGCCGTCGGCCGCGTCCGGGCCGACGCCGACCGCCGCCGTCATCGCCGCCCACGAGTCCTTGGTGACCGGGCCGGGCAGGAACAGCGAGTGCTGAGCGGTCCGGGGCGCGAAGTGCAGCAGGTAGACGACGAGCTTGGTCATGTAGGCGTGGTCGCCGGAGGACAGGCCGTTGTACTCGGCCTCCCAGTCGTCGCCGAGCAGGCCGCTGTGCACGAAGCGCACGGTCGAGGCGCCGCCGTCCCGCGACTCGATCAGCCACTCCATCGCCATGAACGTGCCGTCCGGGTTCGGCTCCTCCTCGGTCGCGTAGTGGCGGCCGGGTTCCCAGGCGGTGATGGCGGACCGCGAGACGTGGCCGAACATGTCGAACGTGCTGGTCTTGGCGGCGCTGTCGATCTCGGTCCTGCCCATCAGCCAGGAGTCGACCCCCGGGCCGGTGGTGATCGCCTGCCAGACCTGGTCCGGGGTGGCGTCGACGGTGAACTCGTCGCTGACCTCGAATGGATGCGTCATGACTGCTGCTCCTCCCGTTTTCCTGCTGCTTGATCGGCGTCTTCGGTGATGCTGGGGTGGACCGCGACGATCAGCCGGTGCGGCCGCCCGTCGTCGGCGTGGTACTTGCTGACCAGGCCGGCGACCGCGTCGGTCAGCTCGGCCACGAACGCGGCCCGGTCGGCCGGGCGCGCGAACCGCACCTCGGCGTCGAGCCCGAACGTGGCCAGCGGCTTGCCCGCCCGGGCGGCCCCGTTGATCAGCGCGCCGGTCTCCCGGACCAGCCGCGCCGCCAGCGCCAGCAGCCAGCGGGCGGACAGCCGGTCGGGCGACCGGGCCGGGTCGGGCGCGACCAGGGCGAGCGCGGCGGGCGAGATCACGTAGGCCGCGGCCGTGGCCTGCACGACCCGCTCGGTCATGTTGCCCTTGCGCCGTTCCTCCACCAGCTCGACCAGGCCGTGCTGCTCGAGCGCCTTGACGTGGTAGTTGGCCTTCTGCCGGGCGAGCCCGAGCCGGGCCGCGAGCGTGGTCGCGGTGTGCGGCTGGGCCAGCTCGGCCAGCATCCGGGCCCTGATCGGATCGAGCGAGGCCTCCGCGGCGGCGGGGTCCTCGATCACGGCGACGTCTTGCATGGGGACGAGCTTAGGCTAAGAAAAATTTTGTTGTCAAGGAATCTCAGGCTGTCCTGACAATTTTTCTTTCCTTGAGCTTCGCCGTCGCGCACCGCCGCCTCCGGCCGGATCATGGAATAAGAGCGGGAGGTGGACCGATTATGTCTATTATCCCGATCTCAATGGACGGATTTGGAGCGAACGAGTGACTTCCGACTCCACCACCCCGCTGCACCTGGCCGTCGCCCTCGACGGGGCCGGGTGGCACCCCGCCGCCTGGCGCGAGCCCGCCGCCCGCCCGGCCGAGCTGCTCACCGGCCGGTACTGGACCGATGTGATCGCCGAGGCCGAGCGCGGCCTGCTCGACTTCGTCACGATCGAGGACGGGTTCAGCGTCCAGTCGGCGCGGGCCGACCGGGTCGTCGGCCGCCTCGACGCGGTGCTGGTCGCCGCCCGGGCAGCCCCGCTGACGCGGCACATCGGGCTGATCCCGACCGTGGTCGTCACCCACACCGAGCCGTTCCACATCTCCAAGGCGATCGCGACGCTCGACTACGCCAGCAGCGGCCGGGCCGGCGTCCGGGTCCGGGTGTCGGCCAGCGCGCCCGAGGCGGCGCTGTTCGGCCGGCGGACCGTTCCCGACCTGGACCTGCGCGACCGGGACAATCCGGCCGGGCGCGAGCTGGTGACCGCGCTGTTCGCCGAGGCGGCCGACTACGTCGAGGTCGTCCGGCGGCTCTGGGACAGCTGGGACGACGACGCCGAGATCCGCGACGTCGTCTCCGGCCGCTTCGTCGACCGCGAGCGGCTGCACTACATCGACTTCGCCGGCGACTACTTCAGCGTCAAGGGGCCGTCGATCACGCCCCGGCCGCCGCAGGGACAGCCGATCGTGGCCGCCCTCGGCCACGCCACCGTGCCGTACGAGCTGATCGCTACGTCAGCCGACGTCGGGTTCGTAACCCCGGCCGACGCCGACGGCGCCCGCCGGATCGTGGCCGAGATCGACGACGCCAGGGCCGGGGCCGACCCGGTGCGGGTGTTCGCGGATCTGGTCGTGTTCCTCGGCCCCAGCCCGGCCGCCGCCGCCGAGCGCAAGGCGCGCCTTGACGAGCTCGCGGGCACCCCGTTGACGAGCGACGCCACTGTCTTCACGGGAACGGCGGCCGAGCTGGCGGACCGGCTGATCGAGTGGCGGCAGGCGGGCCTGGCCGGCTTCAGGCTCAGGCCCGGCGCCATCCCCGACGATCTCGAGTCGATCACCAGGGAACTCGTCCCCGAGCTGCAGCGCCGGTCCGCCTTCAGGACCGCGTACGAGGCCGGGACGCTGCGCGGCCTGCTCGGCCTGGGCCGTCCGGCCAGCCGCTACGCCGAGGTTGGGAGCAACTAGCGATGCCCAAGCAGGTTCATCTCGCCGCGCACTTCCCCGGCGTCAACAACACCACCGTCTGGAGCGATCCCAAGTCGGGCAGCCACATCGAGTTCAGCTCGTTCGCGCACCTGGCCCAGACCGCCGAGCGCGCCAAGTTCGACTTCCTGTTCCTGGCCGAGGGGCTGCGGCTGCGCGAGCAGAACGGCCAGATCTACGACCTCGACGTGGTCGGCCGCCCGGACACGTTCACCGTGCTGGCGGCGCTGGCGGCGGTCACCGACCGGCTCGGCCTGGCCGGCACGATCAACTCCACCTTCAACGAGCCCTACGAGGTCGCCCGGCAGTTCGCCAGCCTCGACCACCTGTCGGCCGGCCGCGCGGCCTGGAACGTGGTCACCTCGTGGGACGCGTTCACCGGCGAGAACTTCCGCCGCGGCGGCTACCTGCCGCAGGAGGCGAGGTACGAGCGGGCGCGGACGTTCATGGAGACGACCTGGGAGCTGTTCGACTCCTGGGCCGGCGATGAGATCATCGCCGACAAGGAGTCCGGACTGTTCCTGACCCGGCCCGACGCCGGGCGGTTCGCCCGCACCGACGCCCATTTCGACATCGGCGGGCGGTTCAACGTGCCCCGCAGCCCGCAGGGCCGCCCGGTCATCTTCCAGGCGGGCGACTCCGACGAGGGCCGCGAGTTCGCGGCGTCGAGCGCGGACGCGATCTTCAGCCGGCACGGCACGCTGGCCGAGGGACGGCCGTTCTACGCCGACGTCAAGCGGCGCCTGGCCAAGTACGGCCGCACCCCCGACCAGCTCCTGATCCTGCCCGCGGCGACGTTCGTGCTCGGCGACACCGACGCCGACGCGGCCGAACTGGCCCGGGTCGTCCGCCGGCAGCAGGTCAGCGGGGCGACCGCGATCGCGTTCCTCGAGCAGCTGTGGAACCGGGATCTGTCCGGCTACGACCCCGACGGCCCGCTGCCCGACGTCGACCCGGACGTCGGGGAGCACACGATCGCCCGCGGCCGGGCCAGCGTGCGGATGCACCGGGACCCGCTGGCGACGGCAGCCCAGTGGCGGGCGAAGGCGGAGGCGGAGAAGCTGTCCATCCGCGACCTGATCATCGAGGTGACCGGTCGCCAGACGTTCGTCGGGTCGCCGTCGACGGTGGCGGGCGCGATCAACCACCTCGTGCAGGCGGACGCCAGCGACGGCTTCATCCTCGTACCGCACATCACCCCGGGCGGCCTGGACGAGTTCGCCGACCGGGTCGTGCCGATGCTGCAGGAGCGCGGCGTGTACCGGACCGAGTACGAGGGCAGCACGCTGCGCGAGCACCTGGGGCTCGCGCCGCTCAGCCGCCCGGTCGGGACTGAGTCGGCCTCATGAAGTTCCTCGCGATCACGCTGATCGTGCACGCCCCCGACCCGATCACCGGCGTGCGGAAGCCGGCCACCGAGCGGTTCCGGGAGGTGATCGACAACGCCCGGCTGGCGGAGGAGCTCGGCTTCGACGGCTTCGGGGTGGGGGAGCGCCACGAGCGGCCGTTCATCTCCTCGTCGCCGCCGGTCGTGCTCAGCCACATCGCCGCCCTGACCGCCCGGATCAGGCTGTTCACGGCGGTCACGACGCTGAGCCTGCTCGACCCGGTGCGCGCCTACGAGGACTACGCCACCCTCGATCACTTGTCCGGCGGCCGGCTCGAGCTGATCATCGGCAAGGGCAACGGCGCCGCCCAGCGCGAGCTGTTCAACGTCACCCCGGACGACCAGTGGGAGCGCAACGCGGAGAGCTACGAGCTGTTCCGCCAGATCTGGCGCAACCCGACCGTGACCGCGACGCCGAAGTTCCGGCCGGCGCTGCGGCAGGCCGAGGTGTGGCCGCGCCCGCTGCAGCAGCCGATCCGGGTCTGGCACGGCAGCGCGACCAGCAGGGAGTCGGTCGACCTGGCCGCCCGCTACGGCGACCCGCTGTTCTCGGCCAACGTCACCAACCCGATCGAGCCTTACGCCGAGCTGGTCCGCTACTACCGCGAGCGCTGGGAGCACTACGGCCACGACCCGGCCGGCGTCGTAGTCGGTGCGGGCACGGCGGGCTACTACGCCACCCGCAACTCCCAGGACGCGCTGCGGGTCTACCGGCCGATCTTCGACGCGCAGCGCGCGTTCCAGCAGCGGCTCGGGCTGCCGTCGGTCTTCGCCGACCTGGACGACTTCGTCGCCCGCAGCTCGGCCCTCATCGGCAGCCCGCAGCAGGTCATCGACAAGGTCCGGCGCTACCACGAGCAGTTCGGGCACAGCGTGCTGCACCTGCACGCGGACGCGGGCGGCCTGACCGACGCCCAGCACCGCGAGTCGCTTGAGCTGTTCCAGTCCGACATCGCGCCCGTCCTGCGGCGGGAGATCCCTGACCCGCCGTGGCCCTCGGCCGCCTCAGATCCTCAGCTCACCGGCTCGCCAGCGTAACGGAGACACCATGGCCACCACCCCGCTCGCCGTCCTCGACCTGGTGCCGATCAGCTCAGGCGCCACCGCGGCCGAGGCCCTGCGCAACAGCATCGACCTGGCGCAGGCGGCCGAGCGGCTCGGCTACGCCCGCTACTGGTTCGCCGAGCACCACCTCAATCCGGGCGTGGCCGGGACCTCCCCGGCCGTCGTGCTCGCGCTGACCGCCGCCGCGACCACCTCGATCAGGATCGGGTCGGGCGCGGTCCAGATGGGCCATCGCACCGCGCTGGCCACGGTCGAGGAGTTCGGGCTGATCGACGCGCTGCACCCGGGGCGGCTCGACCTCGGCCTCGGCCGGTCGGGCGGCCGGCCTCCAGGCGACCGGGTGCTGGCCGGCCCGCCCCGCCCGGACGGGAGCACCAGGACGCCGAACGGCCTGCTGCTGCCGCCCAAGTTCGATCCCCGGCCGTTGTTCGGCTCGCCCCGGTTCGCGATGCAGCGGGGGCTGCTGCAGCTTCCCGGCGCGCACCCGCAGGACTACGCCGAGCAGGTCGGCGACGTGCTCGCGCTGCTGCGGGGAACCTACCGCTCGCCCGACGGGGTGCACGGCCGGGCCGTCCCCGGCGAGGGCGCGCAGGTGCAGGTGTGGATCCTCGGCAGCAGCGGCGGCGAGAGCGCCGAGGTGGGCGGGTCGAACGGGCTCCGGTTCGCCGCCAACTACCACGTCAGCCCGGCCACCGTGGTCGAGGCGGTCGACGGGTACCGGGCCGCGTTCCGGCCGTCGGCCGACCTGGCCCGGCCCTACGTGAGCGTCTCGGCCGACGTCGTGGTGGCCGAGGACGAGGCGACCGCCAGGGAGCTGGCGGCCGGCTACGGCCCCTGGGTGCGCAGCATCCGCACCGGCGAGGGCGCGATCAACTTCCCGACCCCGGCCGAGGCGCGGGCGTACCCCTGGACCGAGGCCGACCGCGCGCTGGTCGCCGACCGGGTCGACACCCAGTTCGTCGGCTCCCCGGACCAGGTCGCGGACAAGCTCGAGCAGCTCAGGGACGCCACCGAGGCCGACGAACTGCTGATCACCACGATCACCCACGACCACGCCGACCGGGTCCGCTCGTACGAGCTGCTCGCGCGGGAGTGGCAGCGCCGGTGACTAGCCGGCCTGACAAGCCGGCCTGACTAGCTGGCCGGCTTGCTGATGCTGACCGGCGGCAGCTCCTCCACGTCCTTCTTCGTGATCGTGAGCTGGGTGCCGTCGACCGAGGTGTTCACCGCGCTGATCGGGATCGCCACCTGCTTGCGGCCCCACAGGTGGCCCTCCTGCAGCAGCACGTGGGTAACGTCGCCGCTGCCGGGGTGCACGACGAGCCCGTCGACGTGCCCGATGGCGCCGTCGGTGGCGAGCGCGGGCTGGCCGCGGCGCACCCCGACCTCGCCCACCGGCACGGTGTCGAACGTGACCTTCCGCGACACCGGGCTGCCGTCCTCGGCCCCGGCCCCGCCCGCGCCGCCGATCCCATCCAGGTCGCCGAGGCCGGCCGCGCCGTAGTACGGCCAGGACAGGACGTCGCCGGTGCCGTAAGAGCCGAAGCTGGACGTCCGGGGGATGAACTTGGTCTCCTCGGCGGGCTCGAGGTTCTCGAACTCGGCCCGATCGCAGCTGAGCCGGATCTCGCCGCCCTGACCGCTGCTGGCGACCAGGCCGAGCGGGGCCAGCCGGCTGGGCCCGTGCCGGAAGCCGGGCTCGACCACTAGGTGGGTGAGCTTCTCGGCGACGGGGTCGACGACCACCCGGGTCACCTTGCCGAGCGTCCCGTCGCTGCCGCTGACCTCGGCGCCGATTGTGAATTCAGCCGTCTCCGCCATCACGGTCCCCTTTTCGCTGATCCCCAGGGCAGTGCTCCACTAGTGACCTTACGCTCGCCCTGCCCGCCCGGCCGGGGCGGTGCGGCGCGGCCCGGTCCGGTGGGGTGCGGTGGGGTGCGGCGAATACCTTCGGGCGACGCGGGGAGTGGTCTGGTCTCACCGAGGATCGGAGCGCGCATGAGCAACGAACTGGCCGGCCGGCGAATCGCGTTCCTCGTCGCCAACGAGGGCGTCGAGCGGGTCGAGCTGACCAGCCCCTGGCAGGCGGTCACGGACGCCGGCGGCGACCCGGTCCTGCTCGCGCCGGAGAAGGAACCGGTCCAGACGGTCAACGACGCCGAGCCCGCCGACGCCTTCGATCCGCACCAGGCCGTCGGCGACGTCCTCGCCGACGACTTCGCGGCGCTGGTCCTGCCGGGCGGCGTCGCCAACCCCGACAAGCTCCGTCTGGTCCCCGAGGCGATCGCGTTCGTGCGGGCCGTCGCCGCGGCCGGCAAGCCGATCGCGGCCATCTGCCACGGCCCGTGGACGCTCATCGACGCCGGGGTGGTGGCGGGCAAGTCGCTCACGAGCTGGCCGAGCCTGCGGGCCGACATCAGCAACGCCGGCGGCGACTGGCACGACCAGCCCGTGCTGACTTGCTCCGCCCGGGGCTTCGACCTCGTCACCAGCCGTAACCCCGGCGACCTGGGCGCCTTCAACGCCGCCCTGGTCGCCGTCTTCGCCCGCCGTGGTGCGGCCGCGTGGAGAGACCCGCAGGAGGCGAATTAGTCTTTGGTGCCTTTCGGACGCCGTGTCGGCGTGGCCGGTGTTCTTCCTGCCGGAGCGGCAGGGCTTCGAGTGCGTGCTCTACCAGGCGTCCAAGGTCAAGGCGCAGCCCGGGCGGCCGAAGCCCGATAAGCGCCGCCCCGCCCGAAGGAGTCCGGTGGCAGGCGCAAGGGCGGCGGCGCCACCGGTAAGGGCAATCCCTACATCGGCGCGGCCCTCGGCGAGGCCGCCGCCTCCGTCGGCCGCACCGCCGCCGGCTGCTACCGCCTGCCCGGCTAAGGTCTTACTTTCGGATCAGGCGGGCGCCTCGACGGGCAGGCCTAGCG
>Ga0335074_10014312_pt1 | contig 11140 bp, 11 predicted proteins | sample Lox_Sample_23_FD_206715 | JGI IMG/M metagenome (GOLD analysis project Ga0335074, IMG submission 206715) | Soil microbial communities from Loxahatchee National Wildlife Refuge, Florida, United States - Lox_Sample_2.3 | ecosystem: Environmental > Terrestrial > Soil > Wetlands | place: USA... | reverse complement strand
GCCCGCTCTGGCCGCGCTACAAAGTCGGCATCAGCATTTAGCGCCCGATCACACACATTCGCCGTTGCCCCACCCTTTTCACAGCTTCATCGTGAAAAGGGTGGGCCAGCACAACCTTCAATCCCCCACTTCCAACCCGGCACAAACTTTCGGTGCCCCACTTTCCGATAGCGCCGCAAGTTGAATAAGACGAGCGCACTGGAAACCGTGTCTAAATTCTTGTGGCAATTCTGTGCCTGACGCATAGTGACTTCCGAGTGAGGTATTCTCCCACCCGGAATCGACGTCTTGGGAATGCGGCCGCGCGGCACAAACCGGGAGAGCGTGACTTGAACTTCTCGCAAGCACTCTCGATGCGAGAAACAGCAACTAATCTCAGAAGATGGAGAAAGACTCCAGAAACTGGTCGGTATATTGCGCAGTGTATCCCTCGCTGGCAGATATTATCAGTTGATAAAGGCGCGATCCTGATAGGTATTCGTGAACACGAATCAGAATTCCATCGCTTCTGCGAAATTTGAGATCAAACCCGGGAGTCCCATGGAGATCAATGTGAGATTCGGATAGCACCGTGGTTCCTGCCGCAATTGCGTTCCGGATGTTCATTAGGGTTGCTTCTTCCTTACCCGCTTGAGGCGCGGAAGGAAGATCGGAATACATCACCAAGTACGCCACGTGACCATGCTCTTGCGTTACGTAGAATCTGTATTCTGTGCTCGAGGTTCCGTCCTTGCTTTGATGCAGCTTTTGGTCGCGTTGTACCGGACCCGGCATGAGCACTTTAAAGTGCCCCTCAGTCGAGGTAAAACTTTGCGCGACTTGCCCCCTGGCTATTGAGACGCCGACCAGCCCCAAAAGGAGAAAAAGGAATAAAGGAATCGCTCTGCGCATTATTGCAACACCCCAGGTTCCAACCGCGAGTCCCGCCGCCGGTTCATGCCTGCAAGCCTAGCAGAAAGTATCGTGAGGGGACTACCGGCGATGCTTCAATAGCAACTTGGTCAACCACCTGTGCAGCCCGCACAAGGGAGGATCATGCTGGTCAAATCCTGAGAAAAATTCGTGTTAATTTGTGCTCCCGCCTCGCACTTCTCGGATATCTGAGCGCGTCAGCGGCCAAGACTTTTGTGGCAAATTGAGGCAGAGCCTCGCACTTCTGGCGTATTCCGCACATTTGGCACATCGTAAAATCAATAGTTTATTTGTTTTGCCTATGACGTAATGTCGGTGCCCCACGTTTCGATTCTGAGGCCCGGGACAGCATTCCTTTCAACTTCCCGTTTTCGCCGCACCACACACTGCGTCCGCAATCCGCGCCGCCTCGACGGCCGGCCGCACTTCGTGCACGCGCACAATCGACGCGCCATTCAGAATCGCAGCGGTCATCGCCGCCAGACTCGCGTTCTCGCGCTCGTCAACCGGCGCGGCCTCGCCGCCATACAGCTCCGCCAGCGTGTGCCCCAGAAATGATTTGCGGCTCACGCCCGCCATCAGCGGCCTTCCCAATGTCAGCAGCTCCGCTTGCCGCGCCAGCAATACATAGTTTTCCGCGAATCTCTTGCCGAATCCATACCCGGGATCGAGCACAATCGCCTCCGCTGCAATTCCTGCGCGCTTGGCAGCATTCAGGCTCGCCTCCAATCCCTCGCGCACCATCCGGAGCAGCGCATCGGGCGCGAGCTGCGGCTGCGCGCGCCATTCGTCCGGCCGGCCCCGCGTGTGCGTCAGCACCACCCCCGCGCCAAACTCCGCGCACACGTCCGCCATTGCCGGATCCCACGCAAACCCGCTCACATCGTTCACAATCTCTGCGCCTGCACTCAGCGCCGCGCGCGCCGTCGCCGCTTTATATGTGTCCACTGACAGCACTGCGTGCGGCAGCCGCTTGAGAATTCCATCGAGCACGGGCAGCAATCGCGCCTGTTCCTCTTCCGCACTCACCGCAGCGTCCGCATCGCCCGCGCGCGATCCCGGCCGCGTGCTCTCCGCGCCGAGATCGACAATGTCAGCGCCTTCCCCGATCAGCCTAGCTGCGCGCGCCACGGCAGCCTCGGGATCGAGAAAAGAATCGCTGAAGGAGTCAGGCGTGATGTTCACCACGCCCATCACAAGGGTGCGCGGCCCCAACTCCAACGTGCGCGTGCGCAGCCGCCAGTTTGCCGTGCTTCGCATAGCTCTCACACTCGATGCTACGCCGAGCGATCGAAGGCCGACTCCGGCATCGCGCGCTCAATGAAGAACTCCTAGCGGACCGATGCGGCGCAGCGAGGATGGCAATGTTCCCTCGGCCGCTTGCCGATTCGCTTGTTGAACTGGTACCGCTTCCGGGATTCGAGGGTTATTTTGAATCTAAAGACTTCAATAGCTCACTTATCATGCGGTCCACGGTTTCAACGAACGCGCCGAACGTGCTTCCGATGCAAATGCCAAGCAGGGCCCCGATGATCGTTCCGTCGATTACGTTGATGTTTCGCGAGGAATCAAAAACAGCAAACCCGGTGAGTGCGCCAAGCACCGCGCCAACCAGCGCGCCGCCGGTCATGGCAAAGGCAGTGCTCTCTTCCGCTGTGAACTGGCGGTCCTTCAGACGCCATGCGGCGCCTCTCCCGATCCACTGGAGGACCAGATCCATCCATTTCCACGGACGCAAAGACAGCCCATTGATCCAAGGGCTCAGCGACAACCGATTCATTTTGACCCCTTCCATACTTAGGATATGAAGCCGGGAAGACGGGCCAAGACCGACTTCAACATAGCACCTGGCTGACTTTTTCGAAAGTGACGGTGTTCGGCATTTCGGGCCCTTTCATCCCTTAAGATGGGCCCAATCAGTGATTCAGAAACTGGATCCGCCTCGAGAAAGCGCCGCGACGGCAGCCTCGTTGGCCGGCAACCATGTATAGATGGATGCAGTACACACCCGGTATGGTTTTGCCGTAAACTCCCTGCATGATGGCGATTCGGCGAACTCTTGCGGTGCTGCTGTCTATCGTTCTGCTTCCGTCCCCATGGCTGGGCGCGCAAACGCGTTCCCACGAACATCGTGTCCCACATCCGGCGCCCGTCACGGGCCCGCTTGCCGACCGCATCCAGGCCATTCTCGCTGACCCAGCGCTGAGCCACGCGCAATTCGGCATCAGCGTGACCACGCTCGACGGCCAACCGCTCTACGGCCTCAACGATGCGCGCCTCTTCACGCCCGCTTCCTGCGCCAAGCTCACCACTACAGCTGCGGCCTTTGCGCTCATCTCCCCTGAAACCCTCACCTGGACCACATTCGTTGTCGCCGATGGCAATGTGGACGCAGCCGGCACGCTGAAAGGCGATCTCGTCCTGCTCGGCGTCGGTGATCCTACGCTGAGTGGACGCCATTACCCGTACGTTGAACCGGGAACCTCGTCCGAAGCCCAGCCCAACGCAGTTGCGGCTCGGCCCCTCACCCTCGGGCCCAGTGAAGTTGCGCCGAATGTCGCCACTCCCGTTGCACCCATGTCGCCGGCCATGGCCGTGCTCGATTTGATCGCCGAGCAGGTTGAGCAAGCCGGTGTGCGCACCGTCGATGGCTCCGTGATCGGCGACGATACCTACTTTCTCGATGAGCCTTACGGCCAGGGCTGGGCGTGGGACGATCTGCAATGGGGCTACGGCGCGCCCGTCTCCGCACTCACCTTCAACGACAATACCGATCAGCTTTCCATCGCGGTCGATCCCGCAAATCCCGGAGCAACCCAAGCCCAGTGGTCGCCCGATGTGGACTACTACAGCATCGATAACCGCATGACCCCCGCAGCGCCCGGCGACCAAGCCCATCCCGGCGTCCAGCGTCTCCCCGGCTCATTGCTGGTGCGCACATGGGGCACGGTTGCGCCGACCGGGCTTCATGTTTCCATGGCCGTCGACGATCCGGCCCAGTTCGCTGCCGCTGCGTTTACACAGGCGCTGTTGCTGCGCGGCATCAAAGTCACCGGCGCGCCCGAATCGCGCCACATCTATCCCACAGGCACCGGCGACTTTGCCGGCGAGCGCGCAAAGCCGTTGCAGCTCGCGCCTGTCGCAATCGCCAGCATTTCAGGCTCGCCCGAAGGCCGCCGCGTTCTGGCCGCGCACATCTCAGTTCCCGTCGCCGAAGACATTACGGTGACAAACAAAATGAGCCTGAACCTGCATGCTGAACTGCTTCTGCGCCTGCTCGGCAAGCTTTATGGAGCCGAGGGCAGCTTCGAAGAGGGCACACGCGTCGTGCGCCAGTTCCTGGCAAACGCCGGGGTTGACGACGCCGACTTCTTCCTCTACGACGGCTCCGGCATGAGTCCCGCCGACAAAATCACGCCGCGCGCCTTCACCCGCCTGCTGTCCTATGCCTCGCGGCAATCATGGGGCGCAGCCTGGCGCCAGACGCTGCCCATCGCCGGTGTCGATGGCACCCTCGACCGCCGCTTCACCGATTCCCCGCTCAAGGGCAGAATGTGGGCTAAAACCGGCACGCTGAACGAAGTGAACACGCTCTCCGGCTACCTGGCCGCAGCCAGTGGACGCACCCTGGCTTTCTCGATTCTGGTCAACAGCCACCGTCCCGGCAGCGACGCAGAAGAGCATGCCATCGACCGCATCGCCGAAGCCATCGCCGCCGCGGAGTAGCTGCGCGAAGAACTGAGCCTGTTACCGCGGTGTAACCGCGCGAATACCCGGACGATTCATTGCGCTAATATGCGTGTATCATCGAAGGCAAATGCGGACGCGCAATTTTGTTATGGGCTCAGTTCTTTCCACATTCGCCTTCGGCCTGGCAGGCTGCCGTTCGTTGCCGCCTTCGATGCCGTCGTCGGAGTGGACGCCGCAGGAAGCCCGAGGCGCGGCGGTCTATCAGGGAAAGTGCGCTCGCTGTCACTATCCCACTACAACACGCTCCCTGCACGGGCCGGGCCTGCAGGCGCTGACCAAGCTCAAATCCATGCCCTCAGGCGCGCCGCCCACTGACGAGCGTCTGACTTCGGTAATTCTGAACGGCCGGGGGATGATGCCTGCCACGCAACTCACCGATGCCGAGCTCAGCGACCTGCTCGCTTATCTGCACACGCTATGACCACTGACCCGATGAACGCCGCTCATGCTGGCAATGGCTCTCAGCCGCATCTATCCGCGGCCGGGCACGCACCCGCCACAGCGCCCGCCGAACCGCGGACCAAACTGATTAGGCACCCCGGCCTGATGGCCATCGCCGCTTACATGATGCTGCTCGCCGTCGTGGCCGTTGTAGGCGTTTTAGAAAAGCGCTTCCCTACGCTGTACCTGATTTTTCCAGTGCTTTTTATTGCCGCGGGATTGGGGTTGCTGCTGATGCTCCGTTGGGCATGGGCGCTCGCCGTCGCTGCCGTGGCCATGCTCACTGGACTGTTCCTCTATTCCTATTCCGCCGAGCACTCGGCTCCCGCACTGGCGCAGGGCCTTATCAACCTCATCATCTTTCTCTACCTGGTGCGCACCGACATTCGTGAGCATTTGAGGTAGGCGTGCCACGCGTCGGCTCCAACTACCCCTCGTGGCGGCGCTCGCTCAGAATCGAGCCCGGATAGCGTTCATGCTTGCCTTCGTCGCTTTCGTCTGGCTCCCGATCCAAAATGCCGTGGGTTCGGCTTTCTCTATCCGCCAAAAGGCTAATCTGGTTCACGAAAGCGGCAAACACCGCCCACGCCGTCAGCAGTAGCCCCAACGCAATCAGCGCCAGCCCGCCCAATACGCCCGGGCCGCTGGTGGTGAGATCGATGTGCATTATGGAGCCTGAAAGGGGATAGGCGAGATTCATGTTGGTCGCCCCCTGGCAATAGCCGACAATCAAACCCACACCAGTTGCCAGAGATGCCACAGCGATGATCAAAGGACGGTCGGGTCTCATAGAAAGAACTCCTTTCCCGAGGGCCGCATCGACTTGCACGCTCCTCTGCGATGGGCGGTCCAATGCCCCGCCGGCAGACGCGGCTTATTGCTACAGATGCGGAATACGGTGGAAAGGGTTGGGTTGGGCGAGAGCGGGGTTGGGCAGGCCACTGCCGCAGTGGCGCCTGCTTGAGGAGACCGAGGGATAACCGCTCCCCGCAGTGTTATTTGCAAAGACTCTCCATTTTCTCAAATGGTTTCGGCGTGAATGGCGGATACGCGAGTTTCCGCGAGTCCATGAACTGGTCTGGCAGCGTGCCGCCGTATCTGAGCGCGGCATCGGGATCCAACGCAAAGGCTGGGTCGCGCTCCACATCCGCAAGGGCCGCGAAGGTGAAACCCTCGCCTCGCAGAAGTTCGAGCAGGTCAGGCAGCATCAATGTTGTAAAAGCAGTCTCGTGCAGCAGAAGCACGTTGGGGATCTCATGGCCAAACGCAATCTGCTGCTCCTCACGGCCTAGCATGATGTACTCTCTTGCCGCCTCAAGATAACTCTGCTTGAGCCACGCAATCGCTGTGCCGTCCTGCTTGGCCGAGCAGCGCGTGTAGGCATTATTCCACGCATAGTCTTCAAAATCGAGTGTCACCTGCGCAATGCGATAGCCGTGCTCCTTTAAGTAGCCGCGCACAGCACGCCGCTTCTCCAGCGTGTCGCCCTCCCAAAGAAACGGATAGCGAAACCAGTGCCAGTCACGCGTCTGGCCGAACTCTGCAAGCGCCGGCTCGTTTTTCGCAACGTCCTCCTCAAACGCCGCTGCGGTGTTTTGTGTAAGCGACATATGCGACCATGTGTGGCTGCCCACGTTCATCCCCGCGTCCAGCCAAATATGCATTGCCTGCTGCGCGTCGGGGTCGTTCTCCATCTTCGATGCGTTCACAAATCCGTAGGTGCCTTCCAGGTGATTGGCCTTCAATTCACGGGCAATCGCCGTGGCAATCCTGCTGCGTTTGTCGGCCGCCGGAAGAATTCCCGCGGCCGGCAAATCGTCAAACGTCAAAGCAACTACGGGGTGCGGATCAAACGCTGGATAAACCTGCGGCGTGCCGCTGCCATCCATCGTCCAGACCATCTTAGCAATCAGCCATGCACCATCGTTGCCGCGTATGTAACTCGTTTCGTAGGTCCCGCTAATGTACATCCGCTTCGCACTCTGCCGAAGGACAAGGGTCTCGTTATACTTACCAGAATCCTTCGCCGTCCGCCCCGTAACCTCAACCTTTGCAGAGCGAAAAACCAGATCGCTGTCCATGGTGGTTGTCATCGTTTCGTATAACTTGCGCAGTTCTGCGATGCCGTGCACGTCATGTCCCGGATCGACGAACTCCACGTCCGGTGCGTACCCCGCCATCGCCGCATCGATGTTTTTGTCGCGCAGATTGCTCGCCCGCTCAATGCGCAGCTTCGCGAACTCGTCAGCGGGCTGACTCTGAGCAGTTGCCGGCTCATACGATGACTGGCCCAGCGCGAGATTGCATCCGGCCACAACCAATCCCAGCAACAATTCCACCGGCCATTTGTGTTTCATCCCGCATCGTCCATTTCGCGTCTCGGCGTTAGTCTATCAAGCGCGAACGCGCTTTTGCGGAGGGTCTTTCGCCGCTGCCGATACAATGGATCCGTGATGGATCTCGTCCAGATCGAGCCCGCCCGCCGCTTCCCCGCTCCCAAGCCGGAGTGGCTGAAGGCCCGCGCACCTATGGGCGAGAACTATCACGATCTCAAGCGCCTCGCCCGCTCCCTCGGCCTGCACACCGTTTGCGAAAGCGCCCACTGTCCCAACATCGGCGAGTGCTGGCACCACAAAACCGCAACCTTCATGATGCTCGGCAATCTGTGCACGCGCCGCTGCGGTTTTTGCGCTGTGCCCAAGGGCCGCCCCGAGCCCATCGATTTCGACGAGCCTCGGAGGGTCGCGGAAGCAGTGGCTCGTTTGGGCCTGCTCCACGCAGTGATCACCAGCGTTAATCGCGACGACGACAACCTCGGCGGCGCGCGCGCCTTCGCTCTCGTCATTGCTGAGATTCGCCGCCAGGCGCCGGGCTGCCGCGTCGAAGTTCTCATCCCCGACTTTCAAGGCGACGAGGAATCTATCCGCACCGTCGTCGACGCCGAGCCTGAAGTCCTCAATCACAACACTGAGACCGTGCCTCGCCTCTATCGCGTCGTCCGCTCCGGCGCGCGCTATGAGCGTTCACTTGCGTTGTTGCGCTACGCCAAATCGTTGCGGCCGGCAGGGATTACGAAGTCAGGAGTGATGACCGGACTCGGCGAAGAAACCCACGAGCTGCTGCAGGTCTTTCGCGATCTCGCCGACGTCGGTTGCGACATCCTCACCGTCGGCCAATACCTGCGCCCCTCGCGCGATCATCTGCCCATGGCGCGCCTCTACACGCCGCGCGAATTTGCCGAACTCAAAACCGAAGCGCTGAAAATGGGCTTTCGCCACGTCGAATCCGGCCCGCTGGTCCGCTCCAGCTACCACGCGCACGAGCAAGCCGTCTCAACCGGAATCTCAAACGTCTAGAGTTTGCGGCTACGCTCAGCAGCTCAATCCCGGCTCGGCACCGGGGCGACTGCCTGGCTGCAAATGCCCGCCGCGGTGCAGGCGCGCACCCCGAAGAACACATTGTCCTTCGAAACCGGCACGCGCGCGCTGTTCGGCGCGGTCCCCGGATACTTCGCCGCGTCCGCGCTGAACTCCCAATCGTTCGCCGCTGTTTCCCGCCACACAATCTCGTACTTCACCGGCCCCGCAGAACTCTCGGGAGGGTCCCACTCCAAAATCGTGTCGTTGTCCAGGTTCCTCGTGCTCACGCGTACGTGCTGCGGCACGCCCGGCGAATCGGCCAGCGTGGCCAATGTAGCCATATTCAGCCGAGCCACCCTGGCAATGTAGTTGAAATCGTCAAACTCGAGCAGATCACCATATTGCTTGCCGTTTTCAATCCGCACACGTTGATGCTGATGGTCGAAATTTTCGCGCCACTCCGTGAAGCGCACCGCCGGAAATCCCGCTTCGCTGAAGGAGCGATGATCGCCGCCGCGCAGGAAGCGGTCGAGACGCAGTTCCATCACCGGATGCAGCCCCGTCGACGCGGAGTAGGTGCGGCCCACAGCCAGAATTTCCCGTGCCAGCTCTCGCGACGGCGAATCGCTATCCGCGCCGGTATTTAAAATCTGCTTGATCTGCTCGATGGGCGCGTTGGGATCGATGCCCTGCGAAAAAATACGCACCCGCGTCTTCGATTGCAGCGTGTCGCCGGGCGTAGTGTCGCCGCCCACGATGTCGTTGTTCAGCACTCCTTCCAGCTCCCAGCCCTCTTTGCGCGCGCGCTGGGCCAGATGCTGCGACCCGAACAATCCCTGCTCTTCTCCTGCCACCGACACAAAAACAATCGTTGCCGGAAACTTGAACTTGCTCAACACACGCGCGGCCTCAAGCGAAACCGCTGTTCCGCTGGAGTCGTCGTTCGCTCCGGGCGCAGGGTTGTGCGTGTTCATCACATCGGTCTCGCGCGTGTCGTAATGGCCGGTCACCAGATACATGCGCTTGGCTGCAACGGGGTCGGTGCCCTTCAATATCGCCACCACGTTCCGCAGCGGAGTCGGCTTGGTAATTCGCGAGCGCCCGCCATTCGCTCCCGGCTGCGGTTGCACGACGGTATCGTCAAACGAAACCTCCAGGCATCCGCCGCAATCCTTGCTGTAGCTGTCAAATTGCGATTTGATCCAGTCCGCGGCAGCCAGGATTCCCGTTCCCGGCTTCAGATCGGTCTCCGTCGATGAAACAGTTGACCGGTTATAGAAGTCCACCATCCGCGCAATATTTGCCTTGATCCGATCCGCTGAAACCTGCTTAAGTGCGGCCACAATCTGCGCTTGCACTGGATCGGCGCGCAGCGGCATCCCTGCGGCTTCAAAATCGAGCTTGCCCGGATGCGCGTTCCTGGGCGCAGGCGCAGCATGCGACGCCGCCTGCCCGGCAAGCAGGCCGGGTACGCTTAATGCGATCGAAACAGAAAGAGCTGCAGATAAAGTGGCTCGGAACATGAAGAGTGCCTCCCTGGGGTCGAATCGGATCGGCGTATCAAAGCGGCTTCCTGCTGGTCTCATGCGCCGCTCGCAGCCGGTTTTTGTAGAATAGCAGTTGCCTTCATTGGCGCTGAGCAAGGAGTTTCGAATGACATCCTTCATGGCCGGCAATCCGGCTCTCAAAGACCTTTACGGCGACCTCAAACGCCGCATGGACCACGCTGTCGCCGATTTCCAGGCCAATTTGGCCTCTACGCGCACAGGCCGCGCCAGCGTGCATATGCTCGACCAGATCAAAGTCGACTACTACGGCACGCCCACGCCCATCAACCAAATGGCGCAAGTGTCGGCGCCGGAGCCGCAGATGATCCTCATTTCCCCATGGGATCCCACCATCCTGAAGGACGTAGAAAAGGCCATCCAGGCATCCGATCTCGGCTTCAACCCAATCTCCGACGGCAAAGTGATCCGCGTCCCCGTTCCGCCCATGACCGAGGAGCGCCGCCGCGAAGTTTGCAAGCACTTGAACAAAGTCCTCGAAGAGCACCGCACAGCGGTAAGAAACGTCCGCCGCGACGGCAACGACGGCCTCAAAAAGCTCACCAAAGAAAAAAAGATCAGCGAAGACGACGAGAAGCGCGCCCTCGAAGAAGTGCAGAAGATGACCGACGGCGAAATCCGCCGCATGGAAGAGCTCTCGCAGCGAAAAGAAGCCGAAGTCATGCAGGTGTGAGCCGGGGCGCCGCTGGCCGGCGCGATCCCGTGCAATCTTCGCATCCTTCATTTCGCCCCGTTGCCTGAGCCACGTAGGCTATAACGAAGGCACAGGCCAACGTGAGTTCCACCGCTTCTCTATCCCGCAATGCAGGCGCCGCGCCAGGCGGCCAATCTGAAGCCGGCGCGTGCGATCCGCGATGGCTCTACGCGGCCGCCGGATTAGGCGCTGCGATCTTCTTCTACCTGCAATTCTTCCATCCCCCGTTTGAGCCCATTTGGATTCGCGGCGACCAGGCTATCTACCTCGATCACGCCGAGCGTATGCTCCATGGCGAAGTCCTCTATCGCAATCTGTTCGAGTTCAACCTGCCCGGCACAGAATACCTCTACTACTTTCTCTTTCTCTGCTTCGGTGTTCGCCTGTGGATCGTGCCCCTGGTCATGTTCATCACCCTC
>Ga0335074_10014311_pt1 | contig 11140 bp, 9 predicted proteins | sample Lox_Sample_23_FD_206715 | JGI IMG/M metagenome (GOLD analysis project Ga0335074, IMG submission 206715) | Soil microbial communities from Loxahatchee National Wildlife Refuge, Florida, United States - Lox_Sample_2.3 | ecosystem: Environmental > Terrestrial > Soil > Wetlands | place: USA: Florida... | reverse complement strand
GCACAACACCCGAGCGCCAACAGGCCGGCCGCCATCAACGGCAGCGACGGCGGCTCCGGCGTTGACACCGGGTCGAAGGCGCCAAAGGCTCCCCGGACCGTATCGCCCCCCGCTTGCGTGGTGAAAACGTTGGTGCTGCTGTCGGTGCTGGCGAAACAGGTCGGCGCTGCGTTGAACGACTGCAAGGTGTTGCCCGTGCCGAACGCATAGCAGGCGTCGATGATATTGGTATTCGCCGCTTTCGTGAATTCGAACAGGAATTGCGGATCGGCCAGGTCTGCCGCAGACAGCGCAAACTCACTGATCAGCGTGTCGCTGTTGGTGATATAATTCAGAAAGACGAATTGCACGACGGGACCGCTCAGCGCGCCGCACAAGCCGACACCGGGTGCACAGTCGCGCAGCCGGATTTGCAGCACGTTCCCCATGTTGTTGTTGACCGCATAGCGGTTGTTCAGATCCAGGACGTCCCTGCCCCCGACCACGTTGGGCAGCGACAGGTCGTAGAGGCCCGTGACCGTGAACGAGGTCGCCTGCGTCAACGCGCTCGCCGCGGTCGAGCTCGTGCTGGTTTCGAGATTGGCGTTCACCTCTGAGATAACCGGAAAGAACGGGTCCGGCTGTGTCACGACGGTGCCGTTGGCGGTATCCAGCAGCGCCTGTCCATTGTTGGCTGTCTGCTCGGGAATCGAGCCGTGCACGAAATAGTTTGCGCCAGTACTGGTACCGGCGAAGTTGACCCCGGACGCGACCGTCGCCCCGGTGCCGCCGACCAACGTCGTGTTCTGATTGAACGTATCGTCAAACAGCGGGCTGCCGTTAAGCGTCGCGTTGAACTCGTCGATGTAGATTGAGGTCGCCTGCGCAGGGCTTGGAGCCCCGGAGGCGGCAAGTCCGGCAAGAACAAACAGCGGCGCGACCTTCGGTAGCCGATATCTTTGCGAACAGGTTGCGATTGGCTTTAGCATTGCCTATCTCCGCGGTTCGTGCTGGTGCTGCTTTGCGATGTTGCCTTCCTGTCTTCCCGACCGAGGACACGCTGCGGTTGCGCCTGCAACGGGCCCTGCAGGGCGCGCTCCTCGATTTATGGATTGATGCAAAGAAATGTGCCGCGGCTAACATGATCCACCGATCAATGACTTGATTTCCTGTGGCCGACCGGCGTGGCCGTTACTGCAAAGAAATCCGACAAGATCTCGAGTGGCGTTCGAAACGGGATCCACACGCGGCAAGGGTGCCCGGGCAGGGTGCTCGGATGTATCCCGCACGGTTGTGCCGGGCAGCCCAGGTCACCGGCGGCAGGTCCGCGCTTCTGGTTCGGCGCCAATCCCGCCTTTCCGGGCTCAGTCCAATTCATCAGATTGGGCAATCAGGCGCGCGCGTAGCTCGTGCAGCGATGCATCTGCGAGTTGAGCAACGACGCTGCCAGCGTCAAACGCTTCCAGGCAGCCGGTGACCACGTGGTTAGCTGTAATTCCGATAGTGCGGCTCGGTGTCTGCACAAGGGTCACAGTCCCATTGCCGAGAATGGTTCGCGCTTCATCGCCAACTGTGCGCCACCAATACAAAGGGACGCAGCAACTGGCGACGAACTCTCTCAACGGCTTGCCGATTAAAGCGGTGATTTCGCGCGCGCGTGCCTCGGTGTCGATGGGATGATTTTCCGGAATCTGCCAACCGTCGCCCATGTTGTTAACCTCGAAATCGTGCTGTGGCTGACGTTGTAGCTGCGCGCGATGCCGGCCAGCGTTTCCTTGCCGCTGTCGCGCCGCCGCCGTGCTTCCGCCCGCTGATGCGCGGTCAGCTTCGGTCGGCGTCCAAGCTTCACGCCGCGCGCCTTTGCCCGCTCGCGGCCTTCAGTGGTGCGCTTGCGGAGAAGATCGCGCTCAAACTCGGCCAGCCCGTCAAGAACGGTGAGCATAAGCCGTCCGTGCGATGTGGTGGTGTCTGCCCATGCATCGCCAAGCGAACGGAACCCGGCCTTGCGGTCGGCAACGGCGGCTAGCGTGTTCAACAGGTCGCGGGTGGATCGCGCCAGCAGGTCAAGCCGCGTCACCATAAGTACGTCGCCTGCTTCAAGTGCCTCGATCACGCGGCGTAGCTGCGCGCGGTCGGGCTTGGCCCCGCTGACATGCACGTCGCGAAAAACCTTCTTGCATCCGGCCTTGGTCAGTTGCCGCGCCTGCGCGTCGACGCTCTCGCTCTTGCCGCCCGGTGACACCCTCGCATAGCCGCATTTCATGCCCTCAATTGCTCAAGGTGTGGCTTGATGTAGGTTCGATAGTTGCCGCCGGTCCGGGCGGGCGGCGGCAACAGGCCGATCCGCTCATAATAGCGGATGGTCACGACCTTGATGCCGGTCACGCGGGCGAGATCGCCGATGCTTTATGTTTCGGGTGTCATCCTTGACCCTATAGCAGCTATAGGGTTCATGTAGTGTGCCACCGCGCTTCCGTCGAGATGATGCATGGATACCGACCTTATCCCGCAGTCCGGTTCACTCACCGCTCGCCCGGAGTCGTGCTGCGAAGACCCCTGCTGCGCGGCTGAACCCGTCAGCGCAACGAGGCTTGACCCCGACAGGGCAGCACTGATTCAGCGTGCTTTCAGGCTGGAATACGCGACCGTGGGCTGGATGCTGATCGAGGCCGCCGTCGCCATCCGGGCCGGCGTGCATGCGGACAGCGTGTCCCTGCTCGCTTTTGGGATCGACAGCGTTATCGAGCTTGCCTCTGCTGGCGTCCTCATCTGGCGATTGACGGTCGAGCTTCGTCACGGACAGGCGTTTGCTGAAAGCGCAGAGCGCGTGGCGAGCCGGATCGCGGGAAGCTTGCTGTTTGCACTCGCCGCGTATGTGGTGATCGCGGCAGGCTGGAAGCTTTGGACCCAAACGGGCGAGACGTACTCTTGGCTGGGTCTTGTCGTCACTCTGCTGGCGATGCCGGTGATGTATGTGCTCGCGCGGCAGAAAATCACAGTTGCCAACGCGCTCGGCAGTCGTGCCATGCGCGCCGACGCCATGGAAAGTGTGACGTGCGGCTGGTTGTCCCTCGTGGTCGTGGCGGGCCTTGTTGTCCAAGGTCTAACCGGCGCTTGGTGGGTCGATTCTGTGACCTCGCTCGGCATTGTCTGGTTTCTGGTCAAGGAAGGACGCGAGGCATGGAGTGGTGAAGATTGCTGCTGCGATTGACCGCGACATTCTGCCTGCCTTGCCAGACGTGAACACGGCAGGAACCTTGCTGCGGCCAACATCTATTCTTCCATTTGAGACTTTTTTGACTTATGAGCACACTGCACGATCGAAGATGGCAGATGCCTTGTACGCCACTATGGTAGGCTGCCTCCCATGATCGCATCCGCGATCCGCTTTTTGCTGCAGAACCTCCCCGCCATACTCCTCGTTGTCGCGCTCATGATCGCGGTCGCGCGACGTGGCCACGGGCCGGCCGCCGAGCGGTTCCTTTCATGGATACTGCTGCTTCCGATCGGCGTCACAGGACTCTGGGCGGGGGCCTTTCACGTCTTCCTGCCTGCAACGGCCGCGTCATTCATTGGCTGGCAGCCGAGCCCCTTCCAGTTCGAGGTTGGCATGGCCGACCTGGCCATCGGCGCCACGGCCTGCATCGCTTTTCGCCGCGATCTGGGCTTCAAAGGGGCGGCGGTCTGCGCCGCCTCCATCTTCCTGCTCGGCGACGCCATCGGGCACGTCAGGCAGATGCTCGCGGCTGGAAACTTTGCGCCCGGTAACGCGGGTGTCCCGTTCTACACGGACATCATATGCCCGCTGCTCGCGATCACTCTTTTGCTCGTCGCCAGCCGTCGAAGGGCCGTGCAAACTTCCTGACGAGCGCAGCGCGCGTCGCGGTCGAGCTCCTCTTGGTGATCTTCGCCGCCCTCGTCATCGTCGCTTCGCGTGGCCCGATGACCACGGCCATCGCAGCTCTGGCGGTGGTCATGAGTTTGCTCGGCGTGCTCGTCTGCCTGTTCGAGCCCGTGCCATCCCTGGTCTCTCTTGCTCGGATCGGAAACATCGTCGGTGCCCTGGTGGTTGGAACCGTGGCTGGCCGGGCGCTCATCGCGCCGGGGAGATCGCGACTGTGAAAGACGTCGTGAAATCGCGCCTGCGCATGTTCTGCGGCGCAGCGTAGCCCTTTTATTCCCTCGGCCGCCGGCGCCGTGCGGTCCCCTTCAGTGGACGGCGGCAAGTTGCCGAATGCTCCCCGTCGTCTGTTTGACAGCCGACGCGATGCTCTCCTTGCGGTGCGCTGCCGTAACGGTCAATCCCTTCGAGAAGCCCGAAAGTCTTGCGTTCTGCCTGGCTGAGGAATCACCCCCGGCTGACGGCGTCAGTGCGGCTGCTGCCCGCACCGGAGCCGAATTCATTCATCGTGCTGATGCGTCGACCTTCACCGCTCAACCAGGCCAGCTTTTTCACCTGCCCAGTTGGTGCGGAACAGCGGGTAGCAGCAGCTGGCGGAGGGGATTGAGCGGACCGATCGGCGTGAGCTGGAACGTCATCAGATGGGCTTTGCCGAGTGGCAGCTCCTCCAGCATGGCGTGCGCTGCCTGAAGGTCGGTCAGATTCAGGATGAACACGACGCCCGGCCGATCTCCCAACGAGTACCACTGGTCGATCTTGCCATCGAGATAGAGCTGCGCGGTCTCGCGAACCTCGGTCGGCAAAATGCGCTGAACCTGCGACATGTCCGTGCCAGGGGCGAAGGTGCCGATGGCGAGAATCCTGGTGGTCGGCGTCTGCGGCATCGGTGTCGTGAAGCGTGGTTTCTCGCCGTCGGTTTGCTCGACCACAGTGACCTCCCGGTTCAGGCGCGATGCAGAACACCGGACACCCTGCCATGAACCACGAAGGGGCGCCAATACCGCCGCGCTTCTCTCGATATATGCAAAAGGCTTGCAGCTGGCCTCACTTCTTCGGTCCCGTCGAAGAGTCTGGTCCTGGACAAGGTCTTGACCACACGGATCCGAGCTACGGGCCGCGGCCGCGGCGGCGAGGATCGGCAGGGCCGCGCGGCACACCGCCACCGCCTCCTCCGGCCGCGCCCTCCCGCGCGCCCCGTCGCAAAGCGCGGGGCCGGGATCCACCTGCCTCACCGCCCGATCGCGCGGCACACGCCGCGCGTCCGTTCCTCCACCGCCGCGCGAAACGGCGGGACATTGACTCGGCTCATGACCGGCCTACGCTCTGCCGACCACCCCGTCGGTGGATGGTGCCGTGAACAGGCGTGGTTTGCTCGGGGCTTACACGCCGCGTCGTGCTTGAGAAGGAGCAGACATGATCTCCGCGGCATTTCCCTACAAGAAGCAGCGCCGGCGGGTCCTCGACCGCGAGATGGCGTATGTGGAGGTCGGAGAGGGCGACCCCATCCTGTTGCTGCACGGCAATCCCACCTCGTCATACCTGTGGCGGAACGTCATACCGCACCTGCAGCCGCTGGGTCGCTGCATCGCGCCTGACCAGATCGGCATGGGGGATTCCGACAAGTTGCCCAACAGCGGGCCGGGCTCATACCGGTTCGTCGAGCTGCGCCGTTACCTCGACGCCCTGCTCGAAGCCCTGGATGTGCGCGAGCGCGTCACCCTGGTCATCCACGACTGGGGTTCGACCCTCGGCTTCGACTGGGCCAATCGTCACCGCGATGCAGTTGCGGGCATCGCCTATATGGAGGCAATGGTCGGACGGCAGTATTGGGATCACTGGGACAAGTTCGGAATGCGCCCAGTCCTGCAGGCCCTGCGGTCGGAAGCCGGCGAGCAGATGGTCCTGCAGGACAATTTCTTCATCGAGAAGGTCCTGCCCGGCGCCATACTGCGGAAGCTCTCCGACGAGGAGATGGCGGAGTACCGGCGCCCCTTCGCCGAACCGGGCGAGGGCCGACGACCGACCTTGACGTTGCCCCGCGAAATCCCCATCGAGGGCAATCCTGCCGATGTCACCGCGATCGTGGACGCCTATGCCGACTGGCTGAAGACGAGCAGCGTGCCCAAGCTGTTTCTCAAGGCGGAGCCGGGCGGGATCCTCGCCGGCGGCAAGGTTCTCGAACACGCCCGAAGCTTGCCTGCGCAGACGGAAGTGACGGTTAAGGGAATCCATTTCGTCCAGGAAGATTCACCGGACGAGATCGGCCGAGCCATTGCCGGCTGGATGAGGACGTTGCGGTGACCGGGGCGATACCGAAACCGGACGGAAGCAAGCGGGGACCATGCCCAATGCGAGGAGGACTCCCGAGCGGCTGACCGCGTTCCCGGACGGTGTGTTCGCCGTTCTCATCACCGTGCTCGTCCTGGATCTGCGCCCGCCGGAGCTTCCGAGCTTCACAGCCTTGGCAGCCCTCGAATCAGGAGCCACCCATGGCCCGCGCAGAATCGGTCATCTCCGCGCTTGAGGAAATCTGCGCCGCCTTCAATGCGCACGACCTCGATCGCATCATGAGCTTCTTCGCGGACGATTGCGTCCTGCAAATGCCCCGCGGCCCCGAACCATGCGGGCGTCGCTACGAAGGGAAGGCGGCTGTCCGCGAAGGCCTCGCCACGCGCTTCGCCGGCATGCCCGACGTCCACTACGGTCACGCCACCCATTACGCCGACGGCAACACCGGCATTTCGAAATGGACCGTCACCGGCACCACTCCTACAGGCGAACGCATTGAGGCACTCGGCTGCGACTTCTATACGTTCGACAATGGCCGCGTTGTCGTGAAGGATTCCTATTGGAAGCGCGTTGACGCTCCCTGACGCGCCGATTTCATCGCCGTGAAACAATACTCGGGTCAGACCAAGCCAGATGCGAGGTCTTGTTCTCGAAATCCGCATGGGCGGCAGCGCGCATGGTCGCCCGGCGCATCGCCTTGGTCTGATCCGAGCCTCGACCCTGACCTGACTGCCCGCACATCGACCCCTGATGGACCGGATTCATCGCGTGCGGGCCCGCTGCTCTGATGTCAGCGCGAAAATCTCGAGAGTTGCACCGTATGGTCGGGAAGCTTCCTCCGGCCGGAGCGATCGGGCTCACGATGGAGCCCGATCGCTCTCAACCATTGGCTATTGCACGGCCGCCATCGCCTGTGCCAGTTGTGCATGCAGCCGCCGTTGCTCCTCATCGCTCAGCTTTTGCGGCTCGAGGACCACCGCAAACTTCGTCAGCGTGCCGGCAAACCGGAACGGCATCCGATCCGCATAGTCCTCCAGCACCGGGGTTCCGGTGTCCTCGCCGACGTCGAAGGTTTCGTCGAGAGAGAAGCGAACGCCGATCGTGCGGGGAATTCTCACGTCTCCGGCCGGTCTCTCGTCGACCAGCAGCGTCGCGGTCGCTGGTTTGCCTATCCCGCCGCCGTCGTAGACGAACTTGACGCGGATCACGTGGTTGCCGGCCGGCAGAGGTTGATCGGCCGAGACCTGGAACTTGTGCTCCGGCTGGTTCGAATACGCGTAGGCGAATTGCGGCTTGCCGTCCTGCATCAGCAGGGCCCAGCCGCCGTAACGTCCGCCGATGGTTGCCAGAACGCCGTTCGCGCCCGCCTCCGGGACTGTCACGGCGGCGGCGATCGTCCACGACTTGTTCTTGAAGTCTGGCGCCGACCCTTCGGGAATGCGGACCATGCCGGGGAAGTAGATGAACTCGCTCCGGCCGCGGCTCAGGCTTGGCCGGATCGCCGGATCGGCACGGGAGGCAAAGCTGGAGTCGAGCGGATAGACGTTGTACTTCTTTGCCTCGACATCGAAGGCGTCCTGAAGCTCCTTCAGCTTGTCGGGGTTGCTCGCCGCCAGGTTGTTCGCCTGACTGAAATCCTCGTCCACATGGTACAGCTCCCACTTGAAGTCGTCGGGACTTGGTTCGGACCCGATCGTTATCCAGGGAAGTCGGAGCGGCGTCGTGCTGGCCATCCAGCCATCCTTGTAGATGGCGCGATTCCCGAACATCTCGAAATACTGGGTCGTGTGGCGCGTTTGCGCGTTGGCGTCGTCGAACGTGTAGACGAGGCTCGTACCTTCGATCGGCTTCTGCTGGACCCCGTCGAGCATCGTCGGGGGCGTGATCCTGGCCGCCTCGTAGATGGTCGGGACGATGTCGATCACGTGGCAAAACTGCGGGCGCAGGCCGCCCTTGTCCTTGATCCGGGCCGGCCAGGCGATCACCGCGCCGTTGCGCGTGCCGCCAAAATGTGACGCGACCTGTTTTGTCCATTGCATCGGCGCGTCCATCGCGTGCGCCCAGCCCACGGGATAGTGATTGTAGGTGCGCGGGCCGCCGAGTTCGTCGATCATCGAGAGCAGATACGGAATGCTTTCGGTCACGCCATTCGCCGCGGTGCCGACCTCGTTCGTCGTGCCCTGCAACGTCCCTTCAGCGCTCGCACCGTTGTCACCCATCAGGAAGATGATCAGCGTGTTGTCCATCTGCCCGGATTGCTCGAGGGCGTCGAGCACGCGGCCGATGTTGTAATCGGCGTGGGACAAGGCGCCGGCATACACCTCCATCATTCGTGCATACACCCGCTTCTGATCAGCGGAGAGGGAATCCCAGGCCGGGATCTGGTCCGGCCGCCTGGTCAGCTGCGTGCCAAGCGGGACGACGCCGAGCTTGATCTGCCGGTCAAGCGTCTCCTCGCGGACCTTGTCCCAGCCCTGGTCGAATTGCCCCTTGTATTTGGCGATCCAATCCTTCGGCGCGTGATGCGGTGCATGGGCGGTCCCGGTCGCGTAGTACAGCAACCATGGCTTGTCCGGTGCGACGGCGTGCTGCATCCGCATCCAGGCGATCGCCTTGTCGGCAAGGTCGCGATCCAGGATGTAGCTCGGATCGCCGAGATACGGCTCGATCGGTGTCGTGTTCTCGTACAGGGCAGGGTGCCACTGGTCGCTGTCGCCGCCAAGGAACCCATAAAAGTACTCGAAACCCAGCCCATTCGGCCACAGGTCGAACGGTCCGGCCTGGCTCGACATCCAGTCCGGCACGTTGTGCATCTTGCCGAACCATGCCGTGTTGTAGCCGTTCCCTTTGAGCACGGCCCCGACGGACCCGGCACTCCTGGGCACCAGCGAATTGTAGCCCGGATAGCCGGTTGCGAACTCGGTGATCGAGCCGCTGGCAACCGAATGATGGTTGCGTCCCGTGATGAGGGCCGCTCTCGTCGGCGAGCACAGTGCGGTCGTGTGATATCGGTTGTAGCGGAGGCCGGCGTCGGCGACACGCTGGAAATTGGGCGTCTCGATCGGGCCGCCGAACGTGCTGCTGGCCCCGAATCCCACGTCGTCCGTCAGGATCAGGAGGATGTTCGGTGCGCCGGGCGGGGCCTCGACACCCTTCGGAAAATCCGGCTTCGAATCCTTGAGGGTGCGTCCGATCTTGCCTTCGAATGGAGGCTCGGGTCTCGGCAGGACGCTCCCGCTTTCAGCGGCGGCGGCTGTCGCGCGTGGCAGCGCCGTCGAGGCGAGCGCCGATGCGACCGCAAGCGGTGTCGAGGCAAGCACCGAGCGGCGCAAGATACCGGCGCCGCGCGCCGGGCGGTTGGTGGCGTCGCTCGAATTGTCGTCGGTCATGACTTCCTCCCTGTTTGGGTAGACATCTGACGCCGACACGGCTTGTCGCGGTACCGGGCGGATGGTCGAAGTCCGAGATGAGAGCAGTCCGAGGGACGAAAGAGTGTTCCAGGAGGGTCTCCGAGCTGCTCCCGCGACCGTACACCGCGTGCCGGCTCGACAGGCTGACCGTTTTGCGGCCATGGGGACGGCAACCAATGGCGAAATCCGTTCAGCAGGAGCATCCCGTCTCGATCGGTACCAGCGCGCTGCCGCCGCCGTTGAATCCTTGCCGTGCACCCTCGACGTGCCGCTTTGCCGCCTGCGAAGGCGCTGTTCATCGGTCGCTTCGGCGCGCCGAGACGTCCGACCCATCGCAACACCGCCGTCACACGCCCAGTCCCGTCGCACCCGCATCCCCGATCACCGCCCCAGCGTCTCCCCCGCGCCGCCGGGCGGCGGCGCCCGCTGCGCCGGTGCCACGAACAGTGCGCGGATCAGCGGATTGGCGGAAACCCCGTGCGCCGCGACGCTCAGCACCACCGCACAGCCGGTCGCGGCCATCAGCGTCGCGTCGCCGGGCAGCCCCGCATCCCGGACCATGATCGCGAACACGATGCTGGCGAGACCGCGCGGGCCGAACCAGCCGATGAACAGCGCCTCGCGCGCGACAAGCCCGGTGCCGCGCAGTGCGAGGAACACCGGCGCCATGCGGATCAGCGTCAGGCTGAGCACGGCGTAGACGAACGCCGCGACACCGACCGACGGCAGCACCGCCGCTACCACCTCCGAGCCGAAGATCAGCCAGGTGAGCAGCGCCAGCGCCTCGCCGGTCGCCTCCGCGCCGCGCAGCATCGCATGCCGGTCGCCACGCGCCAGGGCGCCGAACACCAGCCCGCCGACGAAGCAGGCGATGAAGCCGCTGCCGCCCAGCGCCTGCGCCAACGCGAAGCAGGCCGCGGCGAGTGCCACGGGCTCGACATCGCGCCAGGCCGGGCTCGACCAGGCGCGCGCGGAAGCGGCGTCAAACGTCCGGGCACCCAAGGCCGCGAGCGCCAGGCCGATCACAAGTCCGATGCCGATCTCCTCGGCGACCACCAGCGTGACATGCGCGAGCGGCTGGTGCTCGATCTGGGTGCCGACCGCGACGCCGAGCAGGATCACGATCACCGGCACGCAGATCCCGTCATTGAGCCCGCTTTCGAAATTGAGCGATTCGCGGATCGCCGCCGGCACGGCGGGGCTCGCCACCACCGGCTTGCCGAGTGCTGCGTCGGTCGGCGCCAGCATGGTCGCGAGCAAGGCGACTTCCGGCAGGCGCAGGGCCGGAAACAGCACCCAGGCGATCGCGGCGCCGAGCAGGATGGTGAGCGGCAGCCCGATCAGCAGCAGCCGTTCGGGCAGCCCGATGCTGCGGCGGATGACGCCGAGATCGGCGTGCGCCGCGTCGGTGAACAGGACCATGGCGAGCGTGGCTTCGGCCAGCAGCCGCAGCCCTTCCGCGCCGATATTGACGCGCAGCAGACCGGCGCCGCCCGGGCCGAGCGCCATGCCGGCGGCGCAGAACACGATCGGGCCGCTGATCCAGCTGCGTTCGACGCGC
>Ga0335074_10014310_pt1 | contig 11140 bp, 9 predicted proteins | sample Lox_Sample_23_FD_206715 | JGI IMG/M metagenome (GOLD analysis project Ga0335074, IMG submission 206715) | Soil microbial communities from Loxahatchee National Wildlife Refuge, Florida, United States - Lox_Sample_2.3 | ecosystem: Environmental > Terrestrial > Soil > Wetlands | place: USA: Florida... | reverse complement strand
CAGCATGTCGTGGTAGGCTTTGAGGAGCTTGTCCTTGTCGATGCCTGCGTCGCGCGGCTTGGCGCGCTTCGCCTTTTCGGCTGCCTGTGCCATCCTGCTTCTCCCCCTGGATCGGGCGGGAAATCCTGCCCGGAGGTATCCCCCGGCGACGGCGACGACAAGTGCGGCTGCAACCGAAATGCCTTATTGTGCAATGCAATAGAGGCTGTTAACCGGAATGCGGTTAACTGCTTGTGGCATCCCGCGTGGGGCGCCGGCGCGATTTATTCTATTGCGCTGAGGCCGGCCCACCCGCAATCTTCTTCCGAACCCTCGCTCGATTTCGCATGAGTTTTTCTGAACACGGGAGGGTCGCGGCCGACCATCATGTTGATCGCTGATGGCGGAGAGATGCGTCGATGGCTGCGCCCGCCCCGCATACGTCGAACGGCTCGCCGAGAAATCGTGCCAGTCGGATCGCGATCCCAGAGGGGTCCGCGATCGCATCTGGATACCCGACAGCCAGCACCGGGATTTCGGCGCGCCATTCCAGCCAATTCTGGATGCGCACCAATTGACTGGTGAGCGCCCGACCCAAATCGGCGCCATTAAGCCGACCGCCGCTGCGTCCCAACCGTTGCAGCATCGCATGTTGGGATGCCACGATCTCATCCAGAGGGCGATGCATGAAAATCAGCCTGTATTGCTCGCCTGGCGGGAGATAGAGCAACAAAGGTGCGACTATTTTCAGTGCCTTGCCGTGAGCTTCCGACACCCATGCCGTGTCCTGGTGCAAGCGCATAGCCGCGCTGTGCTCGTAGTAACCGCGGGGGTTGTCCGGATCGGCAGCACGCCGGTTGTCGGTATGTGGCGCGATGCCGCCGGCAGCCAGAATCTGCATCATCATCGAGGTGCCGCTACGGGGCAGGCCGGCGACGATGATGATTGTCTGGTCGCGATTGCCGGGACACATGTCGGTGCCGCGCTCGAATGGGCGGACGGCGCGCGTCGTCTGATCCGGGCGCGGGGCTGCGGGCGTCTGTGGGCGGCGCGTCCGAAGTTGCTCAGCCCGGGCCATGTGCACGCTGGCTTCGCCAAGCCTGGCGGGATCGCGGCGCAGCATCGCGGCCAGCGAGTTGTGAGCGGCAACGAATCCCGGTGCCTGGGCCAACGCGACCTGAAACTCCTGTTCGGCCGCCTTCACGTCGTTGAGTTCGAGCAGCGCAGCGCCAAGCAGGTGGTGCACGGCCGGCTGAAAGTAGACCAATGCCAGCGAATCAACGGCACGGTCTGCCGCATCCCGGAAGCGCCCGGCTTTGTAGTGGATACGCGCCTCCAGCGCGATGGCGCGCCAGTTGTCGCGGTCAATGCGACGAATCCGCCTGATCCAGTCGAGCGCCTGGGCATCGTCGCCGAGCTCGCTGTAGCTTTGGGCCAGGAACATCGCCAGTGGCCGGCGGAGACGGCGTGACGCCGCGAGCTGATCAAGCAGCGGGCGAGCGGCCTGTTTGTCGTCGGTTTTGGCGCGCGCGAGCAGCAGGGTGCATCGCATGAGCAACCGCTCGAACGCGTGGCCGCCGAGCTTCTCCGCCAGCGCGCGGCGATCGAACAGCTCGCGTCGGCCGGACGGGTTGTCGGAGTTGGCGAGTGCCTTGTCTTGTGTTTCGGTGCGGCGGCGCTTCAGTTCGTCGGCTGCGCGCGCGGCCATAGCGGGACAGGTCTCATCCAGCCGGTCCAGCAATTGCGCGCAGTCGTCGTATCGGCGTTGCGCGAGACGGCAATTGAACAGGTGCTGATGATAGCGCATTTGGTCGGCGTCGTCGGCTATCAGGTCTTGGAGGATTTCGGCGGCAGGGTCTAAATCGCCGGCATCCATGTGGGCGCGAGCGAGGTTGTAGCGGCTCTCGGCTACACAGTCGGCAGCCATTTTGGCAGCGTCACCGGAGGGTGGGCTGATGTAGCCGAGATCAACGAGCTGGCGGAGTGACTCGACCGATGAGGCACCGTCGTAATGGCGCTCCGGCGGATGCCGGCCGTCGTTCCCTTGCACGTCGTCCCAAGTTGGGATGCGTGCAGGCAGAGATTGGTCGCCGAAGGCGTTGATGAGGACCTTGCCGTCCATGTCGGTGCCGACAGGCAGCCCGAACAGGTGCAGGATCGTGGGGGCGATGTCCAGCACGCTGACGCCATGGATATTCTCGCCCTGCCTGACGCCGGCTCCCTTCAGGCAGAAAATGCCGAAATCGCGATGTTCGACAGCGGGGCCGGCGGCTTCGGCAGGGATGTAGTCGGGCAGCATGCCGTCGGAATGGAAGCCGTGGTCGCTCGCGACCATCACCGCGGTATCGGGACCGGCAAGCTGGATCAGGCGGCCCAGCATCAGGTCGTGGTAGCGGTAAGCGTTGGCGACGATATCACGAAACAATGCCGGGTGTGCTGCTGCGGTGCGGCTGCGCTTGCGGGCATGATAGCGCATGAAACGATGGGAGAAGTGGTCGATCCCGGAGAAGTACACCGCTGCCAGGTCCCAGGGCTCCGTTTCCATCAGCTCTGTGGCCGCGGCGTGGATGCTCATTGTCTCAGCGATAATTCCGGCGAGGTCGTGCAGGCTCTTGTCTTTGTCCTGGTCAACTTTCTGCCAGTCAGGTACGAACAGGCGGAGGATGTCACCGTTGAGTTCGCTCGGGTGCACGCGCAGGTCGGCCAGTCGCCCAGCCAGTGCCGGCGGAGAGATGGTGCCGGGCATCAGTGGCCTGTCAGGCTTGTTGGCAGTTGTCAGCGGAAAATGGTTGGAGACCATCGCGCCGCGGATGGGTTCCGCCGGATGCGAAGGCCACCAGCCGATGACGATGCAGTTCTTCCCTTCTTGGTTCAGGATGTTCCAGAACGCCTTCGTCTTGCGCCCGAGATTGCTGACGGGCCGGACTGCGAGGCCATCCTCAGTGGGTTCGATGAAGCCGTGGATGCCGTGCTTGGTGGGACGCTTGCCGGTGGCGATCGAGGTCCAGACCATCGGGCTGAGCGGCGGATAGATGGTCGAGGAGTTGCCGCGGACGCCCTGTGCGAGCAGGGCAGCGAGATGGGGCATCTCGCCCCGTGCGAGCAGGGGGTCGATGACTTTCCAATCCGCGGCGTCCCAGCCGACGAAGAGGAGGCGCATCAGGCGGTTGCGTTGCGCTTCTTCCGCCATTCTCTTACGCCAACGGCGCCGAGGGCCAGGGCGCCGAGAGCGAGCGGCAGGTGCTTGGGTTCAGGGATTGCGCCAGCGGGGATTTGCTTGCCGGACGTGTCGTAGGCGTAGCCGATCAGTCGCACAAATGGTGCGGAGCCCGGCGAGCCGCCAAGGCTCAACTCCAGCCAGCCGTAGTCGGTCTGCGAGCCGACATCGAAGCTGAACAGCGCGTACTGTGTACCGTAGCCTGCGAGACTATAACCTGTTCTATAATTATATTGCCTGAAGCTGATCGATCCAACACCATTATGGGTCGCGCCGTTGGTTCTTGTCCAAACGTTCTGTCTGAATGTGGGTCCAAAACGGTGAACGCCGCGGCTGTACCAGAACGGGAAATGATGCAGTCGTGGTCCATACATGTAAAAAACATCAACAGAATTCCTCGTCAGTACATGGAAATCGGATCCCAGGCGCGCTGAACCCGCCCCGGAACCTACTTGCTTGAATGTCTGACCCTTTCCGGCGAGGGCGAGGGGCCGAAATGTGCCAGTGCCGGCAAGTCTTCTAAAAGCCACGCCGCCCATATCCACACGGCCGTCGTTTTCCGAAACCAAGCCGCCCTGCTGGAAGAATGTTCTCACGTTACCTTTCGGGCCCAAAATTTCGCGCGGCACGGTGGTGTTAATAAAACCAAAGCGACTCTGCGCACGACTGAATACGCTTATCTGATTGCCGCCGGGCAGAGGTAGCGTGGCATTGGGGCCGACCCAGTGTGCGCTATGATAGATGATCGCCGCCTCGCCTGAGCCACTGCTTGCCGCAATCGCCGCGCTCGCCAGGGCTGAGACCGATGCCCAGCGCCGCCGCCGATCGGACCTTCGTGCCATCACAGTCCTCCTCGCAATTGATCGGCGACCGTGCCGTTGCGGACAGCCTACAATCGTCCGTGTGATTGCGCAACGCCATTCTGGAGGCTCCGGGACGAGCCGAATTTGATTCTTATCATTAGTCGTGGGCGACACGCGGGTCTGCCTTGCGCGATTTATCAAACTGAATGCTTTGCCGGCCGCCGGAAGGAGTAACTCTCGACCGCCGTCGCCGTTAGCGCGAGCCTTGAGTGACCGTGACCCTTACTCATCATCCGCGCACTTCACTGCCGGCGTCACGAAATGAAGTGAATGGTCGGGTCTCGACCTACGCCCTGCGCGACGCGGGCGGCAGCAAGGCGCGAGCGCCCCCGATCGCGATGGAGACTGCACGGTCGGTTGCAGGCGGGCGGAATCCACTCGCCAAAAGGGGATGCGAACGGAACGCGCGGGCCAGTGATGGGCCGCCCGCACGCACGGCGGCCCGAACAGTCTTCCACCATCCCTCGCCCGCCGCCGCGGCGACTCGCGTCCGGTCGTCCGCCGCCAGCACGTTCGCGGCCGTGAAGCACCGCAGTAGCCGCTCGAGATACGAGCCTACACGGTCGAGGGTTGCCGCGTCACTGACCGGTTCGCGGTGTGACAGATGCCGCACCACCAGCCGAGCGGCATCATCGGCATCCTCACCCAGCCAGGCGCGATAAGCGTCGCACAACACCCGCTGGGCGTTCGCGTTCAGCCGCTTCTGTCCTGCCCACGTCGTATTGGTGGCGTGCCAGCGATACACCGTCAGCGGCGCCGACAGCCGCACGATTTCGCCCACCGACAGCAACCGATGGTACAAGTCGAAATCATCCGCCAGTTCGTAGTCGGGCCTGACGAATTGGCTAAGCCGATGCACCGCACCGGCGCGCAGCATGATTGAAGACCAGGTCAGTGGATTGTCCACCAGCAGCAGCCACCGCATGACAGGTGCGCTGCCGTCGGCGACGTGACCGCTTTGGCTCAGCCGTCCCTCGGCTTCCAGCTCGACCTCGGTCGCCACCAGAACCACGGCCGGCTCGCGGTCGAGCAACGCCACTTGCTCGGCAAGCCGCGCCGGGCGGCTGATGTCGTCGTGGTCGTGCGCCGCCACATAGTCGCCACGGCACGCAGCGAAGCCAAGGTTGCGCGCGCCGACCACGCCGAGGTTGTGCTCCGCGCGGATGACACGCAGCCGCGGATCCGCAATCGTTGCGAGGATGCGAGGTGTCTCGTCGGTCGAGGCGTCATCGACGACGACAAGCTCGAACTCGTGCCAGGTCTGCGCGAGCACGCTGGCGATGCTGTCGGCGATGGTGCGCGCGCCGTTGAAGGTGGTCATCAGCACGCTGACTCGTGGGGTGGCGGGCATCGCAGCGGCGCCGGGTCAACCGGCTGTCGGTGGCGGGATGATATTCCGCCTTACCAGAGTCGGTCCTTGTCGCCATAGGGGACGATGATGTCGCCCGGGTCCGAAAGGTTCAGCATCGCCCGCGCGCGTTCATCCAGCATGTCAGCGTCCAGGTGGTCGGATTGCAGGGCGGCGACCCGCCTCTCCCACTCGGTCTTCTCTGCCTGCACCCGCGCCAGATCGTCCTGAGCCTGTTTCAGAAGCTGCTGGCGCTGCGCGTAGGCAATCAATCCGTGATCGCCATGGGTGGCGTTCCAGGCAAAATAGCCGACCAGCGCCAGGAACACGAGCGGCGCGATCGCTGCCTTTGCCCGCCGCTTGAGAGCACGCCCGAATGCCATCGCCGATCACCACCTCGATTCCTGTTCATGAACCTACAACAAAGTTCCCGCATTGGTGAAGCCACTTACCGCAAAACCGCCACACCGACTGCGTTTCTGTTGTGAGCGATAGCCGAAGGAGGTTCAGATGAGATTGCTCAGGACGGTTCTGGCTTCGGCATGCATTCTGGGGATGGCAGGTGGTGCCGCGGTGTCGGTGCATGCCCAGCCCTACTACCCACCTCACCCGTGGCATCACCCCGACTGGCGGGCTCGGCGGGCATGGCGCTGGCATCACGAACATGCATATGTGGCTCCAGCGCCGGGGCCGTATGCTTATTACGCGCCGCCCGCGCCGCCGCCGGTCTATTATGCCCCGCCAGGCGGGGTGACTCTTGGGGTGACTATCCCTTGATGGGGCGCCGTGATCAGCGGCGTACGGTCCGGCCCGCATAACGCGCGGCCGGGCCGAGCTCCGCTTCGATACGCAGCAACTGGTTGTATTTCGCGGTGCGGTCGCTGCGCGAGAGGCTGCCGGTCTTGATTTGTCCGCAGTTCGTGGCCACCGCGAGGTCGGCGATCGTTGCGTCTTCGGTCTCGCCGGAGCGATGGCTCATGACGACGCGCCAGCCAGCGCGGTGGGCAAGTTCGACCGTTTCAAGAGTCTCTGACAGCGTGCCGATCTGGTTCACCTTGACCAGGATGGCGTTGGCGCTGCCTGCCTCGATCCCTCGCCGCAACCGTTGTGGGTTGGTGACGAAGATATCGTCGCCGACCAATTCCATGCGACTGCCCAGGGCATCGGTCAGCAGCTTCCATCCGTCCCAGTCGTCCTCCGCGAAGCCGTCCTCGATCGAAGTAATCGGGTAACGACCGACAAGGTCCGTCAGATACTGCACCATCGCGGCGGCATCGAGCGTCTTGTCCTCGCCGCGGAGGTTGTAGCGGCCATCCTCGAAGAATTCGGAGGCGGCGCAGTCGATGGCGAATACCACGTCGTCGCCGGGATGGTAGCCTGCTGCCTCGCAGGCGCGGGCGATGAAGCCCAGCGCCTCGTCGGCCGAGCGTAGATTGGGCGCGAAGCCGCCTTCGTCGCCGACATTGGTGCTGTGACCGGCGTCGTGCAGGCCCTTGCGCAGGGTGGCAAAAATCTCGGCGCCCATGCGGATGCCCTCGGCCACGGTGCCGGCGCCGACCGGCTGGATCATGAATTCCTGGATGTCGATCGGGTTGTCGGCGTGGCGGCCACCGTTGACGATGTTCATCATCGGCACCGGCAATGTCCGCGCATAGACGCCGCCGACATAGCGATAGAGGGGGACGCCGAGATCCGCCGCCGCCGCCTTCGCTACTGCCAGCGACACCGCCAGGATCGCGTTCGCCCCGAGGCGGGACTTGTTCGGCGTGCCGTCGAGATCGATCAGGATGTCGTCGATCTTTACCTGCTCGATCGGGTCCATCCCGCCGATGGCGTCGTAGATCTCGCCTTCGACGTTGGCGACCGCGGTCCGCACGCCCTTGCCGCCATAGCGGGCGTCCTTGTCGCGCAGCTCTACCGCCTCGTGCGCGCCAGTCGAGGCGCCGGACGGCACGGCGGCGCGGCCAAGGGCGCCGCTGTCCAGGGTGACGTCTACCTCGACGGTGGGGTTGCCGCGGCTGTCGAGAATCTCGCGGGCAAGGATATCGGCGATGGCGCTCATGAAGCTGGCCCCGGCTTGTCTGGAAGCCCCGTCTGGCTATCACTTCGGGCCGACGCTCGCCAACCGGGCGGCGCAGCACAGGCAGGAGAGCGGGATGCGGGCGATCTTGGGTGGTCTCGCGGCGGCGATGCTGGCGGCCGGCACGGCCACGGCGACAGTCACGACGTACTATCATTCCGGAAGCTGGCACGCGTTCAGCGGGACGGATGCCGAGAACCAGATCGTCTGCGGTATCGGTACGGAGAACTCGGCCGACGGGCGCAGCCTGGACCTGACCTTCGTGATCGGCGGCGACGCGCTGTTCTTCCAGGCGAGCAAGCCGAACTGGTCCATCCCGGATGGGACGCAGGTCCCGGTGACGATGCAGATCGGGTCCGGCCAGCCGTGGAACGAGCAGGCGACTGGCCATGGCACCTCGCTCGCCTGGAGCATGACCCGCGACGACACTTCCGCGTTCCGGCAGGCGTTCCGGCAGGCCGAAACGATGACGCTGAGCTTTCCATCGGGCAACGAGCCGCCCTGGACGGTGTCACTGCGCGGCTCGACGGGAGCGGACAACACGTTCGCGCGCTGCATCAGGGATCTGACGCAACGGCAGCAGGCGCAGCAACCGGCGGCGCCGACGCAACCATTTGGGCAGGGAGCCGCGACCGGTGGAGCCCCGACCGGTGGCGCCACGCAGCCGTTCGCCCCTGGCACCACGGCTCCGACACAGCCGCCCGGGCAGCAACAGCCGACGCAGCCCCCGGCGCAGCAGCAGCCGACGCAATAGGGCGCCGCTCCTTAACTCCCGCCGCGAGAGAAGTCGTGCAGCGGGGGTGGGGGCGCGGCTGCGGCACACTTTCGCGCAGGTGTTTCGTTGGCGGATTAACCAATCCGCAAATGGTCCGCCATAAGATTGCCGGCGTCAAATCGATCCTGGTGTCGTGGGAGGCATATGCGGCATCCACCCAAGTTCCTCCGCGAAGCGGGTATCGGGGTTGCAGCTTTGCTGTTCGTGCTGACTGCTCATGCTGCGGCCCCCGTTGCTTCCAGTGGTCCATCGCTGGATCAGTTGAAGAGTGAGTACAAGCGCCCGAACGCGATTCCGTTTCCGGCTGACAATCCCTATTCGGATGCCAAAGCCGCGCTCGGGCAGATGCTGTTCTTCGACCCCCGGCTGTCCGTCAACGGCACGATGTCCTGCGCGACCTGCCACAACCCGGCCCTGAACTGGCAGGACGGCCTGAAGGTGGGGATCGGACACGACGAGAAACAGCTTCCACGTGCAACACCGACAATTCTCGATCTCGCCTGGGCTGATCTTCTGATGTGGGACGGCCGCAAGAACAGCCTGGAGGACCAGGCCAGCGGCCCGGTCAGCACTCCGGCGGAAATGGGCGGGGCGCTGGACGCTGCCGTGGCGCGCGTGTCCGCGGCGCCGGCCTATCGCCGCGCGTTCAAGGTGGCATTCGGCACGCAGGAGGTCACTTTTGCCCGCATGGCCCAGGCGATTGCCACCTTCGAACGCACGGAAGTGAGCAACAAGTCCTCGTTCGATCGCTGGATCGACGGTGACGAGACGGCGATCAGTGATGCCGCCAAGCGGGGGTTTGTGCTGTTCAACGGAAAGGCCAACTGCGCGGCCTGTCACTCCGGCTGGCGCCTGACGGATGACGGTTTCCACGACATCGGCCTGCCGAGTCCCGACCTTGGTCGCGGCGCGCAGGTACCGGGCGTGCCCGTCCTGCAGCACGCGTTCAAGACACCGACCCTGCGCAATGTGGCGGAGCGCGCTCCCTACATGCACGACGGCTCGATCGCCACGCTGCATGATGTTGTCGTGCACTACGATACCGGGTTCGTCCAGCGGCCGAGCCTGTCGCCGGAAATGCATCGGCTGGGCCTCAGTGAGCAGCAGGTCGCGGACCTTGTTGCGTTCCTGGAGACCCTGACCAGCCATGATGATCCGGTGGCTGTGCCCGAACTCCCGGTGAAAGGAACCGACCGATGAGACGCACCATCCTCGCCGCCGCTCTCTTGCTGCCAGCCGCAACGGTCGCAGCCTGGGCAGCGCAGACCGTCAGCCAGAAGGACAAGCAATTCTCGACCGACGCGCTCACGGTCAAGGCTGGAGAGTCGGTTACCTTCAGCAACGACGATCAGGTTACACACGATATCACGGTCACCGGGCCGGACGGATCGACCACCCCGGGGGTGATGGAGAAACCGGGCGACCACGCGACGATAACCTTCGACAAACCGGGCCAATACAAAGTGTGGTGTCTGATTCATCCCAAGATGAAGATGATCGTTACCGCTCAATAATGGCGAAAATCCCATGCCTGTCGTCCTGAGGATCCTGCTTGCCTGTCTGGCAATGACGCTGGTCACCGTGGCGCTGGGTGCGTATGCGCTCAGGGGCGAGCGAGAGCTAGGCAATGCGACGCTGCGGATGTACGACGGCGTCTTCATGTCGGTGAACTATGCCCGCAGCGCGCAGGCCAAGTTCGAGCGGGCGAAGGCGCTCTATGTCGAGCACACCGCCGCGCGTGCCGCCGAGGAGATCCGCCGCAGTTCGACCCCCGAGCTGAGTGAGCGGCAGCGGCTGCTGAACATCGCCCGTGGCAAGTCTGCACCTGCCGCGGCGGCCCCGAGCACACCGCCGCCGATGGCGAAAGCGGCTATCGGGGAGGTTCTCGACGACCTCGATGTGGCGATCGAGCGATCGATATCAGACACGACCCGCAAGGCGGCACAGCAACTGCGCGCACAGCTTCAGGGGCTTGCGGGGACCAGGCTCGACGATGCGTCCGTGCTGCCGAAGCTTAAGCCAATCTCGGCGGCGTTCGATGACGCGATCGAGGACTTTGCCCAGGACGGCTATGCGTTTCGCACCCAGGCCGAGGCCGACGTCGCCCGCGGGCAGCATTGGACGCAGATTGTCGTCGGCATCTCCATCGCCCTTGGTCTCGTTATCACGGCCTTGCTGACTCGCTCCATCGTCCCAGCATTGCGATTGGCGGCACGCGTGGCCGACGCAGTGGCGGCAGGATCGCTGAACAACACGATCCCTGTGCCGCGGCGCGTGCGTCGGAGTGAAACCGCTCGGTTGCTGCAGGCTCTTGCCGGGATGCAGGCTCGGATCCTGGACGCCAGCCGCGCGGCAGAGGCGCGGGCGGCGGAGAAGTCTGCCGAGCAGGCGGCACAAATCGAGCGCGCGGAACGAATGAGAGAGCTTGTGAACGGATTCAAGGAGACATTCCGTTCATCGAGCAGCACGATCGTATCCGCGGCTTCGGACATGGAGACCACCGCCCGATCGATGACTTCTCTGGCCGAGCAGTCGAAGCAGCGGGCCGTAACGGTGTCGGGGGCAGCAGAGCAGGCGCGGGAAGGCGTCCAGGCGGCAGCCGCCGCGGCCGAGCAACTGACCGCCGCGATCCGTGAGATCAGTCGTCAGGTGGCGCAATCTTCCGACATCACGAACGGGGCGGTGTCGGACGCGCAGCGCACCGACGCGACCGTGCAGACGCTATCCGACGGTGCTCAGCGGATCGGCCAGGTCGTCGAGCTGATCACCAGCATCGCCGGTCAAACCAACCTGCTGGCTCTGAACGCCACGATCGAGGCGGCCCGTGCCGGCGAGGCCGGGAAAGGTTTCGCGGTCGTAGCCAGCGAGGTCAAGAGCC
>Ga0335074_10014308_pt1 | contig 11140 bp, 6 predicted proteins | sample Lox_Sample_23_FD_206715 | JGI IMG/M metagenome (GOLD analysis project Ga0335074, IMG submission 206715) | Soil microbial communities from Loxahatchee National Wildlife Refuge, Florida, United States - Lox_Sample_2.3 | ecosystem: Environmental > Terrestrial > Soil > Wetlands | place: USA: Florida... | reverse complement strand
AGCAAACCTCATCGGCGAGCATACAGCTTCGCTTCGATTGTGTGTGTCTTCATGATCTTCGCTTCGCGCTCGGCGACATCCGCCATGGCTGTTCCCCTCGTAATAACGCTGACATGGATATTCGCACGCTCCCGTCAGCGATCCGTCCCGCAGGTGTTTACCATTACTGCCGTTATTCTTGTAGGAATCGTGTCAGCCGCGATGCTCTTTACCGACCCTGAAGAGCTCTTTGGATTTCTGGGACGCGATGCCACCCTGTCCGGGCGCATGGACATCTGGAGTGCGGTTATACCCAAGATTATGGTTCATCCTTGGCTGGGTTATGGGTACGCCAGTTTTTGGCTGGGAATGGGCGGACAGGCTTCTGCCGACTTATGGTCAATATTGGGTTGGCCAGTACCTCACTCCCACAATGGCTTTCTTGACTTACTCGAGGAACTCGGAGTGGTCGGCCTCGGCCTCTTCCTCGCCGGCCTGATCGTAAGCTTCAGACGCGGACTTCTATGGATCCGCACACAACGAGAAACCATCGCGCTATGGCCGCTTGCCTATATCAGCTTCATGCTTCTATTTAATCTCACCGAAAGCTCGATCTTGAGGCAGGACAACTTGTTTTGGGTACTTTACATAGCGACGTCTGTCTTCATTATTTACAACACAAAGGCTCTAGTGTCCGAATCACCGCAGACCCAGGCTCTCGGCCTCGAGGTGCAGCACGCACCTCACTACGCATCCGCAAGTTCCACAAACCAGAGCGCGGGGTTGAGATGGTCCTGAATGTCCCAGCTGACAGAATGCACAGCCCCCGGCCCTCGATTCTGATTTATAGATCGACGCTACTTCCACTCTCAGAAACGTTTGTGCTCTCTCAGCCCGAGGCTCTTGAGAACTTTACGCCGTACTTTGTGGGGTTTACAAGGGTCGATGGGCTCCGGCTCCCCGAGAGACGCTTTCACTTGATAGGCGAGATGGGCGCGCTCGGCGCCACGCAAAAGGTTATCTACAAGCTATTCGGAGTGGCGCCCGGCCTCTCACGTCACCTGCGTAGCCTGAATCCAGTATTGATTCACGCCCACTTTGGAGTTGACAGCGTCCAGGCGCTCTGGCTCGCACGCCGCCTGCGCATCCCCCTGGTGATTACCTTTCATGGCTACGACGCCACTATGAAGGAAAAATATGCGCGTAAGTACTCTTACGACTATCGTCGATATCTTCGATGGCGGCCAGTAATCCAGAGGGAGGGATCGTTATTTGTGGCTGTGTCCGAATTTGTACGGGGGAGACTGATCGCGCAAGGATTCCCTCCGGACAAGGTACTGGTGCACTATGTGGGTGTAGATACAAATCTGTTTGCCCCGGACCTGTCTGTACCTCGCGCGCCTATCGTTCTATTTGCTGGTCGCCTTGTAGATAGTAAAGGCTGCGGCTATCTTATTCAGGCCATGGAGAAGGTGCAGCAGCAGGTCCCGGAAGCACAGCTTGTTGTCATCGGCGACGGCCCCCTTCGCCGGGACTTGGAACAAATGGCCTCCGAGAGATTGCGCAATCATAGCTTTCTGGGCGCACAGAGCCAGAACGAAGTGCGTTATTGGATGAACCGGGCGAAGGTGTTCAGTGTGCCGAGTTTTACCACCCAGTGGGGTACCTCCGAAGGATTCGGTCTTGTATTTACAGAAGCACAAGCTATGGGAGTGCCCGTGGCGAGCTTTGCGACCGGTGGAATTCCAGAGGCCGTTGCACACGAAATTACGGGACTGCTGGCTGAAGAGCGCGACGTCGAGGGTTTAGCCGGCAACATTTCTCGCCTGCTCAAAGACCAGATCCTCTGGCAGCAGTTTAGCGCTGCTGCCAGAGCACGAGTTCGCGACCACTTTGATCTTCGCGACCAAACCTCCAGACTGGAAGAGATGTACGGACGGTTGCTCGCATCTCACGCGACGGCCGCTGTCGGTAAGCCCCTGCCTGTGCCGCTGCAAAATTAACAAGTCCAACTGTCGTTCCCGCTGCTCCCGACCATGGAATCAAAGCCAGTCGTCTCCGTCGTAATCCCAACGTTCGAACGACCTGCTTTGGTACTACAGGCTGTAAACTCAGCCCTCCGACAAACCGTTAGCGATTTGGAAATCATCGTGGTCATCGATGGCGGTGATTCTGCAACTCTCACAGCTCTCGAGTCTCTATCGTTACCCCAGCTGAGGTTACTTCCACTTGAAAAGCAGGTCGGCGGTTCACGCGCGAGGAACGAAGGCGTATCCATTGCACGGGGAGAGTGGATCGCATTTTTAGATGACGACGATCTCTGGCTACCACAGAAACTGCAAAAGCAACTCGCGATGGCGCGTGCGTCGAACAGCTCTGATCCCATCGTCGCGTGCAAGGTCGTGGCTCGCACTCCAGGAGGAGACGTCGTCTGGCCACGAAAGCTACCGACTGAACCTCTCTCAGAGTACCTGCTTGCACGAGATACTTGGAGCCAGGGAGAAGGGCTTCTCCAGACGTCGACCCTATTGGCAACCAGAAAACTGTTGCAGAAGATCAGGTTTAAAGATGGCCTGCGCAAGCATCAGGACTGGGATTGGTTATTACGCGCAGCCAGGGAACCAGGAGTCAGGATCGAGTTCGTGGATGAGCCACTTGCGATCTGGAACTTGAGCGAGACTACGGGCGGCGTCAGCCGAAAGCTCGATTGGCAGGGCTCCCTCACTTGGATTCGTGAGCGACGTGGGTTGGTTACGCGCCGAGCCTACGCCGGCTTTATCGCAACTCAAATTGCATCTCAGGCGGCAAGACAGAAACATTGGAAAGCGTTCTTGCCGCTACTGACTGAAATGCTTCGGATCGGTAGGCCGAAGCCGATCGATATGTGCCTTCTGTTGGGGATGTGGTTAGTGCCCTGCTCGTTGCGAGAGCGACTGCGCTCTTCGTGGTAATTAAACACCCTTCTATCTCCCGGAACTGGTAACGATGTCGCTAATCACAGTGGGCCTGCCCGTCTATAACGCACTTCCATTTCTGGAAGAGAGCGTGGAGAGTTTGCTCCGCCAGACCGACAGCGACTTCACGATTCTCGCTATTGACGATGGCTCAACCGACTCTGGGCTCAAGTATCTCCGTTCGGTCAGGGATTCGAGATTGCGCGTTGTCACGCAGCCGAATCGCGGCCTCACCTTCACGCTGAATCGGATGCTGAGGGAAGTAGACACTCCATGGCTGATGCGCCACGATGCTGACGATGTCGCCCTTCCAGATCGCGTAGCAGTCACCAGGAGAGCGATTGCTCAATTTCCGAACGCAGGAATGCTCTACGCCGAAGCCCGCTACTACCAGAATGGACACAGCGTGGGAACATTCCGAACGACACGCGCAACGCCACGCGAACTACGCGAAGTAACCAGAAGAGGTTATCTGCTTGCGATATGCCACCCAACGGTTACCCTAAATGTAAAGAAGGCTGTCGCGCTCGGTGGATATCGATTCAATCTACACGTCGAGGATGTCGACCTGTGGTGGCGGATGGCGCTTCATTATGACATCAATTACCATCCCGGAGTAACAACATACTTTAGACATAACTCCAGTAGTGTTTCGGCAGCACATCTCGAATACCAATCCGTCAATACCTTATATATACAGTATCTCCTCTTATCTCATCTGCACGGATGGTCGCCCCAGGATTGTGAGACCGTTCGTGAACACCTCACCAAGAGTCTGGATAGGCCCAAACTGGCGTGTCGTGACGCCATGCGTAGAGCTAACATCTCCTACAGTCAAAAGGATTACCTCACGAGTTGCAAGCAACTGATGAAGGCCATCCAAGCCAGTCCCATGTATTTTGCTAGTCGAGTCTTTTATGAAACGCGCGCTGCCGAGATCGCTCTGAACGGTGAGGATCCGGAACAATTCCTTCGCCAGCGTGATGCTCTGTGGCCCGACTCAGACAAGCCAGATCCTCGCTCCCAGCCTGAAAGCAAGATGATCCCCGCCCTGCAGGGTGTATTGGACGAGCATGGCAACTAACGTCGCAAACCCGGCAAAGACTCGTGAAGAGTTAGGACGAGCCTACTTTCTGGGTATTCAAGTCGAAGCGTTAAGCTTGTCTGATCTCAACGCCATCGTAGCGGAGGCGATCGAGAACAGAAGGCGCGTCATCGTTGCCAACCACAATCTGCACAGCATCTATTTGTATCATCACGATCCGAAAATGCAGGCGTTCTATAAAGCTGCTGACCACATTCACATAGACGGAATGGCGGTCGTTGCTCTGGCTCGCCTTTTGGGCATAGCACTCAGGCGGGAACATCGGGTCACATTTGTTGATTGGATCGGCCCTTTGGCGAGTGCGGCAGCGAATCACGGTTGGAGGGTGTTTTATCTGGGTTCACGACCGGGTATTGCGGAGCGAGGAGCCGAAGTCCTGCGTCGCCGTTATCCTGGATTACAGATTGAGACCGCGCATGGCTTCTTCGATTCAACCCCCACTTCGGCCGAAGCCCAGGCAATCGTAACGAAAATTGAAGCGTGGCGGCCGCACCTCCTGATCACAGGAATGGGAATGCCACGTCAGGAGCACTGGATCGTGGACCACGTGGAAAAGTTATCCACGTGCGTAATCTTAAATGGGGGTGCAGCTCTGGATTACTTTGCTGGTGCCATCCCAACCCCTCCACGCTGGGCGGGACGCTGCGGAGTCGAGTGGTTGTTCCGCCTTCTGGCGGAGCCGCGACGTCTGTGGTCGCGTTATCTAGTCGAGCCATGGTTCATCGCCTACAAGCTGGTGGCTGAAGTGATTTCGAAATGACCATCTATTCGAGGACTTATGAACAGATCTGAGCAGGGTCGACATAAGAAGGTAAATGTCAGCCGTCGACAAACGCCGGCACCACCAATTGGGTTTGAGAAATATGGACGTAAGTCGCGTAAGGAGCTGTTCCTAGATGCGATGAACGAGGTTGTCCCATGGGCTGAGCTTGAGGCCTTGGTAGAGCCGTACTATCCAAGGCCTGTCCACGGTGGCCGGCCGGCGGCGCTATCGATCATGTTGCGAATCTTCTTCGTGCAACAGTGGTTCAAGGTATCCGACTTGGGCATCGAAGAGGCGTTGTACGATTCGGCCGCGATTCGACGGTTCGCCGGAGTGGATCTGGCGCGTGCGCCAGCCCCTGATGTGATTTCAGTCAACCGCTTTCGCCAGCTGCTGGAGGCGCATGAACTCGGCGAGAAGATGATAGATACGGTAGCGCGCCACTTAGATGAAAAGGGAATTCGCATCACTGCGGGTACGATCGCTGACGCAAGCATCGTCTATGCGCCTAGCTGACGCTGATACCCCCCCGAAATGATCCTGCTAGACTGTGCCCCTCACTAACCGCCCATCAAACAGCGCGCGCCGAGTCATCTGACGATTGTGTCGATTACGCCGGCCCACTGACTATGGGGGAACAACCTTTCCTCAACAAGCCCGCATTCCAGACGTTCTTCGCTCCATCCATCCCAATTCGAGTTGTTTAATGCTGTGAATCTGTAAGCTGTGAGGCCTTATGTCTCAAAATGTGACGAAGATGTTGTCAGTTTACCGTTGGCCAATCCCCACGAAGGGGATGTGGATACTTCTTGCGATCCTCGTGGTTGGACTAACTGGCTGTGGAGTGACCACCGGCGTTCCCAGTTCCGGTTCCGAGGGCTCCACACCCGGGGGGCCGGGGACGACGTCGCCGTCGGGGCCCGCCCCGACTTTGATCTCTATTAGTCCGCAGTCGGGAACCGTTGATGGGGGCACTGCGGTAAAGCTCACTGGAACCAACTTCGTCAGCGGCGCGACAGTGACATTTGGGGGGATGGCCGCGACCGGGGTTGATGTCGTCGACTCTTCAACGATCACGACATTAACTCCTGCTCACTCGCCGGGTGAGACGCAGGTGACTGTGACCAATCCGGATGGGCAGAGCGCCAGTCTGTCCGGGGCACTGATGCCATTATCGAACGCGGGATTTGAGTCTGGGGGCTCTGGCTGGGTCCTACTGGGCTCAGGAGGCTCGGTGACCTTTCCCAGCAACTCCGCCAATGCACATAGCGGGAGCGGCTACGCGGAGATAAGTGCGAACGCCGGAGACCATCCCGTCCTCTATGCAGCCGATTCGAGCAATTCCGCAGAGTATTTTGCGGTTACCCCGGGTGAGGTGATTACCTTCGGCGGGTGGGGTTACCACGTGTCGGGCGATGGCAAGGCTCGGTGGGGACTTGAGGTCTCCGATGTAAATAAAGAAAACAAAATTTACTATTCGGCTGAGCCATTCAACGTAAAAGTATCATCCTGGGTTAATTTCCAGAGCAGCTATACCGTACCTATAGGTGTCGCATTTGTACGTTTTTACTGTGAGGTCGGTACGAGCACCGAGCCTACCGTAGATCGGTTCGACGACGCGTATTTACAAATAGACATCCCGGATGCTGGTTTTAACTACGTCGCCGAAACCACTCCCAGCGGACCACCTCCGATTCTTAGCTCCATCATTCCACAGTCCGGACCCATCGCAGGCGGCACGTCCGTCACCCTTGGGGGCCAGAATTTCCTCAGTGGTGCGACCGTCACATTTGACGGAAGCGCCGCTACCAGCGTCCAGGTGGTGGATTCGACCACGATTACAGCTCTTACTCCGCCTCACGCTCTAGGAGAGTCGAATGTGACGGTCACCAATCCGGACGGCCAAAGCTCTACTCTGATCGGCAATGTAAGCCCCTTGTTGAATCCGGGATTTGAGCTAGGTTCAGTCAACTGGCAGTTACTAGGCTCCGGAGGAACAGCTACCATTCAGAACAACGCAGCCAATGCTCACAGTGGCAGCTACTACGCTGAGCTGACCACGTCATCTGCCACCGACCACCCGGTCTTCTACGCTGCTGACACCAACAACGTCGCGCAGTACGTTTCCGTGAACCCGGGCGATGTAATCACTTTCGGTGGATGGGGCTACCACGCATCAGGCGATGGCAAGGCGCGCTGGGGATTGGAGGTGTCCGATGCCAATAAGCAGCATGCGTCCTACATCTCCGCGGCTCCTTACAATGTAACGACGTCGACATGGACTTACTTCCAGTCAAGCTATACCGTGCCGGCCGGGATGGCTTTTGTCCGCTTCTACTGCGAAATTGTGGGCAGCAGCGGTGCCAGCGACGATCGCTTCGATGACGCCTTCCTGCAGGTGGATATCACGGGTGGTGGATATGACTATGTCAGCGAGACTCAGTCTTCGGATCCGCCGCCCACGCTGACTTCCATCACACCGCAATCCGGCACTACGGCGGGTGGAACTTCGGTTAGCCTCAGCGGCAGTAACTTCGCGTCCGGAGCGACCGTCAGCTTCAACGGTACGGCCGCCACGAGCGTAAGCGTCGTGAATGCATCGACGATTACTGCGGTTACGCCGCCACAAGCGGCGGGCGAGGCGAACGTGACGGTAACAAACCCCGGTGGGGGGAGCGCGACTTTGATCGGAAATATAACCCCCCTGTCAAATAGCGGCTTCGAATCGGGTGCGGTCGATTGGCAATTGCTCGGTTCGGGTGGGACTGCAACCATAGTGGACAACCCAACCAATGCGCATAGCGGAAACTTCTACGCTGAACTGACTACGTCCTCCTCCACTGATCACCCGGTCTTTTACGCCGCTAATTCAAGCAATGTGGCGGAGTACTTCGCCGTAAGCCCTGGCGACGTGCTCGTTTTCGGAGGATGGGGCTACCATGTGTCCGGTGACGGTAAGGCACGTTGGGGAATCGAAGTCTCCAACTCGAGCAAGCAAAACGCAGTCTACGTGTCTGCTTCGCCATACAACGTGACTACCGCATCATGGACGAACTTCCAAGGTACTTATACTGTTCCCACCGGCATGGCCTATGTCCGTTTCTATTGCGAGATCGTGGGCAGCAGCGGGGCGGCGGATGACCGTTTCGACGACGCGTTTCTCCAGATAAATGTTCCTGGTGGCGGCTTCGACTACGTTACGCCAGCGTCTCCGCCTGCCATCTCTTCACTCTCAGAGACTACGGGGCCGACCAGCGGCGGAGATTCGATGACGATCTCGGGCGCTAATTTTGAACCCGGCGCCACAGTGACATTTGGCGGGGTCTCCACCTCTACGACCGTAGTAAATAGCAGCCTGATCAGTCTAGTGACCCCGGCATCCACAGCAGGTTCAGCGGATGTCACTGTTACGAACCCCGATGGCACGAGCGCAACGTTAGCCAGCCTGCTCCACAACCAGTCATTCGAATCCGGCATGTCTTACTGGGCTTCGACAGGGACCGCAGGCACAGCGTCGATCGGCACGGTTGCCGCGAACGCACACGTGGGAACGAGTTATCTTCAAATGGCCTCTAACGGAGGCTCAACTCACCCGGTAGTATATGCAACCACGGCAAACGGAGGGCCGCTATATTTCCCCGTTCAGGCCTCACAGACGGTAACCTTCGGTGGATATGCATATCGCGTATCGGGAGGATCGAACGTTCGGTGGGGCCTCGAAGTATCAGACGCGAATAAGGCGAATGCAATTTATGTGTCGGCCCCTCCTTATAGCGCCTACGATCCTCTCTGGACTCTTGAGCAGGATACCTATACTGTTCCGTCTGGAAAGAGCTTTGTCAGACTATATGCAGAGGTCGAAGTGGGAAGCACTGCAACCGTAGGACGCTTCGACGATGCATTTCTTTCAATTGGTTCCGGAAACTCGAGTGCTTATCTGTATTATCCGCCGCCAATTGTGACCGCGGTATCACCAAACTGGGGCGCGCCTCCTGGCGGCACTACTCGGACTATCTACGGAACCGGCTTTCGTTCGAATGCAACAGTAGCATTCGGTAGCGCAGCCGGTTCCAACGTTCAGGTTGTGAATGCGAACGCCATCGAGGTCTTTGCTCCCCCTGAACCGGCCGGAGCGGTGAACGTCACGGTCGCACAGGGTACACAGAGCGCATCACTCCTGAACGCTTATACCTATGAAGCCCCACCCGCTCCTCCAGCGGCATTGTTGAGCATGAAACACATCATTATCGAGCTTCAGGAGAACCGGTCCTTCGACAACTACTTCAGCAAGATGGACGAATATCGGCAGATGAACGGCGTCGATGACAATGCGGTAGACGAACGGAGCAGTACCGTGGGCCTGCCGGACGTTGCGGGACAACTAATCACTCCGTTCCACGCGCAGACCGGTTGCCAGGAGAATCTGTCGCCAAGCTGGGATTCGGAGCACTACGACTACGACAATGGGCTGTTGGATAACTTCCTGAGATCCGGGAATCAAATCGGCTATTCCTCAGACGATCCAAACGGCACGCGAGCAATTAGCTACTATGACTGGACCGATCTGCCTTACTATTACAGCCTCGCGTTTCAGTTTGCGACTAGCGACCGATATTTTTCGCCGCTCATTGGCCCAACCGACCCAAACCGGATGTATATATATGGTGCAACGTCGCTCGGATGGACAGCCACTCCGCATCCGCCGACGGGTGGTTTCCCAAACATGACCATATTTGATCTCTTGGATCAGGCTGGAATCTCATGGAAGTATTACTACCAGTTTGCTACCCCGTTGCACATTCCTTACTGGTCCATCTATAAGAAGGACCCGAATAAGTTCGTGCCCATAACTGACTATTTTAGCGACGTACAGAGCGAGAGCACATTGCCCTCCGTTGTGTTTATTGAGGAGGGACAATACGACGAACACCCCGAACCGGATCCAGGTACGGGCACGCAGACGCAGAACATACAGCAGGGAGCTACTGTCATCAAGTCCTTTATCGACGCTCTCATGCAAAGCCCAACATGGCAGACTTCTGCGTTCATCCTCAGCTACGACGAAGCCGGAGGTTTTGATGATCACGTAGTTCCTCCGGCCGCCGTCCAGCCTGATGGCATTCCTCCGATTGTCACTATCGGCACGGATGCATCGGGCCTGTTCAATCAGTACGGTTTCAGGCTTCCACTGGTAGTTGTGTCGCCGTGGACAATCCCGCACTTCGTCTCTCATGTTGTTCGCGATCACACGGCCATTCTCAAACTCATCGAGACTCGCTTTAGCCTACCGCCACTGACCGCACGCGATGCAGCTAGTGACAACATGACGGAATTCTTTAACTTCGCTTCGCCTGCATATATGACACCTCCGTCAATGCCGGCGCAGCCCACTTCCGATCCCTGCAGCTTGACCTTGGAGGCCGCACCGAACCAGTGATGTCCCGGTGATGGTAATGAAATGAGACAGACCGTTTAGGTAAATGGCGGTCGGGATGGTCAGTGGTAACGAGGAGACAGATGTGCCTGTTTGGGATTACCGCACGGCTTGCACGAGACGCGACTTTATGGCGGGTGTTAGCGCTTTGGCAGCGGGGAAACTCGCGTTGTCTGCCTCAGGCCCGCTGAGCGCGGTTTTGGCAGCGGAAAACACTTTGCGTGAAATCGCCGCTCAGAAAGGACTACTTTACGGATGTGCAACGGCTCAGGATTACTTAGTGGCCGACCCCGCTTTCGAGCGTTTGGTAGTAGAACAATGCAGTCTCTTGGTGCCGGAAAATGCCTTGAATTGGAAGTATGTAGAGCCGACCCCCGGTAAGTTCGACTTTCACCTGGGTGACTGGTTGGCAAACTTTGCAAAAAGTCACAACATGAAGTTTGGCGGCGGCACACTTGTCTGGCATCAGGGATTGCCTGCATGGGTCAGCAGCCTTGCTCCAGCCGACGCTCGGCGAGTGATGGTGCAGCACGTCACGGAAACCATAAGCCATTTTCGTGGCCGGGCGTTTTCTTGGACCGTAGTCAACGAGGCCATAACATTCCCGGGGGCGGGTACGGAGTTGAAGGATACACCGTTCCTGCGGCTCGTGGGCCCGGACTACATAAGCGCAGCGTTTCAGGCTGCATCTGCAGCTGACCCTGGCGCTCTTCTGATCTACAACGACAATCATCTGGAATACGACATTCCCCGGGACGAATTCGGTCGCAAGACCCTCCTGAAGGTATTGAGACGCCTCCTTGATGCAAAGGTTCCCATCGGCGCCCTCGGCATTCAATCGCATCTCAATACGGGCGGAGTTCCTTTCGACGCCGGAAAACTGAAAGACTTTCTTAGTCAGGTGA
>Ga0335074_10014307_pt1 | contig 11140 bp, 5 predicted proteins | sample Lox_Sample_23_FD_206715 | JGI IMG/M metagenome (GOLD analysis project Ga0335074, IMG submission 206715) | Soil microbial communities from Loxahatchee National Wildlife Refuge, Florida, United States - Lox_Sample_2.3 | ecosystem: Environmental > Terrestrial > Soil > Wetlands | place: USA: Florida... | reverse complement strand
ACGTGAACCCCGGCATCAGCACCACCGACGCGCGCATCGCGGGCTTCGACGCGGAGGTCAAGGCCAAGTACCCGGGCATCACGGTGCTCCCGGTCCAGTACGACGACGACAGCACGGCGACCGCCGCGAGCCAGATCGAGGGCGACATCGCGTCGCACCCCAACCTGGCCGGCGTGTTCGCGACCAACGTGCTCAGCGCGCAGGGCGTGGAAACCGGCGTGCAGCACGCGGGCGCGTCAGGCAAGGTGAAGGTGGCGACCTTCGACGCCGAGCCGCAGCAGATAGCCGGGCTCAGGGCGAACACCATCCAGCTCGCCGTCGCGCAGAGCCCCTACCTCGAGGGCGAGGACGGCGTCGAGCAGGCGGTGGACGCGTTGAGCGGCAAGACGGTGACCGCGAACATCGGCACCCCGCTCGTGGCGATCACCCGGGCGAACGTGAACTCCCCGTCCGTGCAGAAGAACATCTACGTCTCTAGCTGCTGACTCGCCGGCTAGGTGGCCCGCGGGCAGCTCGCTGCCCGCGGGCCACTGTGCGCCCGGTGCCGTGGAGGAATGATGACCAGCGAACACTCCCCCATCGTGCTCGGCCCGAATCAGCCCGCGCACTTCTACCGCGGCGGCGCGGGCATCGCGCGCTTCCGCGGCACCGCCCAGCCGTCGGCGTACGCTCCCGAGGACTGGATCGGCTCGACCACCGAGATGTTCTCGCGGCCCGGCGTCGGCCTGACCCGGCTCGACAGCGGGCAGACGCTCCGTGACGCGATCGCCGCCGACCCGGCCAGCTTCCTCGGGCCGGATCACGCTGCCCGGTATGGCGCCGACCCGGGGCTGCTCGTCAAAATGCTCGACACCGACGTGCGACTGGTCGCGCACTTTCACCCCAGCCGCGACTTCGCCGCCCGGCATCTCCATTCTCCGCACGGCAAGACGGAGGCGTGGATCATCCTGGAAACGCGGCAGGCGGGCAACGACGCGAGCGCCGGCCACGTGTACATCGGGTTCAAGCGCGACGCTGACCCCGCGGTCATCCGGCGCTGGGTCGACGACCAGGACACGGCCGCGATCCTGGACTCCCTCAACGAGATAGCCGTCGCGCCCGGTGACACCTGCCTGGTGCCGGCGGGCGCGCCGCACGCCATCGGCGCGGGAATCACCCTGGTGGAGCTTCAGGAGCCCACGGATTTCTCGATTCTCCTGGAGTGGGCGGGCTTCGCTATCGACGGGCCGAAGGAAGGCCACCTGGGCCTGGGGTTCGATGTCGCGCTCACCGCGCTCGACTACAGCGAATGGGACGAGCGCCGCCTGCGAACCCTGCGCGAGTCCCGCCCCGGCGCGCTGGAGCGGCCGGGAGTCACCCGGCTGCTGCCACCAAGCGCCGACCCGTTCTTCCGGGCCGAGCGGGTCGAGGTGTCCGCGCCGGTGACGTTCGACCCGGGCTACGCCATCCTCGTCGTTCTTTCCGGGCACGGCGAGCTCGCCTATCCCGCGGGAACCCTCCCCGTCCACCGGGGCTCCACGATCCTGGTGCCCTACGCCGCCGGCCCGACCACCCTCGACGGCCAATGTCTGGCGCTGCGCTGCCTGCCCCCAAGCCCTCGCCAGCCGGCGGGCTAGCCGGGCCGGCGACTCCCGCGACACAGCAGCTTCTTGCTGTTATCACCGCCTGGGCGGCTATCTCTGAAGATAGTGGATCGTTAGGCACACCAGGGGGTGCCCAGTGATCCATCATCGTCGCGATGCGGCCGCTTCTTGCTGTTATCGGCCACGCGCATGGCGGTCCCTGAAGATAGTGGGTCGGCAAGCACACCTGAGGGTGCCTACCGGCCCACTATGTTCGTCACACTGCCGCTTCTTGCTGTTATCAGTGCGGGTGGGTCGGTGGTGCGGGTCAGGGTCATCCCGAACGGACGGTGGTGACTGCGGCCGGGCTCGCCGGGCCGACAGGCAGTCGCGGGCTGTCAGTTCTGTGCACGGTTCTGCCTTTTCAGCACCTGACAGCGCTGGTTGGCTGCAGACATGGCAGTTCCGTATGCCAGGTCCGGAACGCTCGCGGGCCGCAGCCGGGCTCGCCAACCGTCGCGGCTGGTGGGTCGCGACGAGGATCTGGAGGTCATCCTGGCGTTCGTCTATGAGCTTTCGACTCAGGGCGGGACCCTGCTGCTGTCGGGAGAACCCGGCGTCGGCAAGTCGGCGCTGCTGGACGCCGCCGAAGAGATAGCCCCGATAACCGGCATCCGGGTGCTGCGGGCAGCGGGCGCGGAATTCGAGGACGTCAGCTTCTCCGGACTCAACCAGCTCTTGCTTCCGTTGCGCGGCGACATCAGCCGGCTCGATGACCTGCAACGGGATGCGCTGAACGTGGCCCTGGGTTTCGGCGAGGGGCCGGCTCGCAGCCCGCTGGTGGTGTCGAACGCGGCGCTGACGCTGCTGTGCCAGGCCGCCGCTGACCGTCCGCTGCTGCTGATCGTCGATGACCTGCACTGGGTGGACCGGGCCAGCGCCCTGGTGCTGGGATTCGTCGCGCGGCGGCTGTCCGGCAGCCGGGTCGGGCTCCTGGCCGCCGAACGAACCGGGGCATCGCGCCTGCCGCGTCTCGACCTGCCCGCGTGCGATGTGCTGCCGCTCGACGATGACGCGTCGACGAGGCTCGTCGCCGAGCGCTTCCCCGATCTGGCCCCGCGGGTCCGGCTGCGGATCGTGGCCGAGGCCCGGGGGAACCCGCTGGCCCTCCTCGAACTGCCAGCCGGGCTCAGTGATCTGGAACGCTCGGCTCTCGCCCCGCTGCCGGCCGTGCTGCCGCTGAGCCGGCGGCTCCGGGCAGTGTTCTCTTCGTCAGTCTCAGCGCTGCCCGCAGCCGCCCGGTACCTGCTGCTTCTTGCCGTGCTAGCGGACACGGGAGAGCTCAGCCTGCTGCGCGCGGCAGCGGCGGGACAGTGCGAAATCGACGATCTCATGCACGCCGAGCAGGCTGGTCTCGTCCGCGTCGACGACGCCACCAACCGGGTCGTGTTCTCGCATCCGCTCATCCGGTCGGCGGTCGTCGAGCTGTCGACGAGCGGCGAGGTGCGCCGCGGGCACCGGGCACTGGCCAGGGAACTCGGCGATCAGCCGGAACGGAGAGCGTGGCACCTGGCCGGAGCGGCCACAGAACCGGATGAGCGCGTAGCGAGCCTGCTCGCGGGGGTCGCACGGCAGATGCAGGCCCGTGGCGACGCCCACTCGGCCGTGACGGCGCTGATGCGCGCGGCTCAGCTCAGTCCGCATCACCGCGACCGCGGTCGCCTCCTCGCCGAGGCGGCGTGCGTGAGCGCCACGCTGACCGGCGAACTGCCTCTCGTCTCGCGGCTGCTCGGCGACGCACGCCGCGCCGCACTGGAGGCGGGCGGATCGCTGGGAAGGGACGCGTCATTGCACGCCGCCGTCGCCGACGCGTGCCTCCTGCTCAACGGTCCCGATGACATCGACACGGTCCACCGGCTGCTCACCGGCGCGATCGAAGCGCGGCCGCTGCCGCGGACCGGCGGCGCCGCGCTCATCGCGACGCTGCGCACGCTGGCGATGGTGTGCGCGGCCGGCGGGCGCCCGGACCTGTGGGCGCCCGTCGAGGAGGCCCTCGCTGGTCTCGGTCCCGGCGGTTGCGCTGAGCTGGATCTGGTCGTCAGGACCCACGCCGATCCGGCCCGGTCGGCTATCGGAGCCCTCGGCCAGCTGGACGCCGCCATCGGTAATCTGTCCCGCGACAGTGGTCACTGGCGCATCCTCGCCCTCGGCGCCGCGGCTGCTCGCACCGACCGGCTGGCCGGCTGCCGCGAAGCCCTGCGGCAGGTGGTCCGCGCCGCCCCGGAGGGTGGCGCCATCCTGCCCGCGATCAGCGCGCTGACGTTGCTGTGCCTCGATGGCTTCCTGAGCGGTGCGTGGGACGAGGCCTGGCAGGCGGCCGAGGAATGCCTGCGAGCTTGCCAGTCGTCCGGACACCCGGCGCGAGCGTGGATGGCCCGGGAGCACCTGGCGATGATCGCGGCGGCTCGGGGCGACGACGAACGGGTGGGGGAACTGACGGGAGAGATGCTCCAGTGGGCCATGCCCCGCGGGATCACGCTGGCGCGGATGGCCGTCCACCGCGCCGCCTCGCTGGCCGCACTCGGCCGGGGAGACTTCGAGGAGGCCTACCGGGAGGCCGCCGCGATCAGCCCGCCGGGGACCCTCGTCAGTCATGTCCCGCACGCTCTGGGGGCGGTGATGGACCTGGTGGAAGCGGCGGTCCGCACCGGGCGCCAGCAGGAAGCCGCTACCCACGTCGCGGCGGCGCGAGAAGCGCGTGTCGCCGAGATTTCTCCCCGGCTTGCCCTGCTGGTCACCGCGTCGGCCGCCCTCGCGGCGCCGGCGCGCCAGGCGAGCTGCCTCTTCGAGCGGGCTCTTGGCATTCCAGGCGCCGACCGGTGGCCGTTCGACTTCGCCCGGGTCCAGCTCGCCTTCGGCGAGCACCTGCGCCGGGACCGGGCCCCCGCTGACTCCCGCGCTCCGCTCGGCGCCGCGCTGGCCGCGTTCCGTGCGCTGGGAGCGCGCCCCTGGGCCGACCGCGCCGCTAACGAGCTACGCGCCGCGAGGCTAGCCCCCGCCAAGACGGAAACCCGGCGGGTCCCCGCGCTGACCGCGCAAGAACAGCAGATCGTCTCGCTGGCCGCCGCCGGCCTGACCAACAAGCAAATCGGCGAACGCCTCTATCTTTCTCCCCGGACGGTCGGCTCCCACCTGTACCGCGTCTTCCCGAAACTGGGTGTATCCAGTCGGGCCGGCCTGCGGGACGCACTCATCGCCCTCGCATCCGGTGACAGCGCCCAGGATGCTCTGGTCTTACTGCCTTGAGCCCGGCCGCTGGCTGTGTCCGCGCCGGATCGTGCACAATTCTCCTGTTAGCGAGCTGGCAGGAGGAGCAGACGTGGCTCAGGGCGCCCCGGTCACCTTCTCCGCTCTGCTGCGCGAACTGCGCACCCGCCTCCAGCTGACCCAGGAGGAGCTGGCCAGCGCCGCGAACCTGAGCCGGCGCGCCGTCAGTGATCTCGAGCGAGGGGTCGCGACCACTCCGCAGAAGGAAACGGTGCGGTTGCTGGCCGACGCGCTGCACCTGATCGGCCCGGCCCGGGTCCAGTTCGAGGCGGTCGCGCGAGGCCGTCCGCTTCCCAGCGGGTCCGAAGCAGCCGCGGCAGCGGCCACGCGATCACTGCCCCGTGACGTGGCCTCGTTCACCGGGCGCCAGCCGGAACTCGAGCGGCTGGCGGAGGCCGCGGTGGGCGCGGGCGCGGTGGTGGGCATCCACGCGATCGGCGGGATGGCCGGGGTCGGCAAGACCGCGTTCGCCGTGCACGCCGCGCACCGGCTGGCGGACCGGTTCCCCGACGGGCAGATCTTCGTCCTGCTGCACGGGCACACGCCGGGTCAGCAGCCGGTCGCCCCGGCCGACGCGCTGGCCGGCGTGCTGCTGACGATCGGAGTTCCCGCCGCGCACATTCCCCCGGGCCTGCAGGCGCGGATGGCGCTGTGGCGGGACTGGGTGGCGGGCCGGCAGCTGCTGCTGGTGCTCGACGACGCCGCCGGCAGCGAGCAGGTCCGGCCGCTGCTGCCCGGCACCGGCGGCAGCCTGGTGCTGGTCACCAGCCGCCGGCACCTGTCCGCGCTGGACGACGCCACCGCGATCAGCCTGGACACCCTGCCACCCGGCGAGGCCGCCGCGCTGCTGGTCCGGCTCGCCGGCCGGGCCGCGCTGAGTCCGGCCGATCCGGCGGTAGCCGAGATCACCCGGCTGTGCGGGTACCTGCCGCTGGCGATCGGCATGGTGGCCCGCCAGTTGCGGCACCACCCGGCCTGGACGGCGGCGGGGCGAGCGGTCGAGCTGGCGTCGGCACGGGACCGGCTGGAGCTGATGGCGACCGAGAACGTGTCGGTGACCGCCGCTTTCGACCTGTCGTATGCCGACCTGACCGAGGACCAGCAGCGGCTGTTCCGGCGGCTGGGGCTGCACCCCGGTGCCGACGTCGACGGCTACGCCGCCGCCGCCCTGGACGGCGCGGACCTCGCCGCCGCCCGCCGCGGCCTAGAGGCCCTGTACGACCAGCACCTGCTGACCGAGCCCGCGCAGGGCCGCTACCGCATGCACGACCTGATCCGCGAGCACGCCCGCGCGCTGGCCATCCGTCTTGATCCGGACCGCGACCGGGACGCCGCCACCGCCCGGCTGCTGGATTACTACCAGGACACCGCCACCCGGGCCAGCGCCCTTATCATGCGCCAGGCCCGCCCGGCACCGGCCACCGTCACACGCGGCGCCGCACCGGCCGCCGTTCCCGCGCTGACCGACCTGGACACGGCGCTGGCCTGGGCCCGGGCCGAACGCGTCAGCCTGCTCGCCTGCCTCGGCCTCGCCACCCGTACCGGGCAGGACGCCAGGGTCATCGCTCTCACTGCCGGTGCCGGAACCCTGCTGCGGCGCGACGGCCCCCGGGCTGAGGCCATCCCCCTGCACAGGGCCGCCATCGAGGCAGCGCGGCGCCTCGGTGACCGGCTCGGCGAGGCCAACGCGCTGAACGACCTGGGAGACGTGCGGTGGCTGACCGGAGATTACCCGGCCGCCGCCCAGGCCCTGGAGCAGGCGCTGGACATCTACCGCGACCTCGGCCAGCGGCTCGGCCAGGCCAACGCCCTCAACTACCTCGGGATCGTGCGCTGCCTGATCGGCGATTATCCCGCCGCGGTCCAGGCCCAGAAGCAGGCGCTCGAGATCTACCGCGACCTCGGGGACCGGCGCGGCCAGGCCAATACCCTCAACGAGCTCGGGGCCGTCCGGTACGTGACGGGTGATTACCCGGCCGCGGTGCAGGCCCTCGAGCAAGGGCTGGGCATCTACCGCGACCTCGGGGACCGCCGCGGCCAGGCCAACGTCCTGAACTACCTCGGGGCGGTGGAATGCCTGACGGGCGACTACCAGGGCGCCGCCCAGGCCCAAGAGCAGGCGCTCGGGATCTGCCGTGAACTTGGTGACCCGGTCGGCGAGGCCAACGTGCTGAACTACCTCGGGACCGTGCGGTGCCTGACGGGCGACTACCAGGGCGCCGCCCACGCCCAGGAGCAGGCGCTGAGCATCTACCGCGACCTCGGGGACCGCCGCGGCCAGGCCAACGCCCTCCACCAGCTCGGGATCGTGCGGCGGCTCACCGGTGACTACCCGGCCGCCGCGCGGGCCCAGGAGCGGGCGCTGGACATCTTCCGCGACCTCGGCCAGCGGGGCGGCCAGGCCAGCGCCCTCCACGAGCTGGGGGCCGTGCGGCGGCTCACCGGTGATTACCCCGCCGCCGCCCAGGCTCTCGAGCGGGCGCTGGACATCTTCCGCGACATTGGCCAGCTAGGCGGTGAAGGCCAGACCCTCAATGAGAAGGGCACGCTGCACCGGGACAGGGGTGAACTCTCGCTGGCTGAGGACTGTCACCAGCAGGCACTGCAGCTGGCCCGCGCCATCGCCAGCTCGCGGGACGAGGCTGAAGCGCTGGCGGGCCTCGGCCGCTGCGCCCGTGCCGCCGGCCACGCCGCGCAGGCCGAGATCCTCCTTCGTCAGTCGGCGGAGATCTTCCAGCGGATCGGCGCGGCCGAGGCCCTGGACCGGCCGCCGGACCCGGCCACCCTGACCAGCCCGGCGGCGCGGCGCCCGTAACCGGCGCGGTCAGCCGACGGTCGCGGCTGCCCGCATGATCACCGCGGCGACCGCTGACGGGTTCGAGATCAGGGACAGGTGGCCGCCGCTGATCTCGGTCACGTGCGCGCCGGCGTGCACTGCCATCGCCAGCAGCTCGGCCGGCGGGATGACCTTGTCCCCGGTGCCGATCACCGCCCAGGACGGGATGGTTTTCCAGGCGGGCGGACCGGACGGCTCGGTCACGGCCGCGGCGGCGAGCGGCCGCTGCGTCACGGCGAGCTGGGCCGCCTCCCGGGCGGGCAGCCCGCTGGCGAAGCAGCCGGGAAACTCATCCGGCTGAAGGTACAGGTCCGCGCTGCCAGCCGGCGCACCCGGGTACGGGACGGCGTCAAAGGTGGTCGCGGGATTCCCGGCGATGCACGAGCCCGGCGTGGCCGTGAGCAAGCCCTCCACGGTCTGCCCTTGGCCGGGAATGAACGCGTCCACGTACACGAGCGCTTTCACCTCGGAATCCCCGACGGCCGCGTTGGTGATCACGGCGCCGCCGTACGAGTGGCCGACGAGCACGATTGGCTTGCCCGCCAAGGCGGGATTCGCGGTCAGGAAGTCGTGCAGGTAGGCGGCGTCGGACGACAGACCGCGCAGCGGATCGGGCGGCGCGTACACGGTGAACCCGGCGCTGGCCAGCCGGGCGATGACCCCATTCCAGCTCGACGCGTCGGCCCACGCGCCGTGTTCGAGCACGATCACTGGCCGGGCGCCGCCGGTCCAGGCGGGTGCCGCGACGCTCCCGGCCCGGGCCGGGCTTGCCTGCGCGGTGCTCGCCTGCAGGGAGACTCCGGTCACGACAGCCGCCACGGCGAGCACCGCCGTCACGATGATCATGCGCAGTCGTGCCGGCCGCGCCATCAAGAACAGGTTCATCGCTTGCCTTTCATTGAGAGTGCCGCCACCGAAGCTGCTCCAGGGAGTCGCGGGCCGCGTCGGCCACCGCGCGGGCCTGGGCTGCTCCGGGAGGCGCGGACCGCTGGTAACCGCCGAAGTGCGCGACCGGGGACCAAGCCGGCTCGACCGGCGGCAGGGGCGTGGCGAGGCCCTCGAACTCGGCCGCGGCGTAGACGATCCTGCCGCCGGTGATGGTAAGCACCGACTCGATACGGGAGATGTCCTCGGCTGGGACCGTGAAATAGTCATCGGACAGCAGGGCCAGGTCGGCGAGGTAGCCCACGGCGAGCATGCCCTTGCGGTCGGCTTCGCCGGTCAGCTCTGCCCCGGCTCTCGTGTACAGCCGCAACGCGGTTTCCCGGTCCAGCAGATTGTCCGGCCCGTACAGTTGCAGGCCGCCGACCGTCCGGCCGCCGACCAGCCACTCCAGGACGGCCCACGGGTTGTAGGTGGAAACCCGGGGCGCGTCGGTGCCGGCGGCCACGGTCACCCCGCGGGCGAGCATGCCCTTGACCGGCGGGGTCTGGGCGGCCCGCTCGCGCCCGTGGCGCTCGGCGAAGACGCGGCCCTGGTACGCCATCCGGTGCTGGACGGAGATGGCCCCGCCCATCGCGGCGACCCGGTCGATGCTCTCCGGCGAGATGGTCTCGGCGTGGTCGAGGATCCACCGCGCGCCGCCCGGGAACGCGCCGGTCCTTTCCAGCACGGCCAGGTCCATGCGGATGGTCTCGTCGTAGGTGGCGTGCAGCCGGAAGGGCCAGCCATTGTCGGCCAGCAGCCTGACCACGGCTTCCAGATCCACGGCGGCCCGCTCCGGGAGATCGGGACGCGGCTCGGCGAAGTTCTCAAAGTCGTTCGCTGACCAGGCAAGGATCTCGCCGGCGCCGTTGAGCCGGAGCCAGTCGTCGCCGTCACCGGGCCGCACCGCCGCGATCCAGCGCCGGATGTCGTCGAGTTCCTGCCCGGGTGCCTGCGGGAGGAGGTGATAGGCCAGCCGGACGGACAGGGCTCCGCGGTCAGCGAGCCGCGTGACCGCCGCGTAGTGCTCGGGGAACGACTGAAACCCGCCGGCCGCGTCGATCGCTGACGTCAGCCCGAACCGGTTCAGCTCGTGCAGGAACTGCCGGGTCGACGCGAACTGCTCATCCTCGCCGAGCACCGGCGCCTTGCCGATCGCGGCGTACAGCAGGCCTGCCGCGGGCGCCGCCAGCAGCACCCCGGTCGGCTCGCCGTTGTCGTCGCGGACGATCTGCCCGCCGGGCACCTCGGGGGTGTCGCGGGTGTATCCGGCCGCCCGCACGGCGGCCCGGTTCAGCAGGACCGCCTGGTACAGGTGGGTGACCATGACCGGGGTATCCGGCGCGGCCGCGTTCAGTTCGCTGATCGTCGGCAGCCGCTGCTCGGCGAACTGCTCCTTGCTCCACCCGCCGACCACGCGCACCCATTGTCCCGGCGGAGTGCGGGCCGCCTGGTCGCGGAGCATCGCCAGCCCCTCGCGCAGCGATCGCACGCCGTCCCAGCGCAGCTCGAGGAGGTAGTGCAGCCCGGTCCTGATCACGTGAATATGCGAGTCGATCAGGCCAGGGATGACCCGCCGGCCCATCGCGTCGACCACCCGGGTGGCCGTGGTGACGTGCGGGGCCACGCTGTAGTCGTCGCCGACAGCCAGCACGCTGCCGTCGCGGATCGCCAGCGCGCCCGCGAACGGGCGACGCGGGTCACCGGTGTAGATGCGGCCGTTGCGCACCACGAGGTCGGCGGGGTCGGCGGCCCGCTCAGCCGGGACCAGCCCGCCCACCGGCATCGACGTCCACGTGCGGGTCGTCGACGTGATCGGATCTGCCATACGGGGCAGCGTAGGGACCAGCGGCGGGCGCGGCTTCCGTCGGATAACTGAAATGCGGCGCCAATCCGGGCGCGGTCAGCAGTCGGCCGCAATTGCAGTTCTTTGACTCAAGCCGACCGCGCGGCCGCCGATTAGCGTACCGGTTGCCCGGCGACCCCGATTCGACCTGGAGCCCTCCGTGAAGCACCGCCACGCCTTCTTCCGGCCCACGATCCTGCTGCCGCTCGCGGCGGCCGCCGCGATCGCGATCGCCGTGCCGACCGTCACCGCGCGGGCCGACTCGGTACCGGCCGCCACGCCGTCAGCCTGTTCTCTCAACCCGTCTCCGCCCAGCGGGTTCACCGAACACAAGGTGCGGGTCGACGGCATCGGGATCAACTACGTGCGCGGCGGCCACGGGCCGGTACTGCTCCTGCTGCACGGGTATCCGCAGACGTGGTACTCGTGGGACGACATCCTGCCCGCACTGGCCCAGCACTACACGGTCATCGCCCCGGACCTGCCTGGCGCCGGGCTCAGTGACGCTCCCGCGCCGGCGGCCGACTACACCAAGAAGGCCATGGCAGCCGACATCTACGGGCTCATGGTCAAGCTCGGCCTCAGTCATCACATCAGGATCGTCGGCCACGACATCGGCACGATGGTCGCCTACTCGTACGCCGC
>Ga0335074_10014305_pt1 | contig 11140 bp, 11 predicted proteins | sample Lox_Sample_23_FD_206715 | JGI IMG/M metagenome (GOLD analysis project Ga0335074, IMG submission 206715) | Soil microbial communities from Loxahatchee National Wildlife Refuge, Florida, United States - Lox_Sample_2.3 | ecosystem: Environmental > Terrestrial > Soil > Wetlands | place: USA... | reverse complement strand
GGGCGCGCGCTCGAGTTGGCGGGAAGCCTCCCGGTCCCGATTCCCGTTCCCGCCACCGATCTGCCGCTCCAGCTGATCCACGAGGAGGACGTCGGATCGGCGCTGCTCGCGTGCGTGCTCGCAGACGGCCCTCCCGGCGCCTACAACGTCGCCGCCGACGACACGGTCACGGTCGCCGATGCGGTCCGCGAGCTGGGGCTGACGCCGGTGACGTTTCCCTCCGGCCTGGTCCAGAGCGCGGCCCGCGCCGCGTCGCTGATCCCGCTTCCGCCCTTCGCACCGCCGGCCAGCGAGTGGATCGAGGCCGCGACTCACCCGGCGATCATGGATACGAGCAAGGCCAAGCGCGAGCTCGGGTGGCGCCCGCGCCACACCGCGCTCGAGACGCTCCGGAGCACACTGCGCACCGCCGAGTGATGGACACCGTGATGGCGTTGCGGGAGACTCCGTGACGTGCTCGGAGCTGGTGCCCGCAGGCATCGACTGGCGCGGACCCTGAACGCGGCCTACGCCGAGGGACTGCTGAGCGAGGAGACGCTGACCCACCGCCTCGACGTTCTGTTCGGCGGCGAGCTCATCGACCCACGGCGACTGGTCGGCGACCTCACCCAGCGCGTCCCGCGGCGCCGGCGTCCCAAGCGCGGCGATGCCGGGACCCTGCTGGCGCTCGACTGGAGCGGCGCCCAGGAGGAGCTCGTGATCGGGCGCGATCCAAACTGTGACCTGGTGCTGGCCGATGACACCGTGTCCCGAACGCACGCGCTGCTCACGTTCAGGGACGGGGCGTGGATCATCCGAGACCTCGAGTCGACAAACGGCACGCGACTCAACGGACAGTACGTGGGTCGCTGCCGGCTTGCACCCGGCGACCAGCTGGCGCTCGGCAATCAGCGGCTGCGGATCGACTGACCGGGCAGCGTCCGGACCGAAACGACGACGCCGGCGTCGAGCGGGACGTCGACGGTCACGTAACCGCGGTTGGGGTCGTGCACGCGCTCCAGGTACGGGAGCTGCTCGGGATCGTGCTCGCTCAGGTCCGCGACGACGAGCGCGCCCTGGGTGAGCGCCGGCTCGACCAGGTGCAGGACGTCCAGGTACAGGTTGTTCCACCCGTCGAGGAACAGCACGTCGACGTCGCCCACCCCTGCGAGCGTCTCGAGGGCATCTCCGACGCGCAGGTCGACCAGGTCGGCCAGGCCGGCAGCGGCCAGGTTGTGCTGCGCCGCACGCGCCTTGTCGGGCTCCATCTCGGTGCTGATCACCGCGCCGGCGCCGTGATCGCGCACGGCGGCGGCGAGATGGATCGTCGAGAACCCGAGCGAGGCGCCGAACTCGACGATCGTGCGGGCCCGCCGCGCTAGCGCGAGCACGTAGAGAAGCTCGCCGACCTCGGATGTGATCGCCAGCGACGCGGCCGGGCCATACAGCGCCGCGCGCTCGCGACCGTGGACCCTGCGTCCCAGCTCCTGTTCACGCGCGCGAACGCGAGCCTTCGCCGGCGGGTCGTCCGCGTCGGCCTGCCGGCGCAGTTCCGCGAGCACGCGCTGCACCCGCTCGGAGTGCAGCGTGTCGCTCACGACGACGTCTTACTGAAAGATCTCGGTCGTGCAGTCGCCGCCCGGCAGGTGGATCTCGTGCGGCCGCGCACCGTCGGCCTGCTCGTGGAAGTCCACTAAGAAGTCCGGGTCGAGGGCGTAGGTCCCGTCGGCCTGGCGCTCGAGCTTGACCAGCCAGCCCTCGATCCCCGGATAGAACTGGTTGTCCCAGGTCGAGAACAGCGAGTTGGTCACGTACACGCGATCGCCATCGAGCGAGTTCTGGATCATCTGCGGTCCACCACCCAGCGCCCCGCGCGCCTTGGGATGACCGCCGTCGCGGCCAAGCAGCCCGCCGAGCCACACCTGCGACTTCAGCTGCGGGTTGGTCGGGTCCGACACGTCGTAGTGCCGGACGTCGCCGTGCAGCCAGTTCGAGAAGAACAGGTCCTTGTCGTCAAGGGAAAGCACGAGGTCTGTGATCAGGCCGGGGACGCCACCTTCGAGCGGCCACCCCTCGAGCTCCTCATTGGCGACGTCGATCGCCTTTCCCGCCGACCAGCTCCCGTTATCGCGGTTGAACCGAATGATGTTGCTCGACAGGGTGGCCCCCACGAAGCCCTGAGCCGAGTCCGGGTTGTGCTGCCAGCGGATCTCGAGCGGGATCCAGCCCTCGTCGCCGAGGTCGATCGTCTGCACCTTGGAGCGTTTCTCGAGGTCCCAGAAGTGCAGCTTCCGTCCGTACTTGCCCGCGGCCACGTCGGCCGGGTTGAACCCGTCCTTGAACGTGTTGGGCGCGCCCCACTCGCTCGAGATCAGCGTGTTCTGCCGCGGCTGATACCAGAAGTCGTACGTGAACTCGATTCCGCCCGCGTCACGCTCCCAGCGCTCGGCGATCGAGAAGTCGCGTGCGTCGAGCACGGCGAACCCGCCGGGGGTGTTGCCGTCCGCGTCGCCCAGCATCGAGATCGTGACGATGTCGCCCGGCATGCAGTGAACGGTATGCGGCGCGGACAACCCGAGCTTCTCCTTGATCTCCTCGCCCTCGATCACGTTCTTGATCCGCGGCGCTCGCGGCTGCGAAATGTCAATGATGTGAATCCGGGACGAGCGCAGACCCGGGACGACCATCGTGTCTCGATTCAGCTGCGAATGACACGCCGATGAGCACGCGTTCCAGCCGAAGTGGTGAAGCTCGTCGCCGACGTTGGGCATCTCGGTGCGGTGCACGATCTGTCCGTAGGAATCGGAGTTCGGATCGACATCGACCACCGCGATGAAGTCCGGGCGATCGATCCCCGTCCCCTCGTACAGCGAGGCGACGTACACGAACTTCTCCGGGGGTTGCTGACGGGCCACCTCGGGTGACGCGTACCCGGGCCCGTTGTGCTCGTGGTCATCGTGCTGATGAGCGCTCATGCGGCGGGCTCCTTCGGTTCGGTGCCTGGTTACGAGGGCAGCTTAAGGCTCTGGGAATTGCCACAAACCCTATAGCAACGCTCGCCTTCGCCGGAGCGAAAGCCCGCCCGTGGCGCGAGGCCACGGGCGGGCGGCTGGCGGGGAGCCGGACCCGCCAGGGCGCCGCCTTCCGGCGCCGCCGATCATCGGACTAGGAAGCCGCGTTGCGCGCGATCACGTGCGTGACCTTCGGTCCCTGCACCACGCCGACGCGCTGGCCGGCGGTCAACCGGGAGAGGCTGGCGGCCTGGCCGTTGTCGCGGACCTTGGCGTTAGTGGGAATCGTGAGCGTCACGACCTTGTAGGTCGCCTTCTTCGTCCCCTCGCGGATCGTCAGCTGCTGGCCGTTCACCGATTGCACGAAGCCGCGGTTGAATGCGACGGTGGCGAACCCGCTCCGGGTTGCCACGACCACGTCGCCTTGAATCGCGCGACGCGCCAGCCGGTGTCGCGCGCGCGATGCGGCCGCTGCGTGCGGGCTCGACGCGGCGGTCGCACTCGTACCGGTGCTGCCACTCGTACCGGCCGCCCCGGCGGTCGCGATCGCGCCGGCCCCAACGCCGGCAGCGGCGCACGCGGCGCCAATCGATACCAATTTGATGTGCTTACGCAGAAACGTCATCGGAGCCTCCTTGGGTTTCCTGGACTCGCTTACGGTTAGGAGCCTGGCAAGCCCATGCAAGGTGAGGGTCAGCTGAAGGTCAGCTGCGTGTAAAGAATCTGACTCGCCCGCGCTAGCCCCCGCCTACGATGTCGCCATGGCAGCCACGGTGCTCGTGGTCGAGGACGAGCCAAACATCGGTGAGCTCCTGCGCACGTACCTGCGCCGCGAGGGTCACGAGGTCGTATGGGTGCGGCGGGGCGAGGACGCGCTCGTCGAGCTCCGCCGCCATCCGGTCAAGCTCGTGCTGCTTGACGTACGCCTACCGGGCATCGACGGGTTCGAGGTCTGCCGCCGGATCGGCGGCGGCGTGCCGGTGATCATGCTGACCGCGCGCGACGAGGAGGCCGACCGCGTGGCCGGGCTCGAACTGGGCGCCGACGATTACGTGACCAAGCCGTTCTCACCCCGCGAGGTGATGGCGCGCGTCAAGGCCGTGCTGCGGCGCGCGTCGGCGCAGCCTCCGGCGGATGACATCTCTCGCCTCGGCCCGGTCACGGTGTCGCGCGGCGCCCGCGAAGTCCACGTCGACGGCCGCGAGGTGATGCTCACCCAGCGCGAGTTCGACCTGCTCGAGTACCTCACGCGTCGCGCCGGCCGCGTGGTCACGCGTGACGAGCTGCTCGAGTCGGTATGGGGGTTCGTATCGCCGGGCGAGACGCGAACGGTCGAGGTGCACATCGCGCAGCTGCGCAAGAAGCTCGGTCATCCCGACCTGATCGAGACGGTCCGGGGCCTGGGGTACAAGGTGCCGGACGCGGAATGAGGCTTCAGCGCCGCGTCCTCGGCTACCTCGCGCTCGCCGCCGTCGCCTCCTGCGCGCTGACGGTCGTGGTCGGCGCCGTCCTCCTGCGGCACCAGATCGCCTCCCAGCGACTGTCCGCGCTCGAGAGTCAGGCCGATCTTGTCGCCGCCGTCGGCGGACCGCCGGCCGCGCTCCAGCCGGGCGACCACGTCTACAGCGTCGGCACCGGACGGGCGCGCCGGGTGCGCCGGCGAGCGGCCGTCGCCGTGCTGGCCGCGATCCCGTCCGGCTCGAGCCAGGGAACAGTCAGTGTCACCGGCCGCTCGCTCGTGTACGCATCGCGCCCGACACCCACCGGGCTCATCGTCCTCGTCCGCTCGGCGGCGGTCGCGTTCTCGGAGTGGCGGCCGTTCATCGGAAGCCTGCTGCTCGCCGGCCTGGGCGGGACGCTACTGGCGGTGGCGCTGTCGTTCCTGCTCGCCCGCCGGCTGACGCGGCCGATCGGCGAGCTGTCCGCCGCGACCAGGCGCCTGGCCGCCGGCGACGCCGAGGTCGCCGTCCCCGTCCGCGGTACCGACGAGCTCGCCGAGCTGGGATCGACCTTCAACGAAATGTCGGGGGAGCTGTTCCGCGCGCGACAGGCCCAGGCGCGATTCCTCGAGTCCGTCAGCCACGAGCTGCGAACCCCGCTGACCTCGATCCGCGGGTACGCCGAGGCGCTCGAGGAAGAGGCGATCGCGCCGGCCGAGGCCGCCCGCGTGATCGAGACCGAGGCCGGCCGGCTCGAACGGCTCGTCGCCGACCTGCTCGAGCTCGCGCGCGTCGGACGCGCCGACTTCGCGGTCGGGCGCGAGCCGGTCGACCTGGCCGAGGTTGTTCGCCACGCAGTCGAGCGCCATCTCCCCCAGGCGCGCGAGCTGTCGGTCGCGCTGTCGGGTTCGGCGACCCCGGACGGCTGGGTCCTGGGCGACGAGGACCGGATCCTCCAGGCGGTGTCGAACCTGATCGAAAACGCGCTGCGCCTGACCCCCGCGGGAGGGTCGGTCGAGGTCCGGGCCGAGCCAGGGGAGATCACCGTCCGCGACACCGGACCGGGGCTCGAAGCCCAGGACATTCCCCGGGCCTTCGAGCGTTTCTACCTGCACGGGCGCTACCGCAGCGAGCGACCGGTCGGATCCGGCCTCGGACTGGCCATCGTCCGCGAGCTCGTGACCGGGATGGGGGGCAGCGTCGAGGCGTCGGTTCCCGCCGGCGGCGGGGCGCAGTTCACTATCCGGCTACCGCCTGCACCGGCGCGCTCCGCTCGGCGAGATGGTGTCCGACCTTTCGCTTGACGCGCTGCAGGGCGTTGTCGACGGTCTTGCAGTCACAGCCGATCCGCCGGCCCACCTCCTCGTAGGAGTAGCCGTCGAGGTACAGGGCGAGCACACGCGACTCGAGCTCGGACAGCGCGGTCGAGATGCAGGCGACGAGGGCCCGCAGCTCCTCGGAGCTGATCACCTGGTTGACCGGGTCGTGAACCGGTGAGCCCGGGATGACCTCGTCGAGGGTCGGCTCGCCTTCAGCCGACGCGGTTGCCGAGCTCGAGAACGAGACGTACTGGTTGAGCGGCGTGTGCTTGTTCCGGGTCGCGGTCTTTACCGCGGTGATGATCTGGCGCGTGATGCACAGCTCCGCGAAGTTGCGGAAGCTCGATTCCCGATCGGTCCGGTAGTCGCGCACCGCCTTGTAGAGCCCCACGAGCCCTTCCTGGATCAGGTCGTCCGCATCGCCACCGGCCAGGAAGTACGAGGACGCCTTCAGCCGGACGAATCCGTAGTAGCGACGAACGATCGCGTCGTACGCCACCGGGTTTCCCTGCTTCGCAAGGGCGATCAAATAGCCATCCTCAACCTGAAGTTGAGGATTGGAATACGGCGAAAGCCGAGCCACGAGTCATCCCTTCTCGACCCCTGCCAGAAGCGACCAGGATCGGTCCGAAATCGTGGCGCACTACCTCCCCTGGCGCCTGTTTCCATGAAGTTCGAGCGCGAACGCGAGCGGACGCACCCTCTCTGAGCGACCAAACCTAAAGCTTTACTCTAGCGTTATTCTCCCGGCGGGGAGAGTTACATAGCACCGCTCCCGTGTCAAGCGGCAAGTGCAGGGACTTCGAGAGCTTGGCCAGGCTTTGCGACTCGGCTGAGCTACGCTGCCGGCAGCAGCTCGGGGCCATCCGGGCCGTCGCGGACCTCCCAGCCGTGCGCGCGAATCTGGTCGCGCAACCGGTCGGCCTCCGCGTAGTCGCGCGATGCTCGGGCGTGCTCGCGGGCGCCCGCCAGCTCGGTGACCTCGGTCGGCGCCCGCACCTCGGGCACCTCGAGCAGATCGTCGAGCCCGAGCACGGACAGCATGTCGCGCAGATCAGCGCCGCCCACCGGCTCCGCCGATCGGTTGGCCTGCGCCACCCAGTCGAACACGGCGGCCATCGCCGCCGGCGTCTTGAAGTCGTCGGCCAGTGCGTCGAAGAACCGTTCATGCAGCGGCGCCGACCAGCTCGGCGAGGGCCCAGGGGTCAATCCGCGCGCGGCCTCGGCGATGCGCTTGACCCGCGACTGCGCCTCGGACAGGCGCTCGTCGTCGAACTCGACCGGCTTGCGGTAATCGCTCGAGACGAAGTACATGATCAGCGCATCTCGTCCGAACGCGTCGAGCGCCTGGTGCAGCAGAAAGATGTTCCCGACCGACTTGGACATCTTGGCCTGGTCGAGCCGGATCATGCCGTTGTGCACCCACAGCTTGGCGAGCGAAGCGCCGTGGGCGGCCCGGGTCTGCGCGGCTTCGTTCTCGTGATGGGGGAAGATCAGGTCAGAGCCGCCCCCGTGGATCTCGAAGCCGACGCCGAGCAGCTCCTCGGCCATGGCCGAGCATTCGATGTGCCAGCCAGGGCGCCCTCGCCCCCACGGCGCATCCCACGCCGTGTCCTCGCCGTCCTTCTGTGCCTTCCACAGCGCAAAGTCGGCCGGATCGCGCTTACGCCCGGCGCCCTCCACCCCCTCGCCCTGGTCCATTTCATCGAGGCGGCGGTGCGACAATTCCCCATATTCCGGGTAGCTGCGCACCGAGAAGTAGACGTCGCCGGCCACCGCGTAGGCATGACCTCCCTCGATCAGTGCTCCAATCAGCTCGACGATCTCCTCGATCGTGGCGCTGGCGCGCGGCTCGAAGTCGGGTCGACCGAGGCCGAGCCGGTTCGTGTCGGCGATGTACGCGTCGGCCATCTCCCGCGCCAGCAGGTCGCTGGGCGTCGCGCTCTCCTGCGCCGCGGCGTAAATCTTGTCGTTGACGTCCGTTATGTTCGTGACGAATGTGACGTTGTAGCCCTCATGGACGAACAGCCGTTTCAGCAACGAGAAGACGACGAACGGGCGGGCGTTGCCGACGTGGATGCGGCCGTACACGGTCGGCCCGCACGTATAGATGCCGACGCGGTTGCCCTCGCGTGGCTGGACGGGCAGCACCTGACCGGTGCGCGTGTCATGCAGACGGATGACTCTTCCCACGTTGCGGGCACAGTAGCGCCAGGCGCCCGTTCCGGCCGGAGCGGTAGGTAGGGTTGGCCGCCGTGGCGGGGAGGCCAGAGCAGATGCGACGGTTGAGCATCGTTGACGAGGCCTTTCGCTCCCTGCCCGATCGCTTCCTCGGCGCCGACCCGGGCTTCGACGCCACCTACCTGATCACGCTGGGCGACCTCGGACACACGTGGGAGGTCCGCTGCACGAGCCGGGCCGTCCTGGTGCGTAAGGGCGGGTCGCGCCGGCACCCCGACGTGACGCTCGCGACCGACTCCGACACCTGGATGCGACTGCGCCGCGGCGAGTTCTCCGGCATCGAGGCGTTCGAGCGCCGGCTGCTCTCCGTGCGTGGCAACCTGGACCACGCGATCGCCTTCGAGGGGATGTTCCGGCTGGTCGGCGGCCGCCCGCCCCTGCTTCAGATCCACGACATCCCCGTCGGCCGTCATCACATCTCGACGCTCACGATGGGGCGCGGCCCCGACGTGCTGCTCCTCCACGGCCTGGGCGGCACGCGCGCCTCGCTGTTCGAGACGGCCGCGGCGTTGAGCCACACCTATCGTGTGCACGCGCCGGACCTCCCGGGGTTCGGGTCCTCGGGCAAGCCGACGCTCGGCGGTTACAACGCACGCTGGTTCGCCGACATCATGCTCGGACTGATGGACGAGCTCGAGATCGAGCGCGCGCACGTCGTCGGCAACTCGATGGGCGGCCGCGTGGCGATCGAGCTCGGGCTGATCCGGCCCGAGCGGATCCGTTCGCTGGGGCTCCTGTGCCCCGCGGTGGCGTGGATCAAGCGTGGACTTCACCCGATCGTGCGGCTGATGCGTCCCGAGCTCGGCCTGCTTCCGCACACGTTCCGCCGCTCGACGGTCGCATCGCAGTTCTGGAGCATGTTCTGTGACCGCGACCTGATCGATCCCGCCGTCGCCGACCTGGTCGTGGACGAGTTTCAGCGGATCTACCACACGGCGGGCGCGCGCTACGCGCTGCTCGCCAGCGCCCGCAACATCTACCTCGAGGCCCCGTTCGGCCGTCACGGCTTCTACCGCCGCCTGGCCGAGCTCGAACCGCCCGCGCTGTTCGTGTGGGGCAGCCACGACTGCCTCGTCCCGCCCGCGTTCTCGCGCCACGTGCGCAAGTGGCTGCCGAACGCCGAGCAGGTGGTCATCGACCGGTGCGGGCACGTGCCCCAGGTCGAGCGCCCGGAGGAGACCAACGCCCTGGTCGCCGACTTCTTCGCCCGGGTCGAGCGGTCCGAGGGTGAGGGCGCGCCGGCTGCCCTGAGACGGCGCGCCAAGGCGGCCTGACGGCTAGCCTGAGCCGTGATGGCGCAGGCACGAACGACCACGTCCACCCGCCGCAACGGTCACGAGTCCGGCGTCCGGATCGAGCCTCCGGCCCAACAGACCCCCGACTCGCTCCTGTCGCGAGCCTGGCGCGAGCTCTCCGGCGCCGTCCAGCGTCGGATCCCCCGAGCCGACCTCGACGAGCGAGATCCCGACTACATCCGCGAGCAGCTGCCGCTGTTCTGGCTGTTTTCGAGCCTTTGGTTCCGCGGCGAGGTGCGTGGCCTGGGCAACATCCCCGACGAAGGCCCCGTGCTGCTCGTCGGCAACCACTCGGGGGGAAACATGATCCCCGACACGATGGTGTTCACGGTCGCGTTCAGCACTTACTTCGGCGTCGAACGGCCCTTCTACCAGCTCGCGCACAACCTCGTCCTCTCGCTGCCCGGCCTGAGCTGGCTGCGTAAGTTCGGCACGGTCGCCGCATCACCCGAAAACGCCCGCCAGGCGCTCTCCTCGGAGGCCGCGCTGCTCGTCTATCCGGGCGGCGACTACGAGGTTCATCGCCCCAGCTGGGAGGGCAACCGCGTCGACTTCGGCGGGCGCAAGGGATTCCTGCGCCTCGCGCTCGAGCAGGACGTTCCGATCGTGCCGGTGGTGGCGATCGGGGGTCAGGAGACGGCGCTGTTCCTCACCCGAGGCGAGCGGCTGGCTCGCCTGCTCGCGCTCGACCGCGTGCTGCGCCTCAAGGTACTGCCGATCTCGATCTCGCTGCCCTGGATCGTGAACGTCGGCGACTTCGGCCACATTCCGCTCCCGGCCAAGATCACGATCGAGACGCTGCCGGCGATCGACCTGCGCGCCGAGTTTGGCCCGAATCCCGACGTCGACGAGGTGTACGACCACTTGATCCGCCTGATGCAGGACGCGCTCGACGCGCTCGCCGCCGAGCGTCGGTTCCCGGTGATCGGATGAGGGTGAGCGCGCACCGGGTGCTCCCCGCGCCGCTCGAGGACGTGTGGTCGATCGTCACCGATCCGGAGCGCGTGCTGGGCTACATGTCCGGTGTCACCCGATGGGAGCTGGCCGGCGGTCCGCGCACCGGCCTCGGCGCCCGCTACCGGATCCTGTTCAGGATCGGCGCGGCCGAGGTCGGCGGGCTGGTCGAGGTGGTCGAGTTCGACGAGCCGTACGACGTCGCGTGGACATCGGTGACCGGCCTCGACCATCGGGGGCGCTGGCGCCTGCGCGAGGCGCCGGGAGGCCGCACGCAAGTCGAGCTCCGCCTCGCGTACGTGGTGGCCGGCGCTGGTCTGAGTGGATGGATCGCCGAGCGGATCGCCGCGCCTACCGTCGCGGGCCACGTCAAGGGGACCCTGCAGCAGCTCGAGCGCATCGTCGCGCACGAGCAACTGCGCGCACGAGCGGCCAGGCGCCGGGGCAGTCCCGCCCGAAGTTAGCTCGATCGGCATCGTGATGTCGAGGACGAGCCAGCGAGTGACGTGGGTCGGCCGTTCATCACCTTCCGCGGGCTCGAACGAGTAGTGAATGTGCACGTCAACCGTCGCCCTGAGCTGCGACCGTCGATTCATAAAGCTTGTGCCACTTCCCTCTGACCAACATTGGCAACCGTACTCGAGATGTGACGGGTGAGGTACGAGGGCGAAAAGAACCCGTGAACAGGTGTAAGGATCCGACCGGCCAGGCGTCGTGATCGCTTGTACCGCCTCATCTCAAGCTAGGAGGGAAGCAGTCCATGCGGCACCGTTTTGCCATCGCCGTCACCGCGGCGATCATAGGTATGAGCCTTGTCGGCGTAACGTCGGCCGGCGCAGCACCGACGCCTGCCCAGCCCTACGTGACGCTGCCAAGTGTTTTGGTGACGAACGTGGGTCAGC
>Ga0335074_10014303_pt1 | contig 11142 bp, 8 predicted proteins | sample Lox_Sample_23_FD_206715 | JGI IMG/M metagenome (GOLD analysis project Ga0335074, IMG submission 206715) | Soil microbial communities from Loxahatchee National Wildlife Refuge, Florida, United States - Lox_Sample_2.3 | ecosystem: Environmental > Terrestrial > Soil > Wetlands | place: USA: Florida... | reverse complement strand
TCTCCCAGAGCGCGGCCCAGGCCGAGGATGATGGCGCCGACAATGCCGATGCGCGCATTACGCAGGACGCCCATGCGGATCATCTCCCAGCGCGTTGCGCCGAGGGCCAGAACTGCTTCGCGCTGCGAGTGAGGGACGGCGGTCATGACCTCGCGGGTGAGTGAAGAGATGATGGGCAGGATCATGATGGCCAATATGATGGCGGCGGCCACGTATCCGAGGCCGGTGGGATTGTCGTCGCTGAAAAGGCCGGTCCAGCCAAGAGCTGAAGTGAGAAACGGATTGACGTGGTCACGCAGCAGCGGAACCAACGCATACATGGCCCAGAGTCCATAGACGATGCTGGGGATGGCGGCCAGCAATTCCGTTAGAAAGGCAAGCGGGCCGCGCATAAAGCCGGGGCACATCTCGGTGAGGAAGACGGCCACGCCAGTGGCCAGGGGAACGGCGAGCAGCAGCGCGAGAAACGAGGAAACCAGCGTGCCATAGACGAACGGAAGGGCGCTGAAGTGGCTGTTGACGGGATCCCAGAAGATAGCGGAATTGGTAGAGGAGTCAACAAAGACTTTATAGAAGAAACTGAAGTGGAATTGGTTCCAGGCCATCTGGGAGCGGCTAATGAGCTCAACAAAGATGAGTAATACGATGCCGAAGATGCTTAGACCGCACAGCGCCATCAGGTAGTGAAAGCCCACATCGGCGACGGCGGAGTTGCCGCGCGAAATGAGAAACTTGCGGACTGCCGATATCGCTTGCGGAGGGGCCTCAACCGCTCTCTTTCCTGGCGAAGGAAGAGATTCAGGTGAAGTATTGGGCTGGGAGATGCGCAAATCGGGCACGTTGACTACCACACCACACAGGCTATCGGCGGAATGTGAATACGAGGTTACAAGTGTGCAAAATCAAGCGCATACAAACACAGGCTGGGCCCGTGGAGTTAAGCTTGATGGTTGCGTTTTTTCAGGGGTCAAAGACATGCGTATTGCAATTGTTTTGGTTGCTGCGGCAATGGCCGCGACGGCGCTACCGTCACAAACCAGCCTACCAGCCGACCCGTCCAGCAGGGAGTGGAAAGCCCAGTGGGCGACTCACCCTACAGCGCCGCTGCGGGAGCCGCTGGTGCTGCATTTCAGACGCTTTCTGACGCTGGAACAGGTGCCGGCGGTGTATCCCGTGCGGGTGAGCGCGGATAACCGCTTCATTTTGTACGTGAACGGGACGCGCGTGGGCGACGGGCCGGCGCGGGGCGACCTTAGCCACTGGCGGTATGAGCTCTTTGACCTGGCTCCAATGCTCAAAACAGGGCAGAACCTGATCACGGCCACAGTGTGGAACTGGGGCGTGTATGCCCCGCTGGCGCAACTCACTGACCGGACGGCGTTTCTGCTGGAGAGCGAGGCCACGGGCGACCAGGACATCAGCACCCCCAAGGGATGGCAGGTGGAGACGGAGCCCGGGCATCGGCCGCTCGACCGCACCTCAGTGAATGTGGAGGCTTACTTTGCGACGGGGCCGGGTGAAGAGATTGACGCGAGCAATTACGACTGGAGCTGGAACTCGCCTGACGACAAGAGTCCGGCGTGGGTTCCAGTCGGATCGCCGATGCGGGACAGCATCTATTGGGGCACAGCACGTGCGCACTCGGCTGACGTAACACAAGACAACAACTGGTGGCTGGTGCCGGACCGGCTGCCGCATATGGAGTACAAGGCGGAGGAGGCAGGAGATGTGGTGATGCTCGATTCGATCGGGGAGGAGCAGCCCGGCTTGAGCAAATTTCCCGCTTCCGATGCCATGCTGCCGCCGCACATCCATACGCACCTCCTCCTCGACCGCAAAACCCTCACTACTGGCTATCCGGTCCTCACCGTCTCGGGCGGCAAAGGCGCAACCATCTGGATCACCTACTCCGAAGCCCTCTACGACAAAGGCATGCACAAGGGCGACCGCGATGCGCTCACCTACACAGACGCGCAAGGTGTGACGCATCCCCGCGAGGCGCACGGACTCAAAGATGAGTTCCTGCCCGACGGCGGAAACCAGCGCGTCTTTCAGCCGCTGTGGTGGCGGGCATGGCGGTATCTCGATCTCGACATCCAGACCGGAGACCAGCCGCTGACGCTGGATGCAATGACAGCTCAGTTTACGGCGTACCCCTTTGAAGAGCGGGCGAGTTTTGATTCGGCAGACCCGGAGCTGAAGCAGATCTGGGACATAAGCTGGCGGACGGCGCGGCTGGACGCGCACGAAACCTACATGGACACGCCCTACTACGAGCAACTGCAGTACATCGGCGACACGCGCATCCAGGCTCTGATCTCGTACGCGGTTGCGGGCGACGACCGGCTGGCGCGGCAGGCGCTCGAGGCATTCAACGACTCGCGCATCCCCGAGGGGATCACGCTGAGCCGTTATCCGACTTCGCTGGCGCAACGCATTCCTACGTTCTCGCTGCTGTGGATCGGGATGCTGCACGACTGGTGGATGTACCGGCCTGACACCGAGCCGGTGAAGGAGTCGCTGGAAGGAACGCGCAGCGTGTTGCACTGGTTTGCTCAATACGAACAGCCCGACGGCTTGCTGAAACAGGTGCCGTGGTGGAGCTTTATCGATTGGGTTTCTGAGGGCGAGATTCCCACTTATGACGCGAAGGGCGAGTCGTGCACGACGACGCTCCAATACCTGGGTGCGCTGAACGATGCGGCCGATCTGGAGCAGGCGCTGGGCGACCCGGTGTTCGCGCAACGCTACAAGGCGCGCGCAGCGCATGTGCGCGAAGGGCTTCAGAGCCAGTGCTGGAGTGAGGAACGGGGTTTGGCCGCCGACACTCCCGACAAAAAGGGGTTCAGCCAGCAGACGAATATCCTGGCCGTGCTATACGACGTGATTCCCAAAGACCAGCAGAAAGATGTTCTCGAGAAGATGCTGGCCATCGAGCCCGGGACCACGCCAAACGGAGTTCTAAGTGCGTCGTATTACTTCAGGTTTTACCTGGCGCGTGCGCTGGATCACGCGGGGATGTCTGACGAATACCTGGCCTCGATTGAGCCATGGCGCAAGCTGCTGGCGTTGCACTTCAGCACGTGGCCTGAGACTCCGGGAGAGACGCGGTCGGATTCGCACGCGTGGAGCGCGCACCCCATTTACGATCTGCTGACGCTGGTGGCGGGGGTTGAGCCGGCAAGCCCGGGTTTCAGGACGGTGCGGATTGCGCCGCACCTGGGCGATTTAAAGGACTTGAAGGCCTCGTTCCCGCATCCGGAGGGCGAGATCAAGGTGGAGTATCACCTGAAACCCGACCACGCTGCTCCGGGCGCCAAGGGCGGAGCGCGCTTCTTGGCGACAATCGAGCTGCCCGGCACGTTAACGGGCACATTCGAGTTTGACGGGCGGAGCTGGCCGATCAAATCGGGAGACAACCGGATCGAGGTCCCGATGAAGTGAAAATGCCCGGCGGTGAGGCGCGGGATGGGTTCCGATTGCGTATGTCTCGGGATTTTGCGGAGAAAAGCGGGCTCTTAAAGGCATTCCTCGAAGCCTGCGGTCCGAGTAAGCATTTTCGGTGCAAAATCGATTCTCTAATGGCACATCGCGCTTCCCCGGAAGGGCCAAACGTGGTACAACTCCAGCATGACAAAGGGGCAAGTTGCAAACCCGCCTGGACAAGTCAATCTGAAATCTCTCGCTGAGTACCTTGAGCTCTCGCAAACTACGGTTTCATTGGTCTTAAATAATTCGCCCTCGGCAAAATCGATACCTCAGGAGACGCGCGACCGGGTGGTTGAAGCTGCGCGCAGGTTGAACTACCGGCCCAATTACTTTGCGCGATCGTTGCGGCAGAGACGTTCGATGACGGTGGGAGTTCTGGCGTCGGACTTAAGCGAAGGCTACTTTACGCGCGTGATGAGCGGCGTTGTGCAGGAGCTGAACCTGTCTCACTATTTCTTCTTCACCACGTGCCACTACTGGAACAAAGACCTGATGGAGAAGTACCCGCGCATGCTGGTGGACCGGGCCGTTGACGGGTTCCTGCTGCTGAATACGTCTCTGCCAGACGTTACGGTTCCGGTTCCGGTGGTGGGAATCTCGGTGCACTCGGGGACGCCAAAAGATGTGACCAATATCGTCCTGGACCACGATATTGCCGCAATGCTTGCGCTGAAACATCTTTATGATCTGGGACACCGGAAGATAGCGTTCATGCGGGGGCCCAGAGCGATTCCCGACTCGGAATACCGCTGGTCGGGGATCCAGAAAGCGGCAAAAGAACTGGAACTGAAGGCCAACCCCATGCTCGAGGTACGCCTGGATGCAAGCGGCTGGCCGATGAAGACTGGACATCACCCGATGGACCCGCAGATCTCGTATCGACCGACCTGCGAATTGCTGGCGAGGACTCGCGATTTTACCGCCATGTTCTGCTTCAATGACATGGCGGCAATGGGAGCCATTCGCGCTATCAAGGACGCCGGGCTCGACGTTCCGCGCGACATATCTGTGGTAGGCTTCGACGACACTACCTCGGCGGCATTCTCAGTCCCCTCGCTCACGACCGTGCACCAGCCGCTGTTCGAGATGGGTCAGCGAGGCGCGCAAATACTGCTGGCGAAGATCGCGAATCGCGACCAGGAGTATCCCTCAGAAGTAGTGATGAGGCCTGAGCTGATAGTTCGCGAGTCGAGCGGGCCGGTGCGCGCTTAGCTTTTACTGAATGTCGCTCACTTTGCCGTCAACGTAGATCACCTTCATATCGGGGTAATAGTCGATTTCCTTCTTGCCCAGCACCGCCACCTTGGTTGGCTGACCGAGGATAGCCTGGACCTGCGCCTGAGTTTGTCCGAGCGAGACTTCCTTAGGCGGGGGTGCTGGCGGGGCAATAGGCGCCATCGCCGGCGTGGATTGCGCTGGTGCTGCCGGCGCTGCCGGCGGAGGCGCAGACTGCGCGTTGTTCTGGGCGGGCGGCGCTTCAACGCCAATCACCTCAGCCACGGTCTTCATAAAATCGTCGGGAGAAGGAACGGGCTGCTTTTTGTCGAATGGGAACCCGATGGAGCCGATGTAGCGCACATCCTGGTATGGGTCGCTGGCAAACTCCATCGTCACGCCCGAATCCAGCACCTTGTAGTCGATGATCCAAAACTTCTCGCCGGCCACAAAGGTTCGTTTAGGCACATTAAAGCGATTCAAATCCGGGTCCTTGGCATGCAGCTTGGAGTTGGCTTCGGCGCCGAGCATAAATGGCATGGACAACTTGCCGTCGCGGTAGACGTAGAGGGGCGCAACTCTGTCTTCGAGGGTCCACATCACCAGCCCATCCTTGCGCAGATCGATGATCGAGCCGGCCTTGGTGATCTCGCCTGTATCGACATTGCCCTGGGTCAACACCAGGGTTGAGCTCAGCCGCTGCTTGATGAGCTCCTTGGGGTCCTGGCTTTGCGCGCCCGAAGCGCTCTGGCTCTGGCCGTTGTCCACCGTCAGTAATTCGGCGACAGACTTTAACACAGCGTCGTCGGAGACGTCTGATTTTTTGTCGAATGGGACCTGAATCTGTGCCCAGTAGCGAACGTCATCGTAAGGGTCGCTGATTACTTTGAGCGTTACGCCGTTCTTGTCGACAACGATTCCCGTCACCCAGAACTTATCGCCAGAATCGAACTCCTTGATGGGAATCTGCGCTGTCGGCAGATCCGGTTGAACGAGACCCATCTCCATAGACCAGGACATTTTGGCCGCGGAAAGACGGTCGCCTTTGTAGTTATTCTTTAAGGCTACCCTGGCCTGTGTGCTGCACATCTGCAGCCCATCTTTGTGCAGCACCAGAACAGCTCCCGGCGTGACAATGTCAGTGTTGTCCGCGGTCATCTTGGTCAGCGTGTAAACTCCTTCGAGCTTTTGCTGGAGTTCAGCCTCGTTCTGCGACCAGACGGCTGGTGCCAGCGAACACCAGAGCAGCAGAACGGAAATCCCCAACGCTTTTTTCATAGCTACCCTTCCCGGCTCAATGACCACACGGTTTTGTGCAAACACGAAAAAGAATAACGTCGCATCTACAAAGCCGGAATCCCCGTTGAAAAGGTTCCGCTCTCTATCAGAAACGAGATTCACGCCCGCGTCGCGCCAGCTTGAAATGATTTCGAACTTGATCGAGCTGTATTCGTGGCAAACAGGCACCGAACAGTCATGACCCGAAGACAGGCTCAAAGGGGAGACGGACCGATCATAGCACGGAAAAAACGAAGGGAGGCTGTTAAATTTCCTGTTTTAAAGGCCCGCACGAGCCGGTGCCCGAGCGGGCGGCTCATGAGCACGCAGCTTCAAGCCAGCGGCTGACGTAGACCTGGGCGTGAGCCTCGCCGCAGTAGTGGCGCGCGCCGGGCGCGTCGGCTGCCGCTTTGGTCCACTTGTAGATGGTGAGTTGCGCGCTGTTGCAGTTGATCACGATCCAGCGCAGCGGGTTGTCGCTCTCTTCGCCGCAGATTTCACATCGATAGATGGTGCCGATCACGGTTGACCTCCGAATGAAGGGCTGGGGCAAGCTCGCCGCTTCACTTCTTCACTCTATTGCTTCTTCAAAGCTCAACTATTCCCTATTCCTAAGTCCCTGTTCCCTTCCCTCACTCCAGCATCTGCATGTCGAGCGGTGAAACCAGCATGCAGTCCATGGTGCGCACCGAGGCCAGCGCGCGCTTGAGCGCCGAAGACTTGCAGGGCTCGACGGTGACTACGAACGGCAACGCGTGAGCCGGATAGCCGGGCTTTTGCAGGATAGCGCGGATGTTGATCTGCTCATTGGCCAGAGCGGTGGTAATGGCGGCGACGATGCCGGGGCGATCCATGACCAGGAAGCGGATGTAGTGGGGCACCTCGAACTCTGCGCCGACGTGCGCGGGCGCGGAGGGAATGTCGACGCGGCGCGAACCGTGAGCCAGAGCGAGCAGATCGCTGACCACTGCGACAGCGGTGGGATGGCCGCCGGCTCCGTGGCCTGAAAAGACCACATCGCCACCGTAGCGGCCGCTGGCGATAACCATATTCTCAGTACCCTGCGACCATGCGAGCGGGGAACGCAGCGCGACCATCATGGGACCCACGGTGGCGGCGAGGCGGCCATCGGTCTGCTCGGCGCGAGCAATCTGGCGTATGGTGCAGCCAAGGTCGCGGGCATAGCTGAAGTCGACCGCACTGACCTCGGTGATGGGACGGGGAACGATCTCTTCGGGGTCGATCTGCACGCGCAGAGCCAGGCGCATGAGAATAGCAAGCTTGGCGCGGGCGTCGAAGCCGCCAACATCTTCAGTGGGATCGGCCTCGGCGTAGCCTTTGGCCTGGGCCTCGGTCAGCACCGGCGCGTACTCCGCTCCGCTCTCCATTTTGCTGAGAATGAAATTGCAGGTGCCGTTGAGAATGCCCTGGATACGCTCGATGCGATCGCCGGCCAGGCCCTGCTCGAGGCCGGGAATCACGGGAATTCCGCCGGCGACGGCCGCGCCGTATTTGAGATGGCCGCCCTTCTCCTGGGCCAGCCGCTCGAGATCGATGCCATGAAATGCGATGAGTTTTTTATTGGCGGTGACCACGCTCTTGCCGGATGCAAGAGCTTTGCGAACCCAGGATCCCGCGGGGTCGAGACCGCCGGCCAGTTCCACGATCACGTCGGCATCGGAGGCGAGCACCGCATCGGCGTCTTCGCTCCAAACCACGCCGGCAGGAACCCAGTCCACGCGCTTGCGGGTGACATTGCGATTGAAGACGTGGGTGAGTGCGAGGCCCCGCGGCTTTGATTCCACCAGAATCCGTGCCACCGAACTGCCCACTGTGCCGAAACCGAAGATGGCTATACGCAACGGGTGCTGCGCGGGTGTAACGGACACTTCAACCGGCAATGCAGAACTACCTGCCTGGGGCACCTGGCGTTTCCTCTGGACTGATGCAAACTGCCGCGAAATCCGGCGTCATCTTTGATGATACGCGAGAGGCATCGAAGCAAGGGCGAGGGCACGGAGCAGAGTCCGGGAATAAGTCTCACGCCAACTTTTTCCGCAACAAGCAGACCGACTCCGGGTTCCAACAGAAGACACCCGTCGTAGCAATGCGTACCGTGATTTCAAAGAATCGGGCGCGTACTACAATACGACAAAAGGAGACCCCCTGATGAAGTTTCGTTCAAAATTTAGCGGTTTAATGATCGCCGCATTGCTCTCGATTCCCTTGCTCGTGGTACCCGCTGCGAGGGCCCAGTTCGGCATCGGTATCGGCATATCGGTCAACATCGCTCCTCCCGTATTGCCGGTCTATACGCAGCCGCCGCTGCCCGCGCCGGGATATATGTGGACTCCCGGCTACTGGGCCTACGGGCCGGCCGGTTATTACTGGGTCCCCGGCGTGTGGGTGCAGCCGCCGAGGGTCGGGCTACTCTGGACCCCCGGCTACTGGGGCTTTGCAGGCGGCGCATACGGATGGCACGCCGGCTACTGGGGACCGCACATCGGTTTCTATGGCGGAGTTAATTACGGCTTCGGTTACGGCGGCATCGGCTTCTGCGGCGGTATGTGGCGCGGCGGAGTGTTCGCTTACAACGGCGCAGTCGCCAACTTCGGCGGCGTTCATGTAACCAATGTGTACGTGGACCGCACCATCGTAAACAACACCACGATCGTCAACGTGAATCACACCAGCTTCAACGGCCCGGGCGGCATAGTTCGTCAGCCCAGCCCTGAGGAGACCCGGTTTGCCGGCGAGCAGCATTTCCAGCCGACCGCCAATCAGGTGCAGCACGAAAACTTCGCTGCGCAGGACCGCTCGCAGCTGGCTTCGGTGAATCACGGCATGCCCGGGACGATGGCCAGTTCGAACGTGAACGCCTATCACCAGGTGGCGCAGCAGCACGCGCAGTCGCAGCCGATCACCGCAGCCGACCGCACAGCCGGCCGCAACTACAACCCGAACACCCGCGAGGCGAATCAGGATCAGCGCATTGCCAACGGCCTGCGCAGCGGCCAGATGACCTCAGGCGAAGCATCGCGCGCCGAACGAACCCAATCGAATATCGACCAGCAGGTCCACAACGATCGGGTTGCCAATGGCGGCAAGCTGACCAACCAGGAACGGCAGCAGATTAACGGCGAGCAGAACGCGGCCAGCCGTCAGATCTACAACGAAAAACATAATGGGAATACGGTGACGCCCAATGCGGTGGACAATCGCGAAGCAAACCAGCAGCAACGCACCGCCAATGGGCTGCGCAGCGGCCAGATGACCTCAGGCGAGGCGGCCCGCACCAACCGGAACCAGTCGGGCGTGGCGGGGCAGGTGCACAATGAGCGTACCGCCAACGGCGGCGCGCTGAACGCGCGACAGAAGCAGCAGGTCAACCGCGAACAGAACAAAAACAGTAAACAAATCTACAACGAGAAACACAACAACAAGACCGCCAAACCTGAACGCTGAGGTCATGGCAGCTAAGCCGGAAACTGAATTTGTTTCCGGGTGTAGCGTTACGCAGAGGCCAATTGTGGCCTATGGAAAAGACGAATCTGCGGGAGTCAATCGAAGATGACTCCCGGCAATGTCATCGGGGTGTGGGTAACGCAGAACCGTTATCCGCACCCCGCACTTTTGCAGAATTCAGAATGCGGCGTCAACAACCCTGCTCCCTGTTCCCTATTCCTTGCCCCCTATTCCCTGTTCCTCGTTCTCTGGTAGCATGATTGGCAGATGCGGCGCGGCTTCTCCATATTCCTGATCCTGATCTTCGGGTTCGGGCCGCTCACGTCGTTGATCGATGGGAGCGAGGACGCAAATCTGCCTGCGTGCTGCAGGCGGAATGGCGCGCACCATTGCGCGATGTCTGTGCGCATGGCGGCGGTGACGAGGCAGGCAGCGACCGGCAAGACGCCGATGGTGTCTGTGCCGATGACGTGCCCGTATTACCCGGGCGCGATAGCTCTGCTGTCAACACCGGCACAGGCGCTCGTGGCTACGGCCGGAACGGGCGAGACCCAGATCGCTTCAGCGTATGTGCCGGTTGCAACGCACGCGTCGCCTGTCGCAACTCCGGCGCGAACCCACGCCGGCCGCGGACCTCCAGCATCAACCGTCGGTTGACATCCGTTGAGAATGCGCTGGTGATTTGAAGCGCAGCGGCTTTGTGTCCCTGTGCACGAGAACGCACAGATTTCATTTTTGCGCCGCGCAAGAGCTGCAAACCGCAGCCAGAACCGCTTCTCAACTATTCCCCACATACCTGCAGGAGCGGCGCTCCGGTTGATTTCGAACCCGCTGCCTGCGCACAAGTAGGTTTTGTTCGGAGGTCTTCATGCAACGTCTTCCTCTTCTCGCGGCTCTGATGATGACCGCTTCCCTTCCCGCATTTGCCACGATCTTCGGTTCCGTTCGCGGCGTAGTCCATGATCCTCAACATCGTCCCATCCAGGCGGCGCATCTGACGCTGAAGGCACAAACCTCGGATTGGACGCAGTCGCAGAACTCCAACGATAACGGTGAATTTCAATTCACCTCCGTGCCCATCGGGAATTACACGGTGACGGTCTCAATGAATGGCTTCCGACAGGTGAGCCGGGACGTGATTGTTCAGTCCGACACCAGCCCGATTCTCCATTTCCAATTAGCTGTCGCAGGTGCAAATGAGAGGGTCGTGGTGCCGGGAACGCCGGTGGAAGCGTTGACAGACAGCGCCACGCCGACAACCATGCTGAGCCGTAACGACATTCAACAAACTCCAGGTGCGGACCGCACCAACGGCATGGAGATGATTACGGACTACGTTCCGGCTTCCTATGTCACGCACGATATGCTGCATATGATGGGTGGCCACCAGGTCAATTGGCTGATCGATGGCGTCCCCATCCCCAACACCAACATCGCCACCAATCTTGGGCCGCAGATCGATCCGCGGGATATTGATTATCTCGAGGTGTATAGCGGCAGCTACGACGCCGACTATGGAGACCGCACGTACGGAGTTTTCAATGTCCTGCCACGAAACGGTTTTGAACGCGACAAGCAGTGCGACCTAGTGATTACCGGCGGCAACTTCTACCAGACCGACGACCAGTTCAGCTGCGGAGACCACACGCAGCGATTCGCCTGGTACGCGAGCGCGAATGGAAACCGCAGCGCTTA
>Ga0335074_10014302_pt1 | contig 11143 bp, 11 predicted proteins | sample Lox_Sample_23_FD_206715 | JGI IMG/M metagenome (GOLD analysis project Ga0335074, IMG submission 206715) | Soil microbial communities from Loxahatchee National Wildlife Refuge, Florida, United States - Lox_Sample_2.3 | ecosystem: Environmental > Terrestrial > Soil > Wetlands | place: USA... | reverse complement strand
CTGGGCGCCGGCGCGGAACGCCCCCGACTGCCACAGCATGGCGTCCACCAGGGTGGTCTTGCCGTGGTCGACATGCGCGACGATCGCGACGTTGCGCAGGTCATCGCGGGTGGCAAGGCGGGCGGTGGCGGTGGGCATGCGAGAAGGCTCCAGGTAACGAGGGAAGTGCCAAGATACGGCGGGTCCAGCATAATCGCTCATTGAATTAGAACAGAAATTCTGCCCCGGCTCTTCCCGGGCCGGGTACTCATGTGCGGCCGGCCGTCTCAAGCGCCGGCCAGCGTGCCGTAATTGATTAGAATAAGTGTTCGAATACGATACACTGGGCTCGTGGCAGCGTACGTTCCGCCCGGCTGGCCGGCCGGCGTTCACCCGCCGGGCAGCGAAGGGTTCGAGCAGACGGCAGTGACCTGGCTGCTCGATGTCGTGCCGCCCGATTACCGGCTGCATGGCGTGCTGCGCAGGCACCCGGTGGCGCTCGCCACCATGGCCCGGCATCACCTGGCGGCATGCGTCCGGGGGGCGCGCGAAGGGTACCGAACCGCCCGCGCCGAGCTCGGTGACGAGCTGCCGCCCGGCGGAGTGGAGGCCGTGCTGGACGCCTACCGCACCGAGGGCAGCAGGCTGGTCGAGACGGCACGCGCTGTGGACCTGATCGCGCGGGCGCTGCGCGGCGAGGTCTTCGCGCCGCAACTGGCGGGCACGCAGGACAAGGGACGCGGGGCCAGACGGCGTGGCGCTACGCCGGCCCGACCGCGCTGAGCCGGGCCTGCTCAAGCGCGAGTGCCGACCGGTTGGCCAGATCCTGGAGCCGCGAGGCGTCGCTCTCGCTGAACCGGCCCGGCTCGGCGGCGGCCGCCGCGAGCACGCCGGTCACCCGTCCATCGACCATCAGCGGAACCGTGACCAGCGACAGCGCTCCCCGGGCCAGAGCCCGGGCCGCGCTGGCCGGAAGCCCGGCCCGCCCCGGGGCCGGCGGGGCCCGGCCCTCGGCCGCGGCGGCGCGCACCCGCAGTTCGCCGCCCTCGGCCGCATGCAGCAGGTAGGCGGCATCGGCGCCGATGGTGTCCCGTGCCGACTCGACCGTGCTGACGAGCAGGTCGTCAAATCCGGACGCGCCCGCGTTGCTGGCGGCCCGGGGGGCCGGTGCGTCCCGGGCAGGCCCGTTGTCGGCCGGCAAAACGGCGACCGCCGACGGCCCGGGAACGAAGGCCAGCGGCGGGCCGGGCACGGCCGCCTGGCCTCCCCGGCCCGCCAGGTCCATCCGGAACCACACCGCCTTGGCCTCCCGCGCGTAGGTCACTCCCCAGGCCGAGGCAAGCTCGGACGGAAGTTGCAGCCCGCGCCCGTTGGTGCGCTCGGCTGCCTCGCCGGCCGTGTGCGGCAGATCCGGGCGCAGCTGAGCCGGGCAACGGTCGAGCACGGCAATCTCGAGCGACCGGTCCGAACCATCCCCGAGCAGCCGGCAGGTGACCTGCACGGGCGTGCCGGCATGCAGCACCGCGTTGGTGACAAGCTCGCTGGTCAGCAGGATCGCGTCATCCACGAGCGCATCCTGGCCGTCCCAGTGGTCGCCATTACCGGTCAGATCCCAGGATCCCAGTGTGTCGCGCACAAAACGGCGCGCCGCTGCAGCAGCCGCCGGCACCGGCTGGTAGGCAGCGGTCGCCACGAGATCGTCCTGTGCCTCTAAGTAAACCATCGATCACCCATCGTGACAGACTTGTGGGCTCGTTACCGCTAGAAATGGCAGGCAGAGTCAGCAGAAGTGACAGGCGAGTCAGCCTGCTGGGCGGGACCATCCGGTCCCAGACACGTACTCCCGGACAACCCGGGCCGGGACCCCGGCCACGACGCACCGGTCAGGTACCGTCCCGCGAACCACGGATCCCGCCGCCACGACAACGTTCTGCCCGATGCACGCGCCGGGCAGGATGACGGCCCCGGCGCCGAGCCAGGTGCCAGCGCCGATGGATACCGCCGTGTTCACCGGCCACTGCCGCCCGATCGGCACGTCCGGGTCGGCGTAGCCATGGTTCTGGTCGGTGATGTAGACATAGGGGCCGGTGTACACGTCGTCGCTGATCGCGATCGAGTAGTGGGCCACAATGTGGCTGCCGCGCCCAATGACGCACCGGTTGCCCACCCGCAGGACGGGCTTGTCGCCAAGGTCATGACCGGGCATCATGCCCGCGCACAGCGTCACCAGCGCCGCGATCATGGTCTCGTCGCCGACCTCGATCCAGCGCTCGCCGTACACCGCCCCGGTCGGGAAGGCCATCAACGAGTGCGGCCCGAACGCGGCAAACCTGCGGCCCGCCGGCGACTCGCCGGTGATGGTCCCGGCCCGCTGCACGGCCCCCCAGGCGGCGTGCACCGAGGCGAATAGAGCCTCGCGCCGCCACCGGTCGAGCGCGCGCCGCCATGACATGGCCGATAACGGTACCCGTTGCCGTTCGCCGAACGGTGTGAAGGGTCCCTTGCTGTTCAAACAGCAACAGCAATCTTCCCTTGATCAAGATCATCTGGGGGGTGCAGAGAACATCCAAGACGAGCGAGAACGGTACGTGCGGGGTGCTGGGATCGGCCGGGAACGCTGGGATCAGCCAGGCCCCGAGATGAGCTCGGGACTGGGATCAGCCGGACTGGGTGGAGGCGGCGCGGCCCGCCGCGGCGAGCTGGCCGCAGGCGCCGTCAATCTCGGTCCCCCGGGTGTCGCGAACGGTCACCGGGATGCCCCGCCGGGCCAGCCGCTCCTCGAACTCCTGCATCACGCCGGGCTCTGACGCCGTCCACTTCGAGCCCGGAGTCGGGTTGAGCGGGATCAGGTTCACGTGGGCCAGCTGGCCAGCCAGCAGGGCGGCCAGTGCCTCGGCCCGCCAGGCCTGATCGTTGACCTCGCGGATCAGCGCGTACTCGATCGACACGCGGCGCCTGGTCGCCTCGGCGTAGCCCCATGCCGCTTCCAGCACCTGGGCCACCTTCCAGCGCTTGTTGATCGGCACGAGCTCGTCGCGAAGCCTGTCGTCGGGAGCGTGCAGGGACACCGCCAGCCGGACCGGCAGGCCCTCGCCGGCCAGCTTGCCGATGGCCGGGACCAGGCCCACGGTCGATATCGTGATCGCGCGCCGGGAAATGCCGAGTCCGTCCGGGACCGGGTCGGTGATGCGCCGCACCGCGGCGAGCACCCGGGAGTAGTTGGCCAGCGGCTCGCCCATTCCCATGAACACCACGTTGGAGACCCGGCCCGGCCCGCCGTCCACTTCGCCACGGGCCAGCGCCCTGGCCCCGGCCACCACCTGAGCCACGATCTCGGCGGCCGACAGGCTGCGGGTCAGCCCGGCCTGGCCGGTTGCGCAGAACGGGCAGGCCATGCCGCACCCGGCCTGCGATGACACGCACATCGTGACCCGGCCCGGATAGCGCATCAGCACCGACTCGACGTAGGCACCGTCGAGCGCGCGCCACAGCGTCTTGCGAGTCTGGCCCTGGTCGCAGCTGAACTCCTGCTCGGCGGTGAGCAGGCGGGGCAGCAGCGCCGCGGCCAGCGGGCCACGGGCGGCGGCGGGAACGTCGGTCATGTCACCGGGATCGTCGGTCAGCCGGGCGAAGTAGTGCCGGGATAGCTGATCACCGCGAAAGCGCTGCTCACCGAGCTCCTCGGCCGCGGCCCGGCGTTCCCCGGGCTCCAGGTCGGCCAGGTGCACCGGTGGGCGCGCTGCGCCGGGCGGCCGCCGCCCGAGCGGCATGGGGCGCGAGACTGGCACGCGGCTCTCCGTTCAAGTTAGTCAATGCTGGCCGCCGTCCGGCGCGCGGCAAACCGGTAACGATCCGCCGGTATCACGTCGCTGACCTGCCCTAAGTCGGTAGATTTCGTAACCATGCCAACGCTGCGCCGGGGATCCCAAACCAGGATATCCGCCAGTCCCGAGCAGCCCCGGATTCTGCTGGAGAGCGAGAGCCCGTACGGCAGCCGTCGCGTGGTCGTGGAGTGCGACGGCGACACCACCGCCGCCTACCAGTACTCGGCGACCGATCCGGTCGCGGCCACCTGGATCGCCAACCACGTGCCGGCCCCGGAGACCACGGACATGGCCCGGGTCAACGCCGGGCACGCGCCACTGATGCCAGCGGCGCACACCAAGCACCCGGACGGCCGGCCCGTACCCGAGCCCAGCGCGCTGCGGGCGCTGTGGCTGGAGGAGGGCGACGGCGTCGTAATCCTTGAGTACGGCGGTCTGCTGGCGATCCTTCCCGGCTGGTGTGACATGGCCAGGGGGATGCCCGGGTACTGCCGGGACGTGATCGGGCAGACCCCGTTCGGCTGGTCTCTCGATGACGCGATGGAGGGGCTGGGCACGCGGGCCGCCCAGGCCGAGGACTTCTGGCGGTGGCGCGGCGACGAGAGCGCCTGGGCCCGGTTCCAGCAGGCCGTGCTCGGCCATCTGCTGAACAAGCTCGGCCCCGGCGGGCGGTGGTGGGATGTGGGCGGCGGCAAGCAGCCGCCGATTGGCGTGTCCGAGCGCCCGCCGACCGGGCAGCGGCCCTACACGGTCCTGTCCACGGTCGGGATGAGCTGCCAGCGGATGCCGGTCATCGAGCAGATGGGAGACGCCGCCAAGGGCGGCGCGAGGATCGAGCTGGCCATCGCGACCACGATGCCGAGCACGGACGCGGCCCGGATCTTCCTGTGGCTGGGCCAGTACCCGTGGCGCGAGGTGACCTGGCTGGGGGACGGGCACTGCATTCCCTGGTACCACGAGCCGTCCACGTTCCCGCTCGGCGGCGGCAACGAGGCGGTGCTGCTGCTCGACAAGCCCGGCAGCCTGCTCGGGCCCGATGTGCCTGATCTGTCGGGCTTCTCGTTCGCCGGCGACCAGGTCCGGTGGCTGTGGCTGGTTCCGGTCAGCGACCGGGAGCGCGTGCTGGCCGCCGAGCGCGGCCCGGCCAGCCTGGTCACGCATCTCGCGGCGCAGCGCCGAAGCTGGGTCGTGAGCTAGCCGCCGCGCTGAGCCAGCGGCGCGCTGCTAGCGGGCGTGCGGCACGAAGATGGCCAGCAGCAGCCAGGCCACCGGGGCGACGAAAACCAGCGAGTCGAGCCGGTCCATGGCGCCGCCGTGCCCAGGGAACACCCGGCCCATGTCCTTGATTTCAAGATCCCGCTTGATCATGGACTCGACGAGATCACCCAGGGTCGCCGCGGCGACCGCCGCGGCCCCCAGGATCAGGCCCTGCCATACGTGAGCGTGCAGCAGCCAGGGCAGTGTGATCGCCCCGGCGGCGAGGCAGGCCACCACCGATCCGCCGAGGCCTTCCCAGGTCTTCTTGGGGCTGATGCCCGGGGCCATCGGGTGGCGCCCGGTGAATATCCCGGCGAAGTAGCCGCCGACATCGCTGCACACGGCGAGCAGGACGAAGATGAGCGCTCTGCGCGCGCCATCGGGCCGGGACAGCATGAGCGGCACAAACACGCCGAGCATCGGCAGGTATGCCAGCGTGAAGACGCTCGCGGTCAGGTCGCGCAGGTAGCCTTTGGCCCCGCCGGGCAGCCGCCAGGCCATGAGCACCAAGACGGTGCCCGCCGTGGCGGCCAGGGCGGGCTGTGCGCCGTACCAGTAGGCCAGCGTGAACATGGCGGCGCCGCCCGCGGCGATCGGGATCAGCGGCAGGCTGATGCCGCGCTCGGCCAGCACCTGCCGCAGCTCCCAGAGCCCAACCCCCACGATCACGCCCACGTAGGCGAGGAACGTGGCCTTCACCGTGAACAGGGTGAGCAGCACGAGGCCGCCAAGCCCCACCCCGATGGCCGCGGCCACGGGAAGGTTACGGCCCGTCCTGCTCGGCTTGGGCTCGCTCACCGGGTCGGCCTCTCCCTGGGCAAGCTGCCCGCCGAGATCCTCAGGCACCGCGCTGAAATCCCTGCCCGCGCGCCCCGCGCGCACCCCGCTGTGTGTCTGCTTGCAAGCTATACCTCGAGAAGCTCGGCTTCCTTGTGCCTGAGCAGCTCGTCTATCTGGGCAACATAGACATGGGTGAGATCCTCGAGTTCCCGCTCCGCGCGCCGGCCGTCATCCTCGCCCGCGTCGCCCCCCTTGACCAGCTTGTCCAGAGAGTCCTTGGCGTGCCTGCGAATGTTGCGGATGGAGACCCGGCTGTCCTCCGCCTTGTGCCGTGCGATCTTGATGTACTCGCGCCTGCGCTCCTCGGAGAGCTCAGGGAACACGATCCGGATAATGTTGCCGTCGTTGGACGGGTTCACGCCGAGGTCGCTGTTCCTGATGGCCTTCTCGATCGCCGCCATGGACGACTTGTCGAACGGCTGGACGATGATCATCCGAGGCTCGGGCATGTGGAACGACGCGAGCTGGTTCACCGGCGTCTGCGTCCCGTAGTACTCGGCCGTGATCTTGTTGAACATCGAAGGATGCGCACGGCCAGTGCGGATGCCGGCAAATTCGTCCTTGGCGACCGCAACGGCCTTGTCCATCTTCTCCTCGGCTTCGAGGAGGGTCTCGTCAATCACTACGGCTCCCGTGCCTTGCGTCGGCGTCCTGGTACGCGCCCTATCCGCGCGCCGCGTGTTCCCATGGTGCGCCCGGCGCGGGAATCATGCCACGCCGGGGCCTCAGCGAGCGAACCGACTCACCAGCGTGCCGATCCTCTCTCCGTGCACAGCTCGCACCACGTTGCCCTCGCGCATCAGGTCAAAGACCACGATCGGCAGGTCATTGTCCATGCACAGGCTAACCGCCGTGGCATCCATGAACCTTAGCCCCCGGCGGAGCACCTCGCCATAGTCGAGCCGGTGGAAGCGGACCGCGGCCGGCATCTCCCGGGGATCCGCGTCGTAGACCCCATCGACCTGAGTGCCCTTGAGCACCGCCTCGGCCCCGATCTCGAGTGCCCGCTGGGCCGCGCAGGTATCGGTCGAAAAGAAGGGCGCGCCCAGGCCTGCCCCAAAGATCACGACCCGGCCCTTCTCCAGGTGCCGGATCGCGCGCCGCGGTATGTAGGGCTCGGCGACCTGGCCCATGGTGATCGCCGTCTGCACCCGGGTTTCCACGCCGAGCTTCTCAAGCACGTCCTGGAGGGCCAGGCAGTTGATGACTGTGCCGAGCATCCCCATGTAGTCAGCCCGGGACCGGTCGATGCCGCGCTGCGAAAGGACGGCGCCGCGGAACATGTTGCCGCCACCGACCACCGCTGCTACCTGAATGCCCTGGCGGGCCGCCGCCGAGATCTCCTTGGCGATGTGAACGACCACATCCGGGGAGATCCCGAGCGGCTCGCTACCGGCGAAGGCCTGACCGGAGAGCTTCAGCACCACCCGGCGCCACTTGCGATGTGATTCTCCGGGTGCGGCCATCTCGCTGGCCGCAGCCGCCGCTCCGTTGGCCGCGGCCGCTCCGCCCGCCGGGCGAGTGGGGCCTTCCTGCACGGGACGCATCCTTCCCTCGTCTCGGCTGGCCAACTGCCCGGGTCGGCTGGCTGTGTCGGCCTGGTTCAGCCGGCCTGCCCGACCTGGAACCGGGCAAAACCCAGCACGCGGGCGCCATGCTCGGCCAGCAGCTTCTTGACCGGCTTCTTCTGGTCCCTGACCGAAGCCTGCTCGACCAGCACGATGTCCTTCAGGAACGCGTTCACGCGGCCCTCCACGATCTTGCCGATCGCCGCCTCGGGCTTGCCTTCCTCGCGGGTCATCTGCTCGGCAATCCTGCGCTCGTTGGCGATAATGTCCTCCGGCACATCGTCGCGGGTGACATAGCGCGGGCGCATGGCAGCGACCTGATGCGCGATGTCCTGGCCCACGTCGGCGGAGCCGGATTCCAGCTGGACCAGCACGCCGAGAGTAGGCGGCAGTCCGGGGTCGGACTTGTGCAGGTAGCTGGTTACATAGCCGCCCTCGAACCGAGCAAACCGGCCAACCTCCACCTTCTCCTTGAGCGAGGCGCCTGCCTCCTCGATCAATTCCTGAGCGGCCTGGCCGGGCCGGACCTCCAGGCCGAGGATCGCCAGACGGTCCGCGGCGTCCGAGGCCAGCGCCGCCTTGGCGATGTCGGCCGCCACCTGCTGGAACAATTCGGTCTTGGCGACAAAGTCGGTCTCACAGTTGACCTCGAGGAGCACGCCTCTGCTGTTGCCATCCAAGGCCGCGGTAACCAGGCCATTAGCCGCCGTGCGCTCGGCCCGCTTGGTGACGTCCTTCGCCCCCTTGACCCGCAGGATCTCTACCGCAGCCTCATAGTCCGGGGCGTCAACGAGCGCATTGCGGCAATCGAGCATGCCCGCACCCGTCTGCTCCCGTAGCCGCTTTACATCCGCCGCGCTGTAGTCCATGTCCTCATCTCTATCTCTTACTGCTATCTGGTCGTGGGCAGCCGCCAGCCCGGCTCGCCACCGAGCGGGGCTGCCGGGTCAAGCCGGCTCGGACGCGGACTCCTCGGCCGCGGGCGGGGTGCCGTCCGCCGACTCGGTGCCCTCCGCAGATGCGGTTTCGGCGGCCGGTGCAGCCTCTGCGGCAGGCTCGGCGCTCGCACCCTCGGCGGGCGCGCTCTCCGCTGCGTCCGCGGTCACCTCAGGCTCGGCGGCGGCCGGTGCCGTGGTGCCGTTGGCCGGTGCCGTGGTGCCATTGGCCGGTGCCGTGGTGCCATTGGCCGCGGCGGCCTCCTCGCCGTCGGCGGTCCTGCCCTCGAGCAGCAGCGCGCGCTCCCACTCGGCGAGCGGTTCCTCGGCGCCCAGCACGCCATCGGCGGGCGCGGCTGGCTTTTCCTCGCCAGCCGCCGCTCCGGCCCGCGCGATCAGGCCATCGGCCACCGCATCGGCGACCACCCTCGTCAGCAGGGCAACGCTGCGGATCGCGTCGTCATTTCCGGGTATCGGGTAGTTCACCTCGTCGGGATCGCAGTTCGTGTCGAGGATCGCGATCACCGGGATGCCGAGCTTGCGGGCCTCGCTGACCGCAATGTGCTCCTTCTTGGTGTCGACTACCCAGATGGCACTCGGCACGCGCGACATGTCCCTGATGCCGCCGAGAGAGCGCTCCAGCTTGTCCCGCTCCCGCTTGAGGTGCAGCAGTTCCTTCTTGGTCAGGGACGAGCCGGAGACGTCATCGAAGTCGATCTCTTCCAGTTCCTTGAGCCGCTGCAGCCGCTTGTAGACCGTCGTGAAGTTGGTCAGCATGCCGCCGAGCCAGCGCTGGTTGACGAACGGCATCCCGACCCGGCGGGCCTGCTCGGCGATCGCCTCCTGGGCCTGCTTCTTGGTGCCGACGTAGAGGACGGAGCCGCCGTGCGCGACGGTCTCCTTGATGAACTCGTAGGCACGATCGATGAAATCCAGCGACTGCTGGAGGTCGATGATGTAGATCCCGTTGCGTTCGGTGAAGATGAACCGCTTCATCTTCGGGTTCCATCGCCGCGTCTGGTGACCGAAGTGCACGCCGCTTTCGAGCAGCTGACGCATGGTGACGACCGGGGCCATGCCGGTGTCCCCTTTCCTTTTCGGGCGCCGCCCCCGCTGGGGTACGGACGCCTCTCGGTTGTTTCCTGGTGCCCGTACGCACTCGCCGCGGGATACACGATCCCGCGGACCGGTGAGATGCGTTCCGCTGGGCGCCGGAGTCCCGGCATCCCGCGGCAAAGCAGGCACGCGAATTTTGGGCCATCAGCCCCGCGCGTCCATGCGCGACAAATGACAGCCCTTGCGTAGTCTACATCGCGCTCAGGCCCGCGGGTGGGCCTGACGGTAGGCCGCCAGCAGCCGGGCGACCGACACGTGAGTGTAGATCTGGGTACTGGCCAGCGACGCGTGGCCGAGGATCTCCTGCACGCTGCGCAGGTCCGCGCCGCCCTCGAGCAGATGCGTGGCCGCGCTGTGCCGCAGGCCGTGCGGCCCGGAGTCGGGCACGGACCCGGCCGCCGCGATCCTGGCGTGCACGACCCGGCGCGCCGTCCGCGGATCGAGGCGCCCCCCGCGTGCACCAAGGTAGAGCGCGGGCCCGGACCGCTCGGTGGCCAGCAGCGGACGGCCCGCGTCCTGCCACCGCCGCACCGCCTTGGCGGCCGGGATGCCGATCGGGACCACTCGTTCCTTGTTGCCTTTGCCCAGAACGCGAACGGTCCTGCGCCCATCGTCGACGTCACCGGCGTCGAGGCCGCACAACTCGCTGACCCGGATGCCGGATGCGTACAGGAGTTCCATGATCGCGGTGTCACGCCACACGATCGCGGCCTCGTGTGGCTCACCCGCGGGCTGCGGCGCGGATTCACCGGCCGCGAACACCGCCGCCATCTGCTCCTGAGCCAGGACGTTGGGAAGATGGCGGGCGGTCCTGGGTGCACCGAGCAACGGCCCGGGGTCGCTGTCCAGCCACCCCCGCGAGTGCGCGAAAGCGGTGAAGGCCCGGGCCGCGGCGGCCCGGCGGGCCAGCGTCGCCCGGGCCATCCCGCTGGCGTGCTGGGCCGCCAGCCAGGCGCGGATGAGGCTTATGTCCAGCGCGGCCACGTCGCCAAGACCGTCCCGGCCAGCATGCTCGAGCAGCGCGGCGACATCACCCAGGTAGGCGCGCACCGTGTGCGGCGACAGGCCGCGCTCGGCGCCCAAATGCCGCTCAAACGCGGCCAGGTGCCCGGCCGCCCAGTCAGGCACCCCCGCCTCGGCGGGCGCGGGCTCGCCGGATGCGGGATGGTCCATGCCTACAGTGTCCAGCCACATCCGGTCCGGCTGCGGTAACCGGGAGCGTGTCAGCCGTTCTTCCGTACCCGCCAGCCCCGGGCGCACCGCTCGACGAAACCGGCCGCCGCCAGCACGCCCAGGCACCGGATCGCGGTGTTCAGGTCGACACCGGCGGCGACCGCGATGGCGGCCGGACCGCCCCCGGCCCGCCCCGGAACGGCCTCGAGCACCGCGGTCATCTCCTCGTCCAGGCTGTCCCTGGGGAAGACAGGGCCACGCCGCCGGTCACCGAGCCCGTCCCCGGCGGGCGAGACGTTCTCGATGACGTCCCGCGCCCGGGTTACGCACACGGCGCCCCACTCGCGGATGATCTCGTGGCAGCCTTCCGACTGACTCGAGGTCACCGGCCCCGGCACGGCCATAAGCGGACGGCACAGATCCCGGGCATGCCGCGCGGTGCTCAGCGCTC
>Ga0335074_10014301_pt1 | contig 11144 bp, 12 predicted proteins | sample Lox_Sample_23_FD_206715 | JGI IMG/M metagenome (GOLD analysis project Ga0335074, IMG submission 206715) | Soil microbial communities from Loxahatchee National Wildlife Refuge, Florida, United States - Lox_Sample_2.3 | ecosystem: Environmental > Terrestrial > Soil > Wetlands | place: USA... | reverse complement strand
TCACCGATCTTCTTCCCGAAGACATCACCCGCGAGTTCATCTCCCGCACCAAATACCAGATCATCAGCGATCCCAGCCAGGCCGACGCGGTGCTGCACGGCACCGTGCTCAACTATCTCGCGTTCCCTACCCTGATCGATCAAACCACGGGCCGGACCAGCGCCCTGCAGGTGATCGTAAGGCTGTCGGTAAGCTTGACGGACCGCTCTACCGGGAAAGATCTTTTCAAGCGGCCGTATTATGAGGCGCATGAGCGCTATGAGGCGTCGGTCACCAACAACTATCAGTATTTCGACGAGAGCACTTCGGCGGTCCAGCGCTTGAGCAAAGACGTCGCGCGCGATCTGGTGAGTTCGATCTTAGATAATTTTTGAGATAGATTTTGAGCCCCGAACAATTCCTGCAACGCATCCAGAAGACGCCGCCCGCCGCGGTGTACCTTTTCCTTGGCCCAGAGGTTTACCAGCTCAGCGCCTGCCGCCGCGCGTTGGTGGAGAAGATCATCCCGCCCGAAGACCGGGAGAACGGCTTGAGCCGGCACGATCTGGAAGAGACCACGCTAGCGGCGATTCTGGACGATGCCCGATCGTTGTCGTTGTTTGCGTCGAATCGCGTGATCTGGGTTTCGGGCGCGGAGACGGCGCTTCCACGCGGGCGAGCGGCGAGTGACGAGGAAAACTCCGCCGCCGCGGAACTGGCCGATTATCTGAAGCATCCAACGCCCGGAACCGTGCTGGTTCTGGAAGCCAGCCGCTATGATTTCGAGGGCGACGACCGCGCGAAAATGGAGCGCGTGCAGAAGTTTTATGCCTCCATACCGGACGTGGTCGAACTGCGGCCTTACACCGTGGAATCGGCGCGACGCCTGGCGCAGGATCTGGCCAAGGCAGCGGGCGTCGAGATCGGCCTCTCCGAGATCGGCCTGCTGGTGGAATCGCTGGCCGCCGACGCCAGCCGGATCGCGAACGAAATCGAGAAACTGCGGCTCTATACCGGCGGCAAGCGCAAGGTAACCGCCGACGATATTTTGCGGCTGGTTCCGAATGCGCCGGCCTCCACGATTTTCACTCTGGTAGGCGCGCTCGGCCGCGGCGATCGCAAGCGCGCGCTGGACAGCCTGGACACGCTGTTCCGCGAAGGCGAATATCTTCCCCTGGCCCTGACGTTCCTGGAGACGCAATTCCGGCTCGCGATGGCGGCGCGGGACTCCGGGCTCAAAACAGCGCAGCAAATCCAGGCGCAGTTCTCGCGGCAGGGCATCCGTATCTGGCGCGACCGCGCCGAACAGGTGTATCAAACCCTGAGCGCTTTCCCCGGAGAAAAGCTTGGGCGGGCAATCGAAAAAATCTTCTGGGCCGACAAGGCGCTACGGGACACGCGTCCCGACGACCGAGTGGTGATGGAGGAGTTGGTGCTGAGCCTGACGGCTTAAGCTAGGCGATTGCTTTGAGTCGCGCGGTAAGCCGGCTCTTGTAGCGCGCCGCGGTATTCTGTTTGATAATGCCCCAGCGCGCCGAACGGTCGATCAAAGAAAAGGTAGCGGGCAGTGCGTCTGACGCGCCTTTGGTGTCTTTCGAGGCGAGCAGCCGGCGCATGGACCGAATCTGGTGACGGAGCCGCGATTTGCGAAGACGATTAATCACCGTCTTCCGTTTGGTTTGCCGCATGCGCTTCAGCGCGGATAGTGTATTTGCCATTCTTTTACAGATAACAGGATAGCGCATTGCTTTGGCTCCGCGCTATGGGTCTGGCGATTGGCTGGCCAGGCACGCTCGGACTCAGGCCACCGCGAGTTGACCCCCGGGGCCGAGTTACAGGCGAGGCTGTCGTTCGTCAACTGTGGCTCCCATATTCAGGACTTTTCCAATGCTACTGCCTTAAACGCGCGTGCCTGGCGACCCCAGTCCCCAAGCCCAAACCCCGTTTGGCGCGGTTGGCCGCGCCAACCTAAAGCTTACCCCCTAGTTGCCGATAGCAATCCAAGGTGCCTCTGACGGAAATATCGCCGGAATTGGCCGATGCAGCCGATGTACTCAGTGACCAGCTCCGCGTCCATTTGCATCGGCTCGCGGTCCTGGTGCTGCCGCACGCCGAAACGCTCGACCGGCGCTTCCTGGCCAAACTGAAGGAAGGCCAGTTCAGCCAGCCGGACGCCAAGATCCGCGTCGCCCTGGCCGCCATTACCCCCGGCGCGGCGGCACGCATCCTGGCGAGCGGCCAGCCCCCGCTCAAGTTCATCGAACAGGTGGAATACAACGGGCGCCGCCTGGCGAAGCTGAATCTCCCGCCCAGCAGCATCGTCGAAGCGCTGCAGGAGTATGACCGTCTGCTCACGCCACTATTGCGGAAGTTGCTCCCCAACGAATACGCGAATTTCCAGTGGGTGCGCGAGCAACTGCATTTCTGCGTCATCCTGACGCTCAATAACGCCTACTATCAGGTCCGCGAGTCGGAAACGCAAGCCTTCTATGAGCTGTTCCGCGTGGAGCTGGAGTCGCGCAATCTGGACGAACTATTGCGGAGGTTTCTGGACGCTCTGGTGCAGGTCTGCCGCGCCGACGCCGGCCATTTGTATTTGCTGGACGACAAGCGTACGGCCTGGGTCCTGCGCGCCCAGGCACAGACCGGCCGTCCACAGAAGCCGGCCTTGGTTCAAGCCCCCCACGGGCCAGCCCGGATGCGAACGCTGGCTCGTTCCCGCCAGATTGAGACCAAGGACGCGGCCGCCGGAACCCTGCTGTTAGAGCCCGGATGGAAGGAGCGATTTCAGACCGTCTGGTCCATTCCTCTGGCGATGGCCGGCCGCACGGCGGGCGTGATGCAGTTTGGCTTCTCCAAGTCCTACGAATGGCTGCCGCGCGAGCGGGAACTGCTGGCCGCGGCGGCGGAGCGTTGCCTGATGGCCGCCGAAAAGGCCCGTCTGGTGGAACACCTGGCCGCCCGCGAGGAGCAGGTTCGCCAGCTGGCCGAGCATATGCTGCACGTCGAGGAGATGGAGCGCCGCCGTATCAGCCGCGAACTGCACGATGAAGCCGGACAATCGCTGCTTTGTATCCGGCTGCAGTTGGAGCTGCTCGAGCAGGCCATCCCTTCCGAGCACGCCGAATGGATCGGCCGCTTGCGGGAGGCACGGGATCTCACCGAACGGACCATTCTCGAGATGCGCCGCCTGATCGCCGCGCTCAGCCCGGCGGTATTAGAGCAGCTGGGCCTGGGTGCGGCCACGCGGCAACTGGTGAACCGCTTCCGCCGTCTGCATCCCATTCGTGTCAAACTGCTTCTCGGCCGGCTCCGAAGGCTCCCGCAACACACTGAAATTATTGTTTATCGGCTGATGCAGGAATGCTGTAACAACATCGCTAAGCATTCCGGGGCCAGCAACGTAAACATTTCCGTAAGTTCCGCCGATGGATGGGTCAGACTGGCCGTTGAGGACAACGGAGTCGGGTTTAGAGTCGAGGAAGCGCTGGCTCGGAAAGATTCGTTTGGACTTTCTGGCATGAGGGAGCGCGTTGCCCTACTCGGTGGCAGATTTGAGATTCGCAGTTATCCCAAGAATGGAACCGGCAGCGGAACCGCGATTGGGAAGAAATCGGTTGAGCGCAACAGAATGGGACGGGGTACCAAGATTTTGATCCGTCTTCCGGTCGCCAAGCAAGTGCCGGAAACCAGTTCGGTCGAGCCAATCGCCGCCAAGCCGATAGGAAGCAAACCGATGGGAGCACGTGCTGCCCGGAGAATCAGAGCGGCCGGAGGGTAATCCCCGGCAGCCTGGAGCGGGCCGTGGAGAGCTGAAGCTCCGCTAACGGAAACTCAAGCTTTGGAAAGGGATTCGAGACAGTTCACTGGGGTACACCGATATGGCCAAGACTCGTATAATGCTGGCGGACGACCATACGCTCTTCCGCCAGGGCATCAGAACCCTGATTTCCGCGGAAGCTGACATGGAAGTGGTAGGCGAAGCATCCAACGGCGGCGACGCCGTCGAGAAAGCAACCGAACTCCGCCCCGACGTGGTCCTGATGGACATCGGCATGCCCGGTCTCAGTAGCTTTGAAGCCACTCGCCAAATTAAAAAGAACCGTCCCGAAACCAAGGTCCTTTTTCTCACCATGTATGATGACGAAGATTACCTGGTGGAAGGCATGGAAGTGGGCGCCAGCGGTTACGTTCTCAAAGACAGCCCGTCAGCCCAGCTAGTGGCGGCAGTCCGCGATATTTGCCGAGGCGGCAGTTATTTAAGCCCGCGAATGCTGTCGCAACTGGTGGACGATTTCCGCTCGCGCATCAAGTCCGCCAACCGGCTGCCGCGCTTCGCGACGCTCACCACGCGTGAACGCGAAGTTCTTAAGATGCTGGCTGAAGGCAATTCGGTGAAGGAAATCGCCTGCGATCTCAACCTGAGCGTCAAAACCGTCGAAGCCCATAAATTCAATTTGATGCGCAAGCTTGACATCCACAACAAAGCCCAGCTGGTGCAGTACGCTATCCAAAAGAAGATCATCAAGATCCCGAACCTGGCGTAAAGGCTTCCCGCCCGCGCTACCATGAAGTCGGTGTGAACCGGCCCATTCTCACGGTACCTGTCCAAAAAATCGAAGGCGATTCGTCCACGCCCTTTCAAGACCTGTTGGCGGTGGAAGAACCGCTGGAGATCCGCCTGGGCTCGAAATCCATCTCGGTCACCATGCGCACGCCCGGCCACGATTTTGAATTGGCGGCCGGCTTTTTGTTCAGCGAAGGCATCTTGCGCGACGCAAGTCAGATTCGTGAAATTCGCTGGTCGCACCAAGAGCATGGAAATCCGCGCCAGCTCGGCAACTCCGTGACAGTGGAACTGAATCCCGGTGTCGAAGTGGATCTGGACCGCCTGGAGCGGCATTTCTACACCACCTCGAGCTGCGGCGTGTGCGGCAAGGCTTCTATCGACGCGATTCATGCGCAAGGCTGCTCCGCCCTTCCACGCAACTCGCCACTGGTCGCGTCCGCGGTGATTCATTGCCTGCCCGAAGCTTTGCGCCGGGCGCAAGCGGTATTTGAGCGCACCGGGGGGTTGCACGCGGCGGCGCTGTTTTCGCCCGACGGGACGCTCCAGCTCTTGCGCGAAGACGTCGGCCGGCATAACGCCGTCGACAAGTTGATCGGCGCTGAAATGCTCGCGCGACATGTTCCGCTCGGGGATCGTCTTATATTCGTGAGCAGCCGCGCCAGTTTTGAGTTGGTGCAAAAGGCGCTCATGGCCGGCATCCCGATCCTGGCCGCCGTGGGGGCGCCTTCCAGCCTGGCGGTGGAAACCGCGCAGCGCTTTCACATGACCCTGCTAGGCTTCGTACGCGACCGCCGTTTTAACATCTATTCAGGAGCATCTCGAATTCAATGAAACTCCGCATCCATGAAAACTCGCTGCGGCTGCGGCTCAACCAGGCGGAAGTGGCCCAATTCAGCAAAACCGGGTTCGTGGAGGACAGCATCCAGTTTGCGCCCGGCACCCGCTTTACCTATACCATCGAAACGTCGTCCAGCCTTCCCGCGCCATTGGCTTCCTATCAGGATCACTGGCTGAGAGTACAAGTCCCTTCCTCAGCCGCTAAGGAATGGTTCACCACGGACCGTGTCGGCATCTCGGCCGAGCAGCCGATTGAGCACGGCAAGGCGCTCTCGATCCTGATTGAAAAGGATTTCCAGTGCCTGCACGGCGGCCAGGATCGCGATCCCGACGCGTACCCGAACCCGCTCGAGGAGCCCGTCAGGTAAGGCGGCGCAGACAGTAAAAAAGGCCGGGGGCTTAGCCCGGCCCTTCACAGTGGAGGAGGGTGGTTTACCTGGCTGCGAGCAAAGCTCTAAGATGCCGCGCCCGTTCCGGGGATCGAAGCTGGCGCAGTGCCTTGGCCTCAATCTGACGAATGCGCTCGCGTGTGACATCGAACTCTTGCCCGATCTCTTCGAGAGTGTGCTCGCGCTCGCAGCCGATGCCGAAGCGGAGCCGGATGACTTTCTCTTCTTTGGGAGACAGGGTCTTCAAGATATTGGCGGTCTCGTCGCGAACGTTGGAATCGATCACCGCGTCGACGGGCGAACCCACCCAGCGGTCTTCAATCAGGTCGCCGAGCGCCGATTCACCGTCGCGGCCCACCGGCGTTTCGAGTGAAACCGGATCGCGCGAAATGGTCTTCAGTTTCTGAACTTTTTCCACCGGAATGTCCATCCGGCGGCTGATCTCATCGTTGGTGGGAGCGCGACCCAGTTCCTTTTCCAGCTCGCGCGTGGCACGCAGGAACTTGTTCATGCTCTCGTTCATGTGCACGGGGATGCGAATGGTGCGCGATTGATCCGCAATGGCGCGCGTAATGGCTTGGCGAATCCACCACGTGGCGTAAGTGGAAAACTTATAACCGCGGCGGTATTCAAACTTGTCGGCCGCGCGCATGAGGCCGATGTTACCCTCCTGGATCAAATCCAGCAGGTGCAGGCCGCGATTGACATACTTCTTGGCCACGGAGACCACCAGGCGCAGGTTGGCTTCCACCAGATCCTTCTTGGCGCGTTCGGCCTCGATTTCGCCATGCCGGATCACCGAAAGGCTGTGCTTGAGATCGTTGAGCGACGCGCCGGCCGCATTTTCGAGCTTGCGCACCTCGCGCCGCAGCTCCCGGGTGCGAGTCTGAGCGGCCAAACCCGAACGCCCTTCCAGCTTGTGCAGCTCTGCTTCCAAGTGAGCCAGCTGTTCCACCGCGTGCTCGATTTCCTTGGCGAACTGCTTCCAGCGCGAAGGCAGCCACGGCAGGTGCCGAATAGCCTGCGACATCTCTACCTTGGCGCGGTTCACGCGGCCCTGGGCGCGCCGGCGGAGCTTTTTGTTACTCAGCGGCACGGTTTCCAGCTTGTCGATCAACTGGAGCTGCTTTTTGTGCAGCCCGATGAGTTCGCCGAACTGGGCGCGCACCTCGGCCTGCTTTTTGGCGTCAGCCGGGCTGCCTTCCTCGACATCGCCAAAATCGACGAAGTTATCCAACTCGTCGTCGCCACGCTTCAGCAATTCCGCGATCTCAGCCACCCTCAATTGAACCAAAGCGGACCGGCTGATGGACTTTTGCATGCGCAGCTTGCCGCGCTCCATGCGGCGAGCCAAGTTAACCTCCCCCTCGCGGGTTAGAAGGGGTACAGCACCCATTTCGCGCAGATATACGCGCACCGGGTCATCGGTGTAAATCGACTCCTCGGCCTGCTGGGCGGGGAACTCTTCCTCCTGAACTTCCTCAGGATGGAAAAAGTTTGCTTCCTCGTCGAACGGAAGCCCGAGCGGTTCGTGCCCTTCAGCTAAAAATTGATCTTCGAATTGATCCACTTGGATGCTCACCTCCCCAACCGGGCACAACACTTCGTACTGATGTCCACCTGGCGGGGTATGTTAAACTCTATACAAACCACTAGCTTAGGCGCGCTTTCAGCCACCGTGCCGACCGTCAATATTAGCAATCGATTATAGCATCGAATCGATTGCGAAGTTAAGTCCTAAATAGAAGATGTTCCGATTCCAGATTGGTTACACGAACTTTATCTAACAATCGGGTACGCGCCGCCCGGGCATTCCCTAGGGCCTTTTTTGCAGAACCAGGTTCTTCAACTCATTTAAAAACGCCTCCACATCCTGAAAGTCGCGATAGACCGACGCAAATCTCACATATGCGATCTTATCGAGGTTTTTTAGGTGTTCCATGAGCATTTCCCCGATCTGGGTTGTGGAAATCTCCCGATCAGGGTTATCGGCCAGGCTGGCTTCCACGGCGTCTACCACCTCAGCCAGCTTGGACATGGGAACCGGGCGCTTCTCGCACGCCTTCAAAAGCCCACTCAGGACCTTTTGGCGGTCGAACTTTTCACGCCTGCCGTCCTTTTTGACGACCATGTACGGGATCTCGTCGCTGCGCTCGTACGTGGTAAAACGGCGTTCGCAGCCCAGGCATTGCCGCCGGCGGCGGATTACGTCGCCTTCCTTACTCTCCCGAGAATCAATGACTTTGTCCTCTTTGTGGCCGCAGAAGGGGCAGTTCATGGTTCCAGATCGTCCAATATCTGCTTTGTTGACAGTAGCTTGAGTTTACTCTAATTCGGGCCTTCGGGGAAGGCGCCGGCCAGGTCCGGGCATTCGAGCGTCAAATGCGCCGACGAAGGCGCTCCGCCTGGAACTCTCATAATCCGCTCAAGTCAAAGCGTACAAATCACTTAGTCTCCGCTGGCGCCCCTCGGACACGGCCGCCGGGGCACGCGTTAGAAGAAACTGGCCTCGGGTTTCGCTAAGCTATTAGAACAACGATCGGCGAAAGGCGCGGACGCTTTGTAACGGGTGGCGAAGGCAAATTTGGCCAAGCGCGGTCTAAAGCTTGGATTCAAGGGAACTTCTAATCATAAATCCTCGTTTTCACTGTTGGAAGCAGGAGATACGAGGCATCATGGCAACGGTGGCGATTCCGGCGGCGAAATGGAGCTGGCAGTCACCCTACCCGCAAGTCCGGACGAGCAATAGCTTGGATGCGGATCTCCAACTCGTGGAGCGGTGCCTGGGCGGCCAGGAGGCCGCTTGGGAAGACCTGGTGCGCTTGCATACACGGCGTGTCTACTCGATTTGCTATCGTTTCACCAGTAGCGATTCGGAAGCGCAGGATCTCACCCAGGAGGTGTTCCTGCGAGTGTTCAAGAATCTGAGAAGCTTCCGGGCCGGCGAAGGATTATTCATTGTTTGGCTGACCCGGTTGACCAGGAACCTGCTGATCGATCATTACCGGCGAACGCGCATGGATCGGTCCACTGAGTCCATTGAGGATCACGCTACAACGCTTGAGGAGAGCACGGCGTCTATTGCCCGTACCGAGGGGATGGTGGCGGGCCGGGAAGCGAGCGAGGCGGTGCAGCATGGGCTGCAAAAATTATCGCCCGAGTTGCGCGAGACCGTGATCCTCAGGGACCTGGAGGAATTAGAATATCGAGAGATCGCCCAGATTCTCAACGTTCCGGAAGGAACGGTGAAGTCGCGATTGAACCGCGGGCGCGCCGAGCTGGCCAAGGCGCTTCGCAGACAGAAGATTAGCATATGACGTGCGCGGAGCTGGAAATCCTGCTGTGCGATTACGTGGACGGAACGCTCCGCGCCGAGGAGAGGACTGCCCTCGAAAATCACCTGCCGGGCTGCCCCGCTTGCCGCCAACTGGCCGAGGATGTGGCGGGCGTGACCGCCTTCTTCGAGCGTGTGCCTCAAGCCGCGCCGCCGGCCGAACTGCTGACGCGCATCATGCATCATGCGCCGGTGGGCTCCCAAGCGCAGCGCGATCAAGCGCCGGTGGATGCCCGCCCATCCTGGATCCGGCGGCTGTCCGGCAGATTCTTCCAGGGTTGGCTCCAGCCCCGCTACGTGATGGGAATGGCCATGACGATTTTGTCGTTCTCCATGCTGGCGCGCTTCGCTCATATTGAGCCCCGGCAGTTGCGTCCGTCGGATTTGGATCCGGTAAAAGTCTGGCAGGGAATCGACGATCATTCGCATCGCGTCTACGACCGGGCCATGAAATACTACGACAACCTGCGGCTGGTGATCGAGATTCAGTCGCGTTTGAGAGAATGGTCCGATCAGGACGCCGCGCAGGGAGTGCGGAGTAACGGCGCGGCAAACGCGCCGACGGCCGCGGGCGAAAGAGGTAGTCAGTAAATGAATTGCGTCAATCATCCGGGGGCTCCGGCCATCGCTTATTGCCGGGAATGCGGAAAGGCGCTGTGCGAAATCTGCCGCCGCGAAGCCAATGGAACCATCTATTGCGACCAGCATGCGCCAGGCGTTGCCGGCAGCGGTTGGTCCGCCGCTCCACCACCACCCGCGGCGCCTCCGCCGCCACCGGTCTATGAGGCGCCGAAACCGCAGTCTGCCGCTCCTGAGGCCAGTCCCTATACCGCGCCTCCGCCTCCTCCGCGACAACAATTCGATCCGGGAGCGTCCCCGGGGTTGGCGTTTCTGCTGGGCTTTATCCCGGGCGTGGGCGCGATCTACAACGGCCAATACGTGAAGGGGCTGGTCCACGTAGTGGTTCTGGGAATTCTCATCAGCTTGGCCAACAGCGATGATCTGAGCGGAGGATTTCAACCGCTGTTCGGAATGTTGATCGCCATCTGGATCTTTTACATGGCCTTCGAGGCTTACCATACGGCCAAGCGGCGCCAGCTGGGCCAGCCTGTGGACGAATTTTCGAGCCTGGTGCCGCGGCGCGGGCAGCCCAGCCAGTTTCCGCTGGCCCCGACGGTTTTGATCGCCGTGGGGCTGCTGTTTCTCCTGCACAACTTGAACATCATCCATCTCGGCGATCTGCTGCGTTACTGGCCGGTGGCTTTGATTTGCCTGGGCGCATATATGCTGTACGAACGGCTGTCGGGAGATCCGGCCAGACGGGGACCTCAGGGCCCGGTCCCGCCCCATGGCGCCCCGGAGGTGAGCAATGAACAACGCTAGCGCCTTCGTGCAAGCCGTTCGCGGTCCCATCATGCTGATCGCGCTGGGGGCTTTAGTGGCCATCGACTACGCGGGGATCTATGGATTCTGGCGCACCTGGCCGATTTTGATCATCGTATTCGGCGTGCTGAAGCTGCTGGAGCGCGCGGTGGCGAAACCGGCGCCTCCCTACTCCAATCCGTCGGGTAATTTGCCAAGCTCTTATCCCGGCTCCTACCCCGGAGCCAGGCCGCCCGGAGGGAACGCGATATGAGACGCGGTTCGGTAATCGGGCCGCTGATCCTGATCGGGCTCGGCGTGCTGTTCCTGTTTCGCAACTTGTGGCCGGACATTCCGCTGGTGGATCTCATCTCGCGCTTCTGGCCGTTTCTGCTGATTGCCTGGGGCGCCATCCGGTTGATTGAAATTCTGTTCTGGTCCGCCACCGGCAGACCGCTGCCGCGCAACGGCGTCTCGGGCGGAGAATGGGCGCTGATTTTCGTCATCTGCATCGTCGGCGCCACCATGTACACCGCGCACAACTCGCCCTCCTGGTTTCCCACCGGCCGGGCCTGGAGACGCGTGGTGGTGAATATGGGCGAGAGCTATGACTATACGCTGTCTCCGGCCGAAAAGCCTTGCCCGAACAATTGCCGGGTGGTGATCGAGAGCT
>Ga0335074_10014300_pt1 | contig 11144 bp, 6 predicted proteins | sample Lox_Sample_23_FD_206715 | JGI IMG/M metagenome (GOLD analysis project Ga0335074, IMG submission 206715) | Soil microbial communities from Loxahatchee National Wildlife Refuge, Florida, United States - Lox_Sample_2.3 | ecosystem: Environmental > Terrestrial > Soil > Wetlands | place: USA: Florida... | reverse complement strand
CTCCGCCACCTCCTGCCACGGCCGCCCGCATCACGTGGGCGGCCTTTGTCATGGTCGGGACCGATTCGCCGGAAGGTAGTCCTTTTAGGCCATGTTGCCGTCAAACCGAATGAGGTTCTTGCGCGCCTGACGTGGGTCACCTACGGTCAGCACGTCCACGCCATGTGGCCGTTACCCGTGGTTATGACGCGAGAGGATCACGATGGCAGCCGCTCACGCCTATGGATCGGAAAGTCCCGGTTTGCTCGGTCGGCTGTGGTACCGCGACCTGGACGCCTACCCGAAGACCGGGCCGCGCTACTGGTACCTGTCCATCGTGGTCGTGACGACCGTCATTCTTTACTACCAGCTCTACATCGGCGGGGCCGTCGCCACCCAGATCCTGGGTGGCTACCACATGACCTTCCTGTACTACGTCGGCATCTTGGTGGTCGGCAACTCGATCGGGGCCTTCGCGTCGCTGGCGACCGGTGCCGCCGACCGGTTCGGTCGGGCCAACCTGGTCGTCTACGGCACGGTCATCACCTCGCTGCTGACCCTGATCGGTGTCCCGCACGCCCACTCGAAGCTGGCCTTCGGGGTGCTCTACTCCTGCGTCGCGCTGGTCGAAGGCGTGATCCTGGTCGCGACACCTGCCCTGGTCCGTGACTTCAGTCCGCAGGTCGGACGGGCGGCGGCGATGGGCTTCTGGACCATGGGTCCGGTGCTTGGCAGCCTCGTGGTGAGCGAGGTGTCCAGCCACACCCTGAACCACCTGAACGCCTGGCAGGACCAATACATCATCGCCGGCGTCGTGGGTCTCGTGGTCGCCGCGGTCGCGATGGTCGGCCTGCGCGAGCTCAACGCGGGCATCCGAGATCAGGTCATGATCTCGTTGCAGGAGCGGACCGTGATCGAGCTGCGGGCTCGCGGGCTCGACGTCAACGAAGCGACCCGCCGCCCGTACGCGCAGATGTTCAAGCCCGACATCATCGGCTCGGCGATCGCGATCAGCGTGTTCCTGACCGGCTACTACACGGCGGTCGCGTTCTTCCCGATCTACTTCCAGACCGTGCTCAACTTCACCTCGAGCCAGTCGAACGACCTGCTCAACTGGTACTGGTCGTTCAACGCGATCGCGCTGATCTTCTTCGGCGCGATGTCGGACCGGCTCGCGGTCCGCAAGCCGTTCATGCTGGTCGGGGCGCTCGGAAGCATCCTGGTCAGCATCACCTTCCTGTCCAAGGCCACGCACAACTCGCCCACGTTCTCGAGCGTCGCGATTCTTCTGGCGTTCACCGGGATTTGGGGTGGGGCCGCCTTTGCGCCGTGGATGGCGAGCTTCACCGAGACGGTGGAGCGCCGCAACCCCGCGCTCACCGCCACCGGGCTCGCGGTGTGGGGATGGGTCCTGCGGATCATCGTCGCGATCCTGTTCCTCATCCTCCCGCACGTGGTGAACTCCGTCACCCCGCTGGTGGACAACGGCACGCAGGTCAAGGCCGTGGATGCGCAGCTCAACGCGAAGTACCCGCAGCTCGGCGCCGAGCTGACGGCTTACCCGAACATCTTCGCCCAGCTGGCGAAGTATCCGAACACCAACGCGATCCCGACCAGCGTGCTGAACCACGCGATCGACACCGTCGGGACCACCGCACTCACCCAAGCCTCCTCACCCGGCGCAAAGCCGCTGCTGGCCTACCTCAGCGCGCACGCGCCGAAGGTCCAGGCGGCGCAGAAGGCGGCGCCGCACCAGTGGCAGCATTGGCTGTGGGTATGCACCGGTGGTCAGGTCGTGTTCATCCCGTTCATCTTCTTGATGGCCGGGTTCTGGCGGCCACGTGAGGCGCAGGAGGACATCCAGCGCCGCGAGAACCTTGCCCTCAGCGGCGCCGGGCCGGTGCCCGACGCGCAACCGGCCTGACCGAACCGCATGACATTGCCCGACCGCCGCGTCAGACCGGCCGCCCGCCGTACGGCCCGGCCGATGCACGTCGCGATCTGCAACTGGCGGGACCTGCGCCACAGCGAGGGCGGCGGCTCGGAGCTGTACGTCGAGACGGTCGCCGCCAGGCTGGCGGCGGCCGGACACCGGGTCACGCTGCTATGCGCGCGGGTGCCGGGTGCACCGGCCGACGAGGTCCGGTCGGGCGTGCGGTACCGGCGCCGCGGGTCCCACCACACGGTCTACCTCGCGGCCGCGTGGGCGCTGCTGTCCCGCCAGGTGCGTCCCGACGCGATCGTCGACGTGCACAACGGGGTGCCCTACCTGTCCCGGCTGGTCAGCCGCCGCCCGGTGGTGGCGCTGGTTCATCACGTCCACCGCGAGCAGTGGTCGATGGTCTTCGGGCCGCGTGCGGCCCGGATCGGCTGGTGGGTGGAGTCCCGGCTCGGCCCCTGGATCTACCGCACCTCGCCTTACATCGCCGTCAGCGAGGCGACCCGGCGCGACCTGGTCGGTCTCGGCGTCGAGCCGGAGCGGATCTCCATCGTGCACAACGGCACTCCGCACCTGCCCGGACCGCGCGTGGCCCGCTCGGCGACGCCGCGGATCGTCGTGCTCGGCCGGCTTGTCCCGCACAAACAGGTCGAGATCGTGCTGGCCGCGATTCCCGCGCTGCGGGAGCGGCACCCGGGCCTGGTCGTCGACATCGTCGGCCAGGGCTGGCACGACGCGGCGCTGAAGGAACACGCCGCCGCGCTCGGGGTGACCGACGCCGTCGCTTTCCACGGGTACGTCGACGATCAGACCAAGGCCGACCTGCTCGCGCGGGCGTGGCTGAACGCCGTACCCAGCGTGAAGGAGGGCTGGGCACTGTCCGTGGTCGAGGCGGCGAGCGTCGGAACGCCGTCGGTGGCGTTCGCCGCGGCGGGTGGGTTGCGAGAGTCGATCGTGGACGGGCGTACCGGCGTTCTGGTCGACGGCGGAGCGGCCGAGCTCGCCCGGGCCCTCAGCGACCTGCTCGACGACCCGGCCCGACGCGACCAGATGGGCGCCGCGGCACGCGAACACGCCGCCGCCTTCACCTGGGAAGCTGCGGCCCAAGGCCTGGAGGGCGTGCTGAGCACCGCACTCGGTCGTACGACGATCGTCCTCGACGCCGTGCCGGAGCCGGCCGTCTCGATCGCGGTCTAGCCGCCCCGGAAGGGTGAAGCGTCGGGCCGCTCGGCGCGCAGCGATGAACGATCTCCCCGACGTCGGCCGACCATGGCGGGCCGACCTTCGCCGCAGCGCCACGTTGTTCCGCGCGTTCCTGCACGAGCAGGACGACCCCGATCGCTTCTACCGCACCCTGGCTGCCGACAGCGTCGCCCAGCTGGCCGGCTGGCAGGAGCTGGTCGGTCAGCTGGTGGTCGATGTCGGTGGCGGTCCTGGATACTTCCGTGATGAGTTCAGCCGGCGCGGTGCCAGCTACGTCGTCGTGGATCCCGACCTCGACGAGCTCTGGATCCGGGGCCGGCCGGGGCCGAACTGCGTCCGCGGCGATGGCACTGCGCTCCCGCTGCGCACGGGTTCGGTGGGTGTCTGCTTCTCCAGCAACGCGCTGGAGCATGTCGCCGAACCCGAGCGGCTCGCCGACGAGATGCTGCGAGTGACCCGGCCGGGCGGCCTGGTCTACCTCGCCTACACGAACTGGCTGTCGCCGAACGGCGGGCACGAGACCAAACCCTGGCACCTTCTTATCGGCGGGCGCCGGGCAGCGGACCGCTACGCCCGCCGGCGAGGGCAGCGGCCCAAGAACGACTTCGGGCGGACCTTGTTCCCGATCTCTGCGACCCGCATGCTGCGCTGGGCCGACCGGGCGGTCTCGGACGGGCGTGCGACGCCAGTGGCGCGCGGGCCGCGCTACCACCCGAGCTGGGCGCAGCGGCTGATCGACGTACCCGGCCTGCGCGAGCTCACCAGCTGGAACATCCTCATCGTGCTGCGACGTACATGACAGCTGCACTTGCGGAAGACACCGCCCGGACGACGCCGGTGGGGAACACCTACCAGCCCCTCGCGTTGCTCGTCGTGCTCCAGGCCGGCTGGGTCGCGTGGCTATGCACCCGCGGGTGGTTCTACCAGGACGACTTCACGCTGCTCTCTCAAGGCCTGCACCACAGCCTGACGCCCGGCTACCTCACCATGCCGTTCAACGGCCACCTCACGCCCGGCGTCCGGCTGGTGTTCTGGATCCTGGCTCGTACGTCGAAGCTGGACTACGCCCCGACGATCGTCGTGCGGGTGGTGCTTCAGGCGGTCTCAACGGTGCTGCTCGCGCTGCTGCTCGAGCGGCTCGGGCATTCGCGACGGCTGGCGTTCGCGATCACCGCCCTCTACTGCGCCAGCCCGCTGCTCGTGCCCGGGACGCTGTGGTTGTCCAGCTCGATGAACCTGCTGACCGCGCAGGTCTGCGTGCTCGTGACCTATCTCGCTCATGTCCGTCATGCGGAGACCGGGCGGTTGCGCTGGTCCGCCGTCGCGGGCGTCGCGCTGGTGGTCGGCGTGGGGTTTTGGGAGAAGACCGCGGTCACGGCGGTTCTGCTGGTCGTGCTGAGCGCCGGGTGGCTGACCAGCGGGTCGCTCCGGGCGCGGATCGTGTCGCTGGTTCGCGACTGGCGGGGATGGGTCTACACGTTCGGCCCGTTGGCGCTGTTCGCGGCGGACTACTTCACCCATCACTACAGCGCGTCGTCCGCCCATCGACTGCCGGCGCACGTCGCGGTGCACCTGATCTGGCTGCAGTGGGGTCACTCGCTGTGGGCTGCCGCGATCGGCGCGCCGTGGCGCTGGCTGTCGGCCGGCACCACCTACACCGGCGTCGCGGACCCACGGACGGTGACCGTTGTGCTCGGCCAGGTGGCGTTCGTTGCGCTGCTGGCCGCCGGGTGGTGGCGCAACCGGTGGCGCGGCGTTCTTGCCTGGCTGCTGCCCGCCCTCGCGGTCGTCATCGGCATGGTCGTCGTCGGGATCGGGCGGTACACCGCCTTCGGCGACCTGGTCGGCCTGCAGTTCAGCTACGCGTTCGACCTGGCGGTGCCGACCGCGATTGCGGCCGCGCTGGCGCTCGCTGCTCGTCCCGGCCTCGACACGGGCGTGCAAGCCCGCGCGGCCGGCGTCGCGGTCGAGCCGGCCCGGCACCGGCGACGCAGCGTGGTCGCCGTCGTAGTCGGCGCAGCCGTCGTCGTCGCGCTGATCGCGTCGGGCGCGGGGTCGGCGTGGACGTGGTCCGAACGCTGGCACGAGAGCCCGGCGCGCGGGTATGTCACCGCGATCCGCGCCGGCATCCGCCAGCACGCTCCGACCGCGAACCTGTTCGACACCTACGTCTCGCCGGTCGTGATCCCCGAGATCAGCCGGGACCGGCGGCTGTCGGACCTGCTCGCGTTGACCGATTCCCGGGTGGTCTTCGATCGCGGTCCCGGCGAGCCCGACCTGGTCACCGCACAGGGACGGCTTGTCGCCGCCCGGTTCGAACAGGTCGCCTCGCAGATCCGCAGGCCGAATGCCTTCTGCCCGACGCTGCTGCGCGGCACCCGTTCGATCACGGTTCGGCTCGGGCCGAAGCCCGATGTGGGGGCGTATTTTCTGCGGATCGAGTACTTCGAGCAGCGTCCGGCGATCGTGCGTGTCCGCTTGCGGGACGCCAAGGGGACAACGGTGGGCCCGACTGGTCCGGCCACGGTCGACTTCGACCAGCGGCTCGGCGCCGTGATCCTGCCGGTCCGGCTGAGCGCGCCGACATCGGTGACGTTCAGCAGCGGCAGCGCGAACACCAGCGTGTGCATGTCGACCGTCGTCCTCGGCGTGCCTACGCCGGCCGGCTCGTGAGCAGCGCGGCCGGCACCGGCCGCCGTAGCGGCCTCGGTGCGCTGAGCGGGGTCCGGGCCGTTGCGGCGTACGCCGTCATCGCCACCCATGCGGGGTTCGAGAGCGGCCGCACCCTGAACAACGGGCCGTTCGCGCCGCTGCTGGCACGGCTGAACTTCGGCGTGACCCTGTTCTTCCTGCTGTCCGGGTTCCTGCTCTCTCGGCAGTTCCTGACCGACACGAGCCGGCTGGAGCGCTCGCACATCGCGCAGTTCTGGTGGCGGCGCGCTCTGCGCATCCTCCCGGCGTACCTGCTGTCCATCGTCGGCACGCTCGCGCTGTTCTCGAACCAGCACTCGAGCCCCTGGACCTGGGCGAGCTACCTGCTGCTGATCCAGACCTACGACCACCACTACGTCAACCATTCGCTCTCCCAGAGCTGGACCCTGGTGGTCGAGATCGCCTTCTATGCCGTGCTGCCGCTGGTGATCTGGGCCAGCCGCCGGCTGCGGGCGCCGCGGCACCGCCAGGCGGCCGTGCTTGTGGTGACCCTCGTGGTCGCCGGCCTCGCCGCCGACGTCATCACTCACGAAGTCGCCGGGTCATCGAGCCTCGCGTTGCTGTGGCTGCCCTGCTACTTCGACTGGTTCGCACTGGGCATCCTGCTTGCATCGCTGTCGTTGGAGCCGGCCGCCACGCGATGGCGGCGGACGCTGTCGGCCTGGGCCACCTCGCCGGGGACGTGTTGGGTCGTCGGCGGCCTGCTGTTCTGGTTGTTGACGCTGCCGCTCGCGGGCCCGCGCAGCGTTGCCCCGGCCACTGCCTGGGAGTGGACGCTCTATCACCTGCTGGCCGGCGGGTCAGCGTTCTTCTTCCTGCTGCCGCTCACCCAGGGCGGCACAGCCTGGACCACCGCCTTGCTCGGTAACCGCCCGATGCAGTGGCTGGGCGAGATCTCCTACGGCGTCTATCTCTGGCACCTCGGGATCCTGCTGTCCATCGCGCGCTGGCTGGGCTGGGCGCCGTTCACTGGGCATTTCTGGGCGCTGTTCGGCATGACCGCCGTCGCTGCGACCTTGGTGGCGGCGGCCAGCTGGCACCTGGTGGAGCGACCGTTACTGCGGCGCTTCTCCAGCTCGTGGCGGCCGGCCACCACCGAGCAGGCACCGGCACAGGACGGCGCCGACCGCAACCAGGCAGAGCAGCTGCCCGCCGGCGCTGCCGGCTAGCGGATGGCTCGACGCGGCCGTTGCGGCCGTCTCGAGGACCGTGACCGCGGCTGACGCGGCGATCGCCAGGCCGACCAGCGCCCGGCCCCGGAAGCGCTGTGGCGCGTACCACGCGATGGCGAGCAGGGCCGCAGCCACGACCAGCCCCGCCACCGAGCCGAGCAGCAATAGGCTCAGCACGACCATCGCCACGCCGAGCCAGCGGTGTGCTCGCGCTGGCCGCGCCCTTGCCGCAGGTGCTCGCGCCCGCCAGCGGCGGGCTGGCCGGCGGATCGCCAATCCGATGAGCACCAGGGCGGCCGCTGCTCCGGCGAGCAGGCCGATCGCGAAGGTCTTCTGCGGCGCGAACCGCAAGTGAACGACACCGTGCGCGCCGGCCGGCACCAGCCACGCTTGTTGCCAGCCGTCGACGGTGACGGCGGTCAACGCCCGGCCGTCGTACGTCGCGTGCCAGCCGGGGTTGGCGTTCTCGTGCACGACGAGCAGGGCCGCGACCTTGGTGTCGACCCCGACCGCTCGGTTGCTCGCGGTCCAGAGCAGCTGGTGGACGGGCAGCGCTACCGGCGCCGGGCGAGCGGGCTGGCCGACCAGCCGCAGCTCGATCGACTGCGGGTCGGTGACCGCGCTCGCGTCGAGCGTGACCCGGTTGCGGCCGGCAGCGAGCCGCTGCCAGGCCGGAGGGAGGCCGAGCTTGCGGTCGCCGTGGACCCGGCACGGCACCGCGGGGAGGGCATCGCCCGCCAGCGCGGTCGACATCGGGGCGGACACGTGCATCGGGACCGGTACGCCGTCGATCCCCAACGTGACGCCGGCCCGGCAGCCCAGCCGGAACTTCTGCCGAGGGATCGCGTGGGGTACGTGCCGGCCGAGCAGGTCGACCTCGCCGATCCCGACCGGAAGGAACTGCGGCCGGGTGCTCCCGGGGATCGTGGTGATCCGCAGCGCCGCCCGGATCACGTGGATGCGAACGGAGCGGGCACGTACCGGGTGCGCGAAGTGGATGACGCCGTCGGAGGGGACGACCCTGGTGACCTGCGACGATCCGGCAGTCACCTGCACCTCCACCGGTGCCCGGGCGGGGGCTCCGGCGTACGGGGTGAGCTCGATGCCGGTGAGCCGGTGCGCCTTCTGCATCGTGACGGTGAGCGTGGGTTTGAGATCGCGCGGCGCCGCGATCCAGCCGGTGTCGGGTGTGCCGTCGACGGCAGCCTCAGGACGGGATCGCGGATCGGAGGAGTCGACCGACGACGCGACCGCGGTCAACGGCTGTCCGCGGTCGAGGACCTGGTTCAGCGCCGCGCCCGGACGCAGCGTGACGAGCGCGCGGGTGTCGTACGTCGCGGTGCCGGACAGCGTGAACGTGCGATCGAGGCTGCCGTCCTCCTCGCCGTTGGCGGACCAGGCGGGGTCGCAGGCCGGTGCCGCGTTGACCGTCAGGCAGTCGCTGCGGTTGCCGGCCTCGAGGGAGAACGCAACCAGGTCGGGGCGTCCCGATCCGGGTACGTCGAGGGTGCGAGCCGCGAGCACGCCGGGTATCGAGAGCTCGGCGATCCCGGCCGCTCGTCCGCTGCTGCCATCCGCCATGTGCAGGAGCGTGATGCGCACGAAGCCGGTCTCACCGGCCGGCAGCCGGATTGTCTGCGGCAGCCCATCCGGGACGACGGTCTGGTCGAGCCGGCCGGCCGCGGTGGTGACCCGGATCCGGTCCGGATAGCCGTTGGCGAGCCCGGCGAACGCGATGCTCGCGGTGGAGAGGTCCAACTGCGCGGCGAGGTCGACCTGAAGCCACTGCCCGATCGCACCGGCGTAGGCGCCCACCCGCCAGGCGGTGAACAGGTTGCCGTCGAGTGCCGACCACGGACCATTTGCGGCCGAGACATTGATGGCCGCGTTCGCACTGGCGCCGGAGGACGACGCCAGGACGTCCTTGATCCCGAGATAGGACGTCGTCGACAGCGGCGGAGACGGTGTCGGCAGGTAGTCGTGGGCGGCTCGCGCAAGGGTGTACGGCTGGTTCGCGGTCATGGTGGCCGAGTAGCCGCCGATCCCGCCGAAGGCGAACTCCCGGCGGCGGATGCCGTCGGTGAGCGCGGTTGACGGCGGGCCGGCGCCGGGCGGGAGCTCGGCCGGCGCAAAGATCACCGGCTGGTCGGGAGAGACCCCGGCGGCGGTCAGGTCGGCGAGGTTGTCGGCGGAGCCGTTGGCCACGACCGCCTGGCTGGTCGGCAGCAGCGCGACGTCGCCGGTCCACGCCGTGTCCGCGTAGACCGTGATGGCGGCGCTCGGCGGCAGTGCACCGGAGTCGGTGAGCTCGTTGGGGTTGCTTCCCGAGATGAGGTTCGGCCCGAAGCTCTTCACCTTGCGGAAGCCGGCAGAGTTGTCGAGCGTCGAGTAGACGAACTGGAGCGGCGTCGCGTCCGAGGCGGTGGTGTCGAGGTCGTTGCGGACGACGACGTACCGGATTCCGGAGCGGGCGAGCACCTCCGCGAGGCTCGGGTCCGCCTGTCCCGCGGCGAGCTCGGCGTCGACCTCGTCGAGCAGCCGGATGTAACCCGCGTTTGCGAGCGGAATCGAGTCGCGGACCGTCCAGGGCGACGTCGCGAGCGGCTGCAGTGCGTCGTCACGCGGACTGCCCCACAGATAGATCGGCTGCGCCGCACCCGGTACGACGAGCGCCCGGCCGTCGCCCTGGTCGCCCAACCAGTCCGCCGCCTGATGCCACCAGGACGGGTCGTTGACGGCATGGAGCTCGGGGATCAGCGTTCCGGTGAGCGCCGGCGCGATCGCGGCCACTGCGATGCAGAGCGCCGCGACCGTTCCGGTCACCAGAGGGTCGGCACGGCCCGGCCTCGGTTGCCGTGCGCGCCGGCCCCAACGTTCGATCCCTGCAGCCACCAGCTGCCCGACCCCGATCGCGATCGGCAGTCGGAGCACTGGGTCGAACTTGTGAATGTTGCGGAACGCGTTCAGGGCGCCGTCGAGCGAGGTGCGTTCCGTCATCGCGGCAAGCGGGCCGATCGAGGCGACGTGACCGAACGTGGTGAGGACCAGGCCGGCCGCCAGGCAGGTGCCGAGGAAGAACCGGTTCCGCGTGCGCCGCAACGAGATCCCGATCAGGCCCGCGGCAGCGACCACCGCGGTCGCGAAGACGACCGTGCGCTGGGTCACGAAGATGTAGCCGGCCGGCCACACGTTGCTGCCGAGGTAGGCCTCCCAGTGCTCGGCTCCGCGCAGCGTGGTCGCGAGCGACGTGGGGCTCGTGGTGACGGCCGCCGACTCGATCCAGTTCAGGAACGGCGGGCTGTACTTGCCGAGCACGAGCAGCGGCACGGTCCACCACAGGCAGGAGAGCGCCACGGCGAGCGTCCACCACCGGGCAAGAGCGGCGCGGCGCGGCCCGCGTTCGCGGGTCAGCAGCCACAGCACGGGAACCGGCAGGATCGCCAGCGTCGCGGCGGCGTTCGTCCCGCCGGCGAACAGTAACGCGATGCCGGACAGCGCCGCCGCCCGGCGGGGCGATCCCTCCCGGGCCCCTTGCACCAGCGGGATCAGAACCCAGGGGAGCGCGACGACGGGCAACAGCTCGGAGGAGATGATCCCGATCTCCATGAGCATCCGCGGGGCGAGCGCGTAGGTCAGCCCGGCCGCGACCCGCGGCCACCAGCCGGCAACGCCGAGCAGTCGGGACAGCCGGAACGTGCCGAGGAACGCGCCGACGAGAAGTGCCGACTCCCAGGTCCGCTGGACGATCCACGCCGGCACGTGGGCCAGGTAACCGAGCAGGAAGAACGGGCCCATCGGGAACAGGTAGCCGTAGGCCTGGTTCTGCAGGGTGCCCGCGTCGGCGGTCGGGTCCCAGGCCGTGGCAGCGGTCACCAGGAAGCGCCAGGGCGCCACGACGAGGTCGAGCTTGGTGTCGGCGGCGATCAGTCCCGAGCTCTGGGTGAACACCAGCAACGTGATGGCCAGGCCGACCGCAGCGAGGCGAAGCCGTTGCACGGAGGGCGACGGCGCGGTCCAGGTGATGGTGCGCCAGCCGGGGCGCTGCGACCAGCGACGCCAGCGGCCGGCGGCTTGGCTCAGTACGGCCATTCGCGGCCGGGGTGCCCGAGTCGGCGCGCGAGCGGATAGGCCCGAGCGGT
>Ga0335074_10014299_pt1 | contig 11144 bp, 9 predicted proteins | sample Lox_Sample_23_FD_206715 | JGI IMG/M metagenome (GOLD analysis project Ga0335074, IMG submission 206715) | Soil microbial communities from Loxahatchee National Wildlife Refuge, Florida, United States - Lox_Sample_2.3 | ecosystem: Environmental > Terrestrial > Soil > Wetlands | place: USA: Florida... | reverse complement strand
GCTGCTCGCGCTGCGCCGGATTCCGGTGGCGGCGCGCGCGCTGACCGCGCCCGGCACGACCGACCGGCTCGAGGTCCCGCACGTGTTCCGGGTGGCCGGGGTGGCCTTCCTGATCACGATGGCGCTCGGCCACCTGCCCGCGGTGTTCGCGCTGCCGGCCGGCCTGGGCGACATCACCACCGGCGTCGTCGCGGCGCTGCTGCTGCTGCGGCGGCCCGCCGGCCGGCCCGGCCGCCGCGCGTTCCTGTGGCTCAACGCCTTCGGCCTGGCCGACCTGGTGGTGGCCCTGACCCTCGGCGCGCTCACCGCCTACCAGATCATCGACGTTTCCCCGGCCGGCTCGGCGATCAGCACGCTGCCGCTCGCGCTGGTGCCGACGGCCGAAGTGCCGCTCCTGATCGCGCTGCACCTCACGTCGGTGCCGGCGCTGGCGAAGTCGTCGCCGACCCTGCTCCGGCCGGCCGTTCCGGTCACCGTCGCCGAGACGTCCGGCCGCTGATCACCGCGCCCGCTGTCGCCGTCGCCACCAGCGCGGCCGCCGGGGCTCCGCTTGTGCGTGCGCCGACGGGGGCGGCGCGACCGGCCCGGCGGGCCCGGGGCGGGCGGCGGCCGCCCGGGCGGACTGGGCCGCGCGCCAGCGGGCGACCAGGTCGTCGGCGTTCACCAGCCGGACGTGGATGGGCGGGCCGACGGGGATGCGCCGCCACTCGACGATGCGCCGGTTGATGTCGGAGGCGACCTCGCGGATCTCCGCCTCCGAGCGGAACCCGCCGACCTCCTCGGTCAGCGTCTCGATCTCCCGGCGCAACCGCAGCGGCGTCGGCAGGAACTCGTCCGGCCGCACGCCTTCCCGGCGCGCGTAGTCGCGGACCCAGGCGTCCCCGTAATCGCCGCCGGTCGGCTTCAAGTTGAGCGGCTTGCCCTTGCCCGGCAGGTCATCGAACACGCCGCGCTGCTCCGCGTCGGCGATCTGCTGGTCGATCCACGTCGGGAACGACGTCCCCCGAGGCTTCCGCTCCGTCACCTCCCCATCCTATCGAACGCGCCCGAGACGCTTCTTGCTGTTATCTGAAGACTATGGCGATCGCGATCACGATCAGGGAAGAAGCTTGATCGCGCTCGCCCAGTCGAGGCCGAGCGGGCCCTGCAGGGTCATGTGCAGGAGCTGGAACGCCTCGAGCTCGCGGGCCCGGCGGAGCGGGCCGGTGTCGACCGGGCGCATGCCGCCGTCGGCGACCAGGGCGGCGACCCGCGCCTTGGCGCGGGCGTCGTCTCCGGCCAGGAACACGTCCACCGGCAGGCCGCCGATCCACCCGGCGACCAGCGCCGACGCGAACGTGGTGTTGAACGCCTTGACCACCTGGGCCCGCGGGTTCGCGTCCGCGATCTCCTCGGCGGCGGACATCCCCGGGCTGGTGAGCAACGAGTCGAAGGTCGAGAAATCGACCGGGTTGCAGGTATCCACCACCGTGACCCCGGACAGCGCGGCCCCCTGGTCCCTGACGATCAGGCGCCCCTGCGGGTAGGGAACCGCGAGCACCACCACGTCGGCCCCGGCGATCGCCTCGGAAACGCCGGCGACCATCACAATTGGTGACGGACGTCCGGTGTCCCTGTCCGCCCGGGCGGAGAGTCCGGCCGCCAGCGCATCGGCCTTCCCCGGCTCCGCGTCGGCCAGCCTGACCCGGTGATCACCAGCCAAAACGCGCACGGCGATGCCCTCAGCGAGGCGTCCGGCCCCGACGATGGTCACGATCATCATGTCCCCCCAGCGAGATTCTCCCTACCCGGAGGACTCCGCGTCCACGCTACAGAAAGTGACGTGAATCACTATCTGTAGTTGTCAATTACGGAGGGTGCCGATCGTCTAATAGCGGAGCGCGCGAGCCCGACGCTTCTTGCTGTTATCTAGCTCGATTGCTCCGTCGACTGCGCTGCCTGAAGCGGAATTGTGGCAAACCGGTGGCGGCGATGTGCCAGCATGGGCGGATGCAAATCCTTGTCCTCGGCGGCACCAAGTTCGCGGGCCGCGCCATCGTCGAAGCCGCGCTCGGCCGCGGCGACGCGGTCACGCTGTTCAACCGCGGCAAAACCAACCCCGGCCTCTACCCGGGCGTGGAAACCGTCATCGGCGACCGGACCGAGGACCTGTCCCACCTCGACGGCCGCGAGTTCGACGCGGTCATCGACGTGGCCTGCAACGACCCGGCGGTGGCGCGGCTGTCGGCCGAGGCGTTCCGCGACCGGACGGGCCGGTACGTGTTCGTCTCCAGCGTGTCCGTCTACGCCAGCCAGGCGACCACCGAATCCCAGCTCGAGGACGCGCCGCTGGCAGAGCTCAAGCCCGATCTGCCGGATTTCCCCGATAACTACGGCGCCAACAAGGCGCTCTCCGAGGGCATCGTCCGGGAGGTGTACGGCGACCGGGCGCTGATCGGGCGGCCGGGGCTGATCACCGGGCCGCACGACCCGACCGACCGGTTCCCCTACTGGCCGCGCCGGATCGCGGCCGGCGGCCGGGTGCTCGCGCCGGGCGACGCGGGCGACCTCACCCAGGTGATCGACGTCAGGGACCTGGCCGCGTTCCTGCTCGACGCCTGCCACCGGGACCGGGGCGGCGTGTACAACCTCACCGGCGCCCCGCGCCCGTTCGGGATACTGCTTGATCTGTGCCGGACGGCCACCTACAGCGACGCGGAACTGACCTGGATCCCCACCCCGCGGCTGATCGAGGCGGGCGTCGACCCCGGCGGCGCCATTCCGCTCTGGTACGCCGAGGAAGGCTACGAGGCGTTCTGCGACGTGGACTCCTCGCACGCCGTCGGGGCCGGCCTCAACTGCCGGTCGATCACCGAGACGATCCGCGACACCCTCTCCTGGGACCTGGCCCGCGGCGGCCCCGAGACCTGGGGCCTGACCCCGGCCGAGGAAACCCGGCTGCTGCACGAGCTGGCCGGCGAATAGCCCGGCCCGCCGACGTTCACGCCGCGCCCCGGCCGCGCGCTCCGCATTTCTTGCTGTTATCTCATGCCGGACCGGGCAGGAGGTTCAGGCGTCGGTGGCGGCGGGCTCGTCAGCGGCGGCGGGCTCGTCAGCGGCGGCGGGCTCGTCGGCGGCGGTTGCGCTCAAGGCGACAGTGGTGGCGGGGGCAGCGGGTTCGGCGAGGACGGCGGCGGCGGTCGCGTGGGCGCGGGCGGTGGTGGTGAGGTAGCCGACCACGGCCACCCCGAGACCGCAGGCGAGGGCCAGCATCCACGGCCCGTGGGTGGCGGCCGCCAGCGCCACCGGATGGGTCTGGCCGGACGCCAGGCCGGACCGGACGCCGGTGGTGACCAGGTCGCCCATGACCGCGACGCCGACGACCGAGCCGATCTGGCGGGTGGCGGAGATGACGGCGGAGGCCACGCCCGCCTGGGCCGGGGGCATGCCGGAGACGCCGGTGTTGGTGATCGGCGGGTTGACCAGGCCGAGGCCGGCCCCGAGGACGGCCAGGGCGACCGCGATCGACCAGTACGACGTGACCGGCGACAGGTCAAGCAGCAGCGCCATCCCGGCCGCCGTCAGCAGGCCGCTGGCGATGAGCGGGACGCGGGGGCCGTGACGGCCGGTGAACTGGCCGGAGACCGGCGCGGCGGCGGCCATCACGATCGTCGCGGGCAGCAGCGACAGGCCGGCCCGGAGCGGTGAGTCGCCGCGGACCTCCTGCAGGTAGAGCGTGATGACGAACAGGAACCCGCCGAGCACGGTGAACGCCAGCACCGCGATCACGCTGGCGCCGGTGAACGGCCGGGAGCGGAAGAACCGCAGCTCAAGCAGCGGCTCCGCCCGGTGCCGTTCGACCAGCGTGAACACAACCAGCGAGACCAGCGCGACCCCGAACAGCGCGAGGATCAACGGCGCCGTCCAGCCGGAGACCGGGCCCTGGATCACCGCGTAAGTCAGCGACCCGAGGAACGCGATCATCAGCAGCTGCCCGGGGACGTCGACCCGGCGGGGCCGCGGCGCCCGGGACTCGGGGACCCAGCGGAGCGCGGCGGCGATCATCGCCGCGCAGATCGGCACGTTCACCCAGAACACCGACCGCCAGCCGACCTCGGTCACGAGGATGCCGCCGACGACCGGTCCGCACGCGGTCGCCACGCCGAAGATCCCCGACCACACCCCCAGCGCCTGCACCCGCTCCTTGTGGTCGGTGAACGTACAGCCGCTTGCGGCCGAGGCGGTCGGCGGTGGAGCCGGTGAGCATCAGCAGCGAGGCGACCACGAGCAGGTAGGCGTCGGCGACCCACTGCAGGCCGGCCAGCGAGGCGTGCAGGTCGACCTGGAGGGTCGGCAGCGCGACATTGAGGATGGTCGAATCGAGATAGGCGATGAACAGGCTCGAGCTGCAGACGAGCAGCACGAGCACGCGCTGGCGACGGCCCGCCGGCCCCTCGGGGATCGTGAGGTCCCGGGCGAAGGTCGTCACGGCGGTCGGGCGCCGCTAGACCGCGGACCCGGCCGCGGCTCCGGCTGCGGCTGCGGCACCGGCCGGGACACGGTTCTCCGCGCTCTCGATCAGCTCGGCCGTGCGGGCGGCGCTCGCCCGCCCGGCCCGGCCGGTGGTCACCAGCGCGAGCGCCAGCACGACCGCGCCCATGGCGGCCACCAGCCACCAGGCGGGCCTGGTGGCCGATGCGAACCCGCTGACGAGCGAGCCGTGCAGGCCGGCCGTGAGAACCGAGCCGACCACGGCGACGCCGAGCGACGAGCCGACCTGACGGCTGGTCGAGGCGATGCCCGCCGCGGTGCCGGCCCGCGAGCGCGGCATCCCGGCCACCGCGCTGTTGGTGATCGGCGCGTTCACCCAGCCCATCCCGATGCCGAGCACCAGGCAGCTGGCCAGCACGTACCAGACCGGCGAGGAGATGGCGACGAACACCAGCATGACCCCGCCGACGGTGATCCCGGTCCCGGCGATCACCAGCGGGAGCCGGGGGCCGCTGCGGGCGAGCATCCGGCCGCAGAACGGGGCCGAGATCGCCATCGCGACCGCCATCGGAAGCAGGAACAGGCCCGCCACCAGCGGCCGGTAGCCGCGCACCTCCTGCAGGTAGAGCGTGATCAGGAACAGGAAGCCGGAGAAGGCGGCCATCCCGGTGATCGCGGTCGCGGCCGCCCCCGAGAACGGCAGCGAGCGGAAGAACCGCAGGTCGATAAGCGGCTCGGCGCGCCTGGGCTCCCACCCAAGCAGCGCCGCGAGCGCCGCCACCGCGACCGCGAAGCAGCCGAGGATCGGCGCCGACGACCAGCCGCGGGACGGGCCCTCGATGATCCCGTACGTCATCGTCACCAGGGTGAGCATGACCAGGACCTGGCCGACCGGGTCGAGCTTGCGCTTGATCGCCGCCCGCGACTCCGGCACGTACAGGGCGGTGAGGATGACGGCGGCCACGCCGACCGGGATGTTCACCCAGAACACGCCGCGCCAGCCGACCGAGTCGACCAGCGCGCCGCCGATGACCGGGCCGGTCGCGACCGAGACGCCGAACGTCGACCCCCAGAAGCCGATCGCCTTGGCCCGCTCTTTGGGGTCGGTGAACGTGTTGGTGACGATCGACATCGCGACCGGGTTGAGCATCGACCCGCCGACGGCCTGGACCGCACGGAACGCGACCAGGGCGCCCAGGCTGGGCGCGAGGCTGCAGGCGAGCGAGCCGAGGGTGAACACCGCCAGGCCGATCTGGAAGACCATCCGGCGGCCCACCCGGTCGGCAACGGAGCCCGACAGCATCAGCAGGGACGCGATCACCAGCAGGTAGGAGTCGACCGTCCACTGCAGGCCGGAGACGGGCGCGTGGAAGTCGCGCCCGATCGACGGCAGCGCCACGTTCACGATCGTGGCGTCCATGCCGACGATGAACAGGCTCATGCAGCAGATCGCCAGCACCAGGTAGCGGCGCCGGCTGGTCATCTCAGGCAAACGTGGGCTCCCAGCACGCGGATGAAATCGTTCGCACTCTACAACTAACGATACGTCGGTCTTATGCCACCGTCGTCAGCGCGGCGGCGGCGGTGAGGACCTCAAGCGCCGACGACTGCCTGCTGGCGTCGGCGTAGTCGAACGGGCCGCCCCAGCGCAGCCCGAACTGGTCGTCGGCGTTCCGCGCGCGGTCCCAGACCGAGTCCGCGTTGGCGAGCAGGAAGTCCCGGTAAGCGCGCTTGCCGCTGCAGGAGTAGAACTCGTGCAGGTTGCGGACGAAGATGCCCTTGAACTGTGCCTGGTCGCCGTTGCAGCCGTCGGCGGTGAGCTCGCACGGCTCGGTCAGGATGCCGTCCGCGCCGGTCAGCCCGCGCAGCGCGGCGTCGGCGATGAACTCCCCGTGCCTGAGGTAGTCCCGGTCGCCGGTGATGTCGTATAGGGCGGCCAGCCCGCCGAGGATGACCCCCTGGTTGTAGGTCCAGGCGGTGCCGCCGTTGTTGGCGCAGCCGGCCGTGAGCCCGTCGTTGACCAGGCCGTCCGGCCCGATCAGGGCGCGCCCGGCCAGCCATTCCCAGCCCCGCAACGCCCACGACCGGTACTCCCGGTCGCCCGGTGCGCGCTGGTGCAGCTGCGCGGCGAGGGCGATGAAGAGCTCGTTGGTGATCGCGTTCTTGTACGTCCGCTTGGTGTTCCACCACAGTCCGCCGCCGCACACGCCGTCCCAGCCGTCCAGGATGCGGGCGAAGATCGTGCGGGCCGCGTCCAGGTACGCGCTGTCGCCGGTCAGGTCGTAGGCGGCCACCCAGGCCAGCCCCCACCAGCCGTTATCGTCGAAGAACGAGTTGACGAAGTCGGGGTGCCCGCGCCGGGCGCGCCGGAACGTGGTCGCCAGCACCGGCCGGTGGCCGGCGTCCCCGGTGTGCTGGGCGTAACTGATCACCGCGGTGAGCGCGTTGGCCGCGTTCCACCAGCCGGTGCTCTTCCACAGCCCGGTCCGCGGCACGTACCAGCGCTGCAGCGCGCCGGCCGCAGCCGCCGCCCGGGCCAGGAAGTCCGGCGCCGTCATGGATCTCACTGTAGTCATGGGTAGTATGTCCCGGTGCGTGTCCTGATCGCAGGCGCCGGCATCGCGGGCCTGACCGCCGCGCTCAGCCTGCACGCCGTCGGCATCGAGGCGCGGCTGGTCGACTCCGCGACCACGCTGAAGCCGCTCGGAGTCGGCATCAACCTGCTTCCGCACGCGGTCCGCGAGCTGACCGAGCTCGGCCTCGGCCCGCAGCTGGCCGCCGCCGGCATCGCCACCGCCGAGCAGGCCCACTTCGACCGGCACGGCAGCCTCATCTGGGGCGAGCCGCGCGGCCGCGGCCTCGGCTACGCGTGGCCGCAGTACTCGATCCACCGCGGCGAGCTGCAGATGATGCTGCTGGCCGCCGTCCGCGACCGGCTCGGGGACCAGGCGGTGACAACCGCGGCGGCCGTGACGGGGTTCACGGACCGTGACGGCGCCGTCGAGGTACTTCTCGCTCATCGTTCGAACGGTCGCGTCGTCCCCGCCACGGCCGATGTCCTCATCGGCGCGGACGGCCTCTACTCGGCGGTCCGCGCCCAGCTGCACCCGGACGAGCCGCCGCCGCGGTGGAGCGGCGTCATGATGTGGCGCGGCGCCGCCGAGGGCCCGCCGTTCCTGTCCGGCGCCACCCTCGCCATCACCGGCAGCACCTCGACGGTCAAGTTCGTGGCCTACCCGATCGCCGCCAGGGGCGAGGGAACGGCGCTGATCAACTGGGTGGCGGAGGTGATGGTGGGCGGGGCCGAGCCGCCGAGCCGGCCGGACTGGAACTCCGAGGGTCGGCTGGCCGAGGCGCTGCGGCACTTCGCCGGGTGGACGTTCGACTGGCTGGACGTGCCGGGGCTGATGTCCCGCTCGCCCGAGATCCTCGAGTACCCGATGGTGGACCGGGACCCGCTCCCGTCGTGGGGCCGGGGCCGGGTGACGCTGATCGGCGACGCCGCCCACCCGGTGTACCCGATCGGGTCCAACGGCGGCTCGCAGGCGATCATCGACGCGCGGGTGCTGGCCCGCGAGCTGGCCGCGGCCGCCTCCCCGGCCGACGGCCTCGCCGCCTACGAGGCGGAGCGGCTGCCCGCCGTCAACGCGATCGTCCTGGCGACCAGGAGCATGCCGGTCGATGCGGTTCTCGACATGGTCGCCGCCCGCGCCCCCGGCGGCTTCGACCGGATCGAGGACGTCCTGTCGCCGGCCGAGCTTGCGGCGCTGCGGGACGCCTACCGGTCGACGTCCCTGCAGGACGTCGCCGCGCTCAACGCCCGCCCCTCGTTCCTGCCGGAGCGGGCCGGGTAGATACCGGCCATGAGCAACGAATCACCCGGGTCGGTCCGGGTCGAGCAGGGCGCGAAGCGGGTCCGCGTCTACCGGGCGGGCCGCCTGGTCGCCGACACCAGGCGGCCCTTCCTGGTCTGGGAGATCCCCTACTACCCGACCTACTACCTGCCGCTCGCGGACGTGCTGGCCGAGCTCGTGCCCACCGGCAAGACGGAGCACTCCCCGAGCCGGGGCGAGGCCGAGATCTTCGACGTCCGGGTCGAGGGGGCGACGTCGGCGGGCGCCGCCCTACGGTACCCGGACTCGCCGCTGGAACCGCTGCGCGACCTGGTCCGGTTCAACTGGGCCGAGATGGACGAGTGGCTGGAGGAGGACGAGCCGGTCTACACCCACCCCCGGGACCCCTACACGCGAGTCGACATCCTCGCCAGCTCCCGCCACGTCCGGGTCGAGATCGACGGGGTCACGGTCGCCGACTCGGTCCGGCCGCGCATCCTGTTCGAGACGCACCTGCCGCCGCGGTACTACCTGCCGCTGTCCGACGTCCGCACCGACCTCCTGATCCCCTCCGACACCACCAGCCACTGCCCGTACAAGGGCACGGCCGGCTACTGGTCGGTCGACGCCGGCCACGGCGTCCACCCCGACCTGGTCTGGATCTACCGCACCCCGCTGCCGGAGAGCCAGAAGGTGGCGGGCCTGGCCTGCTTCTACAACGAGAAGGTCGACGTCTACCTCGACGGCGAGCTCCAGCAGCGTCCCCGCACGCACTTCAGCTGACCGGCGAGCCGGCCTGCTCACATGCCGGACGGGTCCATCAGCTCGTGCTGCTTGCGGCCCATCCGCTGCGCCATGCCGGGCATGTCCGTCACCTTGATGTTGTGGGCGGTCTGCATCGTGGTGTTGAAGGTGGCCCCGATCGCGACCCCCGCCCCGTTCAGCGTGACCGTGACCGGGTTCGTGAGCCCGAAGTCCTGGCACGCCAGGTTGGTGAACGACATGTTGAGCCGGTTGGCGAGGAAGGTGAGCAGGTTGCTGCCCACCCCCGCCACCGGCGGCTGACCCTGGGCAAGCACCGCCTGGTTGGCGGCCAGGAACGGCGTCTGGATGTCGATCATGTTCTGGCAGTACATCGCCGGGCTGCTGGCCTTGTCAGTCGCGGCGTCGATCGGGGCCTGGCCGAGCTCCTCCCGGTAGGCGTCGGTCTTGGCCGCGTCGAACGTGGTGTTCGCGTCGAGCACCATCTCGTCGTTCTCCGGCACCAGGGCCGCCGTCTGCGGCTGGTTCGCGGCCGCGAGCAGCTCGTCGAGCGCCTGCGAGGTCGTCGGCATGTCGTTGTTGGCCAGGTCGGGGGCCATGAACGGCTTGCAGCCGAGGACCGGGTCGATGAACGCGTCCAGGAGGGTGTTGTCGCTGCCATTGAGCAGCAGGGTCGAGCCCTGCAGGTTGCCCGCGTTGGAGGCGGTGTCCTGGGCGGTCTGGCCAGTCGCCGGGTTGAGCAGGTACTCGGTGGTCACGTTATCGGACGGGTCCTGGTCGACCATGTCGAAATTGCGGGTGACCGGGCAGGCCTTGCCGGTTCCGAGGGCGCCGTCGGTGGCGACCATCGCGGTCGACGTGCCCGCGGACGGCACCTTCAGCTTGCCCGCGCGCTCGTCCTGGAAGGCCGCGTTGAAGAAATTGGTGCCGTTGCAGAAGGACACCTGGCCGAAGATGGACCCCGGCATGCCGTTCATGCAGTTGCCCTGCTTGAGCGCGTCCGCCGTGGCGCCGACCTGGAACAGGTCGGTGCCGTTGAACCCGAAGTCGACCGTGACGACGGCGTTGGCCGGGATGTTCGGCACCGCCGGCTGCACGGCCGGGGTGGTGCCCTTCGTGATCACCAGCGGGTCATAGACCGAGAGCTGTCCGGTGGCCGGGTTCAGGATGGTCGCCTGGACGAACGCCCCCAGGGCGGTGGCGTTCGTCATTTCGCACCCCGACTGGGCCGGCGACATCCCGCCCGGACCGGTAAGCAGGTACGGGGTCGCCAGCCCCTGCGCCGTCAGCGGGTTCGCGGGAACGATGACGTCGCAGTTCACGTTGGCCGCGTCGGTGATGATGGGGGCGCCCCCGGTCGCGGCCGGGCTGGCCTGCGAGCCGCTGCCGGACGGGGTCTGAGCGGCGCCGAGCGGCGTCACCGCGATGCCAGGCCGCTGCGATCCGCCGCCGCCGTTGAACGCGACCACCGCGCCGATCACCAGTCCAAGCACCGCGGGTACGGCGAAGAAAATCGCCAGCCGCGCCATCCGACGGCGATCCCCGCGGCGGCGCCATGCAGACCGGTGCCTGCTTGCCATCAACCCACCTCCACGCGCGCGCCATCACCCCCACCGAGGAGGCTAGACCAGGGCGTCGGGCAGATGCGGGCAAATCACGAATATCAATTCTCTATACCGTTAAATCTTGCGGAAATCTAACGGCCGCTATGGCACGCGCGAGCCTCTGTTATCGAGGACCGCGAAGCCCTCAGCGGCCGCCGTCTTACCCGTGCTGACCAGCGAGCGAGCACCGGGCCTGGCGGGCCGCGGCGCCATGGCGGCCGCCACATCAACAAAAACACACAGTGCGATGTGGATACCGCGGACGGGACGGTCGCTGGCCGCGCGCGGAATCTCAGTCAGTGAGAGCGTTCCGGCGGCGGATCGCCGAGCGAGCGGCCGATGCCGCGGGCCGCCGTGGTGAGGACGCCGACCACGGTCCTGGCCTCGGTGCCGACCGGGACGATGGCCGCCAGCGCCGCCACCGCGGTGGACCTGGCGTCCCGCTGGCCGGGCGGCTGAACCGGTACCGCGACGC
>Ga0335074_10014298_pt1 | contig 11145 bp, 7 predicted proteins | sample Lox_Sample_23_FD_206715 | JGI IMG/M metagenome (GOLD analysis project Ga0335074, IMG submission 206715) | Soil microbial communities from Loxahatchee National Wildlife Refuge, Florida, United States - Lox_Sample_2.3 | ecosystem: Environmental > Terrestrial > Soil > Wetlands | place: USA: Florida... | reverse complement strand
GCTGTGGTGCCCACCGGATTTTTCCATCTCGCGGATATCGACCGAGACCATCGAAATTCCTACCTCCCTGCTAAATCGAGTCTTCCAGACTCTCTGCCTCGCTGCCTGAAATGCGCAAAGCCGAGCTAAGGTTATTTTAGCAGGAACGAGGCGCACGCTGTCAGAGCTAGGGATCGCGACATCTCTCGTCATTTCGCGAACCGCGCTGCGTGTTCTGAGCGTAAATCGTTAGCGGCGGCATCGTTCCCGGCCGCTGCCAGTGCGCCTGCTCCATATCGGTAACCTTCCTCACGTTGCGGGAACTGCTTTCGCACTTCCCCCCATCGTTCTACCGCCTCCCCGTGGTCGCCGCGTAGATCGGCCTGGCGTGCATAACGGATGAGCCAGTTGGGCTCGTCCGGGAAACGGTGCACCGCATTGGCCAAAACCTTATCGATTTCTGATGTTTTTCCCATCTTCTCAAGCGCTTTGATCAACCCATCATAGCCAGGTGGCCAGGTAGGAAAACGCGACATTACCTGTTCCCACCGCCGAACCGCCTCTGCGAAGTCGCCCTTATCCTCGGCGATCCTGGCATATTCGAGCGCAGGCAACGGGTTGAGTGGGACCGATATTCGCAGCTTCAGGAATACAGCCTCGGCCTCGTCGAACCTGCCAAGGCGCCGACAGCACACCAAGACGCCAATGGTTCCGAACACGTTTGCGAGTATAGCCTCGTCCGGCCACCTATCGCGGAGCGACTGCCAACGTGTCAGTGCTGTCTGCCAGTCGCCCTGTGCCTCCGCAAGGCGTGCATACTCCATATGCAGGTGCCAGTGCTCAGGAACCTTGGCAAAACCCTTCTTCAAAACACTTTCAGCGTCGCCGAAGCGACCGGCTTTAGTGAGTGAGGCGGCGCCCTCGAAGTAGCCATCAGCAATTAGTGGAAATTTTCTCTGAATTTCCCTCCAACGCGAAATTGCCTGATCGAGGTCCCCGCGTCGCTGCGCGACCCGCGCCAAGCCAATTGCGTAACGCGGCTCTCGCGGCCGCCGCGCGCGCGCCTCCTTAAAGAGCTGCTCCGCTTCGTCAAAGCGCCTCATGTCCAACTGGAGGTCCAGTGCATCGGTAGAGTCGGGTATGAACTTGCGGTACCGGCGCAGTATGTTGCCCCAGAACTCTTGCAGCGACCGCTGATCATTGCGCGCGTAAGCGGCCCTCGCCTCCGCGACCGTTCCCTTGAATTGCCATATGTCGAATTCGTCCTCATTGCGGCTCACACGTCGCAGGTCTCGCATCACTGTGCGGCGCTGCCACCACGTCTGAAGATATCGCAACATCATCCACGCTCCCGAGGATCACTGCTCCTGGCGCCGCGCCAGATCGGAGTGAAGGTGGGCGATTTCGGCGTTCGCCGGAAAGCGAGCCAGGGCGGTCACCAAGAGCGTGTCCGCCTCGTCGTCGCGGCAGAGTCCGATGAGCGACCTCACGCCCTCGGAGTATGCCTCTGCCAGATCAGGCTGCAGGGCTCTTACCGCCTCCCAACGGACAACCGCTGCCTGCCAGTCGCCTCGGAAACGAGCCAAGCGTGCGTGCTCCAACCGTAATCTGGGATTCTGTGGGAGGGTCTCAACTGCCGATTCCAATAATGTGTCAGCGTCGTCTAACTTGTGGGTTAACAGCAGCGGCTGCAACGCGCCCAAAAACCAAGCGGCATCAGAAGGAAGGTGGGCCCGAAACTTTTTCCATCGCGCAGTCGCCTCGGTAAGGTCCTGACGAGCATGCGCGAGCCACGCCAGCTCCCCAAGAATGCCTCTGCTGTCGCCGAAACGACTGTGTGCGTGCTGCAACATCGTCTCCGCTTCATCGAAACGCCGCGCGCCTCTAGGCACGGCCCCACGCATGACGTACTCACTTTCGGTTGCGTCCAACCGACCGAGTTCTTGCAACACCGCGGCGGCGCGTTGGAAAGCTACCCGAGGGCGGGGCCGATGCGCCCGCGCCGGGGCCCATAACCGCAGGGCCTCGTCACGGTCACCGGCCTGCCGTGCTGCTTCGGCGGCGGCCACCAACGCGTCGACTGCGTCGCGTTCCAGAGTCATGTCGGGCTCTGCCACGGGCTCATCATCGGCCGGACGTTCAGCCACAAGCAATCCGCCGAAGTCGGCCTCCACCGCGCCGCCGGACTGGCCTGGCTGCGCCAACGGCGCCTCAGGCGGAACAGCAGACGGCACCGAAAGTCGCGGTGCCTGGTCCTGCTTGGCGCTGGCGGGTTTGGCAATTCGCCGGCGGAACATCTTGCTTCGGACCTTTCTAAATTCATTCTCTAGTTGTTGGATTGCGTCCATGACCTGCTGCTGGCGGCTGATGTAAGCCGCGAACAGTTACCGCACCGGGCCGCAGCCTGTCCAGCAAATCGGTAATTTTATGCTTTTTGGGGACGCCAAACGCTACGGTGTGCAAATGTAGGCGTAACGCGCGTGCGGATATATTGGATTGTAGATCCGCAGCACGGTGGTCGACGCCACATAACCGATCAGCGGGGCTCCGTCCGGACTGCTCACGACGCACGTTGGCGGTGTAACGAACGGCGTGATGAACGTCAGCGTACACCCTGTTGCACCCTCTCCTTCGGTCAGGCTGCCATGCGTGTCGCCGGAGTCCGCTGCGATGGAGGGAATTCTGCCGCAGGCCGACAGATCGCCATAGCTGACGCCTTCCGACCACGGAACGCCGCTCAGCAACACACGATTGATCGATGAGGGATCTATAATCAACCACCCCTTCGGCAAGTGCGCGTTGCCGAGATAGGGTGCAACAATATTCCAGTGTGAGACCAGCGGCCCAACGCGGAACGCTGGCATCCAACCCACATTGGGGGCGATAATCGCCCCATAGGAGCCGGGTTCCGCCACGCCGGTCCCGATCGCTGCCACCAGTCCGCCGCTTGCCCGCGCGGTCACCGTGGCGGCCATCGTCCGCGGCCAATAAACCGTCACTACGCTCTCGCGCGCCGCGGCAAACACCCGGGCAGTGATCAGTGCCTGCCTGGCATCGATCGCCTGCGCCAGCGCCAGCGCGACCCGCTGGCGCGTGTCGCCGGCTTCCGCAGCATAGCCCACGCTTACCGGTGAACCCGTAATCCCTGCACCGGCCACAATCGCAGACACCGCACTCCCCGGAGCAACGTTGCCGCTCAGCGTGATGGTCGTGGGCCTCGCTGTCGTGCCGCCCAGGTTGAAGCCCGCCACCGTCGTTTTTCCCAGAGCAGCAGAGCGAATCATAACTTCGCCCACGCCTTCATCGCTGAACGCGGTGTCGAACCCATTCACATAGACATCGTCGATCGAAGTTTCGCTGTTGTGGTTGATCCAGCGCACGCCGACCGTCCCGGCAATGCTGTTCCCGACGCCGGCCTGCCATTCGAAACCGCTGTTCGCGACTTGTGCCACACCAGTATTGTTGAATACCAGGCCATTTGCCCACATGAAACTGAACACGCGGGTTAGCACGCTGCCGGTATTGCCGTCGTGCAGATTGAACGCAATGCCCGGCCGCGCCCAGGATCCGGTGATGGCACGTGTCCCCAGCGAATAAAATGGTTCGAAGCGCACGTCGTCGATGTAGTAGTTGTCGCCGCCGGCGGTTGTCTCGATGCCGTTGTAACAGTCGCCCGCAACATGCTGAATGGAGAAACGGCCGACATAAGCTCGAATACAGGTGTTAAACCCCTCAATAAACAATCCGCGCAGGCTCTGCTGGCCACCGCTATTTTGCGGCAGCGTCACGCCGGCATTGTATTCCGTTCCCCATTGCTTCACTGCTGCAATCACGTCAGTCGCCGTCGGATTTGGCACCAGGCCATCCCGCAGGATCGACAGGTTCTCAAGCTCCGCCCCATGCCGCAACTCGATCGTGTACGGGGGAGCAATAATAAACCCGCCCGACCGTTCGAAAGGATTTGCTTCAGGACTCCCAAGAGGAGAAACGTCGCCGGAGATTCTAACGCCGGCTGGTACGACAAGGTTGCCGGACCTGATCCGGTAGAAATGCCCTGCCGGAACCCGGACAACCCCACCATCGTGCATGCCGTCGAGATATCTGTTCACCGCTGCCGTGTCGTCGGTCTTGCCGTTCCCGGCCGCACCGGATTCGGACAAAAAAGCACGCTCGGGCGGCGCCGCTTGAGCGGCACCGGTGAGCGTCAGCATCGACAAGCCAAGAATGCCGGCGACGGCAAATGCCAACCACGCCGCACCACGCTCGAAAGTGAGCAAGCGCGCGCCCGCCTCATCGCGGCTGTCGTTGGCAGTAGAAGAGTCTGTCCGATGCTCCATATCCAACTCAGATCGTCGCGTCACCGCCCGCGGCGCGTCCAAAGGGTCCTACGCCCTCCGGCCTGCCATTGAAATACCGGAATGCGGACGTAATCACCGCCGCGCTGCGCTCAAGCTCCCGCTCATACGTTAGATGCTCTGCGAGCGCGAGGCCGCCCTGTCCTATCCGTTGCGCCGCCCCGTCGTTCCGCCTTAGCCAAACGATCTTGTCCATCAGGTCCGATAAATCGGGAGCGATCGGCACGTAATTGCCCCAGGGCACGAGCTCGTCATAGAACCACTGGCTTAACCCACGCAGCGACTCAACCCGCAATACGGGACTGCCGGTGAGCAGGCGCTGGAAAAGATTCGACCACGAATTGCAATTACCGTCGATTTCAACGAGGTACTTGTACTCGCTCCAGGTCTCCCACGGGACAAAACCGCGCATCAAACCGGATTCCTGGATCTGCTGTAGGGTAGCCGGATTACTGAACTGCTTCACCGCGCTCAGCCCGATGTCGACCAGCCCCGTGTGCTCGTATCGGCGCGCCAGTTCGCACAGCCGAACGCGCTCCAGTGTGCGCCAGTCACCCGGGACCGAGGGAACGCCCGTCGTTGCTCCTCGCCAAAACGCAACGGCCTTGCGCTCCTGCCACGACACTCGCTTCTCCGCCATCACCCGCCGTGTGTGGGCATATCCGCGGGACGGGACAAATGCGCAGTCCGGTATCAGGAAATAGTCCGGTCTATTCTCGCACCAGGCCAGGCCAGGCGTCTGGCCGATGTCCTTCTGATTGATGATAACAGTGCCGGTCTCCTGCTCCGCCTGCGCCGCATAGTTGGCATAGACCGGAAACTCCCATTGGAAGGCTAAAATCTCGATACGCGTCTCATCGTTCTCGAACGCCGTCGCATCGAACGTAAACCGGTGCGTCCCGCTCGGCAGGATATCCCACCGCACCCGCCCAAGCCCCGGCCCATCGCGCTGCACCCCCATCTCCAACGGCCGGGAAAAACCGTAACGCGCCGCCAGCAGCGCCGCCAGCACCTCGAACCGCTGCAACACGAAAACCGCGAACAGGAAACTGATGAACGTCTCACCGCCGCGACCGCACTCCACTAGATTGTGCCGCAGCAGATCGAAAATAGCCACCTCCGCCTCGAAGAACTGCCCCTCGGTACACGCCAGCAGCAGCGGCGCCAGCACCCGGTCCACCGGCACAGACGCCGCCTGCTCGCCACGCGCAACGCGCCGCAGTTCCTCTCGCTTGGCCGCGGACCAGATAATGGGAATCCGGCCGCCATCCGCCGCGCTACTCTGCAACGCTCGCAATACAGCGTCCATGCTCTTCCCGAGAGAGTTGCTAAGCCTCCGCAACAGTCCAGCCTGCGAAGACCAGCGCGTTCCTTATCAAGCAAAGACCAGCAGTTGCAAGCTCGGCCGCAGGTCCGCTGGCAATCTGTGGTTGTAACAGGCCTTGCCAAGGGGCCTCTGGCTCCGATAACACCCCCGTTGCCCGCCCCAATGATTACGCGCCTCACGGCCCTGGAGTGACGATGAGCGATTTACCCCTGCCGACTACCGGCCAGGACACGCTGGAATATGAGTTGGCCGCCGCGCAACAGGCACTGGCCACGGGCGCCCCGGGCCGCGCCTTGCGCATCTGGGCCAGCCTGCGAGATCGATATCCGACCCACGCAACCGCCTATCTGCAGGCCGCCGATCTGTTGCTAGCGACGGGCCAGCGGCAGCAAGCAGAGGTCGTGTTGAGTGCCGCGCTGGGCAAGGTGCAGGGCGACGCGGTATCGCTCATGGCGGACCACGCGCGCATCGCCACCCGCCGTGGCGACCTTGCCGAAGCCGCCCGCCGCTGGGAAGCGATGCGCACCGCCTTCCCACAACATCCGGTTGGGTTCGTCGGCGGTGTAGAAGTGCTGCGTGAAGCCGGCCGACTGGACGAGGCCGAAGCCCTGTTCGCCATCCTGGTCGAGCGATTCCCAAAAGAGCGCGCGGCGCCGGCCCTGCGTGCGACACTGGCCGACGCACGCCAGGACTGGTCGAACGCCGCTGCTCTTTGGGCCCAAGTCTGCGAACGTTCGCCGAACGAACCTTACGGCTATCTCAAAGGCGCTAAGGCGCTCCAGCATGCCGGTCGCCTGGACGAGACGGAGGACCTGCTCGCTAATGCCGCCGGCCGGTTTGCCGGGAACGCGGAATTGGCGGTCCAGAGGGCCGAGGTCGCCGCGCTCCGGCGCCAATGGCCCGAAGCCGCGGAGCGATGGGCGCTGGTACGGGAGCTGCGGCCCGACACCCCGCAAGGCTATCTGCAAGGAGCCGCCGCACTGCGGGCATCGGGTCGGCTTGACGAAGCCGCAGGCCTGTTGGACGAAGCCGGCCGCCGCTTCTCGGATCGGCCCGACCTCGCCCAGCAGATAGCGCTTACCGCCGAGTCCCGGCTCGCCGCCGCACGGGCCATGATCGCCGGCGAGCGGCTGGACGACGCCGAAGCCTTGCTGGGCTCGGCCACGACCCAATTTCCCCAGCACGCGCCTCTGCTCATGGAATACGCCAGGCTGGCGACACGTCGCCATGATTGGCACGCCGCGCTGGCGAGATGGCGAGACGCGCAGCAACGCTTCCCGCAACTCGACGAAATCCGCCACCGCCTGTTTGAGGCACAGACGCGCGTTCTCGAGGCCGCGCCCACGGAACATTCCACGCTAGCCGCGGCATCGGCGGCCGACGCCACATCGCCCCACGATCAGATGCCGATGCGCGACCTGATGATGCAGTTCGAAAGTCTCGGCGGCACTTTGCAGGGATGTGAATTCGGCTTGGTACAGCGCTCGTTCGGTGCCGAGCCGTTAGGTCTGTTGCGCTGGACCGAAATGGCGCCCCGGAACGTCATTGACGCATTGGAAGCTGAGCTGGAGGGGGTAGGACTGCCTGAAAACACCGAGCTGGGCACGCACGAAACGCCGGACGGGCCAGAGTGGTTCACCACCGACAAGCGATTCCTGATGTCGATGCACACCTTCATGAGTGCCAACGAAGTTCCATACGAGAAGATGTATCCGCAGTGTTGCCGCCGGCTGCAATTCCTTCGCGACAAACTGCTGGAGGACTTGAGGTCAGGAAACAAGATTTTCGTCTACAAGATTACCTGGCGCCTGATCCAGGCTGACGAGTTGGAGCGCATGCATGCGGCGCTGAGGCGATATGGGGATGCCACGCTGCTCTACGTCCAGCGTGCTCTGCCGGGAAAGCCCGCGGGTACCGTGGAATTGATCAAGCCAGGCCTGCTAATGGGCTACATTGAGCGCTTCAATATTTCCGAAACCGGCGAACATCTCGGCCCTTCGCACGAATATTGGGAACCAATCTGCCGCGGCGCGCTGGCTTTGTTGCAACAAAATCGAAAAGCTCCCGCCCCCGCGGAAGAGAGTAATCAAGACAATAACGAGGTGGTACCGGGAACGACTGGCGTTGATCGCCTCGATACCGTCGGAATTTTGAACGGCACCGATAAGAGTTCGCTGAGATGGGACTATTTGCGCCATTATGAGGATCTGCTTGGTGCCTGGCGGGATGTCGCCTTCAATTTGCTTGAAATTGGTATCGGTGGTGGCCATTCTCTGTTTACGTGGAGCCAGTTTTTTACTCGGGCCACAATCATCGGCATCGACATCGAAGAGTACACTCGCCGGTGCGCCGGCGGGCGTATCGTGGTGGAACTCGGCTCTCAGGCCGATGGTGCGTTCCTTGCTGAGTTGTGCGACCGCTATCCTCCAAGTATCATTGTCGATGATGGGTCCCATTTGGCACGGCACATCATGTTCTCGTTCGAAACATTGTTTCCCCGACTCTCGGCCGGCGGCTGGTACGTTATCGAGGACCTTTCCATCACCGGCGGCATGGACCAGGTGCCGCTGACACCGCATGACTTCTTCGCACAGACCGCGCTAGCCGTCATGCACCGCAGGTCGGTCAGCCACCTGGCTCCTGAGATCCTCAACCAGATTGACCGAATTGACGTAGCGCCCGGCGTCGTATTCATCAGGAAGAAAGACGTGGCCAGCCGAACGCGCCGATTGCAGCAAGCTTCCCAACTCGTCGCGCGTACAAGTCATCCCAACAACTACTTGTGGCTATCTGAGGTTATGATCCACGATCTTCGCGATCTGGAAGGGGCCGAACCTCCCGCGCGGAAGGCGGTTGCACTGCATCCAAAAGCGGCCATCTATCGCCTCGGGCTGGCGGACGTGTTGGAGCGAAAGGGCGATCTGGCTGGTGCAGCCGACGCGGCGCGCGCGGCCGCCGCGGCCGAGCCCGGCAATTATCAGTGCCATCTTCGTCTGGCTGAGATTCTCGCTCGCTCAGGTGATCTGCGAGCAGCCGCATTGTCGTTGCAGAAATCGATAGACACTGCGCCGGCTGACCTCCAGTCTTATCTCGAGGGACGAAGCAAGCGCATCCTTGGACGCGCATTATGACGGCAAAAGGGTGTTGCCATTGGCGAATTGTACGTCGCGGCTGACTGATCAAATTGCAGCTTGATTGACGATTCCTTTGAGAAACAGGTCAAATGGGCCGGGATCGCCGCAACATCCCCCGAATTCTAGACGTGCAAATCAAAAGGCCATTGGGGTGCGTGCATCGATAAGCTGCCCGGTTTGTCGCCGACGAGACTCCTGCCGCCGCTGCCGGCGCGTCGAGGACCAGCCTCCTATGAACTCCCGAGCAGAACTGGACGGTTCACCAAAAGCCGGGTCGTTCCGAGACTTCCATCTTCCGTCTCAAGCATTCGGCAAGATCACCAACGGTGATGATCTGATCAATCTCCCGGGTACTAAACTGAAACCCAAACCGCTGCTCCAGGATCACCAGCAAATCAGCAATTCGCTCCACCTCAGGCAAAACCAGATCGGCGAGTCGCGTATCCGTCCCGACTCCGCTGGGGCTACCCAACTCCTCAGCGATAAGTCCGATTACCTCTGCCTCGGTATCCATTAGCGCTCTCCTGCCGCTTGTGTTTGACTGAGCAAAATAGCACAATCTCCGTCTAGTGTCCTGAACCAGAAGTTCGCCATATTATGGTCCGCGAACGGCATGTCGGCAGAAACGCTCGATCGAGACCAGAATGTCATCCGCGGACTTCACCCATTTGAACGGCTTCGGCGCGGCATTGGTTCGTGCCAGGAACTCCTCGGCGCGATGGCGCGGATAACATTGGCCGATCACCTTGCCAGTGGCGACATCGAGGGCTGCGAACAATGATGTGGTCCCGTGACGCACATAGTCGCGGCTGCGACGCTCCGGCTGGCCGGGCTGCATCAGCACCACGCACTGGCTGCGGTCCAACGCCTGGATCTGCGACTTTTCGTCGACGCAGAGCACCAGCGCGTGCTCCGGCGGCGACAGATAGAGGCCCACAACATCACGCACCTTGGCCATGAAGTCCGGGTCAGTGGACAGCTTGAACGTCTCGCTGCGGTGCGGTTGTAGACTAAACGCACGCCAGATGCGTTGTACCGTACTGGTCGACAGCCCGCTGGCCTGCGCCATACCGCGCGAACGCCAATGCGTCGCACCATCCGGCTGGCTTTCCAGCGTGCGCACCACCACGGCCTCGACGCGTGCGTCGTCGATTTGGCGCGGCGCACCGGACCGCAGCTTATCGCGCAGTCCGTCCAACCGATGCCGCAGAAACCGGCGACGCCACTTGCCGACTGTCATAGGATGCACGCTCAGGCTGGCGGCGACCTGCTTGTTCGGCGTTCCGTCAGCACAGGCCAGCACGATCCGCGCACGCAATGCCAGCGCTTGCGCCGTCTTGCGTCGCCCGGCCAGCGACGCAAGCTCGCTCGCCTCCGCTTCGGTCAGTACGAACTCGTCCAACTGCCGCCCAGCCATCGCCATCCTCGAAACGATCGACCACGGCATCCTCGCCGCCGCTCCCGAATCGCCCGCTATGGCAATTGCGAATCCCTGCTATGACGAACTTCGGACTCGGGACACTAGGGCGCATCTGGTATATCGTCAACGTGCCCCTCCTGGAGCCCTTACTGTAAGCGCAGGAATTTGCCCCTACATCAATTGCGTTCTTGAGCAATAGGGGCAAGCCCAGGGCATGCAGGTGCAGCATAGCGCTGGGGGGCATTGTCAACTCAAGCAGTCGTAGTCGATCTTGAACTGGAGAGGAGAATCGTCGATGTGATTAGGCCGCCATTTTGGCACCCGTCTCCTGCTGCCAAACCCTGAATGCCATGGCACGTGAGGTGCGGTAGCTGTCTGCATCCATTCGATGGCGTGGTGGATGGAAGTGTCCATAGATGAACCCATGCGCAGACAGGAAGCGCTGCGCCTGCGGAGACGACTGGAAACGTTGCATCTGCCGCTCTCGACGCCGGGTCGGCCGATGTGAGTTCTCCGCCTGGTTGTTCAAATAGCGGCTCTGCCGGTGTTCGGCGTTTGGCAGCAATTCACGCTTCGCCACCGCGTAGCTCGGTAGCTTGTCGGTGCCGATCGCCCGAGGTTCGTATTGCAGGCCCTTCAGGAGCCGCCGGAAGAAGCGCTTCGCGGCGTTGGTGTCGCGTCGAGCCTGAACCAGGATGTCGAGTACAACCCCGTTCTGATCGACCGCGCGCCAGAGATAGTGCTGCACGCCTTCGATCCGGATGAAGACTTCGCCCATGTACCATCTGTCTCCCGGCCGTGACCGGCGGCGGCGCATGCGGTCGGCGAAACTGGCAGCGAACTTCTTGCACCACCGTCGTACCGTCTCGTAGGAGACGACAACGCCACGTTCAGCCAGGAGTAGCTCGACATCGCGCAGGCTGAGACTGA
>Ga0335074_10014297_pt1 | contig 11145 bp, 10 predicted proteins | sample Lox_Sample_23_FD_206715 | JGI IMG/M metagenome (GOLD analysis project Ga0335074, IMG submission 206715) | Soil microbial communities from Loxahatchee National Wildlife Refuge, Florida, United States - Lox_Sample_2.3 | ecosystem: Environmental > Terrestrial > Soil > Wetlands | place: USA... | reverse complement strand
GCACAGCTGACGTAGCACAGCTGACACGGCCCGGGTCAGCGCATGGCCCGGGCCGGTGCCGCCTCCCAGACCGTCCAGAGCGGACGGTAGCCCTGCTGGCTCCAGAACGGCGCAGAGAGCGGGTTGACCTGCGCGTAGTGCAGCAGCGTCACGCCGACTCCGTCAGTGTCAGCCGCGCGATGAAACGCTGCCGTCAGAGCCGCGCCGACGCCCGAGCCCCGCTGCCCTGCGGCTACGCCCATCAGCAGCAGGTAGGCCACCGGTGCGGTGCTGACCAGGGGGGCGATCCAGCCAGCAGCCGCTGGCGGCTCGGCCGCGAGCATGCCGATCGCCGTGCCATCCCGCTCGGCGAGCCAGATCCACGGCTGCGGAGCGGCCAGCAGCCCGCTGAGCTCACCGCGGAGCGCTTTGGCTGTACCCGGCCGCTCGGTGACCGCACTGACCTGGGCATCGAAGCGGATCACCTCGAGACCCAGGCGTACCAGCGCGTCAAGGTCACCCGCGTCGGCCGACCTGATGCTGAGACCGTCACCCTGAGCCTCGTTACCGCCAGGCGGCTGGAGGCCGGCCGCCGCCACGCCGCCGTGCCGCCGGGCCGCGATCACTGCGAGCGGTGCAAACCCGCGGCGCAGCAGCGTCCTGACACCGCCAGTGTCCCGGCTCGGCCAGGTGATCACGGCGGCAGAATCCGGATCGTCTGAGCCGGGCTGAGCGTTGACGTGCTCTCGCCAGCTCTGCACGAGCTGATCGAGCGACGCCGCGACGTCCGGTCCGTCTATGCGCGGCGTCACCTCGAACCGGCGTGCGGCTCCCCAGGTCAGATCCAGCGAGTCAGGAACCCCGGCCCAGTGGCGGCAGCTTCCGCAGCCGCCTGGCCTGGTTAGCTGGTGTCCCGCCGGATCGGCAGGCAGCATGGCTGGCAGCAACGGGTCGAGCTGCTGCCAGCGCCGCGGTGCCGCCAGCTCGCCAGCATGCAGGGCATCGTCGTCCCGGGAGACCTGCTTCGGCTGATCGGACATCAGCCGGGCTGCTGCTCGCCGATGATGACAGCAAGGCTCTCGCGGGCGCTGGTGGTGATGGGGTCGGCGGGCGCGAGGACTCGCTCGCCACGAGCGACTGCGTCCTCGAGCAGCCGCCGGGCGTCGCTGAGCCGCCCGACGGCGTAGTAGATGCGGCCGAGGCTCAGTGAGGCCAGGATCGCGTCGGGACTGTCGCTGCCCAGCGTTCGCTCGAAGCCGCTCTGTACGTGCTCTCCGAGCTGCACGGCCAACGCCATCCGGCCCGCTTGGTGGTAGGCGCCCGCCAGCGCGGCGGAGGCGCGGAGCGTGTCCGGATGGTCGGCACCCTGGCTGCGCTGACGGTCCGCGACGACTTTCTTGTACTGAGAGAACGCCTCCTTGATCCGCCCGTCGGCGAGATATGCCTCTGCCAGCAGCTGCCGCGTCGCCATCGTGTCGGGATGCTGGGCGCCTAGCCCGCGCTCGCGCTCGCCGAGGATCAGCCGGTAGAGCCGGATGGCTTCACTCAGCTCGCCGGCCGCGCGGTATCCGGCCGCAACCTCGTCGCGGATGATCATGCACTCGGGATGAGCAGGCCCGTAGGCGCGCTCAGCGTCGTTCAGCGCCTCGGTGAGAACTGAGATCGCGTCTGCGAAGAGCCCGGCGGTCACGAGGACCCGGCCCAGCCGGACACGCGCGGCAAGCGTCCGCGGGTGGTCGGGGCCATAGGCCTTGCCCCAGTCGGCCATGACCCGCTGATACCACGTCACCGCCTCGCCAACGCGCCCCGCGGCGACGTACGAGCTCGCCAGGCGCTCGACCGTGACCATCGACTCCGGATGGCCGGGACCGAAGACCTGATCCCCGATCGCCGTGAGCTCTGTCCAGTAGTCGACAGCGGGACCCGTGAGACCGGCCTCGTCGAGGCTCCGCCCGGCCCGCAGCAGGAGCGGATGACAGCCGCCGGTCCACAGCAGGCCGCCGGTGGCGCGACGGACGCTGGCAGCGCTGGCCCGCAGGCTCTGCCCGACAGTGATATCCGGCTCGGGAGTCGGCCAGACCTCCAGCAGCGCCCCGGCGGCAGCTCGCGCGGCCTGCTCGAGCATCTCCGGCGACATCGCCGCACGGACCGCCCGCTGCAGGATCGCATTCATCCGGACGGTCGACGGATCTGTGCTGCGGTCGAGGCTGATGAGCCCGGCCTGGTCCAGGACGGCCAGCGCCATGCGAGCTCGCTCCATCGCCTGCGGTGTCGCGGCGGAGGCTCCGGTCAGGTAACCGCAGGCAGTCGGAGCGGTGAAGACGGACGCCGGCACACCATGGCCGTCGAGCAGCGCCGCGATGGCCAGGCACGACTGCGCCGCGCCGCCGGGCATCAGCTGGTCGGCGTGATCGACGCAGAGAGTCCAGGTAATCCCGGAAGCCGGCAACGGCGCCTTATCAGGCGAGTTGAACAGTGACGACCGGAGGAAGAACTGCTCGCGATAGTCGCCGCAGGTCATCCACGAGCCGCCGACCGCGGCTGTGGCCTGGGTGAGCGCCAGTGGCTGACAGTCCAGGTCCTCGATCAGGTCCATCGCACCGCGTCGCTGATCCGGATCGGACGACAGGCGCCCGACCAGGTAGCTCATGGCCTCTCGACGGCTGAACGGGCCGACCTCGAGGGCCAGCGTGTCCTGCAGGCCAGTCAGCTTGCTGCTGGCAGTAGTGAGCATCACCTGCCCCGCCGGGCCTGCGGGCCACAGTCCCACCAGATCCGCACCGTCAATGACGTCGTCGAGGACGATCAGCCAACGGCGGTCGGTCTCCCTGAGCCAGGCGAGAAAGCTAGCGGCGACTGCCTCGGCGGTGCCGGGCGTCCGCGTTCCGGTGACAGCCCTGACGGCCTGGACGTACCCGGAGAGGATCGAGGCGGCGCTGCTGCCGTCGACCCAGACGAGCAGGTCGACGGCTCGGCCCTGCCACTGGCTCTCGGCATAGTAGGCGGCGAGCTGCGTTTTGCCGCTGACGCGGAGCCAGTCGTGGGATGAGCCAACGCCCGCCCGCCGGGCCGGCGACGTCAGCGCGATCACCGCGCTGCGATCCAGCGCCATCAGCAGGTCCGGGCCTGATTCCGGTCTGGTACTGAACCGGTCAGCGAGCGGCGGAACCGCTCCGGACCGCACCGGCCAGGCTGCTGTCACGACAAGCGGGCCTGCTGCCGGAGCCGGTGCTGGGCCGTCCACGCCCGTCTCCACGTTGATTTGCACCACGACCGCCCAAGCAACCGATACCGCTCAGAAGTGACAACATTAAACCCGGGCGGCTCACATTGGCCGGTGAATGGTTGCCTCATTCGGGCCGGCCAGCCCGTCACCGCCTGGTTAAGCCGACTTTAGCTTGCATCGTGCCGCTAGCTCGTGGACTCACGCAATTGCGGCTATGGTCTGCCAGGTTTTCTGCCGTAATTGCTACCGCAGCCGGAGGCTACACAGATTGGCAGGCCGGCCGGGTTCAGCTACCGAACGGCACATTCGCGCCGCTGAGGTCACCGACCACGCCTGCTGCGGTCACCCGCACGCTGTCGAGCCGCAGCCCCAGCGGCAGCTTCGGGATGGTCAGCGTGATGTTCTGAATGGACTGAAGGAGCGCGGACGGAAGCCCGGTGCTGCGCACCAGCCGGATGTTCAGCTGGTCCGGGCTGGGCAGGCTCACGCGCCAGGTAGCCGACCCGCTCGTGACGAGAAGATTCAGGGAAGCCCTCACCTCGTGCGGGCCTGCGGCCGTAAGGTTCAGGTCCGCTCCGTTCAGGAACGACCCCAGCGGGCCAACCTCGTGCGCCAGCGTCTTTCCCAGCGAGGCGAAGCTGATCAGCGCCGTGCCGTTGACTGTGCCGATCGTGCCACTGGAGAACCTGTACGAGTTGAGTGCGATGTCACGAGCGGTCGCGCTCATGCTCGTGATGGTGACCGGCCCTTCCGTCTGGTCGTGGTCGGTCAGGCTGACCTGCTGGAATTCCTTGCTGGCCACCTGGGTCAGGAACGGGAAGCCGCCGATGCTGACCGAGGGCTTGTGCTGCAGCCCCTGCTGCTCGATCTTGGTGGCGAGCACGCTCTCGGCTACCGCCCGGGCGGCGAAGTCGACGGCGAGTAGCACCACGATGATGACCACGATCGCGATCGTCCAGCGGCGCACCCGGCGGCGGCGCGGGGCGGGCGAGCGCATCCGGCGCGTAGCGGTGCCGGTCACCGTGGATCCCTCATCGGCCCGATCGTACGTGACAGGCGCAGGTGCCCGGTTTCGCCATCCTTCGTCCCACTCGCCGGCCAGCGGAGGCCGTCACAGCCGCCCAGCCTCGACGATCCGGCGCAGGAAACGGCGGGTGCGGTCGTCCTTCGGGTCAGTGAACAGCTCCGCTGGCGGTGCGTCCTCGATGATGGTGCCCTCCTCCAGGAAGCACACCCGGTCGGCGATGTCCCGCGCGAACCCCATCTCGTGAGTCGCGATGATCATCGTCATCCCGCCGGACGCGAGCTCCCGGATGACGTCGAGCACCTCTGCCACGAGCTCCGGGTCGAGCGCGCTGGTGACTTCGTCGAGCAGCATGATCTGAGGCTGCATCGCAAGCGCCCGGACGATTGCCACGCGCTGCTGCTGGCCGCCGGAGAGCCGGTCCGGATACTCGTCGCGCTTGTCGGCGAGGCCGAACCTGGCAAGCAACTCGGCTGCCGCATCCTCCGCCTGGGCTTTCGGCATCCGGAGCGCTTTGGCCGGCGCGAGCGTCACGTTCCGCAGCACGGTCATGTGCGGGAAAAGGTTGTAGGACTGGAAGACGATGCCGACCTGCCGCCGGACCGCGTTGGCGTCGACTCCGGGGACGGTGACGTCCTGGCCGAGCAGGCAAATGCGGCCCGAGCTGATCGGCTCCAGCAGGTTGATGCAGCGCAGCAGCGTCGACTTGCCGGAGCCGGAGGCGCCGATCAGGCAGATCACCTCGTGCGCGGCGACCGACAGGCTGATCCCGCGGAGCACTTCGTTGGCGCCAAAGGACTTGTGGACGTCCGCGACCTCGATGGCTGAGCCGGGCGGGGCCGCCGGCGCCGGCTCGGCGGCGCTCACGTGACGGCTCCGGCAAGCCGCCGTCGCCGGTCGCGGTCGATCAGCGAGTCGGTGAACCGGGCAAGCGGGATCGTCAGGATCAGGAACAGGATTGCCGCCACCGTGAGGCTTGAGTAGTTGAACACGGTGCTGCCGTAGATCTGGGCAGCCTGATTCGCCTCGATTGCGCCGAGGACGCCAACGAGCGCGGTGTCCTTCTGCAGCGAGATGAAGTCGTTGAGCAGCGGCGGGATGATGTTCCGGACGGCCTGCGGCAGGATCACGTAGCGCAGCGCGGTGCTCTTGGAGAGGCCCAGGGACCGCGCGGCGGCGACCTGGCTCTGGTGCACAGAGTTCAGCCCGGCCCGGTACACCTCCGAGACGTAAGCCGAGTAGCTGAGCGTCAGGGCGATCACGCCGTAGACGGCGTAGGACTGACTCGACACGAAGCTGAGGCGCAGTGCCGGGACGCCGAAGCCGATCGCGTAGACGACCAGGAGGAGCGGGACACCGCGGAAGAAGTCCACGTAGATCATGGCCAGCACACGCAGGGGAAAGAGCGCCGGGCCCGTCGACTGCCGGATGAGCGCGATCACCAGGGCCAGGATCAGGATCAGCACCTCGGCGGCGAGAAACATCCGGATGTTCAGCCAGATGGCCTCTCCGACCGAGTAATAGCCCTTCGCCGGGTCGCCGACGAACGACTGCCACATGTCATGCGGGTCAAAGAAGGTGTGCCGGACCTGGCTGCTGCCCGGAGCGGCCAGGAAGATCGCGACGAGAATGGCCAGCACCACGAGCGTGCTCGCCGTCGAGACCGCCGTGGCCCGGCGGCCGCCACCGGTGAGCAGCTTCGGGCCGCGCCCAGCCGCGCCGAATCCAGCCGCAGGGGCACCCGCGCTGATCCCTTCGGTCAGAAGGGCGTCCTCGCTCCTGGTGCCGCCTGGTTCGCTGATGCTCATGACGTGCGCGACAAAAGCCGGGCTACGGCTTGATCGTCGGGACGCTCAGGTAGAGCTGCAGGTACTGCTTCTGCAGCGCCTGAAGCGTCCCGTTCGCCTTCAGCGTCGCGATGGCCTTGTTGACGCAGGTGACGAGCGGATTTCCCTTGGTGAACAGCAGTCCGTAGTGCTCGCCCGTGCTGGGGAACTGGGCCACCATCTCCGAGCCGGGAATCTCGTCAGCGGCGATGTACTGAGCGGTCGGCGTGTCCGTCACGAAGGCAGCGATCTGGTGAGTCTGAAGTGCCTCCTTAACGTCATTCAGCGTAGAGAAGACCTTGGGCTGAGACGTCGGCTGGATGCTGCCGGTGATAAACGCAAGGCTCGTGGTGCCGATCTGGTCGCCGTAGATGTAGCTCTTGAGCTGCGCGGGCGAGTGCTTGCTGATGATCGGCGAGTCCTTCTCCGCCACCAGGGCTTGCTGGACGTCGTAGTAGCTGCTCGAGAACGTCACGGCTGTCGCCCGCTGCGGCGTGTAGGAGATCTCGTTAATGTCGAAGTCGAACTTCTTCGGGCCCGGCGCGTACGACGCGTCGAAGGGCTCGTAGGCCCAGTGCACCTGGGATGCCTTGAAGCCGAGCTGCTTGGCGATCGCGTAGGCGACCGCGCTCTCGTAGCCCTTGCCATTCGCGGGGTTGTTGCCCTCGAACCACGGCGGGTAGGCGGGCTTGTCAGTCGCGACAGTCAGCGCGCCCTTGGCGTACAGCTCCGGCTGAATGCCGGCGTAGGTGCAGCTGGCCGACTTCGCGGCGCTCGCACTAGGGGAAGCGCTGCTCCCGCACGCTGCCAGTCCGGCGGCGGCGGTCGCGGTGAGCGCCACCAGGGCCACCCGACGCATCATGGCTCACTCCGATCTCAGAGCATTTCCTGCCTCGGCGTAGCTTATAGCCCCTGAGCAACTGAATCTGCCCGCCCCGGCAGGGCCGGGACGGGCAGATTTACGAGGTCAGCGGGGTTGGGTCACTCGATGTACTGCCTGGTCGAGCCGAACACGTAGATGTGCGTGACCCCGATGTGCACTTCCTTGTGGAACCAGTTCACCGCATCGTTATAGATCCGGACGCAGCCATGCGACGCCGCGTACCAGGGCACCAGGTCGCCGCCATGGATGGCGTACGCGCGGCCGATGAAGAACACCGGGTTCTCCATGAAGCCGAGAGGGACGGTGATGTCGCCCTGGAGGTAGGACAGCGCCTTGTACTTGCCGTCCGGCGTGATCGCATAGCCGCAACTGCCCTGGCTGCAGTAGTAGTACCGGCCGCCAGACGAGACGTGCAGGATCACGTGGGGCTTGTTGTCCCGGTACAGGACGAGCACCTCGATGTTCTGGTTGATCTCGATCCGGCCAGACCCGCCATGCGGGTACTTGGTGTACGGCAGCCGCGGGTTGATCAGAGCCTTGCGGAATGCATAAGTAATGACAGAGTTGCTGTAGGCATTCATCGGCAGGCCCTGTACGCCCTTAAACGCCCATACGGCTTCCTCAAGGTCGGGCCCGTACACGCCGTCATCTGGGCCGGCGTAGTAGTGCAACTGATTCAGCCGTTTCTGGACGCTTCGGACGGCCGCTCCCCGGTCGCCGTAGTACAAGTCATGGTTCGGCGGGACGTAGGCAGCGGCAGACGTCGTCCTTCCGGTGCTCGCAGCCGGATCCGACTTCGCGGCGCTTGCCGTCCCGGCCAGTCCGAAAGCCACCGTTCCGGCGACGGTCACCACGGCGCCCCCGGAGACCAGCCACCGCCGAGCTGAGTGCTTCATCGTCACCTCTCGTTAGTACCCACTTTGCCTCGTCTCACCGCCAAAAGCGGTTCAAGCGCGGCGGGGAGGCCAAAAAAGACTTACTCGGATATCTAGACGTTTGCCGGTTACTCTGGGTTGCGCAGCAACGTCTCAGATTGGCCTCAATGTGATTCCTGCCCGCCACCGTCGCTACCCGACCACCGGGGGTGTGCAGCGCCATGGTGAGGGTATCTAGTCCGGCGACGTTCACAGCGGCAGCCGCGCGCGGTGCGATCGCAGGAACGGAGGCAGCAGGGTGAGTCTGGTCACGAAGGTCCGGGAAAGAGCCGGCGGCTTGTACGCACAGGCGAAGGCGCGCTATGCCGCCAGCCCTGCGATGCAGCGGGCCGGTCAGCAGGCGGGCCACGCAGCCGGGCAGATGAACAGCCGGCTTCGCGACATCTCCGGCAAGGCTGGCTCAGCGCAGGCAGCGGGAAGACTGCGCGACCTGTCCGGCAAGGCTACGTCGAGCAACGCCGCCGGAAAACTGCGCAATCTGTCCGGCAAGGCCACGTCGAGCCAGGCCGCCGGAAAACTGCGCAACCTATCGGGCAAGGCCACATCCGCCGTAAAGGACGCACGAGCGCGCAAGCCCGGCGCCCGGTGACGGCCCGGCACAGCCAGCTGACCGGACCGCTGCGTCATGCCTGATAAGGGCGCGGACTCGCGCACCGGCGAGCTGCTGGACGACCTCGCGGCCCAGATCGGCTTCCGCATCCGCCAGGGCAAGAAGGGTCCCGTACTCACGCACCGGGACGGCAAGGTCGCGGAAACCTGGCGGCAGGACTTCCCGTACGACGAGCGCCTCAGCCGGAAGAAGTACGAGAAAGAGAAACGCGCCCTGCAGATCGAGCTGCTGAAGCTCCAGCGTGACATCAAGTCCACTGGCGGCCGGCTGATCATCGTCTTCGAGGGCCGGGACGCCGCGGGCAAGGGCGGAACCATCAAGCGCTTCACCGAGAACCTCAACCCGCGCGGTGCACGGATCGTGGCGCTGGAGAAGCCGACCGATCGTGAGCGCACGGAGTGGTACCTGCAGCGGTACATCGCGCACCTGCCGGCAGCTGGCGAGATCGTGATGTTCGACCGGTCCTGGTACAACCGGGCTGGCGTCGAGCGGGTGATGGGATTCTGCACCCCGAACGAGTGCATGGAGTTCCTCCGGGAGGCGCCAGAGTTCGAGCGGATGCTCGCCCGGGACGGCATCACGCTCATCAAGTTCTGGTTTTCGGTCTCCCGGGCAGAGCAGCTCCGGCGGTTCGTCAACCGCCAGCTCGACCCGGTGAAGCGATGGAAGCTAAGCCCCGTCGACCTTGCCTCGCTCGACAAGTGGGATGACTACACCGAGGCCAAGGAGTCCATGTTCTTCTTCACTGACGTCGCCGACGCCCCGTGGACGGTCGTGAAGAGCAACGACAAGAAGCGAGCCCGCATCGAAGCAATGCGGTACGTCCTGCGGCGCGTTGACTACGAGGGGCGGGATGAGGCTGTGGTGGGCGAGCCAGACCCGCTCATCGTCGGCCCGGCGCCGCTGCTGTACGAGACGAGCGAGCACGCCGCCGGCCGGGCCAGCTAACCAGCCGCCCGGGCTGCGGGCCAGCCCGCCTCGATCCAGACACTGGGACGCTGCAGCGTGGTCACGATGCCCGCGCTGGCGGCCAGCCGCTGCCGCGGCCCCGAAGCAGACGCAGGCCACACAGTGAGCTCCAGATTCTGCGTCCCGGGACGCCCGGCCTCGACCCAGTCACGGACGAGGCCGGAGAGGTAGCCGGTCAGCTCAGTGCCGCCCGGGCCGAAGCCGCGAATCAGGACGTCCGAGCCGGGCCGGGCCGGCTGGTCCCGCGCTACTGTCGCAGGCGCGAGAACGGCAACGCCCAGCTGCCCGGGCGTCGTGGCGTCACTGACCAGGCCGCCGAGCGGCAGCAGCGATGCCATCGGAAACCAGCCGCCCGGCGCGGCCAGTACCGTGATGCGGTCGAGCCCGGCCGCGGCAATCGTCAGCCACAGGTCCAGGTCGGCCAGGTCGGCGAGGCCGGGGACGCGGATGTGCACCCGCTCGTCGACGGCGGGCCCGGCCAGCGCTGCCTGGATCGCGCTGACGTCTGCGGGCGCGCCGTCCGCCATCAAGCCGACCAGCGCCCGCGGACCGCCGGCCTGGAAGACCGTCTCGGGCCCGGCATACGCGCCCAGCATCTTGACGAAGCCGCAGCGCCACGCTGATGTCGCCATCCAGCGCCCGCCGTCGCGGCGCAGTGCCACCGACAACTGAATGCCGCGCACTGACAGTGGCAGAACGAGCAGCCCGCCGGGAACCAGCTGATCCAGCCAGGCGGGAGCGATGTCCCAGGCGCCCGCCGTCACGATGATCCGGTCGAACGGTGCCCGGTCCGGATCACCGAATCCGCCGTCCGCGCACAGCACGAGGACTCGGTCGTAGCCCGCGTCGGCGAGGCTGCCGCGCGCGCGTGCCACCAGCTCCGGATCGATATCGACGCTGACCACCTCACCGTCCGGTCCGATGACCTCAGACATCACCGCTGCGTTATAACCGCTTCCGGTGCCGATCTCGAGGACCCGGTCACCCGCCCGGAGGCCGAGCTGACCGAGCATGATCGCCATCATCGCTGGCTGCGACGACGAGCTGACCGGCAGGCCGTCCGGTCCGCACTTGATGACAAGGGCCTCGTCGCGATACGCGGCTGCCGGGCCGACCTCGGGCACGAAGATATGCCGGGGCACTCGCGCAAAGGCGCTGGCCACCGAACGGCTCAGCGGACCCCCGTGATGCCGCAGGCCGGCGGCAAGCCGGGCGCGTGCGGCATCGGCATCGTCCGGAGGGCCGACCCAAGCCGGATCGAGAGGCTGCATGGCGCTACCACCCCCGCACTCCACGATAGGCCTGCCGCCAGATCTGGTAGCGGAGTGCCCGTCAGGTGCGGTGCGGATCTCATCCGCAGGTCCCGGTCGCGGATCTAGACCGCGCGAGCGCGCAGCCGAGACACCTCGTAGAGGGCAATGCTCGCGGCGATGCCCGCGTTCAGGGACTCGGCCTGCCCGCTGATCGGGATCCGAGCCGTGACGTCGCACCGCTCGGTCACCAGCCGCGACAGGCCGCTGCCTTCCGAGCCCACGACGAGCACGAGCGGCGAGTCCGCCAGCTCGAGATCGGCGATGTCCGTGTCGCCGCCGCCAGCAAGGCCGGCCACGAACAGACCCGCATCCTGGTAGCTGGCCAGCGCCCGGGCAAGGTTCGCGGTCTGCGCGACCCGGACCCGCGCCAGCGTCCCGGC
>Ga0335074_10014296_pt1 | contig 11146 bp, 11 predicted proteins | sample Lox_Sample_23_FD_206715 | JGI IMG/M metagenome (GOLD analysis project Ga0335074, IMG submission 206715) | Soil microbial communities from Loxahatchee National Wildlife Refuge, Florida, United States - Lox_Sample_2.3 | ecosystem: Environmental > Terrestrial > Soil > Wetlands | place: USA... | reverse complement strand
TTGAGCCAGTTCGACGGTTTTTTGCAGCATGCCGACGGCGCGCGCGGCGGCCGGCGTGATGATGACTTTGGCGCCGAGGAAGCGCATCAGCTTGCGGCGCTCGATGCTGAAGGTCTCGGCCATGGTGACGACGAGGGGATAGCCTTTTGCGGCGCAGACCATGGCGAGGCCGATTCCCGTGTTGCCGCTGGTGGCTTCAACCACGGTCTGGCCGGGCTTGAGCTTGCCGGTGCGCTCCGCGTCCTCAATTACACCGAGGGCGAGGCGGTCTTTGACGGAGCCGAGCGGGTTGAATGCCTCAACTTTGACGTAGAGGTTTACGCCGGGCGGCGCGAGCCGGTTGATGCGCACCACGGGAGTGTTTCCCACGGTGTCGAGTATGCTGTTGTACCGTTTGCCCATAAGACCTCCTTGCGGGGAAATGTGGGGAAATCGGATTCTATCACTCGCGAGAACAAACAAAACAGCGAAAAATATCGCGCCCGGGCGCGCATTCGCGCCGGATTTCTGCCGGTACGAACATGCGATCTGCGAAGATGCGAACTTCGAGCGATTGACGGTGCGATGCTGCGCTTGCGCGGCGATGCGCAGTGTGATTTCGTGCGCCATGAGCGTGGCACGCCGCGGCGCGGAGCAACCTCGCAGATGAGCAGGGCATCTGCTGAACTAGCACGCCGAAAACGGGCCCTTCGCTGCCGCTCGGTTGATCAGCGGTTCCACTCCCAACCTAATCATTTCCATCGGGGCTGCAAATGGCAGAGACGGCGACGGCTGTCCAGGACCGCCTGACTGAGCTTTGGGAGACGCCAAAGTCGCTGTATGGCTGGTTCGCAACCGTAGACCACAAAGAGCTTGGCATCCGTTATATCGTAACGGCATTTGTCTTTCTTATCGCCGGCGGGATTGAGGCGCTGATCATGCGCATTCAACTCTCCCAGCCCAACCTGGCTGTGCTTTCGCCGGAAACTTACGACCAGCTCTTCACCATGCACGGCGTGACCATGATCTTCTGGTACGCTTCGCCGATCCTTTCCGGATTCGCCATATTTCTTATCCCGCTGATGATTGGCGCGCGCGACATGGCCTTTCCGCGCCTGAACGCGTTCACGTACTGGACCTTCCTTTTTTCCGGAATTTTCCTTTATATTTCTCCTCTCTTCCGCGAGGCGCCGCACGCGGGCTGGTTCGCCTACGTGCCTTACACGCTGACCGCGTACTCGCCCGGCGTGGGGATGGATTTCTATGCGCTGGCGTTGATTTTTCTCACCATCTCAACCACGGGAGCGGCGCTGAATTTCCTTATCACGATTCTTCGCTTGCGCGCGCCGGGCATGGCCATCAGCCGGATGCCGCTGTTTCTCTACAGCACGCTCACGGCTTCGTTCGACGTGATCTTTTCGTTGCCGGCGTTGAGCGCGGCCTGCATCTTTCTGGAGCTGGACCGGCATTGGGGCACGCATTTTTTCAAGGTTCCCGGCGGCGGCAGCACGTTTCTTTGGCAGCAGCTTTTCTGGTTCTTCGGCCATCCCTGGGTTTATGTGGTCTTTCTTCCCGCCACGGGCATGATCTCGCTGATCATCCCGGTTTTTTCCCGGCGGCCGATCGTGGGATACGCGTACATCGCCATCGCCACGGTGCTGACGGGTGTGGTGGGATTTGCCGTGTGGCTTCACCACATGTTCACGGTGGGAATGTCGGACATCGCCATGGGCATTTTCTCGGCCGGCAGCATGACGATCTCGATTTTCACCACGATGCAGGTCTTCGCGTGGCTGGCCACGGTGTGGAAAGGGCGACCGGTGGCCACCACGTCGATGTACTACGCACTGTCGTCGGTGATCCTGCTGGTGGTGGGCGGCTTGAGCGGCGTTTTTACGGGCGTGATTCCGGCCGACTGGCAGGTGCATAACACGTATTACGTGGTCGCGCACATCCACTACGTGCTGATTGGCGGCAACCTGTTTCCGGTTTTTGCCGCGCTGTATTACTGGTTCCCCAAGATGAGCGGCCGCATGCTGAACGAAAAGGTGGGCAAGATCAGCTTCTGGACCATGTTCATCGGGTTCAACGTGGGATTCTTCCCCATGCACATCCTCGGCTTGATCGGCATGCCGCGCCGCATCTTCACCTACGCGGCCGGCCTCGGCTTCGGCGGCTGGAACATGGTGGTCACCATCGGCTCGTTCGTGCTGGGCATCGGGATCCTCATTACATTCCTCAACATCCTTTTCAGCCTCACGCTGGGGCGTGCGGCGGGGCCAAATCCATGGAACGCCGACGGGCTGGAATGGCTGACCGATTCGCCGCCAAAGGCTTACGCATTCGAGCACATCCCGCTGGTCTCGTCGCGCCATCCGCTGTGGGACGACTCCGACAAGCTGGGCGATCCGGAGAATGACCGCATTCTCGACAACGGACGCCTGACGGTGACGACAACATGGTTGGATGCGGAACCGGTGGGCATTGCCACGATTCCGGAGGAGTCGCTGCTGCCACTGGCGATGAGCATCGTGATGTTCGGCTTGTTCGTCGCCCTCGCCTTCCGCTCCATGTGGGCGGTGCTGGCAATGCTGATCCTGATCTTTGTTTCCGGATGCATCTGGATGTGGCCGCGAACAGAGAAGGAGGTGGCTTGAGCACTATAGTCCAGATCCCGCCGCCGCGCGCCAGGCTGGCGCTTTTGCCCATCGACCAGACCCGCGGACTGCAGGCCGTGTGGGCGCTGATCTCGACGGAGTCGATGCTCTTCATGTGCATGTTCGGGGCCTACTACTACCTTGGCAACAACAAAGACCGCTGGGCGATTGAGAAGGCGCCGGATCTCATCTATCCGTTCGTGCTGCTGGCGATTCTGCTTAGCAGCAGCGTGGTGCTGCACTGGGGTGAGATCCAGGTGCACAAGGAACGCTTTGGCGCAGCCAGGGCCGCGCTCTGGTTCACCGTGCTGCTGGGACTGATTTTCCTCGTCATGCAGGGGTTCGAATACGCGTCGGAATGGAAAAACCTGACGCCCGACACCGATTCTTACGGATCGATCTTCTACACCATTACCACGCTGCACGCGGCTCACGTCATCGTGGGCGTGATGATCCTGATGTACGTGGGCGTGCAGCCGCGCTATGGCTTCGCGCGCCGCACGCCGCACATGCCCTACCAGGTGGCGTCGCGATACTGGCATTTTGTCGATGCGGTGTGGATCTTCATCGTGTCGCTGCTCTACGTGATTCCCAACATTCAGGTGCATCTCCATGGCCGCTGAAGCCGAGATCGGGGCGGCGGTTTCACCGCGCAAGCTGTGGTTTGGCTTCGCAGCTGCGGGCTCGGCCTGGGCGGTGCTGGGCATGGTCGACATCGTCATCGCCTGGCGCGCCTGCAACCACCAGGAGAGCTACGGCATCCCGGGCCCGCATCCTTACGTGCGATTGCTCTATGGCCTCGTTGCCATCGCTTTCCTCACCTTTGCTGTCTGGTCGGGAGTGATCTCGTACCGCAACTGGCAGCGGCTTTCAACGCAAAGAGCGTTTCTTGAGGCGCAGGCCGTCGAACGGCGAGAGTTCATGGCCGTGCTCGGCGTCATCATTACCGTCACCCTGGGCATGGGCATCGTCTGGCTGGGGCTGCTGCCCATCTTCCTCGACATCTGCTGGAGGGCGCGATGAACCGGCGGTGGGGGGCGGTGCTTGCGCTGGTCTCGGCCTGCGGCTTTTGCCTCGCGCTCGCGGCATGCAACGGCGGAAGCAACGCAGCTTCGTATTCCATCGCCACCGGCGGCAACGCGCAGCGCGGAAGGCAACTGATCGATTCGTACGGGTGCGGGGCCTGCCACATTGTGCCGGGAATCCGCATGGCGCGCGGCATGGTGGGTCCGCCGCTCTTTGACTTCGGCGAGCGCACCATCATCGCCGGGGAGTTGCCCAACACGCCCGGCAACCTGGAGCGCTGGATTGAAAACCCCAAGGCCATTGAGCCCAACAACGCCATGCCGGACCTGGGCGTGACGCAGCAGCAGGCGACCGACATGGCGGCTTATCTCTATACCCTGCGCAGCGACAGGGGGGGACAATGATGCCGCACGGCAACGCGCGCGGCCCGGCTGCGGGGATTCGCATCAAGCTGCTTCGCGGCATTCTGCCTGCGCTGGCCATGATCGCACCGGCCGGGCTGACCGGCTGCGCCTATGAGCAGTCGATCTGGAATGCGCACGGTCCGGCTGCGCGCAGCATTGGAACGTTGTCGTGGGCGATGACCATTCTCTTCCTTGCCGCCACTGCTGTGATGTGGGCGCTTTTCATCATCGCCTTCTACCGGCGGCGCGGCACGCTCGACGAGCACGAGCCGATCACGGCAGGTGGCGGAGAAACCTGGATCGCCGTGGGCGGAATCGCCATTCCCCTGATTGTGCTGACCACGTTGTTCGTCGCAGGTCTCGACATGATGGGCGAGTTTCCCATCCACGGCGCACCGGGCCTGCCCTCTGAGGCGCAGATGTCGGCGACGAGCATGAAGCCGGAGATCCTCATCATCGGCCACCAATGGTGGTGGGAGATCCACTATCTCAACGACGATCCGGCCAAGGAGTTCGTCACCGCCGACGAGCTGCACCTGCCCGCCGGGCGCCGCGTGAACATCGAGGTGAAAACCGCCGATGTGATGCACTCGCTGTGGATTCCCGCGCTCAACGGCAAAGTGGACATGATTCCCGGCCAGCCCAACTACATCCGTATCATTGCTTCGCACCCGGGCATTTACCAGGGACAGTGCGCCGAGTTCTGCGGCATCCAGCACGCGCACATGCGCCTCCTCGCCGTGGTGCAGAATCTGGATCAATACGAGGCGTGGCTCGCGGCGCAGCGGCTGCCCGGCGCCAAGCCCACGACTCCCGCGGCGGTTGAAGGCGAGCATGTGTTCCTCACCAGCCAGTGCGCCAATTGCCACACCGTGCGGGGAACCAGCGCCAATGGCGAGTTTGCGCCCGATCTCACCCATATCGGAAGCCGGCGCATGCTGGCCGCCGACATTTTCCCGAACAACGACGCGTATCTCGAAGCGTGGATTACCAACGCGCAATCGCTCAAGCTCGGCGCGCAGATGCCGAGCCTGCCGAATTTCAGCGGGACGCAGCTATCTGACATGGTGGCTTATTTGCGCCAGTTGAAATAGGTTGCGCCCGAAACAGAGGCAATGATCTTCAACGCGCGATCAGGACCTGGATTGGCAATGCGGCAGGATCGATTCACGCTTAGAACTCGTCTCTGCCATCTCGCCCGCGAGGTCGAAATGCTAGCGGAGCGTCTCGAGGTAGGCGACGACGTCGGTGGCCTGCTGCTGCGACAAGCCCAGATCGGGCATGGCGGTTGCGGGCTTCAACGAGGTAGGCGACTCGACCCAATGCACCAGGTTCGCGGGCACGTTGGGGACTTCGCCGGCGATGAAGGTGCGGCGCGAGAACTCGGTGAGCGGTGGGCCCACCAGCCCATTGGCATTGTCGATGCCGGGAATGATATGGCACGACCCGCAGCGGTACTGAACGATGACAGCTTGCCCACGCAGTGGCGATCCGGCGACCTGCGGATGATAGGGAAGAGGCAATTTTCCGCCGCGGCATCCGCACAAACCCGCTGCGGCAACCAGGCTCAGAGAAAGGCAATGCGCACGCATGCACCGGTTAGATGCGCGCGAATGGCAATGCAGTTATCTCTGCTGCCGGGGCGCTCACCGCAAAGCGCCGATCACACGCGAGGGATCTGCAGGCGCGTGAAATGCCAAGCATGCCGATCGCTCGTGGGCGCGATGCCCGCGCTGGCAGGCGTGTTGACGGCCGTTCTCGCCTGCGCTTCCTGTTTTTGCCAGCAAACCACAGCGGCGCCGCAGCCGGAAGGGGAAAGGATTTTTGCCCAGCGTTGCGCCAGATGCCACGGCGAAAGCGGTCAGGGCATCAGCGCGGCAATCACCATTCTCGGCCCGTCGCTCGAAGCCGAGCACAATCCCGGCCTAGTGATGGCGGCGGAAGAGATCGGGCCCGAGCACATGCCAAGGTTTGAATATGTGCTCTCGGTGGACCAGATGCGCGCCGTTTCAGGATACGTAGCGCAGAAGCTGGCCGTGATTCCTGTGGGCGGAGGAAACGTAAGCGATGGCGGCGAACTCTATCGCAGCTATTGCGCAACCTGCCACCGCACGGCGGTGCGTGGCGGCGCGCTCGGCTTTGTCGGCACCAATGCGCCCGCGCTGACCAGCGACTCGGCGGCACTGATCGCCGGAACCATTCGCTGGGGCCCAGGCCCAATGCCGTCGTTTCCGCAGGCGGTGCTCACCGATGCGCAGGTTGATTCCATCGTGAAGTACATCCAGGTGGTGCAGCATCCGGCTAACCCCGGCGGCAGAGCGATGGACTGGATTGGGCCGGTGATTGAGGGAGTCGCAGCCTGGTGCGCAGTGCTCGCGCTGATTTTGTTCTGCATCTGGACGGAGATAGGAGGGCGAGGATGAGCGAAGAGTTTCCTGAAGGCGGTGGCCGGGAGCGCGGCTCCGAACCGGATGGCCCGCACCCGTCAAGCCGCGCAGGCGAGCCGTCGGCGAGCGCCGGGAAACCACGGCCTTCCTCGCCGCACATCTGGGGAACGTTTCTGGCCGCAGGCTCGTTCCTCGCGTCAATTTGCGGCGCGCTCGAATTCCTCTTTTGTTATTGGAGAGGCGGCGGCACGCAGGCTTTGGGCGGATGGCTCGCGCTGTTCCTGGCTGGGATGGCGCTGGGCCTGGTATTCAGCGCGCACCGCCTGGCCGAGCACCACGAAGTGACGGAAGAGCGCGAGGAGATGGAATCGCCGCCCGAAGCACGCGCAGCCGCTGCGCTCGAGTTCAATTGCGGCGCAGCGACGCTCGAACGGCGCGGCCTGCTCAAGGGGATGAGCGCGATCGGCCTCGGAATGGTGGCGGCAATCTTTGTCTCTCTTCTGCGCTCGTTGTTGCCCAACCCGTATCAGAGCCTCGACGAGAAAGTGTGGAAGCGCGGGCAGCGCCTGATGACAGCCGACGGAGAACCCGTGAAAGCCGACGCGCTGCCGCCCGGCAGCACAACCACCGTCTTTCCTGAAGACCGTATCGGCGAGGAGAAAGCGCAAACGGTTCTCATTCGCGTGCAGTCGCAGTTCCTTGAGCTGCCCGCAGAGCGCGCCGATTGGGCTCCCATGGGCAATCTGGCCTTCTCGCGCATCTGCACCCATGCCGGATGTCCGGTGGGCATGTATGAGAAGACCGCGCATCTGCTCATGTGTCCCTGTCACCAATCGACCTTCGACGTGTTGCGCGCGGCCGAGCCTACAGGCGGACCGGCGGCGCGCTCGCTTCCGCAACTGCCTCTCTACGTGGACGCCGACGGCATGCTGCGCGCAGGCGGCGGATTCACGCAACCCCCCGGTCCCGGATTCTGGGGGATGCCGTCATGATCGCATCTCTTGCCAGATGGTTCGACTCGCGCACGCGCGCCGCCGCCTGGGTGCGCAAAGCGCTGAATCACGTTTTTCCGGATCACTGGTCGTTCATGCTGGGCGAGATTGCGCTCTATGCATTTGTGATTCTTATCTTCACAGGCGCATTTCTTGCCGTCTTCTATGAGGGCAGCGCGGCCAAGGTCATCTATCACGGCGCCTACCGGCCCCTGGACGGTGTGCAGATGTCGGCGGCGTTCCAGTCGGTGATGCACCTCAGCTTCGGCGTGCCGGCAGGCCTGCTTTTCCGGCAGATGCATCATTGGGCCGCCGACATTTTTATTGGCGCCATCGTGGCACACCTGGCGCGGATCTATTTCACCGCCGCCTACCGCAAGCCGCGCGAGTTGAACTGGCTCATCGGGCTCACGCTGCTGGTGCTGGCGCTGGCCAACGGGTTCTTTGGGTATTCGCTCGGCGATGACATGCTCTCCGGCGCGGGCCTGCGCATCGGCTACGCCATTCTGCTGTCGGTGCCCGTCGCCGGTCCGTGGCTCGCATTTCTCGTGTTTGGCGGAACCGTACCCAACGCGGGCACGTTGCCGCGCCTCTACGCGTGGCACATTTTTCTGGTCCCCGCGCTGCTGGCGCTCCTGATCGGTCTCCACATCGCGGTTATATGGCGCCAGTTCCACACCAATTATCCCGGCCCGGGGCGCAGCGACAAGCTGATTGTGGGTTCGCGCCTGTGGCCCACTTACACGCTCAAATCGATCGCGCTGTTCCTGGCGATCTTCGCCGTGATCGCGGCCATGGGCGCGTGGCTGCAGATCGATCCCGTGTGGGTTTATGGCCCGTACAAGCCCGTCGGCATTCTTCCCGGCGCGCAGCCAGACTGGTATCTCGGCTGGGTGGAGGGCGCGATGCGCCTCTTTCCCGGCGTCAACCTTCGCCTGTGGGGCGAGCTGATCCCGGAAGTCTTCTTTCCGGGCTTTCTCTTCCCAATACTGGTGTTTGCCGCGCTCTATTCCATTCCGTTTCTCGACAAGTTGCTCACGGGCGACGTTCGCGCCCACAATGCTCTGCGCCTTCCGATGGATCACCCCTTCAGTACATCGCTTGGCTGCGCGGTCTTCACGTTTATCACGGTGCTTGCGTTTGCCGGCGCCGACGATGTGGCTGCCGCCGTATCGGGCAGCTCCGTCATCGCGCTGCGCACCGTTCTGCGCATCGTGGTTTTTGTGGCGCCGGCGCTGGTGGGCGCCGCAGTTTTCGTTCTCTGCCTGGCGCTGGGCAAACCGGCGAGAGGCCGCGAGGCGGTTTCGCTCGCGGGAGAAAGCGAACGCGATCATGCGCATTCCTGAAATGGCACGCCGGCGCGGACGCTGCGATGATCAAGTTCCTGAGCAGCCTGAGGCGCAGCCGATGGATGGTACAGGACAAATGGGGAACATTTTTCCTTAATGCGGAAGGCCTCCTCGACCAGTGCCGCGTTTTTCGTTTGGGCGAGAATCGTTTGGTATGCTTGCCAAATGCGGAACGTTCTCAACGTACGGTGGGGAGACCGAGCCACGCTCAGAGGTGATCATGAACCATGAAGAGCAGAAGGAACGGCTTTGTTCGCCGATCCTGAGCCTGGGCATCACGCGGGCGGAGCTCGAGGAAGTGTTGCGCGCAGACGATGTGGCCCCGGACGAGTATTGCGACGCCTCATCTGCGGCCAGCGACGATGTCCTCGATGGATACAGTTGAAGCGCCGGCCACTCGCTGGCCTACATTTCGCCGTTTGGCGATGTATATCCCTGTGTATCTGTGGACTGCCAGAAATCCTACCTCCGCACCGGTGTTCCCTCCGCTGCCATGCTGCAGGGTGCGAATCTTCATTCTCTGGTTTCTGCCCCTCTGGTTCAGATCAGCGGAATTCAGTGAACCGTATCCCGATCGGCCCGGATCTCGCGCGTCGTTCACCGACCGTGATCCCGCATGCAGGAAGACCACCGGCATGAGAGCGGGAATGCAGTCTCTGTTAAGCGTGCTTCGGGGCGCCGCCGGCCATCGCGCCTTCGACGACGGGGAATGGCCGGCTCTGCTCGGCGTCGCCGGAGAAGAGAATGTCCTTCCCTGGGTGGCCGGCCGTTTGCGTCTCGGCGACGCTGCCCTCACGCCGCAACAACAGGGCCAGCTCGCTGAGATCCAGCGGGAAGCTCAGTTCTCTGCCTTTGTCTGGACTGCGGCGCTGAAGAGCCTGCTGGCGGCATTTCACCAGGCAAGCGTGCCGGTCATCGCCTTAAAAGGCCCCTGCCTGGGGCAACGGCTCTATGGAGACGCGAGCCTGCGCGCATATGCCGACCTCGATCTCCTCGTGCGCATGCCCGATCTGGGCCGCGCAGAGGATCTGCTCGCGCAGCTTGGTTTTCATCCCTGCAGCCTGGGGGACGATTATCACCGCCCCTGGCAGCACAACGCGATCCGCCTTGAGCTGCACCATCATGTGGAGAACCCTCGCGCTTTCCCGTTTCAGCTGGAAGCGGCCTGGACTCGCGCGCAGCTCTCCCGGTTCGAGGGCGTTCCCGTTTGGCACCTTGCTCCACCGGATGAGCTGCTCTACCTGTGCCTTCACGCCGTGCATCATCGCTTCGACCGTCTCGGGCTGCTTGTCGATCTTGGTCTCGCGTTCCGCCGCCTCGTGCCCGCGGCGGATGCTGCTCCCAGTGCGCACTTCGCGGCGCTCGACAACGTAGCCGCTCTCGGCTGGATGATGGCGGCCAGGCTCGACCCGCAGACGCCCAACCCGCCGGCGTTGCATTTGCAGCCGCGCGATCGTGCGCGCCTGGAACAACTCGCGGACCGCCTCTGGCAGGAACGCATGATCGAGCCGGCGCCGTGGCTGGACTGGGCGGCGCAGCACCGCTTTTATGTCGAAGTGGAAAATCCCGGATGGAGCCGGCTTCTGCGGCGCTGCAACCACTTATGGATCTTGAGGGGCCGGCTGATCGATGCGGACTACGCTTTTGCTGCGCGATTTCACCTGCGCCGCAAGTGGCAGGTGCGCCTGCTGCGTCCCATCCGGCTGCTTCTCAAACGCCGGCGCGCCGCTGCTTCGCTTGGATGAACTGCAACTGTGCGAGTTAGCGACCTGAGACATAGGTAACACACTTTGTACCGGACACATGGGTAACACTTTCTCCTCAGGGAGGAGGTGATGCCTTGGAAGGAGTGTTCGGTGATAGACGAGAGACTTCAGTTTGTGGCTCGCCGGCTAGCCGGCGAGCCGATGTCCGAGCTGTGCAGGGAGTTCGGGATCTCCCGCAAGACCGGCTACAAGATCTTCGATCGTTATCAGGAATGCGGTCTGGAAGGGCTGACCGATCGCAGCCGCCGCCCGTATCGCTACGCCAACCAGCTTCCCTTTCAGGTGGAGAACTACATCTTGAACGTGAAGCGCGAGCACTCCAGCTGGGGTGCTCGCAAGATCCGCGAGAAGCTGATCCGAAGGTTCTCCGATATTCCCATTCCTGCCAAGAGCACCATCCATGCCGTGCTCGATCGTAACGGGCTGGTCGAGCGCCGCGGCCGCGTACGCCGTCGCGCACAGGGCACCGCCTTATCTTCCGGGCAGCGGCCCAATGAGCTCTGGTGCACCGACTACAAGGGAGAGTTCTTGTTGGGAAATCACCAGTATTGCTACCCGCTCACGGTGACCGATCACGCCAGCCGTT